>Ga0247821_10000476_pt1 | contig 22216 bp, 15 predicted proteins | sample 13C_Glycerol_Day_FD_192481 | JGI IMG/M metagenome (GOLD analysis project Ga0247821, IMG submission 192481) | Soil microbial communities from agricultural site in Penn Yan, New York, United States - 13C_Glycerol_Day14 | ecosystem: Environmental > Terrestrial > Soil > Agricultural land | place... | reverse complement strand
CCCCCTTTGGCGCCATAGCGCAAAAGTCATTGAACTGGCGGAATCGAACTCCGATCTGCCCGCGGTCTTCGCTGAAGTGGTGACCGCCGCGCGCGCCATGCGGCATGACTGCCGGGCTGCGTTGTTTCTGCATGATCCGGTGCGCGCCGTACTGACGCTCGGCACCAACTCGGGCGTCCCCGAACCCTACATGGCCGCCGTGGAGGGTTTCGACGTGGGGCCGGAGCAACCGTCGTGCGGACGCGTGGCATTCATCACCGCGGAGGTGATCGTCCCCGACGTCACCTTGGACCACCGGTGGGGGCCGTACCTTGACGTGGCCCTCGGCAACGACATCCGGGCCGTCTGGTCATTTCCCCTCCTGGATGGCAAGGACGTGCTGGGTACGCTCGCCGTCTACCACGCCGTGCCGCAGTCGCCCACCGATGCCGAGGGCGAGGCGCTGAGGTACCTGGCCAGCCTCGCGGCCGCCGCCATCACTTTTGCGCTGCGACGCGCCGGAGCCATCACGAGCGCGCCGCCCAATGTCCGCAAAGGCAACCTCTTACCGGCGGGCGAACGCAGCGGCGAAGGACTTGAGAGCCTGCGCCGATACTTCTCGAGCTCCAGACCCTGACGTGAGCTCGGGGCCCATCAAGCCCGCATTTCACTGGACGCCGGTCACCCTCTGCACCATCGAGTACAGCACCCGCATCTGCAGCCCGCTCTTGAGTGCGTAGTTCGGGTCGACCTGGTTCGAGTAACCCCACCAGTCGAAGCATGCGTTGGGGTTCGTGGGATCGGGCGCCGAGGTGGCGATGGTGTCGGGGTACAGCACGATCAGGCCGTTCGTGTCGGCCCACTCGTTGATGCCGGCCTGGGTCACCCACTTGTCGCCGATCAGCGCCGACTGCTGCTTGCAGCCGTGCAGCGCGAGCACGAAACCGCAGGTCTTCCCGTGCGCGCAGGACTTCGGCGCGAACACGGAACCGGTGGAACTCAGCGACACGTTGGGCGAGGCTCCGAACTCGGTCTGGTCGAACGTGATCAGGCTTCCCTGGAGCTTTCCGTTGTTGCGCGGCGCCAGCGGACCCAGGAACATCGTGAGCCAGGTCTTGACCGAGTCGTAAACGATGCCGTCGCGTGAGCATCGCACCATGAACGGGCTGCCCGCGGTGCCGCAGTCGAGCTCACCGTTGGGAGACTCCCAGCCGTGGGCCGCGGGGAAGGTGTTGTCGAAGCGCACGTCGGCCCCATACCGCAGGTATTCGGCGTTCAGGTCCGCCATCGCGAGCGGATGGACGGTCGCGTCCTTCGTGCCGGACCACAGATAGACGGGTTGCCCGCGCAGGTTCGACATCGGGTCGATCGTGCCGAGTGCCGACTGCGTCTCGAGGTAGGTCTGCGACGGAGCGAGCATGCTGTTGTATGACGCCTGGCCGGTCGGCAAGGTCTGCCCGCCGCAATTGGCCAGGGCCGTGGCCGCGCCGCCCGCACCGGCGCACCAGTAGACGCCTGCCGCGTAGATCGCGGCGCCCTTGAACGTGGACGAGTGCGCCACGTGCATCTGCACGGCGGCGAAGCCGCCGGATGAAATGCCCGCGACGAAGATCTTCGCCGGATCGACCTGGTAGCGCTGGAGTTTCTCCACCGGCGGCACAGGGGCGTCGGGCGGGGCCGACAGCGCCGCCGTGTGCTGGGTGACAAGGCCGGCCGCCAGAACTCCGGCCAGAAGAAAGGTGCGCTTCATCAACCGCCTTCCTGCGCCACCCATCCGGACTCGCGGGCCTCCGCATACGTGCGATCCAGCGCCAGCCGGATCAGCCCGCACATCTCGTCCACCTGCTCGCGCGTCATGATCAGCGGCGGCGCGACGATCATCCGGTCGCCCACGGCCCGCATCACCAGCCCGTTGTCGAAGCAGTGCCGGCGGCACACCATCCCGATGGCGACTCCCGGGGCGAACGATTCACGCGTGGCCGCATCGCGGCACAGCTGGATGGCGGCCATCAAGCCGCAGCTCTGGACCTCGCCCACCAGCGGGTGGCCCATCAGCTTCGCGAGCTGCTCCGCCAGATAGGGCCCGGTGTCCTCGCGAACCCGCTGCACCAGCCCCTGCTGCTCGATCAGGTCCAGGTTCGCCAGGGCGACCGCGCAAGCCACCGGATGGCCCGAGTAGGTGTAGCCGTGCTCGAACTCGCCGCCCTGCTCGATCAGCACGCGCGCGATGCGCTCCCCGACCATCACGCCACCCAGCGGCACGTAGCCGCTGGTGACGCCCTTCGCGAAAGTCATCAGGTCGGGCCGGGTCCCGAAGGTTTCGCAGCCCCACCACTGACCCGTGCGCCCGAAGCCGCACACGACCTCGTCGCTGACCAGCAGGATGCCGTGCCGGTCGCAGATGCGCTGGATCTCGGGCCAGTAGGTGGACGGCGGCACGACCACGCCGCCCGCGCCCTGCACCGGCTCGCCGATGAAGGCCGCGACCTGGTCGGCGCCGACCTCCGCGATCTTCTCTTCCAGCCAGCGGGCGGCGACGAGGCCGAATTCCTCGCGGCTCAGCCCCTTCGCCGCGCCGTCGCGATGCGCCCAGAAATGCGGCTGGTCGATGTGGACGATGCCGGGGATCGGCAGTCCTCCCTGCTTGTGCATGGCCGCCATGCCGCCCAGCGAAGCCGCCGCCATGGTGGAGCCGTGGTAGCCGTTGCGCCGCGAGATGATCACCTTGCGCTGCGGCCGGCCCATCAGGTCCCAGTAGCGGCGCACCAGCCGGATGACGGTGTCGTTGGCTTCGGAGCCGGAGCTGCTGAAGAACACGTGCTCGAACTGCGCCGGCGTCAGCGCGGCCAGCCGCTCGGCGAGCGCGGCGGCCGGCGGCGTCGTGGTCTGGAAGAAGGCGTTGTAGTAGGGCAGCGTGCGCATCTGCTGCGTGGCGGCCTCGACCAGCGCATCCTGGCCGTAGCCGACGTTCACGCACCACAGGCCCGACATGGCGTCGAAGATGCGCTGGCCTTCGCTGTCCCACACGTAGACGCCGTCGCCGCGCGTGATGACGCGCACGCCCTTGCTGGCGAGCGCCAGGTGGTCGGTGAACGGATGCAGGAAGTGCGAGGCGTCCGCGGCTTGCCACTCCTGCGTGCTGCGCCGCGCGAAAGGCGGCAGGTCGGTCCGGAAGGCGGGCGTGTTGGATGTCATGGCGGCTCTCCGGTCAGACGTGGAGCAGCAGGTGCTCGCGCTCCCACGGCGAGATCACCCGCATGAACTCCTCGTGCTCGAGGTCCTTGATCTCCGTGTAGACCGTCAGGAACTCCTTGCCGAGCACCTCGGCCAGGTCCCTTTCGGCGCGCAGCAGCGACACGGCTTCGCCCAGGCTGCGGGGCAGCTCGAAGGCGCTCTGGTAGGCGTTGCCCTTGCACTCCGCGGTGGGTTCGATGCGCTGCTCTATGCCCAGGTAGCCGCAGGCCAGCGTGGCGGCCAGCGCGACGTAGGGGTTCGCGTCCGCGCCGATGACCCGGTTCTCGACCCGTCGGGCGCGCGGCGTGGAGACCGGCGAGCGGATGCCCACCGTGCGGTTGTCCACGCCCCACTGGATGTTGATCGGAGCGGCGGTGAACCGCGCCAGGCGGCGGTAGCTGTTGACGTACGGCGCGAACAGCGCCATCGCGGCCGGGATGTATTTCTGCAGGCCGCCGATGTACCAGAAGAACTCCTGGCTGGGCGTGCCGTCCTCGTTGCTGAACAGGTTGCGCTCGCCGTCGCGGCTGACCAGGCTCTGGTGCACGTGCATGGCGCTGCCCGGCTCGCCCGCGATCGGCTTGGCCATGAAGGTGGCGTACATGTCGTGCCGCAGCGCCGCCTCGCGGACCGTGCGCTTGAAGAGGAACACCTCGTCGGCCAGCGCGAGCGGCGCCGAGTGGAAGAAGTTGATCTCCATCTGGCCCGCGCCGACCTCGTGGATCAGCGTGTCCACGTTCAGTTCCATCTTCTCGCAGTAGTCGTAGACGTCCTCGAAGAGCGGGTCGAACTCGTTGACCGCGTCGATGGAGTACGCCTGGCGCGAGGTCTCCGCGCGGCCGCTGCGGCCGATCGGCGCGCGCAGCGGCAGGTCGGGGTCGGTGTTGCGGGCCACGAGGTAGAACTCCAGCTCCGGCGCGACCACCGGCACCCATCCCTTGCGGTCGAACAGCCCGCAGACGCGGCGCAGCACCGCCCGCGGGGCGAACGGCACCAGCCGGCCGTGGCGGTCGTAGCAGTCGTGGATGACCTGCGCGGTCGGGTCGGCCGCCCAGGGCACGATCCGCACGGTCGTCGGATCGGCGGCCAGGTGCATGTCGGCGTCGTTGCGGCTGACGACGTCGAAGTACGGCCCTTCATCCGGGTACTCGCCCGTGACGCTCATCGCCACGACGACTTCGGGGAGCCGCATGCCGCGGTCCTCGGTGAACTTCTCGCGCGGAAGGATCTTGCCCCGGGCCACGCCGGTGAGGTCCGGCACCAGGCATTCCACTTCGGTCACGCGGTGCTCGTCGAGCCAGGTGTCGAGTTCGGGGAACTGGAACTGCCGGCGGTCCTGCATGACGCGGTCGCGCCGGCGGGGTTCTTTCTCGCCGCTGCGCTGGGTCATGACGTCGCTCGCGGTGTCCATGAGCTCATGGTAGTCACCGCCACTGGAAAAAGGTGGCGCGTTTAGCTCCAAAGAGCCAAGCCGGCGCGACGGAAGAGCTGGCCGGGGCACCGCACGCCGCCGATGCGGGCGCGCGGTCCCCACGCATGAAGCTTCAACGCTCGGAACCGGCCAGCATGACGTTGCCGTTCTGGCGCGGCTGCATGGCGGTGATATAGGCGGAACCGCTGTCTTCACCGTTGAACGCGCTGACCTGGGCGCGCGAAGCCATGTACTCGTCCCGGACCTGCGCGCGGGTCAGCGTGCTCTGGAACGCCGCATGGTTCATTCCGGAGTCGCCCTCGCCGTGCGCCATCCGGATCTGCTCGGCCTTGCCGATCACCTCGGCCCGCACTTCGGCGCGGGACTTGGTGCTGACGAAGGGCGTCGGATCGATCGTGATGTCGTCCGCGTAGGCGACGCTCGTCATCGCGGCGAGCGCGAGGGCGGCGGCGGCCGTGCCGGTGAAGACCAGCGAGGATCTGAGATTGCGGTTCATGTCCATCTCCTTCGAGCGGGGTGGATGTCCGGACATGGCGGGCCGCTCGACCCCGTCTGCCCTGCCCTGGTGCGGACCACACCGGGGGAAGAACGGGGCGAAGTATGGAAACGGCATCTCGATGCGCAATGCCACCGACGTCCATCGCGAAGGCGAACCGGTTTAGGTTCCGCGCTAAACCGGGTTTAGTCGTTTCGAGACGAACGTTCAGTTGTCATCCGGGGGCCGCTGCCTATCATGCGTGGAACCCTTTCAGGGCCCTCGAGGTACGCGATGCACATCCTGATCGTCGACGACCATCCGCTGTTCCGCGAGGGACTCAAGACGCTCCTCGCCGCCCTGGAACCGGGCGTGCGCATCTCCGATGCGGGCAGCGTCGACGAAGCGGTCGCGCTGCGCGGCGACGACGCTCCCGACCTCATCCTGCTCGACATGAACCTGCCGGGCACCAGCCGCCTCGACGCGCTGCGCCAGGTCAAGGCCGCGCACGAGGGCGCATCGGTCGTGGTGGTCTCGGGCGACGAGAACCCGCTGCTGATCCGCAGCGCGGTCGATGCCGGCGCCGCCGGCTACATCCCGAAGAGCACCGATGCCTCGCTGACGATCCAGGCGCTGCGCCTGGTGCTGGCCAACGGCATCTACCTGCCGCGGGCGGCGCTCACCGGCGGCGCCGCGCCGGCGCAGCCGGCCAACGCGAGCGGCTCGCCCGAGTTCAGCGACCGCCAGCTGGCCGTGCTCAAGTGCCTGCTGCAGGGCAAGGCCAACAAGGTGATCGCGCGCGAGCTCAGCATCGCGGAAGGCACGGTCAAGGCCCATCTGTGGGCGATCTATCAGGCGCTGGGCGTGAACTCGCGCGCGCAGGCCATGTACCGGGTGCACGAGCTGCACCTCTTCGACGGCGTCCCGGCGTGAGGATGCGATGGATCGCCACGCTGAACGCGTCAGCCCGGAACTGGCCGGGGAGCTGATCGATCTCTTCGCGCGCGAAGCGGTGCGGGTGCCGGTGCCGGTGTTCCTGTCCTCGCTGCTGCTCGCCTCCATCGCCTGGAACCAGCTCGGCGGTTCGCTCCCCTGGGTGTGGCTCGCCGCGGTGATCGTCGTGCTCACCGCGCGCTGGAAGGTGCTGGGCGGCCTGCCCGCGGCTTCGATGGCCCTGCCGGAAAAGCTGCGCGTCGCGGTGCTGATGAGCGGCGTCAACGGCCTGGTGCAGGGCACGTCGATCAGCTTCGGCATAGCGCTGGACACGCCCGAGCGCGCCGTGCAGTCCATCCTGCTGCTGACCTTGTGCGCCGGCTCGGTCGCGACCACCGGCGGCTACCGCCCGGTGTTCGTCGCCTTCGTCGGGCCGATGCTGCTGGCGCTGATCGCGATGTGGGCGATCGGCGCGCCGGGCGTCGAGCACGCCTGGGTCGAGTACTTCATCGCCGGCCTGGTGGTCGTGTTCGGCATGCTGATGCTGCAGCTGGCCAAGGACACGTTCCGCCTGCTGAAAGCCTCGTTCGACATCCGCCGCGAACAGGCGGTGCTCAACCGGCAGCTGCGCTCGGCGCTCGAGGAGGCCGAATCCGCCAACCGCGCGAAGACGCGCTTCCTGGCTTCGGCCAGCCACGACCTGCGCCAGCCGATGCACACGCTGTCCCTCTTCGGCGCGGCGCTGATGATGCGGCCGCTGGACTCGGCCACGCGCCCCATCGTCAACCACATGAACACGGCCCTGCAGGCGCTGAGCGCGCAGATCGATGCGCTGCTCGACGTGTCCAGGCTCGATGCCGGCGTGGTGCCCGTGAACCGCACCACCTTCTCGCTGTCCGCGTTCCTGGAGCACCTGCACGCGGAATACGCCGAGCTGGCGCGCGCCAAGCGCCTGGCCTTCCGCACCGAATGCCCGCCGCAGGCGTGCTGCGACACGGACGAGGTGCTGCTCGCGCGCATCGTGCGGAACCTGGTCGAGAACGCGATCAAGTACACGCCGGGCGGCGAGGTGTCGGTGCGCGTGTCGGCGGCGGGACCGGAGCACTGGGGCATCAGCGTGGAGGACACCGGCATCGGCATCCCGCCGGCCGAGCACCAGCGGGTGTTCGAGGAGTTCTACCAGCTGCACAACCCCGAGCGCGACCGTTCGCGCGGACTCGGCCTGGGGCTGTCGATCGTGCGGCGGCTGGCGCAGCTGCTGGGCATCACGATCGACCTGCGCTCGTCGCCGGGCTTCGGCACGCGCTTCGACCTGAAGGTGCCGCGGGGCGACCGCGCCGGCTCGGCCGGTTTCCAGGCCGCACGTCCGTTCGACGCGGTGCATCCCGGCACGTCGCTGGAGGGCACGCGCGTGCTGGTGCTCGACGACGAGGAAGCGGTGCGCCAGGGGATGGAAACGCTGCTGCAGGCCTATGGCTGCGAAGTGCGCCTCGCCGGTTCCATCGCCGAAGCGCTGGAGCACTGCGAGGCCATGCAACCCGACATCGCGCTGGTCGACCTGAGATTGCGGGGAGAAGAGAACGGGATCCGGGCCATCGAGCGATTGCGCTCGGCGGCCTGGATGCCCGCCATCCTCGTGAGCGGCGACACCGCGCCGCATCGCATCAAGGAAGCGCACGACGCGGGCATCCCGCTGCTGCACAAGCCGGTGGCCCCGCAGACGCTGTACGAGTCGATCGAACGTGAAGTGCAGATGCACGCAAGGAGCGGACGCCATGGCCGAAGAAACGTCGAATGGGAGCGAGGACCCGCCTGAAGAAGCGAGGTCCACCCGCTGGCTCGCGCACGGGTTCGAGGCGCTCGTCGCCTCGCTGGAGGGCAACCCGGAGCGCGAGCCCGCGGACATCGACTTCGACGTGGTGATCGTGGGCAGCGGCTACGGCGGCGCGGTCGCGGCCGCGGAGCTCGCCAAGACGCGCGGCGACCGGCGCATCTGCGTGCTGGAGCGCGGCAACGAGCACCTGCCGGGGTCGTTCCCTTCGCGCATGTCGCAGCTGCCGGGCCACGTGCGCTTCTCCACGCAGGACGCGCGGCACGCGCGCGGACGCCGCGACGGCCTGTTCGACGTGCGCATCGGCGAGGACCTCTGCGCGGTGGTCGGCAACGGACTGGGCGGCGGTTCGCTGATCAACGCCGGCGTGATGGCGATGCCCGACAGGGCCGTGTTCGCTTCCGACCGGTGGCCGACGGTGTTCCGTCAAACCGCGACGGTGGACGCGCTGCTCGGTTCGGCGGCCGCGCTGAGACAGCGCCTGGGCGCGACGCGCACGGTGCTGTCGGTCCGCGATCCCGCGCCGATCAAGTTCCGCGCGCTCGGCGGCTTCCACGGCGGCGCCAAGGTGGATGCGTTGCCGATCACGGTGGCGCTCGCCGACCCGGACGAAGACGGCTTCCGCACCGAGGCCGGCGTCCGCATCGACGCGTGCGTGCGTTGCGGCGACTGCGCGACCGGCTGCAACCACAACGCCAAGGTCTCGCTCGATGCGACGCTGCTCGCGCAGGCGCGGCAACACGGCGCGGAACTCTTCACGGGCGCGACGGTGCTGAAGGTCGAGAAGCAGTGGGACACCGGCCGCAAGCCCGTCTGGCACCTGCACGTGGTCCACACCGACGAACCTCTGCGGCGCCGGCAGGGCAAGGCCACGATCATCCGCGCGCGGCATGTGGTGCTGGCGGCGGGCACCTTCGGCTCGACGGAGATCCTGCTGCGTTCGAAGCAGGCCGGCCTGCGGCTCTCGCACAAGCTCGGGCACCATGTCTCGTCCAACGGCGACCTGATCGCCGCCGCCTACGACGGCAAGGAAGACGCCAACTGCGCGGGCAACGAGGACGTCGATCCCACGCAGGTGCCCGCGGACCAGCGCGTCGGTCCGACCATCACCGGCATGCTCGACCTGCGCGCCTCGGACGACATGCTGGTCCAGGACCTGTCGGTGCCCGGCCCGCTGCGGCCGCTGCTGGAACAGAGCTTGACCACGGCCAACGCGATCCACCTGCTGGCCGAGCCGGACGAAGACCCGCACGGACCGGACACGCGCGACGCCTGCGCCGTGGACCCGGACGCGATCCGTCGCACGCTGATGGTGGCCATCATCGGCCCCGACAACGCGGACGGCGTGATGAAGCTCAACGCCGGCGACGAGCCGGACGACGAGGACGGCGACGGCGCCGCCAGCGTCCGCTGGCCGACGCTGCGCGACGATCCGCGGCTCAAGGCGCGGCACCACCGGTTCGAGGAACTCTTGCGCGGCTCGGGCGCCCGCGCCCTGCCCAACCCGATGTGGCAGCTCATGCCGGAAAAGCTGCAGGACCTGCTCGGCGGCGACACCGGTCCGCTGCTGACGGTGCATCCGCTCGGCGGCTGCCCGATGGGCGACGACTCGACATCCGGCGTGGTGGACGACTGCGGCCGCGTGTTCGAGTCGATCACCGCGGACCCGGGCGCACGGCACGAGGGCCTGGTCGTGCTGGACGGCTCCATCATTCCCGCCGCGCTCGGCATCAACCCGGCGCTGACGATCGCCGCCGTGGCGCTGCGCGCGATCGGGCAGCTGCGCGCCGACTGGGGCTACACGTCCGACGCCACCGAACGGCAGGAGATCGGCGATCGACCCTGCTTCAGGAAGCCGGGGCCCATCGAGCCTCCGAAGGACACGCGGATCGAAGTCCTCGAACGGCTCTCGGGCGCCGTGCCGTTGCGCGGCATCGGCGGCACCGGCCCGCTGGCCGCGCACGTCGAGCTGACACTGCGCTTCGACCCGATCTCGATCAGGGACCTCACCTCGGGGACGTCCGACGCCACGCTGAAACTGCAGCCCGCGCACGGCTGCCTGCGGATCTTCGCGGTGCGTCCGGCCGACGACACCGAGGCGCCCGACCACGAAGCGCTGCTGATCGCCTCGGTGAAGGGCACGCTGCGGACCTTCGCCCACAAGCCCGGCACGAGCGCCGGGCGCCGCTTCCAGGGCCTGTGGGCCTGGTTCCGCAACCGCGGACTGCGCGACACGGTGCTGTGGCTGGTCGACCGCTGGAAGGGCCAGGAGCCCGCGCCGGCGAACGAGCGGACGTTCGTGCGGGAAGCGTCCGAGCGGGTGAAGAGCCTGTGGGCGCTGAGCTCGCGCGCCGGCGGTGCGCGGCTCTTCGAGTACGAGCTCGAGATCGTGGACGTGCGGGCGCCCCGGCTGCCGGCCTACGTGCGCAAGTCGTTCGAGCACGCGCCTGTCCGGGCCGTGAAGGAGCTGACCTACTCGCGGCGTTCCAACCCCTGGCGGCAGATGTCGCAGGTGCGGCTGGCCGCGTTTCCGCGGCAACGCGGGACGGGCGCCGTGCTCGAGCTCGACTTCGGCCACCTCGCGCGCCAGAAGGTGCCGCTGTTCCGGGTCGTGGAGCAGCAGGACCACGCCAAGGCGCTGATGGACGTCGCCGCGCTCGGCCTCTATCTCACCCGCCTGCTGATCCACCTGCATGCCTGGAGCTTCCGGCTGCCGGACGAGCCGGTGCCGCGCGACATCCAGCGCCTGCCCGGCTACGTGCCGGGGCTGCCGCCGCCGCGGATCCACGAGTTCCCCGTCGCCGGCCTGCGCGACGGCCGGCCGGTGATGGTGCGGCTGACGCACTACCCGTTCTCCGCGGATCGGCGGTCGCGCACGCTGAAGCTGAACCGGCAGGCGCAAGAGGCGCTCTCCACGCCCATCCTGCTGATCCACGGCTACAGCGCCAGCGGCACGACCTTCGCGCACCACTCGGTGCGGCCCAACGTGGCCTCGTCGCTGTGGGACCGCGGCCGCGACGTCTGGATCGCCGACCTGCGCACCAGCGCCGGCATGCCGCACGCCCGCGAGCCCTGGACCTTCGAGCAGGTGGGCATGGCGGACATTCCCGTCGCGGTGCACCAGGTCTGCGAGATGACGGGCGCCGGCGAGATCGACGTGTTCGCGCACTGCATGGGCTCGGCGATGCTGGGCATGGCGCTGCTGGGGTCGGAGTCGCCGCGCGAGAGCTTCCTGCCGCTGCGGCGCCGGCTGCCGGACCGCATCCGCCGGCTGGTGATGTCGCAGGTGGCGCCGGCCGTGGTGTTCACGCCGGCGAACACCTTCCGCGCCTACGCCATGCAGTACCTGCGGCATTTCCTGCCGATGGAGGACTACGAATTCCGCCCGACCGGCCCGCGCTCGCACAAGGACCGGCTGATGGACCGCCTGCTGGCCACGCTGCCCTACCCCGAGGAGGAGTTCGATCGCGAGAATCCGTTCTGGCCGCCGTGGCGCCGCACGCCCTGGGTGGGCACGCGGCACCGCATGGACGCGCTCTACGGCCGCGACTTCAACGTCAACAACCTGCCGCAGAAGATGCTGGACTGCATCGACGACCACTTCGGTCCCCTGAGCATCGAGACCGTGTCGCAGGCGGTGCATTTCGCGCGGCTGCGCGCGATCACCACGCGCCAGGGCTTCAACGATTTCGTGCGGCCCGACCGCCTGCGCGAGAAGCTGCGCTTCCCGATCCTGCACGTGCACGGCCGCCAGAACGGCCTGGTGTCCAACCGCACGCCCGCGCACTACCGCAAGGTGCTGACCGACAGCGACGCCCGCTTCGAAAGCCCGCAGGACTTCCAGCCGATCCTCTACGACGCCGGCCACCAGGACCTGCTGATCGGACGGCCGGCCGCGGCGATGTTCGAGGACATGAACCGCTACCTGGAGGCGCCGTTCGCGCCCGTGACGCAGGAGCCGGCCGGCGGCATCCGCATCACCTTCGCGGCACGGGTCCCCGCTCATGGCGTCCGCCTTCCGCCGCCGTTCGAGGGCCACGAACGCTGTTCGCTCGGCGACGAGGGCGCCAACGGAGCCCCGGTCGCGGCGCTGCTGATCCCGGTGGTGCGGCACGAAGACCGCTTCCTGCCGGTCGACGACGACGGCCGTCCGGTGGCACCGACGGTGCAAGTCCTGGCCGAGCGGGTGGACTGGCGGGCGCTGACGCCGGTCTCGCCGAACGAGCTGGCCACGCGCTACACCTTCGAGCTGGACGGTCGCGTACCCGTCGAGGGCGCCGACGGGATCCTGGTGCTGGTGCTCTACAACCAGTCGGCCGCGCTGCAGCGGGGTGTCGCCCGCTGCGACTCCGAGCTTGCGATGCGCGTGGCCTCGCGTTCGCCGGGAGGCCGGGGCCTGGCAGGGCTGGCCGGCATGGCGGCCGACCCGGACGGCGCGAACGACCTCACCGACAGGATCGTGCAGGCGATGGCGGAGTCGGTGCGGCGCGCCTTCGAGCGTGCGCCCGTGGTCGAGCTCTCCCTCGGCATCCTGCGGCCGCCGCCGCGGCGCGATCCATCGGCGTCGGCGACGCGCAGCTTCGCGCTGGCCAGTTGCCAGTACCCGGGCGACATCCTGGATCGCACGCCGCCCGGCACGCCGGAGAGGTCGGCTCCGGCAGGGCCCAGTGATGCGTCCTACCTGCGGCTGCTGGATCTGCTGGAAGGCCGTCGCGGCGCGAGCTCGAACGGAGAAACGCCGCCGGCCATCCCGCAGTTCCTCGTGCTCGCCGGCGACCAGATCTACGCCGACGCCACGGCGGGCCTGTTCGATCCGCGCCGCCTCGACGACCGCTTCCGCGTGTCCTATGAAGCCTTCTTCAGCGCGCGCGGGCCGAGGTCGGTGCTGTCGCGCCTCCCCGCGGTGATGCGGCCGGACGACCACGAGATCGACGACAACTTCGAGCCCGGTTCCGTCGCGAAGAAACCGGACCGTCTGGAGCGGATCGCGATCCGCGAGTTCCTCCGCAACCAGTGCGACGATGACGTGCTCGGCCCCGTGCGGCCCCGGCTGTGGCATGCGACGCCCGTGCACGGCCTGCCGTTCTTCTGGGCGGACGCGCGCACCCTGCGCGCGCCGCGCAAGGCCGCGACGGTGGGCGGCGCGAGCATGCTGGGTGACGACCAGGCCGACGCGCTCGATCGCTGGCTCGCCGACGAGGGCACGCCGGGTCCGCGGTTCCTCGTCTCCGCGCCCATGCTGCTTCCGCGCCACCTCGAAACGCGCGTCGCCGACACGACGGCCGCAGCGATCCGCTCGGACGCCTGGGACGGTTTTCCCGCCTCGCTGCACCGCGTGCTGGCGAAGGTGCATTCGCGCGGCCAGGACGACGTCTTCTTCCTGTCGGGCGACGCCCATGTCTCCAACGTCTGCCGCATCGAGATCCGCAAGTCCGGCGAGACCCGCGCCGTGGTCGCGCATTCGGTCCACAGCTCCGCGCTGTACGCGCCCTACCCGTTCGCCAACGGGAGCGAGGAGGACTTCGCGGGCCAGGAGACGTTCGGCTTCGAGCACGAAGGCGCGAGCTACGAGTGCACGGTCAGGACCGATTTCCCCGCGCGCGGCGACGGCTTCGCGGTGCTGAGCGTCTCGCAGGAACCGGCCGGGTGGTGGGTGAACGTGCGCTTCGACCGCGAGAAGGATCCGCCTCCGGGGTCGCGCAACAGCTTCGACCTGCGCTTCCCCGAGAAGGAGGCCGCCGCGCCACCGCGGGAGCCGGTTCCGGCCTGAGCCTTCAGGCCCCCACCAGCTCCTCGATGGTCTCGAGCAGGCCGTCCAGGGAAAACGGCTTGCGCAGCACGCGGTCCCACGTGCCGTGCGGATGCAGGTCGGGATCGATGGAGCTCATGAGGATCACGGGCAGCTTCTTTCCTTCGGGCATCTTGCGGATGCGGCCGACCAGGTCGTAGCCGGTCACGTACGGCATCATCACATCGGTCAGCACCAGGTCCGGCACGGACCTGGCGAGCTGGTCCAGCGCGGCGCGGCCGTCGCCGGCGCCCACCGCCTGGTAGCCACCCAGCTCCAGCGTGGCGCAGATGGTCTGCAGCAGGTCGAGTTCGTCGTCGACCACCAGGATGGTCTTCACTTTTCGTCTCCACGGCGGCCGCGGGCGAAGCCCGACAGGATGGATTCGGCGCTTTCGAACGAACCGCTCACCTGGATGCCGCGGCCGTCCATCGTGAACTCGCGGATCGAGGTGTCGTACGGACTCTCGCGCATCTTCATGATCGAAACCAGGCGGTGCAGCTGCGACTTCAGCTCCACGTACCGCAGCAGCACCACCGTCTCCACCACCTGGGCCAGCTCCGGGTTCGGCAGTTCCAGGTCCGGGCCGAACAGCGGCAGCTCGTCCGAGATCAGCGTGGTCACGTCCCAGGTGCGCAGCTGGTTGGTCAGGGCCGACAGGAAACGCGGCAGGCGGTCCTCGTACACGGCGGCGGCGGCGAAGCCCTGCACCCCGTCGATGAAGAGGCGGCGACGTGCCTGCTTCTCCGCGCGCACGCGCTCCAGCAGCGATTCGGCCAGCGCGTCCATGTAGTGCTCCAGCGGCGGCTGCCAGACCAGCTCGATGGTGCCGTCGTCCACGTAGCGCCGCAGCGGGATGCCCATGGCCTCGGCCCGCTCCAGCAATCGCGGGGGCGGCTCGTAGAAGCCGAAGTACATGCCCTTGTGCCCGAGGCGCGCGCCTTCCACCAGGAAGCTCAGGCCCAGCGTGGTCTTGCCCGAACCGGGCGCGCCGAGCAGCGCGAGCGTGGAGCCGGACAGGATGCCGCCGTTCATCATGCGGTCCAGCTCCTGCACGCCGAACGCCATGCGCCGGCGTTCTTCCGTGGCGTGCGCCGGCGGTTGGTCGAACTGGATCTCGGTGCGCGGATGGATCTGCACGCCGTTGTCGGTGATCTCCACCTCGTGCTTGCCGCGCAGGTAGCCGCAGCCGCGGAACTTGTGCACCGTCAGCTCGCGCACGGCCCGCGGGCCGATGAGCTGGTCGGACAGCTCGACCACGCCGTCCACCATGGCGTTCTCGTCGCGCCGCGCCGAGCCCGAGCTCTCCACCGCGCACAGCAGGGTCGTGGTGCCGGTCATCGCGGTGAGAGCCTGCAGTTGTTGCAGGAACTCCTTGGCGTCCAGCCGCTGGCCCGCGGCCTGCTCCACCGACTCCAGGCCGTCGATGACCAGGATGCTCGGCTTTTCCTGCATCACGGTCGCCTGCAACAGCCGCAGCAGGCCTTTCAGGCCTTCATCCTTGAGCGTCTGGTAGCCCGAGATGTACTTCAGCTTGCTGCCCACGGCCCGGGCGTCGAAGAACTTCAGGCTCGACAGGTGGCGCACCATCTTCGCGTGCGATTCGGCCAGGATCGTGACGTACACGCACGGCAGTCCCGTCTTGCCGATGTGGTTGAAGCAGAGCTGGTTGGCCATGATGGTCTTGCCCGCACCCGGCGGCCCGTACAGCGTGTAGATGCCGCCGCGGAAGAACCCACCCTTGAGGATGAAGTCCAGGCGCGCGATGCCGCTCTCGATGCGGCCCGGCTCGTCGGCCGGCGGCGGGGTCGCGGGTTTCTTTCGCTGGCCGGCCATCAGGACTCCTCGCGCTCGACCGGCAGGTGCGCGGTGAAAGTCGCGCCGGCGCCGGGCCGGCTGTCGATCGAGATCCGCCCGCCGTGCGCGCGGACGATCTCGCGGACGATGTACAGCCCCAGCCCCGCACCTTCCTCGGCCGAGCTGCGGGCGAGCCGCTCGAACGGCTCGAAGATGCGCTGCTGGTCTTCGGCGGCGATGCCCGAGCCGTGGTCCCGCACCGTCAGGCGCGCCTCGGCGTCGTCGCCGCCGGTGCTCACCTCGATCCGGCCGCCGCCGTACTTGATCGCGTTCGTCACCAGGTTGGTCACGACCTGCTCCAGCCGCAGCCGGTCCCAGCGGCCCACCACCGGCGCGCAGCCCTGCAGGCCCAGCTCGCAGCCCGCCTCGCGCGCCATCTCGGCCAGCCGCGATACCGACTCGTGCACGACCCGGCACAGGTCCACCGGCTCCGGCTGGAGCACGAGGCGCTCGTTCTCGACCTGCGCGACGTCCAGCAGCAGGTCCACCATCCGGGTCAGCCGCCGCAGCTGGCGCGACGGCACGGCGAGCAGGCGGCTCACCGAATCCACGTCGAGGGATCCGCGGGCGCATGCCGTGCGTTCGAGCAGTTCCAGGTTCAGCAGGATCGACGCGATCGGGGTGCGCAGTTCATGCGTGGCGATCGAGAGCTGCCGGTCGCGCGCCGCCAGCGCCTGCTGCACGGTCTGCGTGGCCGAGCGCTCGCCGCCCCGCGCGGCCAACGCCGTGCGCATTTCGCTGAACGTTTCGTGCACGGCTTCGAGGGCGGCACCGTCCAGCCCGCCGGCCCGCAGCAGGGCCGCGAGACAGTCGTGCTCGAGCCGGTCGAAGACACCGATGCCCGCGCCCAGTCCCGCTTCGGGCCAGCCGGGCGGCAGCACCTGCCGCGCCGGCGGCAAGTCCGAAGAGGCCGCGGACTCCAGGCGATGCCGCAATCCGGCCAGCAGCCAGTCGGCCAGCGGAGCCGGCAGGTTGCGGATGCCGTCCTGCCGCCAACGCGCGGTCACTTCGGCGAGGGCGTGCAGCGCGACGCCAGGCACATGGCGTGCGGCGGGCATGGGGCGCGGAGATGCGTGTTGCTCCATATCGTCGGCGAGCGATACCCTAGCGGCTCGATGAACCCGGGCTTGTAGGTACGCATGCCAACGGCCCCTCGGCACCCGTCCGGCATCACTCTTCGATGCCGCGCAGCACGGGGACCGGGTATGCTCGCCCGGCCGCGCCAACGCTTGAATGATCCACTCCCCCGACGACGACCTGCCGGCGCGCCTCCAGCGTGCGGAGCAGGCCATTGCCGCGCGGGACGACTTCCTGGCCATCGCCTCGCATGAACTGCGCTCTCCGCTCAACGCGCTCGCGCTGCGCCTCGCGGCGGTGGAGATGATGGCGGCGCGCGAAGGCAGCGAGAACCTGCGGATGGAGATCGAACGCACGCGGCGCACCGTCGATCGCTATGTCCGCCGCGCGGTCGTGCTGCTGGACGTGAGCCGCCTCAACTCATCCGGGATGCACCTGTCGCCCAGCCGGGTCGACGTGGCCGAACTGGTGCGCAACGTCGTCGAGGCCCACCGCGACGAGGCGGCCTTCCATGGCGCCGCGCTGGACGCCGAGGTCGAAGGCGAGCCGCGGGGCTTCTGGGACGCCCACATGGTCGAGGAGATCCTCGCCAACCTCGTGAACAACGCGATCAAGTACGGCGACGGCAGCCCGGTCCGCGTCAAGGCCTGGGCCGACGAGGCGAGCGGCATGGCTCATTTCGAAGTGACGGACGGAGGCCCCGGCATCGACGCCGCCGCGCGGTCGAGGATCTTCGAGAAGTTCGAGCGCCTGGTCGCCAACACGCGCGACCGCGCCGGCTTCGGCCTCGGGCTGTGGATCGTCGGCCGCATGGTGGCCGCGCATGAAGGCGTGATCGACGTGGCCCCGGTGGCACAGGGCGGCTCGCGGTTCCTCGTGAGCCTGCCGCTCACGCCGGCCCGGGCCGCAGGCAGGAAGGAAGGCAGTACGTGAGCACAGGCGCCGACAAGACATCGCCGATCGACCGCATCCCCACCGGCGTTCCCGGCCTGGACGAGATCCTCGGGGGAGGCCTGCTGCGTTCGGGCGTCTACATCTTCCAGGGCTCGCCCGGCGCGGGCAAGACGATCCTGGCCAACCACATCGTGCACCGTCATGCGGCCGGCGGCGGCAAGGTCGTGTACGTCACGCTGCTGGCCGAGTCGCACGCGCGGCTGTTCCAGCACATGGAGAGCTTCTCGTTCTTCCATCCCGACGTGGTGCCGGAGAAGGTCTACTACGTCAGCGCTTTCCACGCGCTGCGCACCGACGGCCTCAAGGGCGTGATCGAACTGCTGCGCACCGAGATGCGGTCGCACCAGGCGGGCATCGTGGTGCTGGACGGGCTGGTGATGGCGGCCAGCGCGGCCGAGTCGGACGAGGAACTCAAGCTGTTCATCAGCGACATCCAGACCCACTCCACGCTGAGCGGCTGCACCACGCTGCTGCTGACCAGCGAGAACGCGGACCGGCCGGTGTCGGCCGAGCAGACGATGGTGGACGGCATCGTGCTCCTGCGCGAGCGGGCCTTCGGCGTGCGCCGCGAGCGCAACCTCGAGGTGGTCAAGTTCCGCGGCAGCAGCACGCTGCGCGGCAACCACTCGTTCCGCATCGGGCCGCAGGGCATCGTCGTCTATCCGCGGCTGGAGTCGGCGCGCCGTCCCGGCCCGACCGACTGCGTGCATCGCACGGGCGTCAGCACCGGCGTGGCCGGCATGGACGCGATGTTCGACATCAACGGCTATGCCAAGGGCAGCGTGACCGCCCTGTCCGGCCCCTCGGGATGCGGCAAGACCACGCTCGCCCTGCACTTCGCGGCGCAGGCCCGGCCCGGCGACAGCGCGCTGTTCGTCGGCTTCTACGAGCCGCCCGCGCTGCTGCGCCAGGTGGCCGAGACGCTGGGGCTGCGGTGGCCCGACGATCCGGCCGCTCTGGAGTTCATGTGGCAGTCGTTCGGCGAGAACATGCTGGACGAACTCGCGGCGGGCATCCTGGAGCGCGTGGCCCACGGCCGGCATGCGCGCGTGGTGATCGACGGCGCGGGCGGCCTGATGGCCACGCCGGGGTTCAGCGATCGCGGCGGCGCCTTCCTGGCCGCGCTCACCAGCGAGCTGCGGGCGCAGGGCACCACCACGCTGATCACGGTGGAGCAGATGGACACGTCCCGCGCGCTGGTCCTGGACAGCGCCACCATGTCCGCGCTGGCGGACAACGTGCTGGACCTGCACATGATGAAGTCGCCCCGGATGCGCCGCTTCGCGACCATCCGCAAGAGCCGCGTGAGCCGCTGCGACCTCCGGGAAAGGGAGCTGACGCTGACGCCCACCGGCGTGGCCCTGGTGGAGGTGCCGAACATTGGGGACTGAGTCTCTTGCCCAGGAGGGTTCCGGATGACGACGGCGCCCCGCATCCTGCTGGTCGAAGATGAACTCTCCAGCGCGGAGGTGCTCGCGCTGCTGCTCGCCGACGACGGCTACGAGGTCACGGTCGCGCCCGACGCCCGCCAGGCCCTGCTGCGCCTGGAGGAAGCCGCGCCGGACCTGCTGATCACCGACTTCATGATGCCCGGCATGAACGGGGCCTTGCTGGTGAAGGCGCTGCGTGACATGCCGCGGTACGCGGCCCTGCCGGTGCTGATGATCAGCGGCGCCCCGGAGTCGGCGCTGCGGTCGTACGCGGTGCCGTACCAGGCGTTCCTGCGCAAGCCGTTCTCGCTCGACGAGTTCCTGAAGGTCGTCGCCTCGCTGCCGCGGGCGTAGGCCTCAGGGCTGTTCCGGCGCCTTGCCGACCATCCGCGCCGCCCGCAGGAAGTCGAAGTCCACGCCCTGGTCCGCCTGCGTGACGGACTGCAGGAACAGCTTGCGGTAGCCGCGTTCGGCGGTCGGCTCGTCGATCTTCCTCGCGGCCCGTCGCTTCGCCAGTTCCTCGTCCGCGACCAGCAGCGAGATCTCCCGGTTCTTCACGCTCAGCCGGATTCGGTCGCCCGTCTTCACGTACGCCAACGGACCGCCGACGGCCGCTTCCGGCGTGACGTGCAGGACGATGGTTCCGAACGCGGTGCCGCTCATGCGGCCGTCCGAGATCCGCACGATGTCCTTCACGCCCGCCCGCGCCAGCTTGCGCGGGATCGGGATGTAGCCCGCCTCGGGCATGCCCGGCGCGCCCTTGGGCCCGATGTTCTTCAGCACCAGGAAGTCGTCGGCGGTGACGTCCAGGTCGTCGGCGTCGATGCGCCGCGCGAGGTCCTCGGAGTTCTCGAACACGACCGCCCGCCCTTCGCGCTCCATCAGGTCGGGATGCGCCGCGGACTGCTTGATGAGCGCGCCGCCCGGCGCGAGGTTGCCGCGCAGCACCGCGATGCCGCCTTGCGGATAGATCGGGTTCGAGCGCGGCCGCACCACGTCCTGCGCGAAAGGCTTGCCGCTGCGTTCGATCTCTTCCCCGAGCGTGCGGCCCGTCACCGTCATCGCTTCCAGCCGGAGCAGCGGCTGGAGTTCGCGCAGCAGCGTGGCCATGCCGCCCGCGGCGTGGAAGTCCTCCATGTAGTGCTGGCCCGAAGGCTTCAGGTCGAGCAGCACCGGCGTGGTCGCGCCCATCTTGTCGAGGCGGTCCAGGTCGATCTCGATCCCCATGCGCCCGGCGATCGCGGTGAGGTGGACGATGCCGTTGGTCGAGCCGCCGATCGCGAGCAGGACGCGAAGCGCGTTCTCGAAGGCCGCGGGCGTGAGGATCCTGTCGATCGTGAGTCCCTTGCGCGCCATCTCCACCGCCTGCACGCCGGTCCGCTCCGCGATGCGGATGCGGTCGGCGGTGACGGCCGGCGGAGAAGCGCCACCCGGCACCGTCATGCCCATGGCCTCGGCGACGCAGGCCATGGTGCTGGCCGTGCCCATCACCGAACAGGTGCCGACGCTGGCCACGAGCTGGTTGTTGACGGCCGAGATCTCCTCGGCGTCGATCTCCTCCGCGCGGAACTTGCCCCAGTAGCGCCGGCAGTCGGTGCACGCGCCCACGCGCTCGCCGCGATGGCTGCCGGTGAGCATGGAGCCGGTGATCAGCTGGATGGCGGGGATGTTCGCGGAAGCGGCGCCCATCAGCTGCGCGGGCACCGTCTTGTCGCAACCGCCGATCAGCACCACCGCGTCCATCGGCTGGGCGCGGATCAGCTCCTCGGTGTCCATGGACATCAGGTTGCGCAGGTACATGCTGGTCGGCGCCGAGAAGCTCTCGTGCACCGAGATCGTCGGGAATTCCATCGGCAGCCCACCGGCGAGCATGATCCCGCGCTTGAGCGCCTCGATGAGCTGCGGCGCGTTGCCGTGGCAGGGGTTGTAGCTGCTGCCGGTGTTGGTGATGCCCACGACCGGCCGGTCCAGCGCGTCGTCGGTGTAGCCCGCGCCCTTGATGAAGGCCTTGCGCAGGAACAGCGAGAACTCGCGGTCCCCGTAGTCGACCAGCCCCTTCTTCACGCCCTTCGGATCGTTGCCCACTGTGTTCCCCGTCTCGACGATGACGGGGAACATTGTGCGGCGGGCTTCAGCCGTTGCGGCTCAGCTCGAACCCGGACGACTTCTCGAGCGCGCGGATGAGCGCCGAGTGGTCCCAGCCGCCGCCGCCGTCGGCGATGCAGGCGTCGAGCAGCGCCATCGCCGTCGACGTGTTCGGCAGCCCGAGGCCGAACTCCCGCGCGCTGGACAGCGCCAGGTTCAGGTCCTTGCGGTGCAGCTGGATGCGAAAGCCCGGCGCGAAGGCGCGGTTGATCATGCGATCGCCGTGCACCTCCAGCACCCGCGATGACGCGAAGCCGCCCATGAGAGCTTCCCGCACGCGCGCCGGATCCGCGCCGGCCCGCGCGGCGAACAGCAGCGCCTCGGCGACGGCCTGGATGTTCAGGGCCACGATGACCTGGTTGGCCACCTTGGCCGTCTGCCCGTCGCCGTTCGCGCCCACCAGGCTGATGTTCTTGCCCATCAGCTGGAACAGCGGCAGCACGCGCTGGAACACGCCCTCCTCGCCGCCGACCATGATGGACAGCGTGGCGTTGCGCGCACCGATCTCGCCGCCCGACACCGGCGCATCGAGGTAGTCGCATCCCCGTTCGTTGATGCGGCGTGCGAAGTCCTTGGTGGCCACCGGCGAGATCGAACTCATGTCGACCACCACCTTGCCCGGCGACAGGCCCGAGGCCAGGCCGCGTTCGGAGAAGAGCACCGCCTCCACGTCCGGCGTGTCGGGAACCATGATGAAGACGATGTCCGCGCGCTCGGCCACGCCGCGCTGGCTGGTGCAGAAGGTCGCCGAGCTCTCGGCGATCGCATCGGGAACCTTGCCCCGCGTGTGCACGAACAGCTGGTGTCCGGCCTGGATCAGGTGCTCGCACATGGGCGCGCCCATGATGCCGAGGCCCACGAATCCGAGTTTCATCCGCACAGCGCGCTCCTCCAGTCGAGGCCGGCTTCGGTGCTCGTGGCCGGCTTGTATTCGCACCCGACCCACCCCGAATAGCCGATGCGGTCGAGGTGCCTGAACAGGAATTGGTAGTTGATTTCGCCGGTGCCGGGCTCGTGGCGTCCCGGGTTGTCGGCGATCTGCACGTGGCCGATCCGCGGCAAGCCCTGGACCTGATCGAGG
>Ga0247821_10000475_pt1 | contig 22273 bp, 24 predicted proteins | sample 13C_Glycerol_Day_FD_192481 | JGI IMG/M metagenome (GOLD analysis project Ga0247821, IMG submission 192481) | Soil microbial communities from agricultural site in Penn Yan, New York, United States - 13C_Glycerol_Day14 | ecosystem: Environmental > Terrestrial > Soil > Agricultural land | place... | reverse complement strand
CGCGGTAGACCACATGGCCCGACACCCGTGGACTGTCTCCCACGATCGCGTCCCGGACCACCGACTTGACACCATCGGCGCCGATCAGCGCCGCGCCTTCGAACCGGCGGCCGTCGCAGGTCTGCACGGCTGCGGCATCCGTCGAGACGCTCTCCACGCGCGAATCGACATGGATCCGGATGCGGGAATCCGCGAGGCAGGCCTCGTACAGCGCCGAGTGCAGGTCGGCGCGGTGGGCGACGGCGTATGGATTGCCGAATCGCTTCTTGAAGTCCGCTTGGAGCGGGATGTTCGCGACCGGCTCGCCGGAGACCGCGTCCATCATCGCCATGCGTTCCGCGATCACCGCCGATTGCTTCACCGCATCGGCGACGCCGAGCGATTGGAGGGCCGCGAAGGCGTTCGGTCCGATCTGCAGGCCGGCGCCGATCTCACCGATGGTCTCGGCCTGCTCGAGCAGCGTTACCTCCAGGTCCTGGCGGGCCAGCGCGAGCGCCGCGGCCAACCCACCGATGCCGCCGCCCACGACGATGACTGGCTTGTTCGACATGGTGTCCCCTTATTCGGCGTCGGGTTGGGATTCGGGCGCGGCCCGCCGGAACGACTCGAGTGAGCGCAGGTGGTTCCACAGCGCCGAGATTCGGGGATAGCGGACGATGTCCACATCGAAGCGGACCGCGTTGGCCACTTGGGGGACGAGGGCGCAATCGGCCATCGTTGGGGTGTCCCCGTAGCAGCACAACCCCGACACGCCGTCGCGCTGCAGGCGCTCCTCGATCGCGTCGAAACCATCGCGGATCCAGTGCCCGATCCAGGCGCGCTTGCCGGCTTCGCTGAGATGGAGCGTTCCTTCCAGGTGCTGCAGGACGCGCAGGTTGTTGATCGGATGGATCTCGCAGGCGACGTGCTGCGCCAGCGCGCGCACCCAGGCCCGGTCCGGAGCGGAGCGGGGCAGCAGCGCCGGGGACGGGTGGATCTCCTCGAGGTACTCGATGATGGCGAGCGACTGGGTCAGCAGCCTGCCCTCCGTCTGGAGCGCCGGCACCAGCCCCTCGGGATTGAGCCGGGTGTAGGCCGGCCGGCGGTGCTCGCCGCCCTCGCGGCGCAGGTGCAGGGGAACCGTCTGGTAGGGCAAGCCCTTGAGGTTCAGCGCGATGCGGACGCGATAGGCCGCCGAGCTGCGGAAGAAGCTGTACAGCTGCATGGCGCCCTTCACGCGATCTGCACGCGAAGCGCTGGAAGGCCGGCGATCCGAAGCTGGATCTCATCGCCTGGCGTGACCGCGCCGATCCCGCTTGGAGTACCGGTGAAGATGATGTCGCCGGGTTGCAGTTCGAACTCCGACGACAGGCGCGAGATGATCTCGGGCACCGACCAGATCATCTGCCCGATCACCGCCTGTTGCCGGGGAGTTCCGTTCACGAGGAGCTCGAGGCTGGCGCTCCCGATGCCCGGCACGGCGGGCGCACGGACGAGGGCCCCGACCGGCGCGGAGTAGTCGAATGCCTTCCCGGATTCCCAAGGGCGCCCCGCCTTGCGGGCCGCCACCTGCAGGTCGCGCCGCGTCATGTCGAGGCCGGCCGCGTAGCCCCACACGTGCTGCAGGGCGTCCATGGCATGCACGTTCCTGGCCGGGCTGCCGATCGCCACCACCAGTTCTCCCTCGTAGTGATAGTCCCGCGTGGCCGGCGGATAGGGGATGCGTGCCACGCCCGAGGTGCAGGCGACCACCGAGGCGGTGTCGTTTGGCTTGCAGAAGAAGAACGGCGGCTCGCGGCTCGGGTCGAAGCCCATCTCGCGGACGTGGTCCGCGTAGTTGCGTCCGACGCAGTACACGCGCCGCACGGGAAAGAGCAGGTCCTCGCCGGCAACGGCGAGTTCGGCCGTCCGTGAGCGTTCAAAAGCGAAATCCATGGGTTCCCTTCTTCTCAATCGGCAAGCAGCTCTTCGCGATGCAGTCCCAGCGCCTGCTGGACCGGCCGCTCCGAGTAGCTGAAGATCACGCAGTCGATCGCGGCGTGCAGCCGCACCGTCGCCCAGGGCGGCACGACGAAGGTGTCCTTGTCCTCGAACCGCAGCTTGACGCCGTCCACCACGGCGGTCCCTGATCCCTCGACGACGCTGAATACGGTTCCTTCCGTGCTCCGGTAGCCCTTTCCGCGGAAGCCCGCGGGCAGCAGCTGCATGAAGGTCGCGATCGTCGGCAGCGGCGCGCCACCAGTGAGCGGATTGACGTAGCGCAGCTTCCAGCCGTCCCAGTCATCGGGGGCCTCGGCCTGGCTGAGCGCATGCAGCGCTTCCCGCGTTCGCGCGTAGGGGTAGTTGAAGAGGGGGGAGGACAGCCCGGAATGGACGGGTCGGACCGGCGCCATGTTGTGGCCGTAGCGGGCGAAGCTCGCGCCCTCCTTGCGTTGCAGCTCATGGCGTTCGGACCGGCCCTCCTCCGAGAACCCGGCGCCGAGGAACCGCACCAGCGGCACGTCCAGCCCGTCGAGCCAGACCATGGGGCCCGCATCCGGGCGCATCTCGAAGCCGTGGTCGTGCCAGGTCCAGCCCGGGGTGGTGACGAAGTCGCCCGGCTCCATGAACGTGCGCTCGCCGTCCACCGCGGTGTAGGCCCCTTTGCCTTCGACCACGAAGCGCAGCGCCGATTGCGTGTGCCGGTGCGCGGGCGCGATCTCGCCGGGCATGATCAGCTGCAGGCCCGCGTACAGGGCCTGCGTGATCGATGAACTCCCGGCCAGGCCGGGGTTCTCCAGGATCAGCACGCGGCGCAGGGCCTCGGCGGCCGAGATCAGTCCCGCCGATTCGAGCAGCAGCGGACGCACCTGCTCGTACCGCCACAAGGCCGGCCGGCAGGGCGTGGACGGCTGCTTCGGCACCAGGTCCTTCAGTTGCTCCCAGAGGGGGAAGAGGTGGAGGGGCGCCAGGCGCTCGTAGTACCGGCCGCGCGGGTCGCCGGCGGCGGTGGTGTGTTCTTTGCGATGGTTCATGGTGCGTTCGGGGCCGCATCATGGGAAGAAGCTGGTATCGGAACAACCTGGGCACGCTGATAATCGCTATCCGGAAATTCGATATCAGAAAGCGCTCGATGGCCTCACTGGACCTTGCCTGGCTCGCCGTTTTCGAGGAGGTCTACAAGTCGCTCAACGTCTCGCAGGCGGCGGAGCGCCTCGGCACCACACAGGGCGCCGCCAGCACAGCCCTGGCCCGCTTGCGCCAGTACTTCGGCGATCCGCTCTTCATCCGCGGTCCGCGCGGCGTGCTTCCCACGCCGCGCGCGGATGCCCTGTACCCGGTGCTGCGCGAGGTCCGCGCCCAGGTCGAGTCCTCGCGGGCCAGCGCCGCGACCTTCGACGCCGCGTCCGCGCACAGGCGCTTCACCCTGTGCATGACTGACATCAGTGAAGTGGTGCTGCTGCCGACGTTGATGCGCCACCTGCAGCAGACCGCGCCGGGCTGCGAGATCGAGGCCGAGCGCATCTCACCGGAAAGCGCCAGGCGGCTGGCCGAGGGAGAGATCGACCTGGCCGTGGGCTTCATGCCGCAACTGGAGAGCGGCTTCTACCAGCGCGCGCTGTTCAGCCAGGAGTTCGTGTGCATCGCCGCCCGGGACCATCCGCGCATCCGGGGAAGGATCAGCAAGGCGCAGTACCTGGGCGAGCAGCACCTGACGGTGCAGGCCTCGGGCACGGGACACCACATCGTGGACAAGACGCTTGCCCGGCAGAAGCTGAAGCGGAACGTCAAGCTGCAAGTGCCGACCTTCCTGGGAGTCGCCCAGATCGTCGCCGAGACCGAGATGATCGCGACCGTGCCCAGCCATTTCGCGCGGGTGATGCAGGCGCGCGAAGCGATCCAGACGCTTGCGTTGCCCGTGCCGATCAGCAGCTACGAGGTCAAGCTTCACTGGCACGAGCGCTACCACTCGGACCTCGCGAACACCTGGCTGCGCCAGAGGGTGGCGGAGCTGATGAAGCCGGCAGGGGTCGCGACCGTGCGGCGGCCGCGCGCCCCGGCGGCGCGGCGCAGGGCCTGATTCAGCCGGGTGGGGCCCGTGGATCCATGACCGGGATCGAGAACGCGAAGGTCGCTCCCGGCCCGCCTTCGGTCTCCGCCCAGAGGCGGCCCTTGTGCCGATCGATGATGGACTTGCTCACCGACAGGCCGATGCCCATCCCGCCCGCCTTGGTCGTATAGAAGGCATCGAACAACTTCTCCATGCCGCCGGCATCGATCCCGCAGCCCGAATCCCGCACACGCAGGCTCACGGCGTCGGGGTGTTCCCGCCGCGTCGTGATCCGCAGCCGCCGCGTCCCCGCATCCACCTCGGCCATCGCTTCGAGGGCGTTGCGCAGCAGGTTCAGGATGACCTGCTGGATCTGGGTCCGATCGCCCACCAACGGGGCCAGGTCCTGTGCCAGGTCCAGTTGGAGCGTCACGTCCTGGCGCCTGAACTCGCTCTCGCACAAGGCGATCACCTCGTTCGCCACTTCGTTGATGTCCATTGCGAGCGGGGTGAAGGCCTTCCTGGCGAACATGGCGCGCAGCCGCGCCACGACCTCGGCCGCGCGGTTGCCGTCGCGCACGATGCGGCTGGTGGCCACGCGCGCCGTTTCCACGTCGGGATCGTCCCGTTCCAGCAGGCGCAGGCAGGTGCGTGCGTTCGTCAGGATGCCCGAAAGCGGCTGGTTGACCTCGTGGGCGATCGCCGCCGAAAGATGGCCGGCCGATGACACGCGGTTGGCGTCCGCCAGCCGCATCTGCATCTCGTGGTTGCGCCGCTCGCTGTCGCGCGCTTCCTGCTCGGCACGCTTGCGCTCCGTCAGGTCGACCACGAAGGCCACCCCTTCGTCGCCGCCCTCGTCGTACGCGGCCACGCCGATCATCACGGGCACGCGGCTCCCGTCCTTGCGGAAGTACTCCTTCTCGAACGCCGGCAGGCTGCCCGTGGCCTTGAGCTGCGGCAGGAACTCCTTGTCCCGTTCGTGCCACTCGGGCGGGGTGAGGTCGGTCCAGCGCAAGCGCCCGCGAACGACGTCGTCGCGCCCATAACCCAGCATGCCCAGGAAGGCCTCGTTGGCGTCGAGGATCCTTCCCTCCAGGTCCCAGATGAAGATGCCGATGATGTTCGCGTCCACGAGGCGCCTGATCCTCGCTTCGCGCGCCGCGAGGTCGCGGTACAGGCGGGAGTTCTCCAGCGAGATCGCCGCCTCGCAGGCCAGGAGCTTGAGCACGGCGATGCGCGCGGGCACGAACACGCCGGGGGCGAGGTTGTTCTCCAGGTAGAGCATGCCGATGCGCTTGCCCTGGTTGAGCAGCGGCAGGCAGAGGATCGAACGGATCCGGTTGCCCCGGATGTACGGATCGTCGGAGAACGGGTTTCGCGCGGCGGCGTCGTCGAGATTGACCACGTCATGCGCATGCGACACGTAGTGCAGCACGGACTGGGGCAATGGGACGTCGTGGACCGGCTCGTCGCGCAGGTGGACGGCCACGCCGCTTCCCGCGGTGAGCGCCTCCACCACCACCCGCTGGTCGCCGCCCCGCGCGAGGATCAGCAGGCCGCGCTCGGCACCCGCGTGTTCGACGGCCGTGAGCATCAGGGTTTCGAGCAGCTTCTCCTGCACGACTCCGCCCGAAACGGCCTGCGACACCTTGATCACCGTGGCGAGATCCAGATGCTCGGCGGGCGATCCGATGCCGCCCGCGGTCTCCTGCGGCGGCTCGTCCTCCCGCAGCCCCGGGTGGGTCGCGTCCATCTGCCGGACCTTCGCTTCCGCGCCCCATTGCTGGTAGCAGCGACGCGCCTTGCGCAGGTAGAGCATCGCGAAGTCCTCGAACCCGCGGGCCGCATGGAACCGGGCGGCAGTCTCGCAAGCGAGCGCCTGCTGGTGGACGAAGCCGTTCGCCGCGGCCGAGCGGACGGCCTGCTCATACAGGCGCTCGGCCTCGAGTTCGCGCCCTTGAAGTCGGGCGATCTCGGCGCTCACCAGCGCCGCCCGGCTCTCGAAGTTCTCCGGGCAGTTCCCGGCCCACCGCCAGAGCCTCGTGCACTTGGCCTCCAGCAGGCGAAGGTGGACCTCCTGCTGCTCCGCCGTCGCGTCCGGGTAGTGGGCTGCAAGGGCGAGCGCATGGAAGAAGTGGAAGGTGGCCTCCATCGGCATGGCCATCACGGCGGCGAGCACCCCTTCCGCCTGCGCCGCCGCTTCGAGTGCCGCTTCGTACCGCCCCGCCAGCACGGCCAGCACCAGCTGCATGATCTCCGGAAAGGCCGTCCCGATGTCGAACGACGCCTGCCCGGGCGCCCGCTGGCGGGCCATCTCGGCGAACGCTTCGTCGAAGGCCAGGGACGCCGGCGCCTTGGCGGTGAGGACCCTGATGAAGCATTCCTCGACGCGGATGATCTCGTGCACGGCATCGTTGTGGCTCTGCTTGGCGAAGGCCGCGTAACGGAGGGCTGCCGAAAGTACGTCCTCGAGCGGGTCTCCTTTCTCCACCAGGTACCAGACGGCTTCCTTGCCCTGGATGCAGGCATGGACCAGGTCACCGACGTCCAGGCAGGCCGAGAACGCCGTCTCCATGATTGGCACGCCGGTGGCGAAATGCCGCCGCCAGAAGTTCACGTGATCGGCATGCAGGTGGTGCACCGTTCCCCGCAGCCGCCGGTCGTTGAACCTGGCGTTCAGCTGCAGGGAAAGTTCGGAGAACTGCCAAGCGGAATCGATGTCCTCCGGTCCCGCGATCAGCCAGATCGCGAAGGCGCCATACGCGAAACACGACTGTTCGATGTTCCCGTCGCGGATGGAGCGGAACGCGGCCTCCATGGTGATCAGCGGAAACAGCGGCGGCCTCGAGGTGTAGGCGCAGGGCATGCACTCGACCAGAAGGTCGATGATCGCCCGCGTGACCGGTTCGTGGGCGACCGGCGCGGTCAGGAGGTCACCGATCGCGCGGCCGGCCAACAGAGCCGGCAGGTCCGCATGGCGCGCCTGTACAGCTGCTTCGATCTCCGGGTCCGATTCGGGGAAGCGGACGCCGAAGCATCGAAGGGCTTCCAGGCCGACGGCAAGGGCCTGGCCGTACTGGCCCGCCAGCGAGTAAAGCTTCATGCGCAGGTGGTGGACGCGGGCCTTGTCGACATCGGAAGCCGCCGTGCCGAGCAGGGTGTCGAACAGCGAGATCGCCGCATCGAAGTTGCCGACCAGGTACTCGCATTCCGCGAGCAGCAAGTGAAGCTCGAAGGTCTCCGCGTAGCGGCGCGTCCAGGCGTCCAGCGGTACGAGCGCGACCGCATGCGCCAGGTAGTTGCGCGCGGAGGCATAGGCCGTGGCGCGCTTGGCGCGCTTGCCGGCCATGATGTTCAACGCGGCGACCCGCTCGCGCTCCGCCGCATCGTTCAGGAGGCCGGCGCAGCGATTGAACTGGTTCACGATCTCGAAGCTCGCCTCCTCGAGGGCGTCCTCCCTGGTTCCGGCCAGGAGAAGCCGGCCGATCCTGAGGTGCGCCGCCGCACGCTCGGCGGGGGCGACCATCCCATGCGCGGCTTCGTTCACGCGATCGTGGACGAACCTGTATCCCCCGTCCAACGGTTCGATGAGCCCCAGCCGCACCGCCTCCTGCAAGTCCGCCTCGATCTGTCGTTCCGAACTTCCGGCCGCGATGGCCAGCGCGTGCGTGCGCGCACGGTTGCCGAAGCACGCCAGCACCTGCAATGCCGCCCGGGTGCCGTCCGGCAGTCGGCTCAGCTTCGCCACCATGAGGTCCACCACGTTGGCGGTGTAGCCCTTGGCGTGGATGCGGGCAGGATCCCAGGACCAGCGCGACCGATCGTGGTCGAAGGCCAGCAGGCCCTCCGCGGCGAGTTCAGCGATGAACTGGATGGCGAAGAAGGGATTGCCGGCGGTCTTCTCGTGCAGCAGGTCCGCGAGCGGCGCCGCGCGGGCCGGTTCGCAGTGCAGGGCGTCGGCGAGCAGCTGCTTCAGGTCGCCACGCAGGAGCGGCGCCAGTTGCAGGTTGCGAACCGCGGATCCCGCCTGCCGGATGGCCTCGAGCTTGAGCGCCAGGGGATGGGTGGCATCGACCTCGTTGTCGCGGTAGGCACCGATCAGCAGCAGGTGCCGCAGGTCCGCGCGGGTCAGCAGGTCCTCGACCAGGTCGAGCGTCGCGGCGTCCAGCCATTGCAGGTCGTCGAGTGCCAGCACGAGCGGATGCTCGGGCCGCGCGAAGACGCCGATGAACCGCCGGATCACCAGCTGGAACCGGCTTCGCGCCTGCCCCGGTGGAAGCTCCGGCAAGGGCGGCTGCTCGCCGATGATGAGCTCGAGCTCGGGCACCAGTTCGGTCATGAGGCGCCCGTTGGGGCCCACGGACTCGCGGATGGCGTCGCGCCACGCCGCAAGCTCCGCCTCGTCCAGGGCGAGGAGCCGGCGCACCACGGTCTGCATCGCCTGGGCCAGCGTGGCATACGGAACGTCGCGCTTGTACTGGTCGAACTTCCCGGACGCGAACAGCGCTCGCGGAGGGACGAGCACCTTGTGCAGTTCGTTGATCACGGAGGACTTGCCCGCGCCGGAATAGCCCGAGACCAGCACCAGCTCCGGCGCGCCGCCCTGAACGATCCGTTCGAAGGCGCCGACCAGCGCCGTCACCTCCCGCTCGCGCCCGTACAGCTTCTCGGGAATGAGCAGCCGGTCGGGCGTGTCCGCGCGGCCGAGCGGGAATTCGCCGACCCGGCCGCTCGTCTCCAACGCGAGCAGGCATCGGCGAAGGTCGCTCTCGACGCCCGCGGCGGTCTGGTAACGGTCCTCGGCGGTCTTGGCGAGCAGCCGCATGATCAGGTTGGACAGCACGGCAGGCAGGGGCGCCCGTTCGGCGGGTGGGACCGCGCGTCTCGCGATGTGGCAGTGCACCCACTCCATCGGGTGCGAAGCCGTGAAGGGCAGAACGCCGGTGAGCATGCGGTAGAAGATCACGCCCAGCGAGTAGAGGTCGCTGCGTGAGTCGCTCGACCTGTTCATGCGCCCTGTCTGCTCCGGCGACATGTAGGCGAGGGTGCCTGCGATCGCTTCGGGAGCTTCGGGTGGCTGGCGCTCGCGCGGCAGGTTCGATGCGATGCCGAAGCCGGTCAGCCGGACCTCGCCGGCAGGGAGCACGAACACGTTCGACGGCTTGAGATCCTTGTGGACGAGTCCGTGCTCATGCAGGCGCCGCACGGCAAGCGTCATCGGGATCGCGATCCGCAGGAACTGGTGCACCGGCATGGGCCGGCCCATGAGGAGTTCGAGCGGCTGGCCGCCCTGGTCTTCCAGGACAAGGATGGGGCTGCCACTGTCCTGGACGATCTCCACCGGACGCAGTGCCCAGGCGCCGTCGAGCTGGTCGCGCAGCGCCAGTTCGTGGGACAGCCGCATGGCCCACGCCGCGGCCGGCCGCTCTCCGACCGGCCGCACGGCAACGCAGGGCTGGCGCCCGCCGGCCGCCAGCTGGCGCGACGCCCGGAAAAATGAGCGCTCGCCGTCGGCGAGCAGCACCACGTGGGCGCCGTCGCGGTTTCCCGCAGGCCAGGCCGCAGGTTCCATGGAGCGCTCAGGTGGACCGCCGTGGCCGCATGCCGATCAGGTTCAGTCCAGTCCAGCGCTTCGCATTCCTCATGGCGACTCCAGGCCCTTCGTCAGGCTCCGGCATCGTTCACCCATGAGGAGTGATGGTCAAGCAAACCGTCTATTGCATTCGTCTCAAAGCGAGACGCCTGTGTGAGTGCCCGTACATAACGCGGGCGCAATCACCAACGCGTGAAGGCCGCGCGGATCTCTTCAATGGCGGTGTCGGGTTTCTGAAGATGAGGGTAGTGGCCGATACCCGGCAGCAGGACGATCTCGAGTCCTCCCCGGCCCGCGAACTCGATGCCCATTTCCTTCTTGATGTAGAAGTCCCGCTCGCCCCAGACCACCTTCACGGGCGTCCGCAACCGCGCCAGGTTCGATTCGAAGAACGCCTGGTCGCGCGAGAAATGCGAGTAGTAGTGGTAGAACGCGTCGGCGCTGCTGATTTCCCCGTGTACCCAGCCGCGCGCCATGTCGTCCTTGAACTCGCGCGGGATGTCGAACTGTTCCTCGGGGGTGAAGCCGCGCCGATAGGCGTTCTGCAGGATCTCGTCGCGATTGCGGTTCATCGCGGCCCGGACCGCATCGGCGGCGGGCCTGGTTTTCAGGGCCTGCAGCGTCTCGTGCATGTACTGCGGCCGATCGAACGGCGCGAAGTCCCCGACGATCAGCTTTCTCGCGAGTGCGGGGTCCTCGAGCGCGGCCAGCAGCGAGGGCAGCGCACCGATATCCGTGGCGTAGATCACGAGGTTCGACCTGTCGATGCGCGCGGATTCGATGTAGGCCCTGAGCACGCGCGCGTAGTCGCGCGGGGCGTACGGAAACCGTTCTGCGGCGGGCCTGGAAGAGAGGCCGTACCCCGGCCAGTCGAAGGCATGCACCTCGTAGTCGCGGCCGAGGGCCAGCGCGATGCCCGTCCAGGCATGGACGGTTTCGGGGAAGCCGTGCAGCAGCAGCACGATCCCTTTCGGACTCGCATTGCGCACGAGCAGCCGGCGCAGCTCGATGTCGGGACTGACCGCGATCACGCCGATCTCGGCTTTCGTCGGCGCGTCGCGAGGCGCCGTGGCGCATCCACCGAGGAATGCGAGGCCGAGTCCCAGGAGGGTGAGGGCGAGCCTGTTCATCTCGGCCTCTTTCACGCATTGGCCAGGTAACGGTAGCCCCGCGCGGCCTCGAAGACGTCGCCGGGCTTCCAGCGGATCGAGTCCACCGGTGTGGCGCCATCCAGCCACAGGTTGGGCTCGATGAACCACAGGCCGATGTCCCAGTCCTCCAGCACCGGGTAGAGCTCGCGGATCACCCGTGTGACGGCGGGGTGGGGTGCCAGGTTGGCGTCAAACTGGAAGACCGGCAGCATCGCGCGAGACTGCCAGGGCAGGCTGATCACGTCATGCGCGACGATCCAGCGCGCCAGTCGCGAGACCGGCTGGTCCGTGCGGCCGTCCAGCCAGCCTGTGAAGTTCTCCGAGTCGACCAAGCCTCCGCTGGGAAGGAACGCCCGTTGCATCCGGCTGAACTCGCTGGCGGCCGTGGCATGGAGCAGGGCCGGGTGGCGGACGCCCGCGATCGGCGCGATGGGCGCGCTGGTGGAAGGGAAGAAGCCGGCCTGCAACAGCCGCGGGGCGGGGTGGATCATGGCAACTCCTGGTGCTTGCGAAGAAAGCGGTGAAGGCATGTCACCAGAACACCCACGCGGCTTCCATTGAACCTTGGTGTCGCCCAGACGAAGGTGTCGCCTAGACCATGGTGCTATGGATAGGTGCGCCCCCGCCTGCTTTCATGCACGCACTTCCCCTTGCGAACCAGGAGTGCCGCCATGACCACCCTTGCCCAGGACCTGTTCTACCTGCACGTGCGCCGGCACTGGCGCGACGCCATGGACGAATGCGTCGTGCAATGGCGGCGCGTCTGCTTCATCCGCTGATCGGCCGCCATGGTCTGCAACCTGCGCTGGTGGCTGGTCTTCCTGTGCAGCGCGGCGGGGCTCGCCCTCGCTGCGATGAGCGGCCATGTGGAGGCGATGTGGCGCATCGATACCTACAAGGTCAGCTTCGTGACGCTGGCGACCTATTTCCTCGTCACGGCCTTCATCGGCCGGCTGACCTGGCGCATCAGCCGCGGCGACCGCCAGTGGCACCTGCGATTCCAGGAAGGCTGCGAATACTCGGTGACCTTGATGACCATGCTCGGCCTGATCGGAACGGTAGTCGCCTTCATGGGCCTGCTCGCCACTTCGTTCTCGTCACTGGGCTCGCCCGACCTGGCGCAAGCGCGCGGCGCGATCGGCTCGCTCACGGCGGGGTCGGCCAACGCCCTGGTCAACACGCTGATCGGCCTCGTGGCCGCGGTCGGGCTGAAGCTGCAGGTGATCAACCTCAACCTGGCGGCCGGCCATGCGCGGTAGTTCGGGCGACAAGGCCAGTGCGATCGCGGCCATCGACCTGCTGCTGAACCTGCTGATGCTGTTCATCGTGGTCGCGGCCGTCGCCATCGCGCAGATGAACCGGCCGGCCCAGGAGAAGTCGATCGAGCTGAAGGCCGAACTGGTCATCGAGCTGACCTGGGCGGCGCACAACTTCTCCGACCTGGATCTCTGGCTGCAGTTGCCGAACGGCCGGAAGGTCGGATTCACCGACAAGGACGTGGGCGTCGCCACCCTCGACCGCGACGACCGCGGTGCGCTGGGCGAGGTGTACGAGCCGAACCCCGGGGAATCGAAGCTGATCGCCGTCAACAAGGAGACGATCGTGGTGCGCGCCCACCTCCCGGGCCGCTACGTGGTGAACGTGCACTACTTCCATCGTTCGACCGAGGCGGACGTCGGTGCCCCCGAGAAGGACCCGCGCCCCGATCCGGTGGTGGTCAAGCTGACCCGGCTCAATCCGCGGCTGGCGGAACTGGCGGCGCGCACAGTGGAACTTGGCAAGGTCGGCTCGGAACGCACGGCCTTCTGCTTCGAGGTCGCGGCGGATGGGGCGGTGGCGCTCGACGAAAGCTGTGATGTCCCGTTCGTCAGCGGCGAGGCCAGGCCGAGCACCTGACCCGCCTCAGGGTTTGCGGAAACCGGCGTCCAGCGCCCCCAGCAGTTCCGCCTCACTGAATGGCTTCATCAGGTAGTCCACGGCGCCCTCGGCCATCACGCGCGTGCGTGTGTTCTCGTCCGAATGCGCGGTGATGAAGACGATGGCGATCGACTCGCCGAGCCGGGCGAGCTCGCGCTGAAGGTCCGGCCCCGTCATGCCCGGCATGGCGACATCCAGGATGAGGCACCGCGTCTGGCCGACCGAACCGGAAGCCAGGAACTCCTGGGCCGACTGGAACGCTTGCACCGTGTAGCCGAACTGCGCGAGGAGGTCCGGTAGCGACTCGCGGATCGACTCGTCGTCGTCGACCACCGAGACCAGGTTGCGCAGCGACGACGATTGCATGTTGGATTCTCCCTTGCCGGGCAGGATGCCCTCCGGCCTGGTGCCTGTCCACCATACCTTGGTATCGGTCGCGCGCATCCCTCTACGCGTCGCTCTGGCGGCCGCGATAGCGTCCCGTCGACTCGACGGCGAGGAACCCGTCCGGCCGGCCCTCGTTCGAGAGACGGGCCGACATGTTCACCAGGTCGGCGAGGGAATCCGCCTCCATCTTGCGCATCACGCTGCCGCGGTGCGCCTTGACGGTGATCTCGGTGATGCCGAGCTCGCCGCCCACCTGCTTGTTGAGCAGGCCCGCCACGACCAGAGCCATCACCTCCCGCTCGCGCTGCGTGAGCGATTCGTAGCGGCGGCGCAGCACGGCGAGCTGGGCCTGTCGCCGAAGTGCCGTGCGGCTGTGGGCGAGCGCCTTGCCGATCGCCTCCAGCAACACCTCGTCCTCGATCGGCTTGGTCAGGAACTCGACCGCGCCGGCCTTCATGGCCTGGACGGTTATCGGGATGTCGCCGTGCCCGGTGACGAAGATGATCGGCATCTCGGGGCGGTCAGCCGCGATGCGCTTCTGCAGCTCCAGGCCGTTGAGGCCCGGCATGGAGATGTCCAGCAGGAGGCAGCTGGGCGCGGCAACGCGCGGGTGCTCGAGGAACTGCAGTGCCGACTCGAACGTGCGCACGGGCCAGCCCGCCGACTGGATCAGCAGCTCGAGGGACTCGCGAACGGACACGTCGTCGTCGACGACGAACACGACCGGCGTGGCATGCCCGTCAGGCAGCCCCTCCTGATCGTTCGCCGACTTGGACGACATGAACACGTTTCCGGTTGGGCACTCGCACCGCCGTTGGTGCTGTGCCGTATCAGCCATCGACGCCTCCTTCGTGTCCGTCGACCGCGGCGATGATGGCGGACAGGATGCTGCGCCCATTCGGCGGGCTCGTAAACAGCGTCGATCTATGCATGCCGGACTCCCGATAGCGCGCCGCGGACTGGCGCCCGGCTTCATGCGCGACGACGGTGCAGTAGGCGATGAACGTGAGCGCGACCACCGACGCCCAGCAGGTCAACGGGAGGAAGAGCGCGGGATGCCGGGGAGCTGCTCCGTCCAGGGCGCCTGCGGGAGGGACTCGCACGTACTGCATGGAACTGCCGATCCCGAAGCGGTCGTGAACGCCTACGCGGTGCGGCCGTAGGGGTCGCCATGCAGCCGCGGCCGTTCCACGGGCGGCCTGGCCGGCGCGGGGATCGCGTCCTTGGGCATGCGGTCGGCGGGCAGCACGCGGATGGCGGAGTGGCCGCCGGCCTGGTCGTCGCCACCACCGCGGGCCCGGCCCGGCCCGGTCACCCGCACCTCGCCGCCCTCGGGGCCTTCCTTCATGCGCTGTGCCTCTTCCATCACGCTCTCGAGCTCCTTCGTCCAGCGCACGCGATGCAGGCGGGCCTGCGTGTCCAGCGGCTTGCGCGAGATCAGCATCACGTCCATCCAGCGCTTCCGGCCCTCCATCACCACGGTGCGATGGGCGAGGTACTGGAAGTCGGCGGGAAGGGGCGTGGGCCACCCGTAGCCCAGGCGGGCCCCGATGGACGGCACCGCGAAGACGCAGGCGCCCAGCAACGCCGGGCCGAGCAGCAGCTTGATGCGGTACTGGCGGTCGCTGGTGTAGTGGACGTACAGCACCAGCACGCACAGCAGCAGGAGAACGGCGACGACGGGGGAGAGCAGGCTCAGTCGTTCGGTCAGCATGTTCGCGCTCCGGACAAGGCGAGGGGGACGGGACATCGACATCGTTGGTGCCGCGCGAACGCGGCGCATGGCCCACCGGTCATAGCGCGGTGTCGCCCCGTGGCGGGACATCCCCGTCGCCCGGATGGATGACGACACCTTGGTGCAATGGAGTTGCCCCGCGGCGTGCGCTCTCATGGCCTTGCACCCGGCACGCGCGAAGCGGCGCCGGTGCGAAGCGACCTCCCAACCTTCACTGCGAGCACCCCACCATGAACCTGCGATCCATCCTCACGATCGGCGTCATCGCCGCGGCCGGCCTCTCGCCCGCCATCGCCCAGCAGCAGGGCAAGACCCGCGCCCAGGTCCGGGCCGAACTCGCGGAGGCCCTCCGCACCGGCCAGTTGCTGGCCCCGGGCGAGAGCGGCCTGACGCAGCAGCAACTGCGGCCCGACCTGTTTCCGAGCATCGCGATGCATCCCGGCCGGTCGCGGCAGGAGGTTCGCGATGAACTGGCCGAGGCGCAGCGCCGGGGCGACCTCATCGCCGGCGAATCGTCGGCGCGGTTGAACGAAGTCCATCCCGGTCTCTATCCCCCCGTCGCGATGGCCCCCGGCAAGACGCGCGAGCAGGCCCGCGCCGAACTGGCCGAGGCGCTGCGCACGGGGGACATCCTCGCCGGCGGCGAGTCGTCGCTCACGCTCAGGCAGCGCTTTCCCGCGAGCTACCAGGACGTGATGTCCATGCCCACCATGGCCCGCCGCGCGGACTGATCGCCATGAAAGCCCTCCGCATCGCCGCCCTGGTGGCCGCCATCGCCGCCGGTCTCCCCCTCCACGCCGCGCACGCCCAGCAACCGGATGGCATCGGTCGCACCGAGGTGGCGCGCCACGACATCACCTCGCCCGGGCGCGAGGTGATCCAGGTCCGGGTCGACTTCGAGCCCGGCGCCGCTTTCGGCCGGCACAACCATCCCGGCGAGGAAGTCGCCTACGTACTCGAGGGCAGCCTCGAGTACCTTCTCGACGGTCGCCCGCCGATCGTCCTGAAGGCGGGCGACGCCCTGTTCATCCCCAGCGGCACCTACCACGCGGCGCGCAACGTCGGGTCGGTCAAGGCGTCGGAGCTCGCGACCTACATCGTCGAGAAGGGCAAGCCGCTGGTCGTGCTCGGCAAATGAAAGCGGCGCAGGGGAATTCCCCTGCGCCGCTCCCGTTTCCTGTGACGAGACGCCTCAGGCCATCGTCGCGCGCCCGGACCGCTCGCCGAAGAGGTACTCGGCATACCAGTCCGGCCAGTTCACGTCGTAGTCGATGCCCAGGCTCTTCTCATGCGCGCCGTGTGCCTCGGCCGCGCGCCGCAGGGCCGCCGCCAGCTCCGCCGGCGAGGCGTAGCGGGTCTCCTGCGGATCCACCCGGCCGGGCAGTCGCGAGGTGACTTCCTGCAGCAGCCACTTGTTGCCGTCGGGGTCGCTGAACGCGGCGTACGAGGCGTACGTCGCCCGCTGCGGGTGCCGGCCCTTCATGGCAGGCTCGCCCGGGCCGTGGTGGACCACCTCGCTCACCTGGATTCCGCGCCGCACCAGGTCCTCGCGTGCGGCCTCGATGTCGCTGACGGCCAGGAACAGGTTGCCGGCCGAACCGGGCGCGGCCGGCGTGATGCCCTTGCCGATGTGGAACGAGCAGGACGAGCCCGGCGGCGTGAACTGCATGGCGCGGAAGTCGGCGCCCTTGTCGATGTCGATGTCCAGCCGCCAGCCCAGGCCTTCGTAGAAGCGCTTGGCGCGCTCGACGTCGGACACCGGGATCGTGACGACTTCCAGTTTCATGTCGGTCCGCTGCGCCTTCGGCGCTGCGTTCGACGTGGATGTGCGTTCCAGGGTGGCGCTCATGTACTGCTCCTTGAGATGCGGGAGTGGAAGGGAGGCGGATGAGAGCACGGGCCCGGCAGCACCGGCAATCGGACCATGGACGGACGCCGTTCCCGGCGGAGGGTGCATGACGGAGGTGGTACGGCCGGGTACGACTTCCAACTGGGTCGGGCGTGCGGATTCCGGAGGGTGCCCGCCGACGTGCCTGTCCCTATGCTTCGCGCATGAAGGCCCTCCACATCGGATTGATCACGGCCGCCGCGTTGCTCGCGGGCGGTCTCACGCTCGAGTATTCGGGCTCCCGCAACGGCCCGCTGGCCTCGGCGCACGCCGAAAGCCGGATGCCGCCGCTTGACGGCGCTGTCGAGTGGCTCAACACGAAGCCGCTGTCGGCGGCCGAGCTGCGCGGCAAGGTCGTGCTGGTCAACTTCTGGACCTACACGTGCATCAACTGGCTGCGCACGGCTTCGCACGTGCGCGCCTGGTCGCAGAAGTACAAGGACCACGGCCTGGTCGTGATCGGCGTGCACACGCCGGAGTTCAGCTTCGAGAAGGACCTGCCCAAGGTGCGGCACATGGTTTCGCAGCTGAAGGTGGACCATCCGGTGGCGGTCGACAGCAACTACACCATCTGGCGCGCCTTCGACAACAACGCCTGGCCGGCGCTGTACTTCATCGACGCCAAGGGGAACGTGCGCCACAGCCACCTGGGCGAAGGCGACTTTGATCGGTCGGAGAAGGTCCTGCAGGCGCTGCTCACCGAAGCGGGCGCGAAGGGGTTCGATCCGGGCCTGGTGCAGCCGGAAGGCCGCGGGCTCGAGGCCCCGGCCGACTGGGGCAGCCTGCGCACGCCGGAGACCTACCTCGGTTACGCCCGCGCCGAGAACTTCTCCTCGCCCGGCGGCGCATCGCGCGACCGTCTCCGCGCGTATGCGGCGCCCGAGCGGCTGCGCACGAACGCGTGGGCCCTCGCGGGCGACTGGCAGATCGGTGCCGAAGCGGTAAGCCTGCAGCGCGCGAACGGTCGCGTGATCTACCGCTTCCATGCACGGGACGTTCACCTGGTGATGGGCCCGGCGGGCGGGAAGCCGATCCCGTTCCGCGTGCTGGTGGACGGTCGACCGCCCGGTCCGGCTCACGGAACCGACATCGACGAAGAGGGCCGCGGCACGCTGGCAGAGCATCGTCTCTACCAGCTCGTGCGCCAGCCGGGCGCGGTGCAGGACCGCCAGTTCGAGATCGAGTTCCTGGCGCCCGGCGCCGAGGTGTTCGCGTTCACGTTCGGCTGAAGGAGCAGGCGATGACACATCCAATCGACCTCGACCGGCGCACTTTCATCGCGGGCGGCATCGCCCTCGCGAGCCAGGCGGTGTCCGCGCAAGGTGCCACCCCCGCTGCACTGCCACGCATCCGCCACATCCGCGCGGGCGAACTGGAGGTCGCCTACTTCGAATCGGGGCCGCGGGACGGAGTGCCGGTGCTGCTGCTGCACGGCTTTCCCTACGACTTCCACAGCTACGTCGAAGTCGCCGACCTGCTGGCGCGCCGGGGCTGCCGGGTCGTGGTGCCGCAACTGCGCGGTCACGGCAGCACGCGTTTCCTGGAGCCCTCCGCGTTCCGCAACGCGCAGCAGTCGGCCGTGGCGCTCGACCAGCTCGCCTTGATGGACGCGCTGGGCATCCGACGCGCCGTGGTGGCCGGTTACGACTGGGGCGCGCGGACGGCGTGCGTGCTCGCCGCCCTGTGGCCGGAGCGCTGCGTCGGGATGGTTTCGGCCGGCGGCTACATCGTCACCAGCCGGGCCGCGCAGAAGGCGCCGGCGCCGCCGCGGGTGGAGCACGCGTGGTGGTACCAGTTCTATTTCGCCACCGACCGCGGCCGCGCGGGACTGGTCGCGCACCGGCGCGAGCTTTCGCGGATCCTGTGGAAGGAGAACTCCCCGCAGTGGGCCTTCGACGACGCCACCTTCGAGCGCTCCGCGGCTGCTTTCGACAACCCGGACTGGGTGGACATCGTGGTGCACAACTACCGCTGGCGGCTGGGCCTGGCGGACGGCGCGCCCCAGCTCGAAGACCTCGAGCAGCGACTGGCCGCGCAGCCTCCGGTTCCTGTTCCCGCCATCACCCTCGACGGCGACACCAACGGCATCTCGCCGGCGGGCGACGGCAAGGCGCAGGCCGCGAGGTTCACAGGGCCCAGGACGCACCGCGTGGTGCATGCGGGCCACAACATCCCGCAGGAGGCGCCGCAGGCCTTCGCCGATGCGGTCTGGGCGTTGGCCTCGGTGCGGCCCTGAGGCCGGCGTTCAGCCCGCCGCCGGCTGGAAGCTGTGCGCGTGGGACGGGCGCAGATCGCGTTCGATCGGCACGGGATCCTCCACCAGCCCGCGCGCCGCGGCGATGCGGGCCGCCTGCGTGCGCGAACTCGCACCCAGCTTGGCCATGATGGCGCTGATGTGCGACTTGACCGTTCCCAGCTCGATCTTGAGCTGGCGTGCGATGGTCTTGTTCGGCTGCCCGGCCGCGACGAGGCGCAGGACCTCGGTTTCGCGGCTGGTGAGCGCGGCGCGGGTCAGGCTGTCGGCCATCCGCTGCGCCACGGACAGGCTCATGTAGCGCGAGCCGCCGGCCAGCATGGTCACGCCGTCCAGCAGCTCGTTGAGCGGCCCGCCGACGAGCAGGTAGCCGTGCACGCCCGCTTCGATGGCGCGCCGGATGTCGACTTCGCGGCCGTTCGGCGTGAGCGCGAGGATCCGGGTGTCCCGCGGGAGGCCGTGCGCGTCGCGCTCGGCGGCCTCGGTGAGCCGGATCGCACTGCCGTAGTCGGCGATGACCACGTCGATGGGAGGCGACTGCGGATCCAGTGAGTCCACGCCGTGGACCAGGACCTCCAGCGTGGGGTGCTGGCGCAGGGCGGCCACGACGCCCGCGGACAGGATCGGGTCCGCGTGCATGACCAGGACATTCGAGCGGCGCAGTTGGCGGTAGTTCATGCGTATCTCCGTTGGATGACATCTCGAGGGGCGGCGCCGTTGTTCGCGGCACGTCCGACAGTTCACTTCAGTCGGATGCCACGTTCCATCAGACGTTGGTAGGGGCAATACCAAAGGGGGTGTGCGCACCCCGCACCCGCGGCCCGCTACGGGGTGCGACGTGCCAGCATGAGCCGGGCCGTGAAGGTCTGCACGACCTCGCCGCGCTGGTTCAGGGTGCTGGTCTTCAGGACCAGGGTGCCGCGGTCGGGACGCGACCGCGAGGGGATCAGCTTCACCACCTCGCTCTCGACGCGCAGCACGTCGCCCGGCCGCGTGGGCGCCTTCCATTCGATCTCGCCGCCGGCGCCGACGATGCCGTTGGCCAGCCGCGGACCGCCGGTGACCAGCAGGCGCATCGTGATCGCCGCGGTATGCCAGCCGCTGGCGGCGAGGCCGCCGAAGAAGGTCGAGCGGGCCGCTTCCTCGTCAAGGTGGAACGGCTGCGGGTCGTAGTCGGCCGCGAAGCGCCGGATCTCGTCGGCGGGCAGCTCGTAGGTGCCGCTGGAGAAACGCTCGCCGACCTGCAGGTCGTCGAAGTAGAGGGTTTCCTGGTCCATGTCGATCTCCTGGGGAAGTGGACTTCTCCGGTGCCTACTTGGCTGTGGCGGTCGCCGGCTCCGCCGACCCCATCCCCTGCGGAAGCTGCTGGCGCCGGGCCATCCTCAGCTGGGGATGGCGCTCGAAGAGCGAGACGGCCCAGTCGATGAACACGCGCACCTTGGCGCCGAGGAACCGGTTGGGCCGGTAGATCACGTGGACCGGAATGGTGGGCGTGTTCCATTCCTGCAGCACCTGGCACAGCTGCCCGGACTCGATCGCCGGATGCAGCATGTACTCGGGGCCCTGCAGGATGCCCAGGCCCGCCACGCCGGCGGCCAGGTAGGCATTGCTGTCGTCCACGCAGAAGCACGGGCTGGGTGCGATCTCCAGGTTTTCGCTGGGTTTCAGGAACCGGAAGGGCAGCGGCCTTCCGCTGCGCCGCGATTGCAGCCCCAGCAGGCGGTGCGCGTGCAGGTCGTCCGGATGGGTGGGCGCGCCCCGGGTCGACAGGTAGGCCGGCGACGCGCAGGTGATGAAACGGAATTCGCCGATGCGCCGCGTGGCGAGGAACTCCTCCTCGACCGTGCCGGCCCGCATCGCGCAATCGACGTTGTCGGCCACCAGGTCCACGTGCCGGTTGCTGATGCCGAACTCGAGTTCGATCTCGGGGTAGGCGCGGTAGAACTCCGGCAGCGCCGGGATCAGCACGCTGGTCGCGAGCGCCGTCGCCACGTCCACACGCAGCCGCCCCGAAGGGCGCGAGACCGACTGCTTGGCCGTCGACTCGATCTCGGAGAGGTCGGCAAGCAGCCGCACGACGCGTTCGTAGTAGGTGGCGCCCTCGGCAGTGAGCGTGACCGATCGGGTCGTGCGGTCGAGCAGCCGCACGCGCAGCTTGTGCTCGAGGCCCTGGATCAGCCGCGTCACGGTCGGCTTGGGCAGGTCCATGGTCTCGGCCGCCCGCGTGAAGCTGCCGGCCTCGACGACGCGCACGAAGGCGCTCATGGCGGAGAAGCGGTCCATGCAAGCCCTTGTCAGTCCCGGGATTCGAACCCGGACCGGCATCGCTTGCACGGCGACTGCTGGCGGACACGCTGGTACGTCTTGTGGCCGGTAGCCCGGTCGCCGCCCGTCATCAGACTAGCCGGATCGCCACGTCGATGTTTCCGCGCGTGGCTTTCGAATAGGGGCAGGTCTCGTGCGCCACGCCGATCAGCACCATCGAGACGTCCGGGTCGAGGCCGGGCAGCGAGACGTTCAGGCGGGCCTTCAGGCGGTAGCCGGTGTGTCCCGAGGCCAGGTCGATCTCGGCGTCGACGGCCACGTCGTCCGGCAGCACGACGGCGTACTTCTCCGCCGCCTTGCCGATGGCGCCGATGAAGCAGGCCGACCAGGCAGCAGCCATGAGCTGCTCGGGATTGGTCCCGAGCCCGCCCGGCGAGGACAGCCGGATGTCGAGGCGTCCGTCGGAGCTGCGCGACGAACCGTTGCGGCCCCCCGCGGTGGTGTGGGTCTTGCCCGTGTAGTGGATCTTTTCGCTTGCGTTCATGGGGCGCCTTCCTTGGACGGTGGTGGACGGTGCAGTGCCGATCGCTACCCGCGGCCGCGCCGGCGCGGACCGGACACGTGGCTGCTCGTGATGCACAGGCACTGGGTCGGGTTGCGCAACTCGTGCGCGAAGCCGCCCGCGAAGAAGAGCAACGCCAGCCAGAGCTTTCTCATGCGACCTCCTTGCAAAGGTGAGGGAGGCCGCGACTCTAGGAGCGACGACCGTGCTGAAAAAGACCGCCCGGGCCAATTGAGCTTTCCTGGATTCCCAACAATGGCCGCGCACTTGCGACCCCAGATTCGCCTCTCCCACCCACCCCTACCTGGAGGTTTCCCATGAGTGCTACCCGATCGAATCCCACCGCGGTGATCACCGGCGCATCCAGCGGCATTGGTGCCGTCTATGCCGACCGGCTGGCCCGCCGGGGGCATGACCTCGTCCTGGTCGCCCGCAACACCGAGCGCCTGCGCGAGCTCGCGGCCCGGCTGGTCCGCGAGACCGGGCGCGATGTCGAGGTTCTCGTTGCCGAC
>Ga0247821_10000474_pt1 | contig 22312 bp, 18 predicted proteins | sample 13C_Glycerol_Day_FD_192481 | JGI IMG/M metagenome (GOLD analysis project Ga0247821, IMG submission 192481) | Soil microbial communities from agricultural site in Penn Yan, New York, United States - 13C_Glycerol_Day14 | ecosystem: Environmental > Terrestrial > Soil > Agricultural land | place... | reverse complement strand
ATGGTCATGAACAGCACCAGGGCTGTGGCGGTCAACATCCAGGCGGTGTCGCCGGAGTTGAGTACGGGGGCTGCCTCCTCTGCCAGGGCCAGGCCGGGCATTACGAGGGACAAAAGGGCTCCTAGCCCTGCGAACTGACGCAGAGTCATGTTGTTTTCTCCTGGGGCTTTGGGGTTTGGTGAGGCTTTTTTTGTTAGATCGCGTCGGTATCGGTTTCGCCGGTACGGATGCGGATCGCCTGCTCCAGATTGACCACGAAAATCTTGCCGTCACCGATCTTGCCGGTGTTGGCCGCCTTGGTGATCGCTTCGATGACCCGGTCCAGATCCTTGTCGTCGATGGCGACGTCGATCTTCACCTTGGGCAGGAAATCGACCACATATTCAGCGCCGCGATACAGCTCGGTATGGCCCTTCTGGCGACCGAAGCCTTTGACCTCAGTAACAGTAATGCCCTGCACGCCGATTTCGGACAGCGACTCGCGCACGTCGTCCAGCTTGAACGGCTTGATGATGGCAGTGACTAGCTTCATGTAACTCTCTCCCGAATTGGTGGACTTGCCCCAGGAAAACAAACCCGACTCAAGTCTAAGCGCAGCGCCTGGCTTTGTAACGCATCGTCGACCTGATATCCCCGGCCAACGCCAGAATCCGCTCCTGACGAAACAGCGTGATGCTCCGCCTGCACCCTGCTCCGTCACGGTGACTGCATCAGTGCATGGGTCATGGAGGTCTTTGCAGAAACCTTGCCAGATCCGCTAAATCGTCCAATAACAGGGACTTGCGATGGCACCCGGTGTTTGGCCAGTCGCCAGCACCGTTTCAGCGCACAACAACGGTGCGCGACCTTTCACCGCGATGCGCGAAAAGCGTGCAACACAAGGGGGCTGACACTGCGTGTTACACTGCCCTCCCATTGAATACAGCGGATAGCCGACCATGCTCGCGCCCAAAGCCTTTCTCGATGCCCTGAGCGACCAGGCCTCGCGCCTGTTCAGCGGCGACACGTCGCAACCTCGCGCCGAACTCGAAAGCCAGTTCAAGGCCCTGCTGCAAAGCGGTTTCAGCAAGCTGGAACTGGTCAGCCGGGAAGAATTCGACAGCCAGATGGTGGTACTGGCCCGTACCCGCGCCCGTCTTGAAGCGCTGGAAGCCAAGGTGGCCGAGATGGAAGCCCGCCTGAATCCACCCGCGGCGCAATAACCCGTCGCAACCTGGCGCCCCTGTAGGATCTGGCGAAGCCTGCGATCGAGCGCAACGCGCTCGCAGGCCTGGCAACGCATGATGTACTGACCGCGCCGGCCCCATCGCCGGCTTCGCCAGCTCCCTCAAGGACAGTGACTCCCATAGTCGGCCGGCAAACACCGGTAAGTACCCGCAGAAAAAATCAGACGCACTCTTCTGCGTCGCGCCCCTCATCGCCCCACTATCCTTGCACTGCCGCAGGACGCGGCCCGCATCGATCATGGAGCGCTCATGTCCCTCGCCCTCGTCCACAGTCGCGCCCAGGTGGGCGTATCGGCGCCTGCCGTCAGCGTAGAAGCCCACCTGGCCAACGGCCTGCCCGCCCTGACCCTGGTCGGCCTGCCCGAAGCCACGGTCAAGGAAAGCAAGGACCGGGTGCGCAGCGCGATCCTCAACTCGGGCCTGGAGTTTCCGGCCCGGCGCATCACCCTCAACCTCGCGCCGGCAGACCTGCCCAAGGACGGCGGGCGCTTCGACCTGGCCATCGCCCTGGGGATTCTCGCCGCCAACGGGCAGTTCCCGGCCAAGGTACTGGACGAGGTGGAGTGCCTGGGCGAACTGGCCCTGTCGGGCGCGCTGCGCCCGGTGCAAGGCGTGTTGCCGGCGGCGCTGGCTGCACGGGAAGCCGGTCGGGCGCTGGTGGTGCCACGGGAGAACGCCGAGGAAGCCTGCCTGGCCTCAGGGCTGGCGGTATTCGCGGTGGAACATCTACTGGAACTGATCGCGCATTTCAGCGGCCAGGCCCCCATCAGCCCCTATGCGGCCAACGGCTTGCTGCTGCACAGCCGCCCTTACCCTGATCTCAATGAAGTCCAGGGCCAGCAAGCGGCCAAGCGCGCCTTGCTGGTGGCCGCGGCCGGCACACACAACCTGCTGTTCAGCGGCCCGCCCGGCACCGGCAAGACCCTGCTCGCCAGCCGCCTGCCCGGGCTGTTGCCACCGCTGGATGAACGCGAGGCCCTGGAAGTGGCGGCCATCCAGTCGGTCGCCAGCCATGTGCCGCTCAACAGTTGGCCACAGCGCCCCTTCAGGCATCCTCACCATTCCGCGTCCGGTGCGGCACTGGTGGGCGGTGGCAGCCGGCCACAGCCCGGGGAAATCACCCTCGCCCACCATGGCGTGCTGTTCCTGGATGAACTGCCGGAATTTGAACGACGGGTGCTGGAGGTGTTGCGCGAACCCCTGGAGTCCGGCGAAATCGTCATTGCCAGGGCCCGGGACAAGATCCGTTTCCCGGCCCGCTTCCAGTTGGTCGCCGCCATGAACCCCTGCCCCTGCGGCTACCTGGGCGACCCCACCGGACGCTGCCGTTGCAGCAGCGACCAGATCCTGCGTTACCGCAACAAGCTCTCCGGCCCGTTGCTCGACCGTATCGACCTGCACCTGACCGTCGCCCGCGAAGCCACAGCCTTGTCGCCGACCGCCAGCAACGGTGAAAGCAGCGCCAGTATCGCCGCCCGGGTCGCCGTCGCCCGGGACACCCAGCAGCAACGCCAGGGCTGCGCCAACGCCTTCCTCGACCTGCCGGGCCTGCGCCAGCACTGCGAGTTATCCACAACCGACCAGCACTGGCTGGAAAGTGCCTGCGAGCGCCTCACCCTGTCGCTGCGCGCCGCACACCGCCTGTTGAAGGTGGCCCGCACACTGGCCGATCTGGAACGCGCCGAACGGATTGACCGGAGTCACCTTGCCGAAGCACTGCAATACCGGCCGAAAACTACAATATGAATTGAATACGCCCTGCAAATATTTCAACTAGTGCGGCATATATTTCAACATTGAAATATATGCCGGCAATAATTTTATTAATACCCAGGCACAATAACAAGCACCGCCCGTCAACTTGCTTCATTGTCGACGAACACTATAATGGCCGGGCATTCCACAACGCGCGTAATGTTTGATGCTCTACCATTTCCGACTCAAAAACAGCGCCCTTGTAGAGTTTAATTCCGAGCACTGCAAGATCATCATCACCGATACACAAGGCCCGCCAGAAGAAATCACCCTGGCGCGCGCAGATTCACGGGCCCTGGAACTTCTACTGATGGACCCCGGGGCAATCTGTTCCCGCGAGGACATACTGGCATACGCCTGGGAAGGCCGGATCGTCTCGGCAGGCAGCCTGAACCAGTCCATCTTCATGCTCAGGAACCTGCTCGGCGACAGCAAGGATCACGAAATCCTGATCACCGTCCCGCGACGGGGCTATCGCTTCAACAGCGAGTACCTGCTGTTGCGCCCGGAAGGCATTGAAACGCCGCCGATCGAAGCGCCTCCGACCATGGAGCCGCCCGTGGCCCAGCCTGCCAGCCAGCAAGGCATCGGTGCCCTGGTCCGGTTGGGCTACCTGGTGGCCGCGGTGTGCACGCTCCTGTCGCTATGGCGGTTGTATGCCTGGTATGCGCCGACCAATGAATTGCAGGTCGCCACGATCCGCCAAGGCGAACTGTCGATTTCCGCAGTAGGCAAAAGCGAACATGACGTGAAGACACTCAAGTCTGATTTATTAACGCTCGGTTTATCCGAACAAAACCTGAAAGGCCAGATTTTTATCAGCCGAACCGGCACTCGCATCAACTTGTCCTGTATCAGGCAAACAGGCGGCGCTTATAACGTTGAATTCCAGTTCGAAGATGAGCGTGTCATCAGCATGCTTAAAAAGTGCGTGGGTGGTGAATAATGAACACTGATCGAGCCACCTGGGTTCACGGGGCAATTATCGCGACGATTCTACTGGCCTGCCTGGTAGTCCTCGCCATCACGCTTCCCCGCCCTTATATCAATAGCCACCCCTATCGATCCGAGGCGAATCACTACATGGGCCACGAGATCATGGTCGCCAAGGAGGGCCTGACCATCAGCGAGCCCAGTGCTGTCATCAGCCTGCTTGAGCGCATGGGGGACAGTGAGCGGCACGCCGCCGTGGGCATATCACTGGTCGAGACCTCGCGCTGGCAAATGAAAGTGAAGGTTGAAGACATTCAGGCCAGCACCCACGAAGAACTCTTCGATGTCAGACATAACGCGGAATTGCTGTTTTCTCGCCAGTATTTCCGGCTCGGCTCGATCCTGACCCTGGCCGTCATCCCGACCGACACGGATGCCCTGTGCTACTACCTGCTTGAGCTCGATCGCCTGCGTTGCATGAACCCTTGAGGCCTGCCAGCACCAGGCGGCAGGCCATAAATGACGATTTTTGATTCCTGTTTTCCTCGCTCGCGGCCCAGAGTGGCGACGCGCCGCTGACAAGGTGACGACTTCAGGAATTTTCATGCCTCTTAAAAAGCTTTCCGTTCTTTTGCTCTCGATGAGTCTGTTCGGCTGTTCGATGGCACCCAGCATCGACACGGCGATCACGCCCGAAGAGCAACCCAGCGCAGCACTGCACATCATTGAACATGATGACGGCGCTATCGCCTGGAAAAAGTCCACCACGCCATTGTCGAAAGACCATGCCAAGGTGGTCATGATCAACTTGCCGAAGACCTTTTCATTCGACAGTAACGATCCCCGGCTTGCCAACTTTTCCGACGATGCCAACAAACTGCGCTCGCACTTCCGGGATGAGTTGAAAAAGCAACTGACCACAGCTGGCTATCGCGTAGTCGACAAGCCCAGCAAAGGGGCGCTGACACTGCAAGTATCGATTACCGATATCGAACGCGCGCCCCGTGATCCTAACGTCACGGAATACATCCCCATCGGCATGCTGGTCGGCCTGTCCCTGCACGCAACCGGCGTGCGCGACGAAACCCCGTACCTGTTCTTCAAGAGCACCGTCAGCGACAGCCTGAGCGGTGAAACCCTCGTCCGTGCCGTGGACCGGGCCAGCGGCAAGAACATCGACCAGGACAAAGGCCCTGCCGTCGAGGACATCTATCCCGCCCTGGATACCGTGGCGCGGCTGATTCGCGAACGCCTGGACAGGGAGTTCCAGCCGAAGGGATCGGCCTGATCCGGTCATCCCCCCCATTCATCAAACGATATTTGGAAGACAGATGAAATTTGCAAAGCAGTTTGTAGCGGCTCTCGTTGTATTCGGTTCCGTCAACGCCATGGCGGATGATCGCGGCCTGTACCTGGGTGGTGGTTTGACCAAGGTGGAAATCGACGAGCATCAGATCAGCGATGACGACAATGCCTACAAGGCGTTCGTCGGCTACCGTCTGAACCCTTACCTGGCAGTGGAAGGCGCCTGGGTGGACCTGGGCAACTTCGATGGCAAGTACGGCAACTTCGAGGGTCACTCGCTGCAGGCCACCGCCCACTTCGGCGTACCGGTCGGCAAGCGTGTGCGCCTGTTCGCCAGCGCCGGCGTTCACGCCTGGGACGCTGACAATGACTTCGCCGGCGACAGCAGCGACCTGGACATGACCTACGGCCTCGGGGTCGAGGTGGACGTATTCCGCAATATCGGCGTTCGCCTGGAGCAGGAAGTGCTGCAGGTTGGCGACATCGACCTGGACCAGACCAGCGCCAGCGTCTACGTAATGTTCTGACCCTTCTCGCGGCTCACGCCACGCCCGTGAGCCGCGCCCCGCTGCAAGCCAGTAGTAATTACCGCCAACCTGCTCTTTACTAGCAACAGCCCACCGTTGCGAGTCCGGCATGTTCGCTTTCTTCGAGAATTACCCGCTGCTGATCGGCATCTCCCTGATCATCATCGATATCACCCTCTGGCAGTTGATCCCGGTCCATCGCCGGCCCTGGCGCATCTTCACCCGGACACTGGCGTTCGCCTTGTTCACCTGGGTGTTGATCAACGCCGGAATCAGCCCGCTGCAACCAGCCCCCTGGATCGAGGACGTACCGCGCAACCTGCTGGCGACCGCGCTGGGAATCGGCTGGTGGCTATTCGGCGCACGCACCACGACCATCCTTATCGGCGTGATCCTGGGCGCGCGCAACGGCCATACCGGCCGGCTGCTGCAGGACGTGCTGGGGGCGGTGATCTTTCTGCTCGCCATGGTCGCCGCAGCCGCCTATGTCTTGCAGCTACCGGTAAAGGGGCTGCTGGCCACTTCCGGGGTCATGGCCATCGTCATCGGCCTGGCCCTGCAAAGCACCCTGAGCGATGTGTTTTCCGGCATCGTCCTCAACACCACCCGGCCCTATCAGCTTGGCGATTCGATCAGCATCGACGGCACCGAAGGCAAAGTGATCGAGATCGACTGGCGCGCCACCCGGCTGCTGACCAGCAACGGCAGCATGGCAGTGATCCCCAACTCGGTGGCCGCCAAGGCCAAGCTGCTCAACTTCAGCCAACCGAACGATGTGCACGGTGTCTCGATCACCGTGGTGGTGCCCGCCAAGGTGCGCCCACGCCGGGTGTTCGACGCCCTGGAAAAGACCCTGCAAGGCACCCGCGTGCTGCTAGCCAACCCGGCTCCCAAGGTGACCATCAAGAGTTCGTCACTGGAGTCGGTCGAATATGAAGCCAGCGGTTTCGTCAGTTCCATGGGCCAGAAGGCCGAAGTACGCAACCACATGTTCGACCTCGCCCACCGCCACCTGGAGGCGGCAGGTGTGGTCTGGAACAGCGACACCCTGCCGACCCAGGCCTGGAGTCGCCAGCGCGCACTGCTGGAGGATGTACGCATCTTCCGCTCGCTGAGCAACGATGAGAAAGACAACCTCAGCCAGCGCATGACGGCCGTGGAGTACCTGGTCGACCAGGTGATCCTGGGCGTGGGCGACAGTTCGGACTATCTGCTGGTGATCGGCACCGGCGTGGTGTCAGCCAACATTCGTGACGGCGACAAGCTGATCGAAGCCGGGCGCATGGGCCCGGGCGAGATCCTCGGCCTGGAAGGCCTGCTGGAGGCTGACGATTCCACCGCCGAGTTCCGCACCCTGACCAGCTGCATCCTCTACCGCATCGACAAGGCCGAAGTACGCAGTTGCCTGGAGCAGCGCGGCGAGGTCAAGACGGCACTGCTCAAGCTGCAACGCATCCGCCAGCAAACCCGGCAGTCGCTGCTGGAACAGAAACCGGCAGCCATCAAGAAAGGCGGCTTTCTCAGCTGGCTGCACAAGTAGCCCTCAGAGCACCACGCGCAAGCATTGCCCGGCGTGATACAGCGAGAACCCGGTTTCGTAGAAGCCGGTGCGCAGCGCCGGGGCCGACACCGGTTTCATCGCCGAGAACGGGATCGGCAAGGCATCCGGGTTGTCCTGCAGCAGGAACTGGGCAAAGGCCTTGCCGATCACGGTGCCAGTGGTGTTGCCACGGCCGTTGTAGCCGGTGACCGCGACCAGGCCCGGCGCCGGTTCGAACAGGCGCATCAGGTGATCGGGGGTGAAGTCGATGCAGCCGGTCCAGTGCATCTCCCACTCGACCTTGCCCAGTTGCGGGAAGTAGTGATTCTGGATGCGATCGGCCCAGCTGCGGATGAACCAGCTCGGCTTGTTGTCGACCCGGCCCAGGCTGCCCAGCAGCAAGCGGCCCTCGTCATCGCGGCGAATGCTGCTGAGCACCGTACGGGTATCCCAGGAGCCCTGGCCGTGCTTGAGCACGTTGTCGGCGGCCGCGCCGTGCAGCGGTGTCGAGGCGACCTGGTAGTAGTAGCCGCGGAAGAAGTGCTTCTGCAGGGTGGTCCAGTCGCCTTCGGTGTAGGCGCCGGTGGAGATCACCACCTTCTCGGCGCTGACCGAGCCCTTGGCGGTCTTCACTCGCCAGCCACGGCCTTCACGCTCCAGGCCTTCGACAGCCGACTGCTGGAAGATCTGCCCGCCCAGGCGCGCGACCGCGGCGGCCAGGCCCTGGGTGTAGGCCATGGGGTTGATGGTGCCGGCGCGGCGGTCGAGCAGCGCGGCGGAAATCTTGTCGGTACCGCAGTACTCCTCGCAGCGCGCACCGGTGAGCAGTTCGACATCGGCGCCGCGACGGCTCCACTGCTGGTGACGGGCTTCGAGGTCGGCCACGCCCGTGGCGTTGTGGGCCATGTGCAGGGTGCCGGTGTTGTGGGCCTGGCACTCGATGCCCAGGCGCTTGATGGTGGCGAACACTTCGGCGGGCGCTTCGCCCAGCACCTTGTTCAGGCGGCTGCCTTGCTGTTGGCCGAGGGTGGCCTCGACGTCGTCGGGGCGAATCCAGGTACCGGCGTTGACCAGGCCGACGTTGCGACCGGAGCCGCCGTGGCCGATCTTCCAGGCTTCCAGCAGGATGACCGACTTGCCCTGCTCCAGCAGGTGAAGCGCGGCGCTAAGGCCGGTGATGCCGCCGCCGATGACGCAGACGTCGGCCTTGAGTTCGGTGGCCAGCGTTTGCACCGGAGTGGCGAGCTTGGTGACGTGTTCCCACAGACATTGTTGACGCAGCTCTGGCATGGCTGGCTTCCTTCATTGTTCTTGTTCGGTGGTGGGCCGATCGCCGGCTGCGCCAGCTCCCACAAGGTCAATGAATACCCTGTGGGAGCTGGCGAAGCCTGCGATGAGGCTGAAGCGCTGATCAGTCGAACACAATGCCCTGGGCCAGCGGCAGCTCACGAGAATAGTTCACCGTGTTGGTCTGCCGGCGCATGTAGGCCTTCCAGGAGTCGGAACCCGACTCGCGACCACCGCCGGTCTCTTTCTCGCCACCGAAGGCGCCGCCGATTTCCGCACCGCTGGTGCCGATGTTGACGTTGGCAATGCCGCAGTCACTGCCCGAGGCGCTCTGGAAGCGCTCGGCCTCGCGCAGGTCGGTGGTGAAAATGCACGAGGACAGGCCTTGTGGCACTTCGTTGTTCAGGCGCAGGGCTTCTTCGAAGTCGTCATAGGCCAGCACATAGAGGATCGGGGCGAAGGTCTCGTGACGCACCACCGCGCTCTGGGCCGGCATTTCGACGATGGCCGGGGCCACGTAGTAGGCATTCGGATACTGGTCCTGCAGCTGGCGCTCGCCACCGAACACCTGGCCGCCTTCGTCGCGGGCACGGGCCAGGGCATCCTGCATGGCGCTGAAGGACAGCTTGTCGATCAGCGGACCGACCAGGTTTTCCTTGCGCGGGTCGCCGATGCGCACCTTGGCGTAGGCAGCCTTGACCCGGGCCACCACTTCGTCCTTGATCGAGCGGTGCACGATCAGGCGGCGCAGGGTGGTGCAACGCTGGCCGGCGGTGCCGACGGCGCTGAACAGGATGCCGCGCACGGCCAGGTCCAGGTCGGCGCTTGGTGCCAGGATCATGGCGTTGTTGCCACCCAGTTCGAGGATGCTGCGGCCGAAGCGGGCGGCCACACGCGGGCCGACTTCACGGCCCATGCGGGTGCTGCCGGTGGCGCTGACCAGCGGTACGCGCGGGTCATCGACCAGGGCTTCGCCGGCGTCGCGATCACCGATGATCAGCTGGCTCAGGCCTTCCGGTGCATCGCCAAAGGCTTTCAGGGCCTTTTCGAACAGGGCCTGGCACGCCAGGGCGGTGAGCGGGGTCTTCTCCGACGGCTTCCAGACCACGGCGTTGCCGCAGACCAGGGCCAGCGAAGTGTTCCAGGCCCAGACCGCAACCGGGAAGTTGAAGGCGCTGATCACCCCGACCACGCCCAGTGGATGCCAGGTTTCACGCATGTGGTGGCCCGGGCGCTCGGAGGCGATGGTCAGGCCGTAGAGCTGACGCGACAGGCCGACGGCGAAGTCGCAGATGTCGATCATTTCCTGCACTTCGCCCAGACCTTCCTGGGTGATCTTGCCGGCTTCGATGGAAACCAGCTCGCCCAGATCGGCCTTGTATTCACGCAGTACTTCGCCGAACAGGCGAATCAACTCACCGCGACGAGGGGCCGGCACATTGCGCCAGGCCTGGAATGCCTGTTCGGCCTTGTCGATCTTGGCCACGACCTGGGCTTTGCTTTCCAGGTGCACCGAGGCAATCGCGCTGCCATCGATCGGGGTGTGAACGGGATGGTTGCCCTGGGTGTAGGCGCTGGCCGGGACACCGAGGCGGTCAAGCAGTCCATCAACCATTTTCTTCTCCTGCATGCGATGAGTGGTTGAATTAGTGATCCGGATCAGTATTAATCCGATCACTCTGGCGCAACAAACGACCTTTATTCTGCATATCATTCCGCCAGGTAATGATCTACCTGTTCAGAGACCGCTATGTCCAAACGTCTGGTGCCCTCGATGGCCGCCCTGCAGTGTTTCGAGGCCGCCGCCCGGCACCTGAGCTTCACCCGCGCCGCCGAGGAACTGCACCTGACCCAGAGCGCGGTGAGCAAGCAGGTCGCGCAACTGGAGGAGATGCTTCGCCATCACCTGTTCCTGCGCATCCGTCGTCGCCTGCAATTGACACCAGCAGGCGCCCTGTACCTGGCCGAGGTCAACAAGATTCTCACCCAGGTCGACATGTCCAGCCGCTATATCCTTTCCTACGGCCAGCAGACCGAAGTGCTCAAGGTCGCCACCCAGCCGAGCTTCGGCGTGCGCTGGCTGATTCCGCACCTCAAGGGCTTCGGCAAGCGCCACCCGAACATCCACTTGGACATCCGCAACGAAATGGAGCCCTTCGCCCTGCTGCAGGGCAAGGCCGACGTGGTGTTCTTTTTCGGCCAGGGCACCTGGCCGGGGGCGACCTGCGTCGAGTTGTTCGGCGAGGAGGTAGTGCCCGTCTGCGCGCCGGAACTGTTGCAGGGCCGCACCCTCAAGCACGCCAGCGAGCTGTCCGACCTGGTGCTGCTGCAAAGCACCTCGCGCCCGGAAGCCTGGCACGAGTGGTTCCTCGAACAGGGCCTGCATTCGGCCCACAGCTACCATGGGCCACGCTTCGACACCTTCTATATGAGCCTGAGCGCCGCCCAGGCGGGTTGCGGCGTGGCCTTGGTGCCGCGCTACCTGGTGGCCCAGGAACTGGCCGAAGGCAAGTTGATCGTGCCCTGGCAGCACAGCATGCGCAGCAACGGCGCGCATTTCCTGGCCTTTGCCGAGCATGCGGCGGAGGTCCCCAAGGTGCGTGCCCTGGTCGACTGGATCGCGGCGGAACTGGCGCCCGCAGATCACGAATTAACGGAATGACTGATCGACTTTTTTTCGCTTGCGGGAGCGCTGCATTCCTCGCTTTCATGTAGGGGTGCCCACTCACCAGGAAGCTTTCGATGCCCGCTCAAGATTTCGTCAGCCCGGACAGCATTCGCGCGCAGTTCTCGGCCGCCATGTCGCTCATGTACAAACAAGAAGTGCCGCTCTACGGCACGCTGTTGTCGCTGGTGAGCGAGATCAACCAGCAGGTCATGACCGAACAGCCAGAAGTGGCCCAGGCCCTGCGCTGGACGGGCGAAATCGAGCGCCTGGACCAGGAGCGCCACGGCGCCATCCGCGTCGGCACGGCCGAGGAACTGGCCACCATCGCCCGCCTGTTCGCCGTCATGGGCATGCAGCCGGTGGGCTACTACGACCTCAGCTCGGCCGGCGTACCGGTGCACTCCACCGCCTTTCGTGCCGTGCACGAACAATCGCTGCACATCAGCCCGTTCCGGGTCTTCACCTCGCTGTTGCGCCTGGAGCTGATCGATAATCCGGCCTTGCGCGAACTGGCGCGGGAGATCCTCGGCAAGCGCCAGATCTTCACTGCCCGCGCCCTGGAGCTTATCCAGCAATTCGAGCGTGATGGTGGCCTGAATGCCGATGATGCCCGCACCTTCGTCGATGAAGCCCTGCACACCTTCCGTTGGCACCAGGACGCGACCGTCACCGCCGAGCAGTACCAGCAATTGCACGACCAGCACCGCCTGATCGCCGACGTGGTGGCCTTCAAGGGCCCGCACATCAACCACCTGACACCCCGCACCCTGGACATCGACGCCATCCAGCTGGGCATGCCGGCCAAGGGCATTCCGCCCAAGGCCGTGATCGAAGGCCCACCGCCACGCCGCTGCCCGATCCTGCTGCGCCAGACCAGCTTCAAGGCATTGCAGGAGAATGTCGCGTTCAGCGATCAACAGGGTGCCGCCGGTGGTAGCCACACCGCGCGCTTCGGTGAAATCGAACAGCGTGGCGCGGCACTTACCCCCAAAGGCCGCCAGCTCTACGACCAGTTGCTCGACGCTGCGCGCGATGCGCTGGGTGGCGTGCCCGCCGAAGCCAATGCCGAACGCTACATGAGCTTGCTCAAGGACAGCTTCCAGGCCTTCCCGGATGAGTTGGCGCAGATGCGTGAACAGGGCCTGGCGTACTTCCGCTACTTCCCGACCGAGCGCGGCCTGGCAGCGCGCGGCGATAGCCAACGCCCGACTTCGTTGCAGGGCCTGATCGACGCCGGGCATGTGCATTTCGAAGCACTGGTGTACGAAGACTTCCTGCCGGTCAGTGCCGCGGGGATCTTCCAGTCCAACCTGGGTGATGACGCCCAGAGCGAATACGGCAGCAACGCCAATCGCGACGCCTTCGAGCAGGCGCTGGGCAAGTCGGTCCAGGACGAACTGGCGCTGTATGCGCAGAGTGAGCAGCGGTCGTTGCAGGCCTGTGCTCAGGCGTTGGGGCTGGCGGGGTTGTAAGGGCCTCTTCGCGGGGCAAGTCGAGTCGTCGCACCGCCGCTCCTACAGGGTCGTGTAGGAGTGTCGGTGCGACGACTCGACTTGCCCCGCGATAGCAATCTCAAGAACACCCAAGAATCTCGACCTTGGGCAACGCCATCGCATCCGCCTCGCCCTGCAGAAAATCGCTCAACCGCCGCAACCGCTCCCCGCCCGGTCGGGTCTTGGGCCACACCAGGTAGTAATCCAGACCACTGGCCACCGCCGTCGGCCAGGGCAGGCTCAAACGCCCCTGGGCCACGTCCTCGGCCACCATCAGCAAATCACCCATGGACACCCCATAGCCCCGTGCAGCGGCGATCATGCCCAGTTCCAGGGTGTCGAATACCTGCCCGCCCTTGAGCGAGACCTTGTCGGTCAGCCCCATGCGCGCCAGCCAGCTTCGCCAGTCGCGCTTGTCCGGGGTCGGGTGGAGCAATTCGACACCGGCCAGGCGCCGCGCATCCCAGGGCCCTTCGGCCAGCAGTTCCGGCGCGCCCACCGGGATCAGCAACTCGGAAAACAACCGGGCCACTTCCCAGTCCGGCGGAAAGTGCCCGTCGCCCAGCAGTACCGCGCAGTCGAAGGGTTCGTGATTGAAGTCGACATGATCGACGTCCATCCAGGCGCTGGTCAGTTGCACCTCATTGCCCGGTTGCAGGTGACGGAAGCGGCTGAGCCGGGCCAGCAACCAGCGCATGGTCAGGGTCGAGGGGGCCTTCATGCGCAAGATGTCATCTTCGCTGCGCAGGGTGTTGCAGGCGCGCTCCAGCGCGGCAAAGCCCTCGCGCACACCGGGCAGCAGCAAACGGGCGGCTTCGGTCAGCTGCAAGCTGCGACCGTTGCGCACGAACAGGCGACAGGCGAAGTGCTCCTCGAGGGTCCGGATATGCCGGCTGACCGCACTCTGGGTAATCGATAACTCATCCCCGGCACGGGTGAAGGAGCTATGCCTGGCAGCCGCTTCGAAGGCTCTTAACGCATATAACGGCGGTAAACGGCGAGACATGGAAAGTCCTCCACAAGAGTGCAGCCCATCATACCGGCATGAGTTTTAATCATGTCAACGATCGTTATTATCCTTTTGTGGATAAGTGCGCAAAGGACGAGAATTTCAGACTTTCACTTATGTCGTGTCAGAAAAAGGACGATTCAATGCAGGCCGCACCCACTCATGAACTCAAGGCCTTGCTGCGCCTGGCCGGTCCCCTGATCGCCTCGCAGCTGGCGCACATGCTGATGGTGCTGACCGACACCCTGATGATGGCCCGCATCAGCCCCCAGGCCCTGGCCGGTGGCGGCCTGGGCGCGGCCAGCTACTCGTTCGTCTCGATTTTCTGCCTGGGCGTGATTGCCGCCGTCGGTACCCTGGTGGCGATTCGCAAGGGCGCCGGCGACACCCTGGGCGCCACCCGCCTGACCCAGGCCGGGCTGTGGCTGGCCTGGGCGATGGCGCTGGTGGCGGCCCTGGTGCTGTGGAACCTGGAGCCGGTCCTGCTGCTGCTCGGTCAAAGCCCGGACAACGTCCAGGCAGCCGGCCAGTTCCTGCTCCTGTTGCCCTTCGCCCTGCCCGGCTACCTGAGCTTCATGGCCCTGCGCGGCTTCACCAGCGCCCTGGGCCGCTCGGCGCCGGTCATGGTGATCAGCCTGGTCGGCACCGTGGCCAACTTCCTGCTCAACTATGCCTTGATCGAAGGCATGTTCGGCCTGCCCAAGCTGGGCCTGGTCGGCATCGGCCTGGTCACCGCGATTGTCGCCAACTGCATGGCGGTGGCCATGGCCCTGTACATCCGCTGGCACCCGGCCTACACGCCCTACCCGATCAGCCAGGGCCTGAGCCGCCCTTCGTGGCCGGCCTTGCGTGAACTGTGGCGCCTGGGCCTGCCGATCGGCGGCACCTACACCGTGGAAGTCGGCCTGTTCGCCTTCGCCGCCCTGTGCATGGGGGTGCTGGGCAGCACCGAACTGGCCGCCCACCAGATCGCCCTGCAGATCGTCTCCACCGCCTTCATGATTCCGGCCGGGTTGTCCTATGCCGTGACCATGCGGGTCGGGCTCTACTACGGTGGTGGCGATCTGCCTGGCGCACGGCATGCCGGGCGGGTCGGGATCGGCTTTGGCGCCTCGATGATGCTGGCCTTCGCGATACTGTTCTGGTTGCTGCCGGACCCACTGGTGGGGCTGTTCCTCGACCACGACGACCCAGCTTTCGCCGAGGTCATCCAGTTGGCTGTGAGCCTGCTGATGGTCGCCGCCTGGTTCGAGCTGTTCGACGGCGTGCAGACCATCGCCATGGGCTCGATCCGCGGCCTCAAGGACGCCAAGACCACCTTCCTGGTCGGCCTGTTCTGCTACTGGGTGATCGGCGCACCGGCGGCCTGGCTGCTGGCCTTCACCTCAGGCCTGGGCGCCGTGGGCGTGTGGTGGGGCCTGGCCCTGGGCCTGGCCTGTGCCGCGATCAGCCTGACCCTGGCGTTCGAGTGGCGGATGAAGCGCCTGATGACACCTAAAGGGCAGCCAATTGCGGCCGGGCCCCGGCCAGCAGGAAATCCATCAGCTCATCGATAGGCAGCGGCCGGCTGATCAGGAAGCCCTGGACCTGGTCGCAGTTGAAACTGCGCAGCAGGTCCATCTGCCCAGGGGTTTCCACCCCTTCGGCGACCACCTCGAGGTTGAGGTTATGCGCCAGGTTGATCATGGCATGCACCAGCTTGCGGTTCTCTTCGCGCTGCTCCATGCCGCCGACAAAGCTGCGATCGACCTTGAGCAAGGTGATCGGCAGGCTGTTGAGGTGGACGAAGGACGAGAAGCCGGTGCCGAAGTCGTCCAGGGAAAAGCGCACGCCCAGGCGACCGAGGGCGTCCATGGTCTGCTTGACCAGGTCGTTGCGGCGCATCACCGCGGTTTCGGTCAGCTCGAACTCCAGCCAGCGTGCATCGACGCCATGTTCGATGATCAAGCGGCTCAGGGTCGCCAGCAACTGGCTGTCCTGGAACTGCCGGAACGACAGGTTCACCGCCATGTGCAGCGGCGCCAGGCCCCGCTCGCGCAAGGCCTGCATGTCGCGCAGGGCCCGGGAGATGACCCAGTAGCCCAGCGGCACGATCAACCCGCTTTGTTCGGCCAGGGGCACGAACTCGCTGGGCGGCAACAGGCCACGCTCGGCATGGCGCCAGCGCACCAGCGCCTCCAGGCCGACGATGTGGCCGTCGGCCAGGTCCAGGCGCGGCTGATAGTGCAGTTCCAGTTCATCGCGACGCAGGGCCCGGCGCAGTTCGCTTTCCAGGTCCGCCAGGCTGCGTGCGTTGCGGTTGATCCGTTCGTTGAAGATATGAAAGGTGCAGCCCTGGGTGCCCTTGGCCTGTTGCATGGCGATATGCGCATGCCACATCAGCGGGTCGGCGCCGCCCTGGGCGCGGGCATGGGCCACACCCAGGCTGCAACCGATCAGCAGGCTCTCGCCATCGACCCAGTAGGGTTCGGCCAGGGCCTCGGTGATGCGTTCGGCCATCCATTCGGCGCGCTGGGGCTCGCGGCGGGTGTCGATCAGCAAGGCGAATTCGTCGCTGCCCAGGCGCGCCAGCTGGTCGCCGGCCTCCAACTGGCTCTTGAGCCGGCCGACCACCTGCAGGATCAGCCGGTCACCGGCCTGGTGGCCGAGGGCGTCGTTGGCATGGCGGAAGTTGTCCAGGTCCAGGTGGCCGAGGGCCACGCCACGGCCGTCGTTGTCGGCCAGGCGCGCGGCCAGCAGGGTCTGGAAGCCCTGGCGGTTGGCGATGCCGGTCAAGGGATCCTGCTCGGCCAGGCGTTGCAGCGTTGCCTCCAGCACACCGCGCTCACGCACGTGGCGCAGGCAGCGGCGCAGGGTATCGGGGTCGAGGCGGTCGAGGATCAGCCAGTCGCTGACGCCCGGAGGCGGCACCTGCGGTTCGTGCTCGAGCAACAGGACCATCGGCAGGATGCAGCGCCCGGGGGCCGGTTGCAATTGCGGGGTGGCCAGCACCAGGGCATTGCGGTCATTGGCAAACAGGCTGTCGACAGCTTCCCAGTTCGGTGCGGTCAACATCACCACACTGCCCGCCAGCGGCGCCAGGCAATCGCGCAAGGCCGCCGCCCACTCGGGCTCGTCAGCCAGCAAGAGCAAACGCAAGGGTTCGACAGGCGTAGACAAGCTGGCTCCTTAGGACATGGACACAGTCAAAATGACAATGGGCAGCGAGAACGGTCATCCTAAACCATTAGTGAAAATGATTTTCACTTAAAGTCGAGCCATTCCTTTGCCGACATCCCGCAGGTTTCAGCCACGCATCCTGCGGGAAAGTAACAAAAGCGGCAAATTTAGATCGCGTGCTACGTCACACTGTCAGACGGTCGCGGCAGAATCTTTCCACCCCTGCTAAAATGCGCGGCTATTTTTCTAGCGACCCCGGTTTTTTCATGTCCCGACTCAATCCCCGGCAACAAGAAGCCGTGAACTACGTCGGCGGCCCTCTTTTGGTGCTCGCCGGTGCCGGCTCCGGCAAGACCAGCGTGATTACCCGCAAGATCGCGCACCTGATCCAGAACTGCGGGATCCGCGCGCAGTACATCGTGGCCATGACCTTCACCAACAAGGCCGCGCGGGAGATGAAAGAACGGGTCGGCACCCTTCTACGCAAAGGCGAGGGCCGCGGCCTGACCGTGTCGACCTTCCACAACCTGGGCCTGAACATCATCCGCAAGGAGCATGAACGGCTGGGCTACAAGCCGGGCTTCTCGATCTTCGACGAGACCGACGTCAAGGCCCTGATGACCGACATCATGCAGAAGGAATACTCGGGCGACGACGGCGTCGACGAGATCAAGAACATGATCGGCGCCTGGAAGAACGACCTGATCCTGCCGCCCGAAGCGCTGGAAAAGGCCCGCAATCCCAAGGAGCAGATGGCTGCGATCGTCTATTCGCACTACCAGCGCACCCTGCGGGCGTTCAACGCGGTGGACTTCGACGACCTGATCCTGCAGCCGGTGAAACTGTTCGAGGAACATGCCGACATCCTGGAAAAGTGGCAGAACAAGGTGCGCTACCTGCTGGTGGACGAATACCAGGACACCAACGCCAGCCAGTACCTGCTGGTGAAGATGCTGATCGGTACGCGCAACCAGTTCACCGTGGTGGGCGACGATGACCAGTCGATCTACGCCTGGCGTGGTGCGCGGCCGGAAAACCTGATGCTGCTCAAGGACGACTACCCGTCCCTGAAAGTGGTGATGCTCGAGCAGAACTACCGCTCCACCAGCCGCATCCTGCGCTGCGCCAACGTGCTGATCTCGAACAACCCCCATGCCTTCGAGAAGCAGCTGTGGAGTGAAATGGGCCACGGCGACGAAATCCGCGTAATCCGTTGCAAGAACGAAGACGCCGAGTGCGAGCGGGTGGCCATGGAGATCCTCAGCCTGCACCTGCGCACCGACCGCCCGTACAGTGACTTCGCGATCCTCTACCGTGGCAACTACCAGGCCAAGCTGATGGAGCTCAAGCTGCAGCACCACCAGGTGCCGTACCGCATGAACGGCGGCAACAGCTTCTTCGGCCGCCAGGAAGTGAAGGACCTGATGGCCTACTTCCGCCTGCTGGTGAACCCGGACGACGACAACGCCTACCTGCGGGTGATCAACGTGCCGCGCCGGGAAATCGGCTCGACCACCCTGGAAAAGCTCGGCAACTACGCCACCGAGCGCAAGATCTCGATGTACGCGGCCAGCGAGGAGCTGGGCCTGCGCGAACACCTGGACAGCCGTTTCACCGACCGCCTGGAACGTTTCAAGCGCTGGATGGACAAGGTCCGCGAGCAGGTCGCCACCGAAGACCCGATCGCCGCCCTGCGCAGCATGATCATGGACATCGACTACGAGACCTGGATCCGCACCAACAGCTCCAGCGACAAGGCCGCGGACTTTCGCATGAGCAACGTCTGGTTCCTGATCGACGCGTTGAAAAACACGTTGGAGAAGGACGAGGACGGCGACATGACCATCGAGGACGCCATCGGCAAGCTGGTGCTGCGCGACATGCTCGAGCGCCAGCAAGAGGAAGAGGACGGTGCCGAGGGTGTGCAGATGATGACCCTGCATGCCTCCAAGGGCCTGGAATTCCCCTACGTGTTCATCATCGGCATGGAAGAAGAGATTCTTCCCCACCGTTCCAGCATCGAAGCCGACACGATCGAAGAAGAACGCCGCCTGGCCTACGTGGGCATCACCCGCGCGCGCCAGACCCTGGCCTTCACCTTTGCCGCCAAGCGCAAGCAGTACGGCGAGATCATCGACTGCGCGCCGAGCCGCTTCCTCGACGAGCTGCCCGACGATGACCTGGCCTGGGAAGGCCTGGACGATGCCCCCGTCGAAGTGAAAGCCGCTCGCGGCAATAATGCACTGGCCGATATCCGCGCCATGCTCAAACGTTAGATAATCAACCTTTGTCGCGGCGTATTGCCGTGGCCACTCTTGCTACATCGAGGAATTACCACAGTGGAAGCACTGCACCAGAAGATTCGCGAAGAAGGCATCGTGCTTTCCGATCAGGTTCTCAAAGTCGATGCGTTTCTCAACCATCAGATCGACCCTGCGCTGATGCAACTGATCGGTGACGAGTTCGCCCGTCTGTTCGCCGATTCCGGCGTCACCAAGATCGTCACCATCGAAGCCTCGGGTATCGCCCCGGCAGTGATGACCGGCCTGAAGCTGGGCGTACCGGTGATTTTCGCGCGCAAGCACCAGTCGCTGACCCTGACCGAGAACCTGCTGACCGCCTCGGTGTACTCCTTCACCAAGCAGACCGAGAACACCGTGGCGATCTCCCCGCGCCACCTCAACAGCAGCGACCGCGTGCTGGTGATCGACGACTTCCTGGCCAACGGCAAAGCCTCCCAGGCGCTGATCTCGATCATCAAGCAGGCCGGCGCCACTGTTGCCGGCCTGGGTATCGTCATCGAGAAGTCGTTCCAGGGCGGCCGCGCCGAGCTGGACAGCCAGGGCTACCGCGTCGAGTCGCTGGCCCGGGTCAAGTCGCTGGAAGGCGGTGTGGTTACTTTCATCGAGTAAGACGTACCGGCCTCATCGCGGGGCAAGCCCGCTCCTACAGGAGCGGGCTTGCCCCGCGATTGGCCCTCAAGCGACCACTGTCGCCTGCAACCCCGCCAGCAACAGACGCTGGTACAGCTCCTCCTTGAGCCCTTCCGGCTGCGCCAGCCCCATGCGTGCCAACTGCGCGGGATAGGCTTCAGGCGCCGGCGCATCCAGCGCCGCCTTGCCCAGCTCCAGCACCTCGCTCACCTTGAACTTGCTCTTGAGCCAGTTCAGCGCCCGCAGTACATCCCGCTCCTCTGCCGTGAAGTCGCTACCCAGCGGATACTCGGCAAACAGCTGCCCATGACGCTTGCGCAAGGCCTCCAGCCGTTGCGGCGTGTTGTCGCTGAACCGCGCATCAAGCTGGAACCCCGGCGCCAGCTTGCCGGCATTCTTCGCCTGTTCCATCAACCCGGCCTGGAAACGTGAATCACTGATCGCCAGCAGCCGGGCAATCACCTCTGCGTCGGTCTGCCCGCGCAGGTCGGCGATGCCGTATTCGGTCACCACCACATCGCGCAGGTGACGCGGGATGGTGCAATGGCCGTAGCTCCAGACCAGGTTGGAGCTGACTTCGCCTCCCGACTCGCGCCAGCTGCGCAGCAGCAGGATCGAGCGACCACCGTCCAGGGCGTGGCCCTGGGCGACGAAGTTGTACTGCCCGCCCACGCCGCTGAGCACCCGGCCGTCCTCCAGCTGGTCGGCCACGCCAGCGCCCATCAGGGTCATGCTGAACGCCGTATTGATAAAGCGCGCATCGCGGCGTTGCTGGCGCTTGAGAGACTCCTGGCCGTACAGCTCGTTGATGTAGCTGATGGCACTCATGGCAAAACGCTTGCGCGATGCCAGGGGCATTTCCCGCAGGCGCTGGTAGAACGAACGGGGACCTAAGAAGAAGCCGCCATGCACCAACACGCCCGGGTCATCGCACTGCCGTTGCCCGCCGGCGAACACCGGGCGCCGGACGATGCCCGCCTCGACCAGCGCCAGCAGGCCGTTGACGAACATTTCACTGCAGCCGTACAGCCCCTCGCCGAAAGGTGCCGTGCCGCCTTCGCGCTCGATCATCTGCTGCCAGGGCTGCAAGTCGATAGCGGTCATCAGGGCCTGGTACGCCGGGTTATCCCTGTCACGGGCCAGCAACGCCGCAGTCACCGCATCGCCCATGGCACCGATGCCGATCTGCAAGGTGCCGCCATCACGCACCAGGGTGCTGGCATGCAGGCCGATGAAGTGGTCCTGGGTGGTGACCGGCATGTTCGGCGTCGAGAACAGGCGCCGCTGCTCTACCGTATCGATCAGCAGGTCGAAGTCCTGCCGGGGCAACTCGCAGGCGCCCGGCATGTAGGGCAGTTCGGCATGCACCTGGCCCAGCAGCAGGATGGTTTCACCTGCCGCCCGCCGTCGGGCGATCATCGGCAGCAGGTCGAGGGTGATGTCCGGGTTGCAACTCAGGCTCAGGTGTTCCGGGTGCTGCGCGTCCTGCGCCACCAACTGGGCCACCAGGTTCAGGCCCTTGGCATTGATGTCCCGCGCTGCGTGGCTGTAGTTGCTGCAGACATAATCCTGCTGGGCCATGCTGCTGTGCAGCAGGCTGCCGGGCTGCATGAAGAACTGCTCGACGCGGATGTTGGCCGGCAGGCTGTCTGTGCGCAAATCGCCCAGGTAGTCGAGCTCTTCATAATCGGCGAACACCCGCTCGATGAAGGGTTCGAGAAAGCGCCGCTGCAAGCCGCTGCCCAGATCGGGCCGCCCCAGGCTCAGGGCGGTGTAGATCGTCAGGCGCCGCTGCGGCAACTGGCGGATGCGCGCGTACAGCGCATTGACGAAGGCATTGGGCTTGCCTAGGCCCAGGGGCAGGCCCATGTGGATATGCGCCGGCAACCGCGCCAGCACCTGGTCCACGGCCATGTCGATCGAGCAGCGTTGCATCATCGGTGCCTCCTGGTCGTCCTTGCAGGTTCGACCGAGCATGGCCCGAGTTTGCTCCCCTGGCCAGCACCAGAAACGACAAAGCCCGCACAAGGCGGGCTTTGCTGGAAAAGCGCAGGCTTACAGGCCGGACATTTTCTTGATGGCGCCCTTGAGGTCGTCATCCGAGCAGTCGGCGCAGGTGCCTTTTGGCGGCATGGCATTGATGCCGGTGATCGCCTTGGCCAGGATACCGTCCAGACCACCCTGGTGGTCGGCACGTGCTTTCCAGGCGGCGGTATCGCCGATTTTCGGCGCGCCCAGGAGGCCACTGCCGTGGCAGGCGTTACAGTGCTTGGCGATGATTTCGTCCGGGGTCTTGGCACCGCCGCCACCTGCGGAGGCAGCCACTTCCATGCCCTTGCATTCCTGACCCTGTACACACACCTGGCCGACCGGTTCCAGTCGCTTGGCGATGTCGTCGTTGGTCGCAGCTTGTGCGCTGACTGCCCAAAGGGCCCTTACGGCAGCTGGTACGGCCAGCATTTTCTTGATTAGATTCA
>Ga0247821_10000473_pt1 | contig 22345 bp, 26 predicted proteins | sample 13C_Glycerol_Day_FD_192481 | JGI IMG/M metagenome (GOLD analysis project Ga0247821, IMG submission 192481) | Soil microbial communities from agricultural site in Penn Yan, New York, United States - 13C_Glycerol_Day14 | ecosystem: Environmental > Terrestrial > Soil > Agricultural land | place... | reverse complement strand
AGCTGTTGGAGCTGATCGCCACCGGGCGGTTGCACGAACGCCTGCAAGCCTTGTAGCGGCCATGCTGGTAGACTGCGCGCATTATCGATTCACACAGAGTCATGCCAGCGTGGAAATTTTCAAAGATTCCACAGTGGATTCCCGCCGAAAACCGAGAGATACCACAACCGGCCATGACGCCCTTAAACAGGCGTCATTGGCGTATCACCTCGTACCAAGCTGTATCTTCCCAATCCCAAAAACGTAGTACATCATCCAGTACATCCAACACACAGCGAGAGGCAATGTACTAGTGGCGCTCACGGACACCGCGGCCAGGCAGGCCAAGCCCCGGGAAAAGGGCTATACCCTTGCGGACTCGCTCGGGCTCACGCTGTACATCGCCGACACTGGCGTGAAGAGCTGGCATTTCAGGTTCACCTGGCTGGGCAAGCAGGCCAGGATTTCGCTTGGGACTTACCCAGAGATCGGACTGAAGGAGGCGCGTGCGCGGAGGGATGAGGCGCGCGAAGAGGTCGCGCGGGGAACTGATCCGCGCGAATCAAGGAGGGTGAAGAAGACAGAGCGCCTAGGCGCCCAGGAGAGGACATTCCGCCGCGTCTATGACGAGTGGCTGGAATTCAGGAAGGGGAGCCTGACCGAGTCGACAGTCAAGATCATTTCGAATGCGATGGAACTGGATGTACTGCCGGCCTTCGGCCTGCGCCAGATCGACTCCATAAAGCGGTCAGACGTGATCACGCTGATTCGCCGAATTGAGCGCCGAGGATCGCTGACCACCGCGGTCAAGGCGAGGCAGTGGATGGGGCAGGTATTCCGGTATGCGATTGCCACCGGCATGATCGAGAACAACCCCACGGCGGAAATGCACACTGTCACAGAGAAGATGGCGCCGCACAAACACCGGCCGTTCCTGGCCTTCTCCGAAATGCCCGCCATTATCAAGGCCATCGAGCAAAGCCAGTCAGGCCTGCAACTGCAGTGCGCAACCAAGCTGCTGATCCTCACAGCCTGCCGTCCAGCAGAGGTGCGCAAGGCCGAATGGGCGGAAATCGATCTGGCCGCGGCGACCTGGTCTATCCCTGCCAGCAAGATGAAGATGCGCCGCGACCACGTGGTGCCGCTGTCGCGGCAGGCCGTGGAGATACTGCGCTCGATGCTTCCGATATCCGGCGGCATGAAGTACGTATTCCCGAACCGATCCGATGCGGTTCGACCGATCGGCATCAATTACGCAGTTAACCTGTTGGACCGCTGCGGCTATACCGGCCGGCAATCTCCGCACGGTTTCCGACATCTGTTTTCCACGGAGATGAACAGTCGCGGCTACAACAAGGACTGGATCGAGCGCCAGCTGGCCCACGCCGACAGCAGCGCCATCCGTGACGTGTACAACCACGCCACATATATAGAGCAGCGCCGCGACATGATGCAGGCATGGGCCGACATGGTTCTGCCGGTCATGGTTTTTGGACAGGGTTAACGCGCAGCCCATCTACCACTGCCTCGCACGCCAAGCCCGCTATTCGGCTTCGCTCAAGCGCTGCAGGGCTGGATCAGCGGCACGATTGCACTGCCGCCTCCATCTGTCGCTCGTATCCAATCCGCTGACGCCTTTCTGCCAACAGCGCACGCACCTTCACCTCCAAGCTGTCACTCTTCCGCAACCCTGCCGCTGCCCAGGCCGGCACCGCCACCTCCGGCGCGCGGCACGGCACCTGCACCGGCACCTCGACGCGCACATATGCCACCTGCGGCTCAGCCTTGCCGGCACATCCTGACATGGCTATGGACAGCACCAGCCCGCTCCCACAGGCGAAGCCACGGATTACGCGGCCTACAGCCCGAAAAATGCCAATCCCGCTCCCGCAGGTACGCCAGTTCAGCACCACCGTCATAGCCCAAGCTCCTTGTCGATAATCGAGGTGGCTGCTGTGCACTGGTCGCCACCGGTGCGCTCCTGCTGCAGGCGGTTTGCCGCGGCGTAGTCGACTTCCGCGCTGGCCTTAGCCTTACCCACCGCCTGCTCGGCCCCGACCTGGCGAGCATTCGCCGCCAGAGTCAAGTCGCCCAAGGCCTTGCCCTGCTCCGCCGCCAGCCCGCTGAGGTTGTCGCGGGCAGCCTTGCAACTGGCCACCTGGTTCTGCTCGGCGTCCAGTAGCGGCCGGAAGTGACCGGTGGCGGCCCAGATTCCAATCAACATACCGACCAGAACCAGAAGACCGGCACCAGCCAGCCGCATCAGCCAGGCATTCATGGGATCACCCCGCCGAGCTCCTCCCACTGAGCCAGCAGCTTGTCCAGGCGATGCGGGTTCTGCCCGTAGGTGTTGCCTGGCAGCGACGCCCAGATGTTCGAGCACTTAGCGATAGCCTGCTGGATGCGGCCGGCCTTGATATCGTCCAGGGCCTTGCGTTCGCGGATCTGCTGCAGCGCGATGCGGTCCTGGTTCTCCGGCGTGAATCCGCCCGCCAGGCGAAGGCTGGCCCCGTACGCATCCCAGTAACGCTCTAGCAGCTGGTACCGGCCGGCAGCTGTGCTGGTCACCGGTTTCCCGTTGATGGGGAAAGTCAGCTTGCGCCGCGGGTGATCGGCATAACCCTGAAACAGGCCGCCGCCATACAGCACGTTGTAGCCGTCATCGCTCGCCTTGACGGTAGAGGTGCCTTCTGAGAAAGCGATCAGGTCCAGAAACCGGAGCACGTTCGCGCCTCCGGCCTGGGTTTCGGTGAGTCTGGCCATGGTTTCTCCAAGGGAAATGCCGCATTGATCGGCCTGAAATTGGCAGGTCGTTGGTTTATCGAGCCATCGCCGGTATCATTCGGCATCATCGAATTTGCCCATCATGTTATCGAGGGATTTAGAAATGAAGCTTTACGGAATAGTTGGAGCGGGCGGCTTTGGCAGGGAGGTGATGCCTGTTGCCAAAGAATATCTTGCGATGATCTGTAACGATCCTTTTCGACTAGTTTTCATTGACGATGGAATTGAAGAGACCAAGATCAACGGGTTTGATGTGCTAACCACAGATAGATTTTTTGAGGTTCAAGCAGATGAGTACCTCTTCAATATTGCGATAGGTAGCGGGAGGACCCGCGAAAAGGTTGCTGAGGCCATGATGGGCAGAGGTGCTAGGCCTTTCAAGATACGATCTTCTAACGCAATGACTCTCGCCGAAAACGAGATTGGTGACGGTAGTGTTCTTTGCCCTTTCACAATGGTTACCTCGAATTCCAAGATTGGCAAATTCTTTCAAGCAAACATCTACTCCTATGTAGCGCACGACTGTGTAATTGGCGATTTCGTGACTTTCGCACCAGGCGTGAAGTGCAATGGCAATGTCGTTATTGAGGACCACGCATACATCGGAACTGGCGCAATTATCAAGCAAGGCACCCCGTCCAAACCTGTAGTAATTGGCGCAGGAGCTATCGTAGGGATGGGGGCGGTTGTGACAAAGAGCGTTGCGCCGGGCGCGACTGTTGTCGGGAACCCGGCAAAACCTCTACGTGCCGGGCTGGGGGGTTGAGATGAACCTTGGAAGCATTCCAATAGAGAAGATCGAAGCTGGTATGTCTGCGAGCTACTCACAGACAATTACAGACTCAGATATCAAGTCTTTTGCTGGGCTTAGTGGGGATCATAACCCTGTTCATGTCGACAGCGAGTATGCTGAAAAGTCTCGCTTCAAGAAGCGTATTGCGCATGGCCTTATGTCTGCAGGCTTTTTTTCTGCAATTTTCGGTACAAAATTTCCTGGGCCTGGCTGCGTATATGTCTCACAGAATCTATCATTCCTTCGCCCAGTCTATATAGACGACACAGTCACCGCAACTGTATCAGTGTCTTCAGTAGATATTAAAAAAAGGCGTGTGTTTTTTGAAACAGTATGCACTGTAAAAGGCAAGAAGGTAATAACTGGTTCGGCTGAGATTTTCATACCTTAAATTCATTCGCGATTTTTTATGCCGCCATAAGGCGGCATACTTTTATTATGGCCGATGGTTTCTGCTGAAATCATCGGAGCAATTTGAAAGGTAACATCAGCAGCAGATGCCTACCAATAATGGTGGGTCATTACTTCTGTGCCACCTCGAAGGTTGACGCAATCTCTGCTGCAGTCACGACTGTAGCGCTAACGGATCCGTCATCTGCCGTAGTTGTAAACGAGCCGATGGCCGACCCGGAAACGCTGTTTATATTGATGCTTTGGCGCAAGCCAGGTGCTGAATTGAACTTTGCAGGCACGACGGCCACTGCGACTGTGCCGGCCGCAATCGTCCCTCCACCGGTAGCTGTTACCCCTAGGCTGTAGAGCAGGCCGCGCTGGGTTCGGGATACCGTAGATACGGATCCTGCCTTGTTGCGCAGAGTGCCTTGCAATTTCAGCGGGTACGGGATGTCATTCAGCAGCGCATCACGCTTTGTCCTGACATGCAGGCCGAGAGCCTTTGCCACCTCGGCAAAAATCATCTCGTTTCCCTTGTAGCTTGGATGCGCGTTGTCAGCAAACAGACGCATATCAGATACAAGCTCAGACGACGCGGGTGTGGTGTCGGTCGGGATTGTGCCGTCCGGGTAAAACTTGTCAGGGAACGGGATGTAAATACCGTTCGTCTCCTTCGCAATCCGGCGCAGCTGAGTGCGGACTCGCGCTGTCTTGGGCCAGTACCAGCAGAAGTCATTTACCACAACTAGGCATTTATTTACGTTGGCGTAGTTTATTAGCCAGTTAACCCGCACCAGATAGTCGGCGTAGTAAGAGTTATCGGTTTCAGCAAATCGATCGTTGTAGCCGAGCGCAAGAATCAAGCACGCACAGTTGGTAGCGGCAATGATGCCCTGCTCAGACATTGCAGCCAGCTGCCTGCCACTGATCGAGAAATTGCAAACGTTCATCAGGGGTAGGTGGTCAAACTGGCTTCCGGTAGATTTCTGGTATTTGACTACCGACTGCAGTTCCGTGGGGCTTGCGTCCTTTTTGGTAAGGCGCACAGTCACCTCACCTAGTCCGTTATCCGTCAGCGTTACGTTGCGCGTGCGGTTATAGGTCTTCGTCGCTAGGAATGTGTCCAGTTCCGTTGGGGTGCCACCATTTACCGATATATCGAATTTCCCACCGTCAGGGCGGCCGACATAGTAGATGGCGGCGATACCGTTGATGAATGGCATTACAAACTCAACGTAAGCACCTGCCTCGCTGGATACTACGGTCTTCCCGTTCACGGCATCGCCTGCTGCGGTTCCGACGTTACCGATCGGTACATCGTAGGGCGCGGGTGACGACGCGCGAGTACCCCAGTTACCCGACCAAGTTACTGAATGCAACTGGTCCGTGTTGTAGGCGACCACTGGGTTGTGCAGCGAGTCCATCGGAATGGCGCCGATGTTCTGGCCGCCGAAATGGTGGTTGATAGCCTTTGCCAGGAGGTAGGGCCAGCCTTGAGTGTAGGCGTTTCCGAAATAGGCGCCTGCGCTGATCGAATCGCCCAAGATCACCACGCCCTGCGCGTTACTTAGGACCTTATTCGAGCGCGACATGAGCGGCTGCGCCATATTCGACGGAGGCAGGTTAAGAGGGATGTTCGCAACATCGGTTTCCAGCTGAGCAATATCAGCCTCAGCCTCGGTAGCTCGCCCCTCAAGTGCCGTCAAATCAGCGTCAACGGTACTCGCCCCTCGATGGACATACGTTGCTCCCGAGGAAGAGGCTAGGGCTTGACGCAAAGCCGCGTCACCAACCGCCTGAAGCTTGAGCGAATCGGTTGCCCAGGTGCCTGTCAAGGTGAGCGGAATATCCGCAGCGTTGGTTACTCGGTACAGTTCACCGCTGCGTTGCACTAGCTGGGTCTGGCGCTCAACGACGACCCCGACGCCGTAGGTTAGGTATACCGATTCGTAGCCCTGGTCGATCAGGTAGTCGGTGACTTGTTGCTCCATCCCGAAGAACGTTTTTCGGTCAACTCCAAGCCGGTCTGGCCATGTCAGCCGGGACCTGTCGTTGGCCCATACATCGATATTTCCAGAGTTGTCGTGCAGGTCGAACGGCGAACTGGAGCCATCAGTCCCGACCGGGTTGCCAGTGTTGTAGCGCATAGATTCTCCGGGCATGAAAAAGCCCGCTCAGTGGCGGGCATGCTCGATAGGGCGCCGGTCAGGCCGGCGGTAATAGATCGTCGTAGGTGTACACGCGGGCGTCGTAGGGCATGCCCTTCATGGCGACGTTGCCATTGGCTGGGTCGGAACTGGTGATCAGGACCGGGTAGGCCCAGCGTGCTGCAGGACCGAACAGGAGGTGCGGTGGCTCCAGCGGGCCGTCTACCACGGGCGTGAAGTCGAGCGCGCCAACCCGCACCGTGTACGGATCAACCTGAGTGGCGGTCCACGGACCGGACAGCGTTCCGTCCAGCTTGCGCACGCCTATTCGGTGCTCGCCGCCGGCGCTGAAGTCCAGCGGTTCGGACGAGCGCAGCAATGTTCCGGATCCAGTCACCTCGACCCCAAGCAGGATCGCGCTCTGGCACCGCTTTGGCGCGTCATCCGCAACGGCCGCGAAGCTCAAGTAGCCGCTGTTGCTGCCGTCCATCTCGGTTTCCCAGGTGTAGACATCGGTCCGGAACTTCTGGTGGCCGCGCCGACGCATGCCAATACGCCAGGCTCTGGTCCTGTCGCTGATGCCAGGCATCTTGATCTTCTCGACCTTGATGCCCAGGTCTCCAGGCCAGCGGCACTCCACCGTTTCCCATGCCCAGCTGATGCGCGAGAAGAACTCCACATCCACGCCGTCGAAGTCGTTGATTGACGGCATGGCGCCGCTGATCTTAAGCATCTTGGTCATGTTCTGCGGCGAGTAAGTCTGGGTCTTCGGCCCGTAGGTAACATCGAACGCTTCCCGGGCGCCGTCCCGTACCGGCCGCAGCAGGCCACGGAACGTCACCAGTTCGCCGAACCCGCACGCCAGGGCGTTGTTCACCATGTCCTTCACGGTGATTGTCGAGTCCAGCGTCTCGTCGTAGGTGTCGCCCCGGGCCACGCAGATCTCGTGGAAGGCCTGCCACTCAGGCAGGTCCAGGTCGTCGTCCGTGTAGCCACGCTTCTTAAGCTGGTAGATGCACCAAGGCGCGATGTCGCGGGTTGGCCCGGTACCACCCTCCATAAGCGGCAGGATGGTGGTCGACTCGACACTGATCTGGCTTTCCGACTGGGCAGACAGCCGGTCCCCGCCACGAATCTTGCAGGTCATCACCGTCAACCCGGGATAGCTGGCAGGCGAATTGACCATCAATCCGCGCAGGTCATACCACGTGACATCGTCGCGCGCTTCTTCGTTGGCTCGACCACCCAGCTGCACGAAGCGCTTCTTGATGCGCGCTTCTGCTCGCATTGGGTAAGGCAGCACAACCCGACTGGTGAAGCCCTGCGAATCAAGAGAGCCACCTGAGTGGACCTTCTCGATAACCGTCCACGCGCCGGCGACATCCATGTCGCGGTACTCGAAGGTGTGGTAGGACGGGATAGAGTAAATCTGACCCTCCCGGCCTATGCCGCAAAGCCCATTGCCGAAGAACACCGAATATTCGATCTCGGTGATTTTCTCGCCTTCCGGACAGCAGGCGAATGGCCCGCGATATCCGCCTTGAAGGTTCGACGAGTCCAGCGTGATCAGCCCGTTAACGGTCTGCATGCTGTTGAATCCAGGCCAGCCGGCATCCGTTGCTCCGGATGAGGTCAGCCGCTCAACCTCCAGGAGACTGGCACTGAAGGCAGTGATCCGGTAGCGCAACCCACGCGGACCAATGGTGGCCATACCCTGCCCCAGCGCCAAGCCGAGCACCGGAGAGCCGCCGTCGTAGTTCAGCGTCATTTCGGCCGGCTGTTCCGGTACGGCACTGGTGGTGGCGATACCGGTGACGCCGGCCGGCGATGCGCCGAGGATGGTGGAAGCACCGGTGGCGGTTATGGCCTGCCCGGCAAACGGAGTCAGTTCGACGATGCGCAACACACTGCCGCTGGCCTGGGCCTGAAATGGCATTCCGCTGAACAGCGTGTTGAGCGCCGATACCAGGCCGGACAGGTTGGTGGTGGCGGTATTCAGCGTGATCGGATAGCTGGTCGCGCCACGGAACAGGGCGAAGCTCAGCGGCGTGACGTTGAAGTCGTAGCGGGTTGGCGCATCTGAACCGGTGAGCGTCGAGGCTGTGCCCGGGTTTGCGGGTACGGCCGGGCTATAGGGTGTGTAGCTGTTCACTACGTACAGCCCGGCATTGGCCCCAGCGACCTCGATCAGCATACCGACCGTAGGGTTCAGCATTTCCAGCGGCCCGCGAATGATGTCGCGGCCAGCGCCGCCATCGATCACGGTGTAGGTGTACGGGGCCAGCACGCGGACGATGATGCCGTTCGACCAGTCGGACGGGAACTCCCCGGCGCCAGAGGGCACGCTGATGTTGTCACCAGTGAACTGGTACGCCGATGCAGATGCGGTCTTCGTCAGGGTTGTTGCTGTGGTCAGCTCAAGCCCCGCCGACCCGCTGGAGCTCGCTCCCACCTCAGGCACATTGAACCAGTTCAAGTGCGCGCTATCGGCTGACAGGTCTGCGCCAGGCTGATAGATAGCGAATTCAGCATCGGCGCCGAGGGAGATCAGTGGAGTTTGGCCCACGCGAACCTTGCTCGAAGGTATGTCATACAGGCCTTCACCGATGTACAGCAGCATCTCAACCCGCTGATCGCGTGCGCCGGCGAAATAGCGGCGCGGCTGGATCAGGTAGGATGGATAGGTGCGCTGATGGCCGGCGATCTGCCGCACAGGGTCACCGAGCTTGACCTTGTTGCCCTTGGCGCTGGCCTCGGTCAGCGGGTCACCCTGCTGCGTACCGGCGCTTGACGGCATGCCCGGCATCTTCGGCATCAGCGCTTTCAGCACCGCCTTGGCGCCCTTGAACAGCGCGAAGGTGATGGAGAACGGGTCAGTGCCCTTGGGCTCGCGGTAGATATGCAGCAGGTCGCTGGGCTTGAACGTCACCTTGTGCCACAGGTGCTGCTCGATCACCTCATCATTGAGGACAACGCTGATTGGCGGGCTTTCCCGGCGCTCGTAGGACGGTGCCAGGGATTTCAGCCACTCCTCGATGGTCATGCGGCGGTCGGTCTTCCAGGTGCCGAGCGGCGCGGTGTCACTGAGTTTGTTCGGGAAGAATTCGACGGTCACGGTAGTAAACCACCCTTGGATGCGCGGCTTCGAACTCGCCGGTTGTCCGGAGGCAGGCGCCACCGGGGTTTGTGTCAAGCACCTTCAGCCGGCCCTCGCTCAGGAGGACCGTGCCGACATGCAGAAGCGCCGTTCCGCGCAGCACCGCGGCAATGGCTCCAGGTTCCGGGGCGCACTCCTCCATCGCCTGACGGAGGCTGCGGTAGGCCTTGGTGTTTTCGCGGATCTTGTCCTTGCCAACTGCTCCCAGAGACGGGAGCCAAGGCATGCCAAACAGGTCGTGGCGGATTGCCCGGCACATCCCCCAGCAATCGAAGGCAATAGGCCCCCGTGCACCCTCGCGATACGGGGCGCGCATGAGTTTCTCAATCATGGTCAGATGTACTTCAGGCCGGGTGCCAAGGATGTGGTCAGGATGGTGCGGAGACCGTTGGTGTTGAGCAGGTCGAAGAAGCCGGCGGTGAGCTTGGCGACATCATCCTCATATTCCCGGCTGAGCAGCGTCATGCGGTACCGCTCCTGCGGGAACGACAGGTCTTCGGCCAGGTAGCGCCGGAAGGTGATGATGAATCGGTCTTCGGCAGCCTTCGCCTCCTCCACGACCTCCTGCACCTCTCCGGTCACGTTGTCCAGGCCGAGCACCAGGTTCTGGAACGCGCTGTTGTCGTTCTTGGGCAGGGCCAGGTCCATGGCCATCGCGATGAAGGTAAGCGTGCGGCCGTCCTCGGTGGTGCACACCCGGTCCTCCCATCCCGAGCAGTACAGGTGGGAGACGGTGCCGCCCTCCTTCCTGGCTTCGATAGTGTCCACCAGTTCGCCCCTGCCCGAGGCATAGCACTCCTCGATAAGGCTCATACTTCAGGCCACTCCCTGTTCGCCGTCACATCGATGACGTTATTGTTGAACCAGTATTCAGGGAACTGCTCCCAACCTTCCGGAATCAACGGTTTCCTGCGCAGCATCAGCCGGAACGTGTACCGCCAGAATGACAGTTGGACCAACTTCGGGCCTTCGTAGATTCTGGCAAACCGGACCTCGTACATCTGCACCACATCGTCGATCTTCAGGGGACAGTTGAACCACTCGGTACCCTCTTTCAAGGTACGGGTGTACCAAGCCTCAAAGAATGCCTTCTGCTTCCCGTTGAAAATCAGGGTTGCGTCGACATACAGCGGCACATAGCTGTGCTTGATGCGAGTTCTGACGCGCCCGGTAACCATCGGCGTACGTGAAACAGGGTCCTGGGTATCAAGCCCATAACCGTCTTGCAGCGGTGTGGGCAGCTGCTTGGGGTAATCAATAACGGCCATTTCTCAACCCCTGTATTCCTTGTGGCTAGTATTAGGTAAATGGGCTGAGGCCGAGCGCTTCCTCAATCCTGGCAAACCGTCGCTGAATGGCTTGCTCTTTCTCATCAGTTGGTTCCGGAATAGTCTGATCTGAACCCTCCTCAACGCTCTGGCCGGATTGGGTCTCTTCTGCACTCATAAACACCTCTGCTCAACTCGCATTTCGCTTCAAGCCATAGACAGCTTCGAGGGCTTGGGAGCGCTCTCCCCCACCCCAGACGTCAGCAACAAACACATCAGTCTCCTCCTGCCCGTTGGGATTGGTTCTACGCTCAACGGTGCCGGCTTTGCTTCGATCACCGATGATGTTGACGACTGTTCCGCCACCGCTCTGCTTGGAGCGAACGTCTTCCAGAGTACGATCGAGCTTTGCGCTGGTCTCGGCAGTGGTCACCCGCTCGCCCTTCTGGAGGAACCAGGTGCCATCCTCTGGAATGGAATCGATACCGTCGTGCGCCATACCGGCGACTGAGCTGATTGTTGACATGAAGCTGCCAGCTGCGCCCATCGCGGACGCAGCAGCCGCAGGAGCAGCCAGCGGCCCCACCAGCGGAATAGCTGCGGTGGATGTGAAGGCGTTCAGTGCAGCCATCGCTACTTGGGCGGTACCCCATTGAAGCAACATGCGAAGTGCGGACTGAGCAAATGTTGCGGCCAGGTCGTCGAGCGAAAGCTTTCCGGTGGTAACGAAGCCATACAGCGCGTCGTTCATGCCCGAAAATGCATCCGTAAACATCGACTGGGTTTGCCCGGAAATATCGCGAGACTGGTCGAGGTAGTTTCCCCACGCAGAGGAAACACCATCCATCCAGTTCAGCTGCGCTTCATCCTGCTGGGCGTAGTAGTCCTGCTGGATCTCCATGCGCTCTTCAAGCGCCTGGCGCAGAAGTTCGGTTTCCTGCTTATACAGCTCCTCGCTGATATCACCGCCGTTGTACTGCTTCTGCAGATCCGCCAGCTGGCTCTGGTAATCCTGCTGGATAGCCAAGTCAGCCTTCAGCCGCTCCTTCAGCTTGTCCCCGCTCCCCGCGCCCGCGAACTCCAGGTCGAACCCTTCCCGCGCGGTCCTGTTCGCCTGAGACAGCGTATCGCCGAACGTCTGGGCCTTCGCGGCGTCCTCGTTCGCCTTCTTCAGCTGCTGCAACCGGTCAAGCTCAGCCGCTAAACCGTTCAGGCGCTCTTGCTGCTTGGCATTAATCCCGACCAGCTTCCCGGATTCTATTTCGAACTGCAGCTTTGCCACCTCGGTGGCGTTTTTCCGGGCGTCAGTGCTGGTATTGATCAGCGTGATCTGCCGCTTCAGGTTCTCCTCAGCGGTCTCGAAGGACTGATTCAGCTTTTTGGCTGCTGCTTCAGCCGCCTTCTGAGCTGCCTTCTGCTCGTCCGTTTGGCCGACGAAACCGGCGCCTTGCCCACCAGGCGGAACGATCTTGGGGAGCTCGGAGGCAGCCTTGCGGGCTTCCTTCACATAGGCGCGGATCGTGTCTCCAGACCAAGGCTTGTTGAATGCCTCAGCAACCTCCTCCATGACGGTGCTTGCTGTTCGAGCATGGTCAATGGCATCAGCTGTCAGTTTGTCAGCGTTGGCCTTGAAGTCCTTCGACATGTCGCCGAATGTCACGGCACCGAGCAAAGTGTTGGCCGTTGCACCGATGCTTTGCAGATAGGCCATGGTGGTGGAGAAACCACTCACAATGCCGGCCGCCACCACCTTGAAGGTCCGCCCGATGCCGTCAGCCAAGCTGGCGGTAACGGCGGTCACCTCAATGAAATCGTTGGCGAACTCTCCAACAACGTTCCGAAGCCCGCCGGCCTCCTTCGTGGTGCCGGCCAGGTCTTTTGCGAGCTGGGCCAGTACCGGCATGAACTCGGCCGCAAGGGCTGTCTTTGCAGAATTGGCGTACTGGCCGATGACTGTCAGCTCTGTACTGAATTGCTGAGCAGCGCCGATGGTCTGCTCGTCCAGAATCATGCCGGCCTGCTGCGCGGCGTCCCCGTATTCCTTGAACTTCTTGCCCCCATCAGCCAGCAGCGGCACCAGGGCCGTGGCTTCGTCAGCGATCGCCTCCATGAAGAAGGTCATTTGCGCCTGGCTCACGTTTGCCTTCTGTAGGCTGGTCACGTACAGCTGCAGCGCGTCGGCGCTGTTCAGGTTGCGGAACTGCCCGGCGGTCACGCCGACCTTTGGCGCGACGGTCTCGAAGAAGTTCTTGAGCTCACCGCCACCAGTGGCCAGAAAGTCGCCGATCTTGTCGTTGGTGTCCTTGAAGATGTCAGACAGCTTGTCCTGTTCTACTCCGACTGAAGCAGCGCCGGCAGCGTAGCGCTGGAACTCGGTGGTGGTGAGGCCTGCCAGGTTCGAAAGATTGGTGATTTCCTTCGCCGCCATGGCCGAGCTGGTGACCAGACCAGCGACGATGGCCGGCACTGCGGCAAAGGCGGCACCGATGCCTTTGCCGAGGTTTTCAGCCGACTTCTTGATCTCAGCCATGCGCTTTTGCGATTCACGGCTGGCCTGGTCAAGCGGGCCTGTGAAACCGCCAATCTTGGCGATCAAGTCCAGGGTCAGCGTACCCAGCGATTTACTTGCCATGCCTGTCTCCTGCTGATCGCTGGCTCAGAGTTCGGCTACGCCCAGGTCTTCATGGCCTCCTCAAGAGTCAGCGCTGGAGCGGACTCGTGAGGCATAAAGTCGTAAACGGTGTAGCCGCCGTCCTTTGTGTGGGTGTTCGCGTAAAGCGTGGCTAACAGAGCCGTGCCACGCTCGAAGCGCATCCCAAGATGCAGGGAGCCGCGGCGGCTGCGGTACTTCATCCAGGAGCGAAACTCCTGGATGCTGATCCGCTCTTTCGCCTCGGCGATGGTCCTGCCCCCAATGCCGCAAAGGACTAGCTCGTGCCAGAACTCGTCGAGGTCGCTGAGTTCGGTGTCTTTCCCATGTTGGTCACCTCATTGATCGCCACCATCAGGGCGACGGTGAGGTTGCCGTCCAAGGCCCCCAAGCGCTTGGTGCTTTCTGGGTCTTTGGCCAACTCCACCGGGTCCAGCGGGCCATGGGTAATGTCGAGCACGGTGAAGACAGTGTTGCCATCCTCGTCGCAGATGGCCGCGGCGATACGGCCAGCAATGTTGTCTTGCTTCCCGCCAGCCGCCAGAACATCGCTCACCGCCGCCTGATAGCCCAACGGGCGCACATACACCGTGGCGGTAAAGGTCTCGTCGCCTTGACGCCAAGTGATTTCCTTTGCCACGGGCCGGCCAGTGAACGAGCCGGTTTTCTTCAACGAATCGAGCGTCAGCTTCATCACTTGCCTCACGCGCTGGTGGTTTTACGGATCCAGGCAGAACCGCCCGAACGCTGGATGGTGGCCGCTGTGGTAACCGCCGCGTTGGCCGCGAAGTCGAACGGGAAGTCGGACACGTAGCCGTCGAACAGGAACCAGGTGCGGGTCGGGGGCAGGACGAAATCATCTGCATCGCCCAGAACTGCGGAGGCCGCCGCGCCGGAACCTGCGCCACCGGTCAGCGTGATGCTTGGCGCGCTGGTGTAGCCGGAGCCGGCATTGGTGATGTTGAAGCCGATCACCTTGCCATCCTCGATGATCGCTGTTGCGGCGGCGCCAGTGCCCCCACCCCCCGAGAACGCGACGGACGGGGCCGAGGTGTAGCCTGTACCGCCATTGGTCAACTCGATTGCAGCCAGGGCACCGGCAACGCCTACGGTCGGGGCAATGTCGGTGCCGTCCGACCAGCCAACAACCCAGCGGATGCTCTCGATCGAGTCATCTTCTGAGATTTGGTGGAGGCGCACGTGAGAGGCGTTACGCGGGTCGACGTTCAGGGTAAGCGACGCCTGGCCAGGGGTGCGTAGGCCGCGCAGGTACTTGCGAACGCGGTCGCTTAGGCAGGTAACCTCGACTTGGTCAGAAGGGTTGCCGCCGGGGTTGAAGGCGGTCGCACACTCCACTTCCATGACTTCAAACTGGGATGGGGTGCCGACCTTGGGCACCAGGGCATAAATCTGGGTGCCTTGAGCGAGAATCGCCATGGGTTTCTCCAATTGCGGGCAAAAGAAAACCCGCACTGGGCGGGCTATTGGGGGATTGATCAGCTATCGGAGGACAATCCAGTCCACGTCGAAGCTGGCTCGATAATTCTTTGTGGTAGGGTCGCGGCCCTCGCCGCCCCAGCGGGTGACGTAGGCGCTCAGCTCAATGGCGTCTCGTATCGCATCGCGCACCTGACGCACTGAGGTGCCGGTGACACCGTATACGTCGATCTGCAGGGTGACGCTGTCGGCATCGGGCCGGCCAGCCAAGTAGTTCTCTGGCTCGCCATTGACCAGCTGCCATACCGCGTACGGCTTGGCCACATCCTGCGGAGCCTCGCCGAACGAGTAGAGCCGAAGATTGGCACCGGTGCCGAGCAGCGCCGTGACGGCGGCAGCCTGGGAGCACAGTTGAAAAATAGGTGGTGTCATGAGGATGCTGCCCTCCTCGCAGCGCGCCGGATGGCGCGGTCAATCGCTTTCTCGTACTCGGTCACGAAGGTGTTGGTCACCTCGCTGATGCTATTGACCAGGGCCGGACGCATGAACGGAGCGGCAGCCATCTTCTCGGTACCAAACTCGATCAAGCGCCAGTGCGGCGTTGGCGAGTTCGGGCTTAGGTCGCCGCCATCCTTGAGCACGGCACCGTGCAGCACACCGACCCGGAAGCCGAGGTCGCCGGTCTGCTTGAACAGCTTTCCGTTCCAGCGCAGGGCAATGTTGTCAGCAATCGAGCGGCCGGTTTCCTTGTCGTCGATCCGCTCGGCGCCGTCCTTGGCCTTCTGCATCACCACCTGAGCGGCCTTTCGCAGCGCTGCCCGGCCCCCCCTGCGGCGAACGTCATAGCTGACCGACTCCAGCTTCCCCAGCAGGCTATCCAAGCCGGTGATGCTGAACTCGACACTGTCAGCCATCTTTCACCCCTTTCGAAACGAGGATGGTCAGGTACTCCAGTCCGGACTCCGGGTCTTCCAGGGGAGGCCCTTCAAAGCTGAGGACTTGACCTCGGTAGATGGCCCGCATCGTCGGCAGCACGCCGGCACGGTATCGGATCACAATGCGCGCTGTAGCCTCGGACTGAGCCGCCTGAGCTGCCACCAAGTCGCGAGCCGATAGCGGTTCTACCCGAGCGGGGCATCTCGGCCAGCGGACCACCCATTGAGGTTCGCCATACTCGCCAGTGATGGGATCTCGCGTAGCGATCTCTTCCTCAATGTCGAGACGGTGGCGAAGCTTACCCGCCTGCATCACACACCCATCCGGATGCGATAAGGCATCAGCAGGTGCTGGGACGCCAGCGGCAACTCGGTGGCAATGGTGCCGGTGACAACTTCCTCTCGGTTGGCGAACAGGTGGCCCAGCTTGAGCAGACAAGCCGCCTGGATGGCGGGGTTAACAACCATGCCGTAGGCGATGGAATCCGCCAAATCGTAGGCATCCGCCAGGGCCTTGCGTGCGTGCTCAAGCAAACGGCAGCGCATCGCGTGGTCCTGCTCCGCCTCCGCTGCAGCGACCGCGGCTGCGTTCGCCTCCTTGGCTTGCTGCATGGACGCTGGTACACCGGCGCGGGCCTCATCGAAAGCCACCTGGTCCATGTAGAAGCGCCGATTGAGAAACTGCATCGCCGCCTCCTCCGCCGCATCGAGCTGAGCCTGGACCAGCACCTGGTCGTCAGGCTCGGCCAGCAGGTGGTGCATGGCGATATCGATGGCGATCACGGACATGGATCACTCCTTGGGCTTGGTGGCCGCTCCCTTGCCGCTTTTGTTGGCCGGCTCCGGCGCCTTCTTGTTATCGAGCTCCTGGGCTTTCTTCACGTCGTAATCCTCGATCAGGCCATTACGCAGTAAATCGCGAGCACGCAGCTCGTCGACGGTGATTTCTTGGTTGCGCTTGACGTACGCGCCGCCGTTGTTGAAACCCTTGATGGTTTTCACTTTGACGTCTGGCATGTGTAGTCACGCCCGGTTTCCCGGGCGTGCTCCTGAGCTGATTATGGGGTGGCTTCGAACTCGCCGTGGACGAACGACTCGGGGCGGTAAACCGCCAGGGCCAGGCGTTCCTCGGCGCGGATGGTGACCATGTTGGTGCGGAAGTTGTCGCCGTCCTCGGTGGAAACCTCGACGGCCGCTTCCTCGCGGTCGAACACCTGAGCCGCAATGTTCATCGCACCGACCAGGAATTCGCCTTCTGGCACTGCGTTGCTGTCCACCACCGGCAGCTTCCACAGACGCTGCACGCCGCCTTCTTGGACGTTCACCCAGATGTAGGAGCCGTTCGCATCCTTGGTCAGCTCAATGTCCGCCCAGTCGACCGGGTTCAGGGCAATGGCCGAGGCGCGGTACTCGGCGATGCGGACCTGCAGAATCGCGCGGCGCAGAGTATCGATCTTGGTGTCGCCTGCTTTGCGCAGGGCGTTGTTGAAGGCGGTGGCCTGGGGAATCAGGCCCAGCAGGTTCTGGCCGGTGCCGTCGCCAGCGAGCAGTTGCTCTTCTTCCTTGTACTTCAGGCCGTAGATCGCGCGACCGTTGATGTAGCTCTGCAGGAGCGGGATGTCCGAGAGGACCTGCTTGGAAGCCCGGAACCAGTGGGCGATGGTGATGACGTTGGTAGTCTTCAGGCCAAAGGACAGATCGGACTGGGCCTTCGCGGCCCCCTCACCCGCCTGGGGCGCGGCCATGTTCTGGAAGCCAGTTTCCTGCACGAACTCGACCGCGTTCGAGCCGGTGCGGCCTGGCATGATCAGGTCGCGAATGGTGAACTCACGCTCTGGCCCCACCACAATGCCGGGAACACGGGTCGGCTGGATAGCCACGCCGACGCCACCGGTGCCGGTGGTAGCACTGGTGATGTTGGTTACGGCCTTGCGACCTACGCGAACGATGCCGCGACCACGAGTTTGCAGCGACTTGAAGTCATCGCACTCGGTCAGCTCCTCGCCAGCCGACTTGAAGTCGACCGGGTCATTGGCGGAGAAGCGGCGGGCCATCTTCTGCTCGATCTCCTGCAGGCGGTCCTGCAGACCCAAGCCGTCTTTCACCAGGCCATCGAGGATGGTCTTGGTTTCGGCCAAGATGGTGCCGTGCGACTTGATCTCTTCAGTGGCCTTGGCGGCGAATGCCTTGATCTCTTTGTCGCGCTCGTCGAGCAGGTCGTTGACCGCCTTCAGTTGCAGCTTGTCTTCGGCGTGCTCCTTGCGCTGGAACTGGCGGTGTTCGGAGCGAGCCTGGTTGCTCATGGCGTTATGCATGATGAATCCTCAAAACGATGGGAGAGAAAGTGCCGGACGCGATTTCAACGCCTCGACGATTTCGATTGCTGCCAGGTCGCCCTCGGACTCGCTCCGGAGCAGGTGCTGCAGCCCGCGGTTGGCAATCACCGTGGACTGAGATTTCGAGAAGCCTGCCTCGCGCAGGAGCAACTCAAATTCGGGCATCGAAGGCAGGCCGCCGTGGGCAAGCTTCGATTTGATGGTGTCGGTGCGCGCCTCGTCGTTGGCGGGCACCGTGACGATGGAGATCTCGATCAGGTCCAACTTGGTCAGCGTCCGGATCCGGGTTTTCTCGTCAAAGCTCGACTCGCGGACGTAGTAGCCAATCGACAGCCCAGTGATCGAACGGGTCTGCATGCCGCGGTAAGCGATGCGGGCATACGGAGCGTCCTGCAGCCAAAGCTCACCGGCGCCGAACAGACCCCGGTCGTCTTCCTTCATACTGCTGATGTCCCAACTGCCGATGGGCTCGCCGGTGCGGTGCTGCCAGAGCACCGGGAAGGTTCTCGACTTGGCCTTGGCGTCCTCGATCGACTCCAGGAAGGCGCCAGGAGCGACCACCTCGTTGTAGCTGTCGACCACGCCGAACACCGAGCCATAGCCAGAAAAAAGGCCGTCTTCACCGACAGCCTTCACGTCATAGTCGAAAGAGCGGTACTTGACCGCCGCCAGTCGATCTTTGTGTTTCATGTGGTGTTACCTCTTGGCTGGTCGTTGAGCCAGTCGAGCAGCGCCGCTTTGGCCTGGTTGGCACCGCCGGGGTCTTCGCCCAGCTTGTCGATCGGCAGCATGTTGGATTGCACGGTGAGCTTCGCGGCGTTGCCGCCCTGCGGAGGCAGGTTCTCTTTGCGGCGGCAGTCGTCCCGGGTGTAGATCCCGTTCTGCGTCATCGAGCTGTAGAAGGCCGCACGCGCCGCGCTGTCCATGCGCAGTAGCCCTTCCGGGTTGAACTTCACGTAGAATCGGCGGCGCTCATCAGGGCGCAGCAGGCGCCGGTTAGCGCACATCTCGATGCGCTTAATCCAAGGCAGCAACGTGAAGGACAAGAAGCCGATCATCTGCTGCTCCATGCCGGTGCCCCAGCTTGTGGAGTTCTGCGTGTGACCAACCATCCACGGAGGCACCCGGAACCAGCGGCAAATCTCCTCTACGTTGAATGCCCTGGTCTGCAGCATCTGGGCATCCTCGGGCGTCATGGAGACCTGCTGGTACTTCATGCCGGCTTCAAGAACCATGGTCTTGCCATGGTTCGTCGCGCCGGAGAACTGCTTGATCATGTCCTCCCTGATGTCCTTGCGCTGATCCGGCTTGAGGATCTGGTCGGTCGAAAGGACGCCGCCCAACTTCATGCCGTTGGCAAACATCTTCGCCGCCGACTCATCCGCCGCCATGGCAGATCCCAGCACCTGCCGGCCGTAGGCCAGCGGCGAAAGGCCGCACAACGGGTCTACGCCGAAGGCGCGCACATGCACCATCTGATCCTCGGTCAGCGTGTGAGGCTTACCGAAATTGTCGGTGTAGCGGTACTCGATGGAGCCGTCTGCCAGGCGCCGCGGTGGCGACATGTTCTGCGGCAGCAGAAACTCCAGGCTCGTCAGCGTCCGACCGCTCATGTGCGGCTCGCAGAATGAGTTCCCCTGGAGCAGCAGGCTCGCCATGACGTTCTCCCAGAACTCTACCGGGGTCTGGTCGGCGTTGGGCTGCTGGCTGATCACGAAGTTGACCGGGTGAGAAGCAGCTACCACCGGAGCGCCGTTCTGGTTCTCGTACAAGGCGATCGGTAGCGTGGCGATGGTCTCGGCGATCAACCTCACGCATGCCCACACCGTCGAGAGCTGCAGCGCAGTCTGCTGACTGACGACCTTGCCCGATGCCGAGTCGGTTCCGTAGAAGGTGTTCCAGAAAGCGGAGTCGCCCAGGCCGATCTTCCGGCCAGCCCACCCGGCAAGACTGGATGCCACCCCTGGCTCGGCCGATTTGACCAGGGCTTGGCCGAGGACCTGCGTGAATGATTTAGCCACCGATCAGCCCCTTGCGAATGAAGCCCGCGGCGGCCAGTAGCGAACCGGCAGCGGCCAGCAGCGCATAACCCAGGCCGGCCAGCACGTATACGCCAGCAACGCCCAGCAGCAAGCCGCCGACAGCGAGCACCAGAAAAATGATCAGGCCTGTGTTCATAGGTAGTCCCGTTAGCCAACCACGATAGGGTTGGCGAAGAAGTTGTCGAAGCCGCCAGAGCCTTCGGCAGCCAGGCGCAGCACCGATCCAACAGCCATGATCAGTGCCACGGCGCCGTCGATCTTGTTGTCTTCGCCCTGCTTGATTGGTCGCACCACGTCATCGTTACCGGGCAGGTTCTTGCCGATGACGTTACCGATACACCAGGTCATGATCGGATTGCCGTCGTGGTGGAAGCGGCCCGCCTCGATGGCTGCCTCTAGCTCCTTCATGCCATCGGACATGTTGGTGTAGTTCTGGGTGATGGTGATCGGGTTGAAGCCCTCGTCGTCCAGGTCATGGCTCAGACCAGTGGCGCCGTGCGGGTCGATCGGGCTCTCTCTGATCGGTGCCAGCTTGTTGGCGTCCTTGGTGTCCTCGAGGATTTCGCGGTAATCGACCTCCGCGCCGGGCGTGGCGATCAGGTGGCCAGTGTTGACCCAGGCCTGGAAGCGCTCGGACATGCGTTTGTTGTCTACGTCGTTGGCCGTGTCTTCCGGTACCCAGAACGCAGGCCCAACGCTGTAGTAGTGGATTTTCCCGTCGATCTCCCGCCAGAACAGCCTGGCCCTGGAGTTCATGTCCAGCTTCCGCGCCAGGTCGAAGCCGGCAACCCATTCCTGCCCCTCGAACTGCTCAAGGGTGAGCGTCTTGTCCTCACAGGCTTTCCAACTTTCCATGTTGAAGAAGCCGGACTTGGCACTCACCCACAGGTTCAGGTGCTTGGTCTTGAATGTGTTGGTGAAGCGCGCCGAGCGGATAGCCCTGGCCAGCTGGCTTTCCAGGTACTCCTGAAACACGGACACGCCCATGCAGGGGTTGGCTTTGGCCAGATTCTTCGGGTCGGTCCAGTCGTCACCCTCGTCGAGCGTCCAGATGTATCCGAACAGCTCGTCGTCCGGAACGGTGCCGTTAAGCATCTCGATGACCTGCCGACGCTTGTCGAAGCACGGACCCTCGATGTTCGCGCCGGCCGTGGTGATGATGAACATCAACGGCTGGCGGCGGGCGCCCATGCCGGTGAGCATCGTGTCGTACTGAGCCGCGCTGTCGTGCTCGTGGTATTCGTCGATGATCGCGCAGGACGGCGAAGCACCATCACCTGGGTTGCCGATCAGCGGCTCGAAGCGGCTGCCATTCGACGGGATATTCAGGTTCGAGGCGTTGACCTCAATGCCCGCCGCCTCGATCAGCATGGGCGACCGGCTGACCATCAGCCTGGCGGGACGGAACACCTCCCACGCCTGCTTCTCGGTGGTTGCACCGGAGTAGACCTCCGCGCCGAACTCGTTGTCAGCGGTGAACATGCTGATGCCAACGCCGGCGGCGATCACCGATTTGCCATTCTTGCGCGGCACTTCCCAATAGCTTTCGCGAAAGCGCCGGTACCCGCCCTTCTTCCTGACCCAGCCGAACGTGCTGGCCAGGCCGAACAGCTGCCAGGGTTCAAGCGTGATCAGTTGCCGCTTGAACGCCCATTCGCCCTTGGTGTGCGGCAGAAGCTGCATGAGCCGCAGCTTCTTCTCGGCCTTCGCCGGGTCGAACTTGTACGGGTAGTCCTTCGAGCGGCTGGCCGCCACATCATCGAAGTGGCGCTCGATTGCCTGGTGGATATAACGACATGCTGGGAACTTGCCCTTGAGGACGGACCTTGCCCACACCATTGCCTTGTCGACATTGGTGTACTTGGCTCTGGTCATCAGGAACTCAGTAGGGCTGCAAACTCATTGGTGGATTTCTGCTTGTTGCCGCCGATGATTCGGGTCCGACTGGCCGGGTCCAGGCCCAGCATCGACCCGAAGGTCACGATTTGACGCATCGCCTCGTTGGCTGCGGTAAGCGCTGGGTTCTTCATCGGGCTGCCCTGCGACGACTCGACCACCGGGCCGAACTGGTCGACCGCCTCCTGGGCCATTCGCCAGTTGCTGTAGGCGGTGCAGAACGCCTCGACGTTATGCAAGTCAGTCAGCGCGATGACGTTTTCACGCAGCAGCTCCGGTACCAGCATCTTCCACATCGTGGCCGCTCGCTGACTGAGCCAGTCCGGCGGGTCCACATTGGTGATGGTGGAGAACTGCGGTTCAGCCTTGTTCAAGGCCCGTTTTCCGGGGTTGCCGGCTAGCTCTTTCTTGGCCGTCGGCTTGGGTTTGCGGCCACGGCCGGCGACCTTGGCGGTGCCTCCCATCGCGCAACTCCTGAATTTTTAATTTCGCGGGTGTAAAAAAACGACTGAGGGCGCGGTCTAGAAG
>Ga0247821_10000470_pt1 | contig 22388 bp, 31 predicted proteins | sample 13C_Glycerol_Day_FD_192481 | JGI IMG/M metagenome (GOLD analysis project Ga0247821, IMG submission 192481) | Soil microbial communities from agricultural site in Penn Yan, New York, United States - 13C_Glycerol_Day14 | ecosystem: Environmental > Terrestrial > Soil > Agricultural land | place... | reverse complement strand
GCCGGGTCTGTACCTTGTCGTCCTCCAGGGCGGTGATCCGGGCCCGGTCCTCGGCGCAGTCCTTGACTAAATTCGCCATCTCCAGGGAGGCGATCCGCTTGTCCGACTCCCGCTGCTCCTGCGTGACATAGAGCGCCTGGGCTGCCTCCATGCGGGCCAAGGCGGCTTGGATGGCCCGGAGTGCCTCCCAGACTGTGGGCTCTTCCACGCCAGGCCCTACAGGGGCCAGGACAGCATCATCAGGCGGGCGCCCAGGAGGGTGACCGTCCCGGAGCCGAGGTTGGTCACCTCGAAGGACAGCACGTCGCCGTTGCGCATGGAGCCGACGAGGGTGGCGACCCGGGTCACGGACCCGCCTGCGGTGAAGCCGTCGACGTTGACGAGCGGGCCCGGGGTGGCGGTGCCGGCCGTGTTGGTCTCGATGTGCCGCACCTGGAGCGCCTCGTCCGGGTCGAGACCGGAGAAGAACAGATGGAGGTTCGCCAGGTAGTCGGCGTTGGAGAGCACGGAGAAGTTGCCGGTGCCGTGTTGGTTCGGCTCGTCGGTGTACTCGCCCGTCCAGTAGATGCGCACGGGGCTGCCGGGCAGGAGCTGCGTGGACTCGGTACGGACGAGATGCGTCAGGTTCGACGACACGGGAGTTCCCTTCGGAGGCGTGACCGGGGCCGGCGGCTTGGGCTGGGGCTTCGACCCGTTCCGGCTCCAGGACGGTTCATGATTCAACCGCTCCTGGATCCTACGGCGCAGGTCCGGCATCTCCACCGAGGGGCCCGTCTTGGGTCCCTTGGGGTCGCTCTTCCAGTCGGACCACTCCAGGTGGCCGATGACGGACCTGGCGCCCCAGCCGTGGTAGCGGGCCCACGCGGCGGACGCCCGGACCATTGCCTCCACCTGCACCTCCGGCCACGGGTCCACGCCGTCGCCCAGGTTCTCGCACTCGAAGCCGTAGAACGCCCGGTTCCCGTCTGCCGCCCCCGGAGAACCGTCGTGCTTCTTCGGCGCCGGCGGGCGGATGTCGTAGGACTCGTCCGTCACCGCCTTCAGCACCGCCGGGTCACCGCTCCCGGCGTGGTTCGCCCTGCCCGAGGAGATCAGGTGAACCGTTCCGTCACGGGAGATCACGCCGTGGCACAGCGGGCCCGGAAGCTCGCTGAAGCCGTCGTGGCAGATCTCCACACCGTCGACCTTCGGGCCGGTGACAGTGTGATGCAGGATGATCCCGTGGACCTCACCCCAGGCGCCCTTGTGGTTCCGGTTGTGGGTGAGCCAGCCGGGGTACTCCCGGACCTTGACCCCTTCGGCGCGCAGCATTTCGGCCATCGAGCGGCCATGCATCGGTGTCGCCATTGTCGTCCCTTCCTAGGCGTGGACCCCAGGATACGGAAGGACCCCGCAGCCGTGGGGGCTACGGGGTCCGGAGGCGGTGCGGGGTCAGACGTCGTTGCCCTCGTCGTCGGAGACGGAGAACGAGACGGAGTCGTCCATAAGCCCATCCTTCACCGGGCGCCAGATCGCCTCCCGCTCCTTGGGGCCGAGTTCATCCCAGTTGTCCGGCAGGTCAAACTCCCGCTCACGGGGCCCGTCCAGCCCATGCAGTTCCACGATCCCTTTGCGTCCCATCAGTCCTTCTCCGTCCCGGGCAACGGCCCCTCGTCGCGGGTCTCCGCGTCGTGCATGTCCTGCACGGTCTGCTGAATCGTCTCGGTGGTCTCGGCGTCCTCGGAACGCCAGTCCTTCCAGCCCATGATCAGTTCTCCTCGTCGGCCACGAACACGGCGTCGGATCCGTGCGTCAGGGTGAATCCGGCATGCTTGTCGGCTGCGCCAAGAACCTTGTCCACCAGTTCTTCCAGCATGTCAGGGGGCGTCGACTGGGCGCGCGGATCGTCGATGTACACCGTGACCCGGATGAGTTGCTTCACGTCACTCTCCTTCGTGCGAGTCCTGCGGGAAGGTCGTCCCTGCGCCCCCGTTGGACTCGGCGTCGTCGTTGGTCATGTGGTCGGAGTGGTTTTCGTTGCGGTGGTCGTCGTGCTCCCGGGCCATCAGTACAAGTCCCTATGGAGGTGGTCCGACATGTCCGTGAGCGCAGCGGCGATGGCGACGCGCTCCCTCTGAGTGGTCGGTACGTCTCGGATGATCCGCTCGTACGTCGCACGGACGTAGTGGTTTGCCGACTCCAGGTCCGGTTCTAGCTCGTCCATCAGGCGAACCACCTGACGGTGTCGTCGCTCTGTGTGCTGAGACCGAGGCGGGCCACGGTCGCCGGGTTGTCGGTTCCTTCGGCGATGATCTCCAGGGCCCGTGCCAGGAGCGAATCCTCGGCCGCGTGTGCCTCTTCGTAGTCGTGCGCCGCGTCGTGCTTGCGTACGGCCTCCGCCATCCGCTCCAGCTCTTCCATCACTGCTTCTCCTTCGGGGTTCCCGGGACCGGCTTCGGCTCCGGCGGGTACCAGCCTCCACGGCTGGCGCAGTACACAGTCTCGTGTCCCTTGCGGCGGGGGTCGTCCTCCGCCAGGGTCGGCTGCTTGAGGGCCATCACTGCTCCTTCTCAGGGGTCCACTCGACGAGGTGCCGAGTGGGGTGGTTCGGGTCGGGCACGATCCTGAACTGCGGTTTCTCTTCTTCAGCCCCTTCTGGAGGGGCGGTGGGGGAGTGTTTGTCGATCTTGACCGGTCGGCTGACAGCCCACCAGAGGGCTCCGAACCCGACTCCCCACAGAGTGAGGATCCCGGCGCCCGGGGCGACGGCGGACAGCGCCACCACCGCCCCGGTACCGAGGAGAACGAGGGTGCAGCCCCCGGCTATCCGGCTGCTCACGCCATCGCCCCGTAGACCGTGACGCCCAGCCAGTTCGCCGCCTGGGCGAGGGGTACGGCCGCCAGGCCGGCGACCCCCGCAGACGTTCCGAGGCAGGCGCCGCACCACGCTCCGAGCTTCACCTCTCGGCCGCACCTGCGGAACTTGATCACGGCGATCACGACACCCGTGAGGATCAGAACGGCGCTGGAACCCTGGGCAGTCAGTGGGAGGTAGGTACCCCGGCTGCTGACGCCGGCGTCCGTCCCGACCCCGAGCCACAGGGCTGCGTCCCCGAGCCAGTTGGAGACCCACAGCACCGTGTCGAACATCCAACCAAGGAGTCCGCCAACGGAGAGTGTGGCCAAGGCGCCGTACGCCCAGCCGGCGACGAACGGGAGTGCTTCACCGATGCACTCCAGCGGGTCACTGACCAGCTTCTTTCGCCCGGGGAACCACTTGATCACGGCTGCGGCCAGGATGATCAGGCCTACGGTCACCCCGCCGATGGTTGCCCAGATCATCGGAGCACCTCCGCCACAGCCTTCGCCCCAAGTGCTACCACGCAGCACGCCAGGAACAGGCGCCAGAGAATGCGGTCGATCACGACAGATCCTCGGCGTGGAGCCGGCGGCCGATGACGTAGTCGTAGATGGCACGGCCTTCGTCGAGCGTCCGCCAGTCGTTGAGGAAGATGACCGAGCCGCCGTCGACGCCCCGGATGTCCGACAGCTTGCCCACGCGGTGCACGTACGGGCCGTAGGGGGCCACTCCGTGCTCCCGGCAGTAGCTCTCGAACCGGCGGACGGACCCGACGAGGTAGACCTGTTCCGGCTGATGCTCGCTCATGACCGTTGCTCCTTCTTGAAGATGTCGGCGTCCGCCCTGGCGGCAGTCGCCCGCTTCTGTCCCCAGCCGTACTCCGCCCGGAGTGCACGCATCGACGTGTGGCCTCCGTTGCGGCGGTCGGAGTCGAGTACGCACTCGGCGTCGGGGTGCACCGCACTCGACTGCACTTCCTTGCGGAGTGCGCCCGCACCCTGCCGGATGAACTCGGCTGCGGTCGCCCGCGTGGAGCGGACGGGTGCACTCGGCAGGGTGCACCCGTCCGCTCCCTCGCACTCCCAGTGAGTGCACCCCCGTACCGTTGCGGGTGCGAGTGCACCCGACCCGCTTGGTGTTGCCGGGTGCGCGGATCCGATGTCCGCAACGGGTGCACTCGCCCTGTACTCGTCCTGCATCCACTCCGGGATGCGGTCGACGTCCCAGGCGGGTGCGTCGAGTACGGGTGCACTCGGCTCTGCACTCGTCTCGGGTGCGGGTGCACTCCCCGCACTCTGGAGCCGCCACAGGTAGTGGATGCGCCACAGGACGAGGGGTGCGAGTGCACCCACCGCACTGATCAGACCCCAGTGCACCGGGAGTACGCCGGCCGTGACGAGGTGCGAGGCCACGTTGATCACGACCATGGCGAGTACAGCGGCGAGTACATCCCGGTGCACCTGGAGTGCACGGATTACGTAGAGGTCCAGTGCACCCGGGACGGATGCGGCGACGAACCAGTGCACTCCGGTCGCCGTGGCGAGGGTGTACTCGGCGTGAGCCGTACCCACCAGGGTGCACCCGAGTGCACCCCAGAGGATCCAGTCCTTCCGCGTCGGAGCACTCACGGGACCAACCTCACGTAGCCGGCGCAGGAGCACACGAGTGCGTTGCTCACCCACTCGACGCAGTGCGCATCCCGACCCGAGTGCACCCGCTCGGAGTGCCCGCACTCGCAGAGTGCGTCGGGTGCGGGTGCACTCGGCTGCGCGCACTCGCCGGACATCCGGGTGCACCCGCACTCCGGGTCGGTGCATCCGCTGCTCACGTGCACCCCCGTGGAGTGCGTGCACCCGTTGCACGGCGGACCCCAGATGTCCTCGGCGTGGCCGACGTCGTGGGGCTCGGGGTCGTTGATGAACCGTGCCTTGACCGGAGTGTTGCCCTGGAGCCGGTGCCAGCGGGCGGCTGCCAGCTCCTCCTGCACCAGCTCCCGCACCCGGTCTTCGGTGAGGGTGGCCGGCGGCGGGGAGCCGTCGCCCAGCCACGCGGTGAGCGCGTCACGGAGGCGAACGACGTCGGCACGGGGGAGCGTACAGGCAACCCCCTTACCGTTCGGGTCGGTGTCCACAACCAGCCGATCGCCCATGGAGTTGGTACGGACCTCCAGCACGCGCCGGTAACCGTGCTCGTCCCTCATGTCGTACAGGTACGCGTCCATCACGCATCGTCCTTCCCGGGCGCCCAGGGCGCCCAGTCGTTGGGTCCGGGTCCCGTGAGGATCCGGAAGTGGGGGTACACGCGGCCGGTGTCGGGGTCCTTGGCGCTGTAGGCGAGGAGCGGAACCGCTCCGCCTCGCAGCGCCAGGTTCTGCACCCTCATCCGGTCCGCCGGCGAGAGCGCTGGCTTGTTCCGCTTGGCCTGGATGAAGAGGAGCGCCGGCCGGATGTCGTACATCCGGTTCCACTCGTCGATCGTGTCCACGGAACCGATGGCGATGACGTCGAGGGCACCCTTGCTGGCGGCACTGCGCATGCAGTCGTAGCCGTAGCCTCGCCACCCAATGTGCACCGGTGCCTGGCGAGTCGTCTCACAGTCGCAGCCAGTGAGGTAGTGGATGATGTCGCGTTCGAACTGGGCGCCCTGGGCGGCGGTGTTCCTAGCCACGACGACCCCGGAGCGCCCAGCCGAACCAGAAGCCCAGGACGAGCGCCCAGGAGGTGGCGAGCAGCAACGCCAAGATCTCAGCCACGGTCCTCCTCCCGTTCCTTCTTGCGTGCGGCGGCACGGGCCGCTGCGGTGAGGGCTGCGATCGCCAGGAACCCCGTGATCAGGGCTCCGAGGAACGCGCCTACGAGGTAGTCGGACAGGTACACCGGGTACCTCCTTCCGGTTGGGGAGTGCCCCGGTCTGCCTTGCGGCGTACGTCCGTGGTGACCGGACCGGGGCGGGGTACTACTCGTCGCAATCGACGTACAGGCCGAGTGCGGCACCGTTGCCGTCGCTGTGGTGAGCTGCGACCCGGCGTGCGGACTCTTCGCGACGCTGTTCGCTACGACGGTCCTCCTCCGTGGACGGACGGCTCTCGTAGTACCAGTTCGAAAGGTCAGCCATGTCGTATCTCCCAGGTCTCTCGGGAGCCCCTCGCTCCCTGATGACTTAAGTAAACATGGAGCGAGGGGCTCTGTCAACCCGAGACACGCCGATCGAAGAACCGGGCCCCTGTCACCGCGTCGATGGCAGCGGCAACCTGCCCCTTGGACATGGACTCCGCCCCCTGGATCCCGAGACCCGTGGCGTACTTGACCTGCGCCTCCGACGCCCTGCCGCTCCGCCACGACGCGGACTTGCGGGTGGAGAAGCCGGCGTAGAAATCCTCCGAGAATGCCTCGCCCCACGCCATGGCGGACCCCAGGTCCAGCGCCGTGTGCTGGCTGCGCCGCCACGGCTCATGGCCCTTCACAGCGGCGTGGCACACGTCCCACAGACCCGGCTCCTTCGAGGGCCACAGGAACACGTACCGCTCACCGCAGTTGATGTACAGCACGCCCTTCGGCGTCGTGTTCCACGCGTGCTCCGAGCCGGCGAACAGGTCCACGTCCTTCGCCTTGAGCTGGAACGACGGCACCCCGCCGGGGACGAGCCGGTTGGCCTCCTCCTCGGCGCGCTCCGCCGCTTCCTGGAGGGTCTCGTCCTCCTCCATCTGCTCGATGACGCCCGGTTCCAGGTCGATCAGGGTGCGCAGCTTGTTGGACGACGACGCTCCGACCACATCCAGGACGAGCGCTTTGGTCTTGCCGGGCCACGGTCGCAGCACCCGCCCGACCATCTGCACGTAGAGCGGCTGGGACTGTGTGGGGCGGGCGATGACCGCCACCTCCGCCCAGGGGGCGTCGAACCCCTCCGTGAGGACCATGCAGTTGGACAGCACCTGCACCCGTCCGGTTCGGAAGTCCTCGAAGATCTGCCGGCGTTCGTCCCGGGGCGTCTCGCCGGAGACCACGGCCGTCTTCACCCCGGCCGAGTTCATTTCTTCGGCAGTCGCGTGGGCGGTCTCCACGGTCGGCGTGAACACGATGCCCCGGCGTTCCTTGGCGTGCTCCACGTAGGCCAGGGCGATCGGCTTGTGCGCCTGCGTCTCCATGAGCGCACGTCCCAGATCGCCAGCCTGGTAGTCGCCCCGGGACGTCTTGACCCCGCCCATGTCGACGCCGACACTGACCCGCTTGGCTTCGACGTCGGTCAGGTATCCCTTCGACATCATCCACAGGACCGACTTGGTGTAGACGACGTCGTCCCAGACGGAGCCGAGACCGACGTTGTCGCCCCGCGCCATCGTCGCCGTGACGCCCAGGTTCAACGCGTCGGGGAACGCCTCGTAGATCTTCCTGTACGAGGCGGCTGCGGCGTGGTGGCACTCGTCGGTGATGATGAGTCCGATGTGGCCGACGTAGCGCTCTCCGTCCTGGATCGGGGCAATGCGCCGTGCCGACGCAAGCGTCTGCACCGAGCACACCATGACGTCGGCGCCGATGTCGTTGTCGTTGGCCTTGACCTTCCCCACCGACACGTCCGCCGGGAGCATGGCGCGCAGCTTGGCGATCGCCTGGTCGACGAGTTCGTCACGGTGGGCCAGGATCATGACGCGCTTACCGTGGTTGCGAGGGATCCCGGGTCGGGTGTCGTCGTCTGCCCAGGGCCGGAAGTACTTCACCAGAGCGGAGAAGACGACAGTCTTCCCGGCGCCGGTCGGCAGGACGATCGCCGGCCGCTTCATGCCCCCCGCCCACGCGGAGAACACTGCGTCGATGGCCTCGCGTTGGTAATCTCTCAAACGCAATTCAGTCATTACACGTGCCTCCAGGTCTTTCGTCGTTTGATGTAGCTGATCACTTGTTCAGAAACTCCGTACTGCTGGGCAAGATCGCGTCCTTTTGCCCCTTCTTTCAAAGCAAGGCGGATGTCAACTACCTGGGATTCCACGAGTGTGGCGGAGTGGTGTCGCGACCCAATCTGTGCGGTACCGTGCTCCCGCTTATGGCTTTCATTCTCCCGGGGTGTGCACCACTTGAGATTCTCAGCACGGTTGTCCTGAGGGTCCCCGTTCAGGTGAGCTGCGTGCATCCCCTCAGGACGTACGCCGTGAAAGGCAGCGCACACCGCTGCATGCACCCCTAGCTGCACCCATTTTCCATTGTGGAAAGTGTTGAACCGGAGGTATCCACGCTTGTCCGGAAAAGGCTTGAGCCACCGTTGGGGACCTTTAATGCGTCCGTCAGCAGCGGCTGAATATCCGGGGTGGCCAGGAATCGGCTTAAGCTCCATGCCACCAGTAAAGCTGCGCCGTACCAGTAGTGTCAACTACGCTGCTTCGGGAGCGGGTGCTTGGCCAGGTGCTTCTTCAGCTCCGCCGTCTGAGCGGCGAGTGCCGGATGCCGTCCCATGGCGCACAGGTTGCAGGTGCGGGGGTTGTGGTCGGTCACGACGTCGTGTCCTCTCGGTTGACCCACAGACGCAGGTCGTCCCCGAAGTAACCGGCGACGAGCTCCGCGAGTCGGATGGGGTTCTTGCGGAAGGGGCCGGGGCCGAACACCTGCACACCCCGGTTGGCCAGGTAGTCCCGGGCCCCGTCCCGCTGCTTCACGCGGTGCGCCTGCGTCTGTACGTACCGGGCCTTGGAGTCCAGCCGGGACCACGTGACGCAGTAGCGGCACCGGCACCGGTACCGGTTGTACGCCGTAGGGGTGCAGTGGTGGACGCCAGCGGGAAGCTCTACCGGATCGGCGAACTCCTCCCGGTTGCGGTTGCTCACGGGAGGATCTCGTCGGCCCGGTGCCGGAGCTGCCGGATGAGCCGCATCATGCAGTCGTTGATGTGCAGCTCCGCGTCACCAACGGGGCCGAGAATCAGTCCGTCTTCCACGGTGGACGCAGCCTCCCGGAACGCTTCCGCCTGGGCGTGCATGACGACAGCCTGCACCGTGCGGTAGACGCCCAGCTTGGGGATGATCGAGCGGGTCACCATGTTGGTCACGGACCGCTTGTTGAGTCCCAGCTCCCTGCCGATCTGCGCGTGCGTCCAGCCCTGGGCTACCTTGCCCAGTACGTCTTTCTGCCGGTCGCTGAGTGCGCCGGTTCTGTCTCGGGTGTCGTCGGCCATGGCCGTCCTTTCAACGGAGGGAGCCCCGCTCCCTGATGACTTAAGTAAACATCCGGGAGTGAGGCTCTGTCAACCCGAGACACACCTCAGTGTGTGCAGTCAGACCAGCGGTACGCGGGGTTCGAGACCTCCGCCAGGATCGGCACGCCCCGCCACTCCCAGGTAAACGCCTCCTTCAGGAGTCGCTGCCAGTACTCGGCCTCCTCCTCGGGCACGGAGATGACGAGCTCGTCATGGACGACTCCCCGCATCGCGTCCCGTGCCTGCCGGCCCATGCCGTTGCTCTCCTCGGCCCGGTCCACGAACCGCAGCATCGACTCAGTCATGATGTCCCGGGCCCCGCCCTGCCCGTACAGCGCCGGCGCCTGCGTCCAGGCGCGCTCCGGGTCGCACCGCATCATGCGGCCAAACCCGTTGTCGAGCAGCGCCCCCGTACGGGCGTGCTCGACGGCTTGAAGCTTCCACGCCTCGAACACGTGCAGACGCTCCGAGTGCCGCTCCTTGGCCCGGTACGTGGCAGCCACGTCCAGCCCGTGCTGCTCAGCCACGGTCCGGGGGGACTGGTTGTAGTTCAGGCCGTGGCTGACAGGCTTGTACTCCCCTCGCCGGGTCCGGTCCCCGCTCATGATCTCGGCCATCTCGGCGTGGTAGTCCATGCCGGGCTGGAGCATGGCGATGAGCGCCGGGTCCTGGGAGTGACCAGCCAGCGCCCGCACGTCGACCTGAGAGAGGTCACAGGTGATCGTCACGCGCCCCGGGTCCGCCACGTACACCGCCCGGTGAGCCTGCGCCAGGTTGGCGGAGGCCGGCTCATTACTCGCCCAACGGCCGGAGGCCTGGGGTGCGCTGACCTTGGGGTGGACTCGCCCCCTGGGGTTGGTCCAGCGCTGGATCTCCGCGTACTTGGACGTGGCGCCCGTGGCCAGTTCCAGGACCCCGCACAGCTCCCGAACGGCCGGCAGGTGCCCGTACGCCTTCGGGTGCAGCATCCCGGGCGACGCCTTGCCCCGATCCTTGTCGAACCACATACCGTCGCCCAGCGCTTCGGCGGACAGCTTCAGCGCTCCGGTCTTGGTCCGGGGAACATATGGCGCTCCGGCATCGGCGAACGCCTTCACCAGAGCGTCACGGCCGACGTCCGTCGCCCAGGGGGAGGCGTACACCTCTCCGGGGATGCGATCGGCCATGCCGACCCGTACCGCTTGCTCCGGGTCCGCCTTGAGTGCATCCCGAGCCCCGTCGATGGAGAGGTTGCGCATCGACTCCGGCCACTCCGCCTTCAGCTTGAGCTTGAACCGGTCCGGCTTCGTCATCGGCACGCCGTACTCCGCAAGCCGTTCCTTGGCCTCCGCCACCTTCGCCGCTTCCTCGGCCACGCGCTCCGCCAGAAGCTCCGTGTCGATCGCCCAGCCGTTAAGCGTCATGCGGTTCTGGAGAGCGACGACGCGCATCTCACGGCGCATGTAGTCGGAGAGGTCCTCGTACGTCAGCTTCTCGTACACGAACCGCGTCGCCTCCAGGTCCCCCTTCAGGTACTCCTGGTACTCGGGGTCGTTCACCGGGATGCGGTCGAAGCCGCCGTGCTTGGATGCCAGCCGCTTGATGTCGTCGGTCTTGCCGGTGTGCCCGAGCCGGTGCGCCACCGCGTCCAGCTTGTGAGAGACACGGTCTGCCCCCCGTGCGCCGGGCGGGTCAAGGAGCTGAGAGATGACCTGCGTGTCGATGGCCTTCTCCGCCAAAGCGTCGTAGTCGGCGCCGTGGTGGTACGCCAGGGCGAGGAGGTCAAAGCCCAGGATGTTGTGACCGTAGAGGACGTCTGCCACGTCCAGATCAGACACGATGTCGGCTGTCCACTCCGGCGCCGGCTTCACCGTAGGCCCCAGTCCGTACGGGTCCTCGATGTACCCCGCCAGCCGGACGAACGGCCCTTCATGCCGGCCGGTGAACAACTCCTCGGCGGCGGCGGTCTCCAGGTCGAAGCCCATGTGAGTAGGCGGATCTGTTCGGTTCGGTTCCTGCGGCTCAGACCGAACAACTTCCACAGCGGATTCCTCTCCTCGGGCGGCTCGCTGCTCCTCCCGATCGAACGAGCAATAGTCGGCGTGGTCGGCCAGGGTCACCGACGTGCTGCCGCAGACACAGCCGCCGTACTCACGGGGCGCCTCCGGCTCCGTCGGCTCCGGCAGGCCGTCCGCCCAGGGGTCGTCGCTCTTGCGCAGCCTCACGCCCGTCCAGACCCGCTTGGGGTTGCCGGAGCCGATGCGCTTACGGGACTGCCCCACCTTCGCCTTACGGGCGATCTCGTGGGCACCGAAGCGGGAGGCGAACGTCTTGTCGTTCCACGTCCGGTGACCCCGCTCCTCCGCCCACGCGTTGAACGCGTCGAGCATTTCCTGGGACGGGGTCACACCTTCCGGCTCGAAGAGAAGTACGTCGTCGGCGAACCCCACGATCATGTCCGTCTCGCTGCGCCACTGACGCGTGGACTTCTCCACCGCGTCAGGGAGCGGCATCATCATCCGCTCACGGGCGTACCAGGCACGCGCGCCGGCGACCATCCACGCCAGGGCGGCAGCGCGCACGTCGGCGTTGTCGGCTGCGTACTCCAGGCGGGGGTTGCCCGTCCGGTCCAACGGCCCAAGGAGCGGCTCGCCCGGCTTGCGGAACGTGAACGGGAAGTCGAGCAGTGCGAGGCGGCGCCACGTGCCGTGATCCGTCTCGTTCACGATCGGCTTGTGGTTGGTGTTGATGAACAGGCTGTGCGTCGCCAGGAACTCCACCGTGTCCTGGCGGATCTTCCGGGCCCGGATGACCGGCGTGCCGACGGTTTGCTTCAGCCGCTGGACGTTCAGGTGTCGGGCCTCCGGGGTCTCTTCCAGCACCGCGTAGCGGGCGCCTCGGAGGTCCATGAGCTCGGTCGGATGGGCGTCCCCCTGCACCATCAGGACACGGTCGGAGACGAGGATCCCGTACGTCCCGAGGGACTCCCGGATGACAGCCGCCAGGACGGACTTGCCGTTGGAGCCGGAGCCGTAGGACAGGACGAGGGTGTGGTCGGGCGTCTTGTACCCGGTGACGGACTGTCCGATCCGGTCCTGGTACCAGGGGAGCAGCGCCGGCGGCAGGGCGGAGAGGGCCGACTCCCAGTCCGCGTGCGTGCAGCCGGGACGGTACTCGGCCGCCGCCATCTTGGTCGTCTTGTGCTCCGGGTCGAACGGCAGGAGCTTGCCCGTCGGAAGGTGGACCGTGCCGTTGCGGCAGGTCAGGATGTCCGGGTCGGCGTCAAAGTCGGACGGGTCCGACTGAAGCAGTCCCTTGGCCAGGTCCCGCAGGGCCGTCAGCCGGGACTTCCCCAGCACCGCACGCCAGCCGGAGATCTGCCCCTGGAGGTTACGGGAGGGGTCCTTCCGCTGGTCGGTCAGCACCTTCTCGAACTGCTCGGACGCCCAGACGCGCACGGCTTCCAGCGGCTCGACGTCGGGGACCTCCCGCCACACGCGCCCCGTCCAGCGCATCCACCCGAGACCGCCCGCCCAGCAGAAGCTGGACGTCATCGCCTCCGCCAGCTCCTCGACGAGGAACGCATCAGTGAACGCAGCATCCTTCTCGCCGGCGCCCGGCGCCACGTTGGTCGCCACGGCCGCCAGGGAAGCCACGTCGCCCCCGGCTGCGAAGAAGTCGTCGACGCCCTTCACCGTGGCGCCGGAGACGTCGGAGGGGGTGACGATGTACTTCACCTCCGCCACGCCCCGGGACTTCAGCCACGCGCCCAGGCGGCTCATGGCGAGCTGCACGTTGCGGTTGCCCGCAGCGTCGGCGTCGAAGCACAGAACGACGGTGCGCCCCTTCAGCGGGATGTCCTCCCAGTCGCCCAGCGTCCCCAGCTTGTTCCGCCAGTTGAAGACGCCCGTGAGCCCGATGGCGGCGAGTCCCTGGGAGACGAGGGAGTCAACCTTCTTCACGCCCTCCGTGACCCACAGAGGGACGTTGAGCTCCGCCAGGACGCCCCGGGTGAACTCGGGGACATCGAGGACGAGATCGGCGCCCTTGGGCGACTCATACTTGACCGGCGACGGAGTGCCGTCAGCCTTGCTCCGGGTGCGCGGTACGGCCGGCTTGAACTGGTGACCCCGGACGGTGCCGTCAGCGCCGTACATGGGGACGAGGAGGCCGGGGTAGGCGTCGTCCCGCTGCGTGAGGTAGCGCTGGAACCCGAGCTCCTCCAGCTCGGTCTGATCGGCGGCCGTGAGGGTGCGGTACCCCCGGGCAAGCGCCACGTCGGGTGTGACGCAGGAGTCGACCACGATCTCCTCGTAGTGCTCGGGGGAGAGTGTGCCGGTGAGGGTCATTCGGTAGCCTTTCAGTCGTACGTGGGAGTCGCGTACAGGAACGCCCAGGTTGCTCGAAGCGCCTGGGCGTTCCGCGTGAGAAGGGGTTCTGACCTGCGGTGTACAGGGTCTGTGCCGGGTGTGCCGGGAAGGTCGGATAACCCTTACGCGAGAGACTCTATATGAGAGTTAACCGGAAGTCCCGGCACACCCGGCACAGACCCTGCACGGTCACTCCGGAGTGACCGGTTCCGCACGGAGCGTAAGCACTTCCTCCGGGTCGTACCAGGGGATGATCTGCCCCCGGTAGGGGCGGTAGGTCGGGGTGATGCGGCCGGCTGCCACGTAGCGGTTGATCGTCCGAGGCGTGACCCCGAGGAGCGTGGCCGCTTCCTGGCGGCGGATGAGCTGCGTCTCTGTCATGGCTTCAGGGTACGTGGCGTGTCCCGGGTTGACACTGGCGGGAGGTGGTTGTTTACTTAGGTCATCAAGGCAGCGCGAACGGCGCCGCCGAAGAGACCTGGGGGTCACATGCGAGTACTGGACATCTGCGGCGGGGTCGGAGGTGCGGCGGAGGGGTACCGACGAGCGGGTCATTCGGTGACCTGTGTCGACATCGCTCCGCAGCCGGACAACCCGTTCCCGTTCATCCAACTGGACTTGAGGGAGTTGGATCCGGAGTTCCTGCGGGAATTCGACCTGATCCACGCTTCCCCGCCCTGCCAGCGTGACGCTGCCATCACCAGGGGCACGAACCAGAGGCTGCGTCACACGTACCCCGACCTGATCGGGCCCACCAGGGGGCTCCTGGAGGCGGCCGGTATCCCGTACGTCATCGAGAATCCCGCAGCACGACCGGACGTCGTCCTGTGCGGTGAGATGTTCGGGCTGCGGGTCATCCGTCACCGCCGGTTCGAGCTTGGCGGCTGGGAGACGGAGCGGCCGGAGCACCTTGCGCACCGAGGCAAGGTGATCGGAGTCCGCCACGGGGTCCGGATCACCGAGGAGACCGGCGGGTATTACTACGCCGTGTACGGCAACGGTGGGTACAAGGGCACCGTGCCCCAGTGGCAGGACGCCATGGGCATCCACTGGACGAACAACCGCAAGTCGATCGCAGAGGCGATCCCCCCGGCCTACACACAGTGGGTCGGCAACCGATTCACCGAATGGAGCCGGAACCATGGCTGACAACGACACCCCCCGCTACCCCACCGTGTTCGTGACAAGCAGCGGCGCCCCTGAGGGCTGCGTCAACATCCACGACCAGTCCACGGGCACGACCGTCACCGCCCCCGCCGATGAGGCTGGCTACTGCCAGGCCATCCGGGATCTGAACAACCGCAAGTGACGACAAGAGGGACCGGCCCCGGTGAAGTGGGTCGGTCCCTCTCCCACCAGCGTAGAGGAGAGACATGAGTCCGGTGAAGTTCCAGGAGTGCCCCGACTGCACCGACATGGTGCGGGTGAAGAACGACGGGTCACCGTATAAGCACCAGTGCGACAAGCCTGTCGTATGGGGTACATGCGAGGCGTGCGGGTGCCAGGTACCCGTCACCGGTGAGGGCGTGCTGGCGATGCACTTCCGGGACGTGCGGAACCCGGACAGCGTCTGCCCCGGGTCGCCGGCGGCGGAGCCGCTCCCGGAGAGCTCCGGTCCGGCGCCGTTCGGCGGGGACGAGGAGCCCGAGACGTGCGGCGGGTGCGGTGAGACCGAAGACCGCCACGGCGGCATTGAGTCGGCCTGCTACTGGAGCCCCGTTCGGGAGCCGGACGGGGCGCACGACAAGTGGTGTGGTGGCGGGGACGAGGCTCCGTGCGTTCACTACTACGTGTGGGGGGACGACGGGCACGGGCACTCTGGTTCGTTCTGCCTGCACTGTGATCAGGAGGAGCCGGTGTCAGAGCCCCCGGCTACCGTCGAGAGCATGGACGACACACCGAAACAGGCTGGCCCCGCTATGACGATGCGGGAAATCCGCATCGCTTTGGGCCACAAGGTTGACGACACACCGAAGCCCGACCCGTTCGATACCCCCGCCACCGTGGACAAGGACCAGGAGCCGGAGATCAACGTCTCCGGGCAGCCGGAGCCGAAGCGGGATCAGTGGGGCCGCTACCTCCTCCCGCACCCCGTGACGGGCGTGTACAGCGACGGGAAGGACAAGCCGAACCGGCGCAACGGGTGGATGCGGGCCACGACGTTCGCCAAGCTGGCGGCCGACACGTTCTCCCTCACCCGCTACAACGAGCGCCTCACGCTCCTCGGTGCCACGCTCCGCCCCGACGTCGTCGCCCTGGCGCACGGCAAGCACGTCAAGCGGGACAACAAGGAGCTCAACCGGCTCGTCACGCAGGTGAAGGAGACCGCCGGAGCCAAGGTCGCCGCCAACATCGGCACGGCCGTGCACGGCTTCACGGAGCGCGTGGACGCGGGTCTGTGCGGGCTGGAGGGCGTGCCGGAGGAGTACCGGCGGCACGTCGCCTCCTACCTGGAGGAGCTGGAGAAGTATGGGTTGGAGACCGTACCGGGTCTCATCGAGCGGACCACGCTGGTCGACGAGTGGGGGAAGGTCGTCGTCGGCACGTTCGACCGGGTGCTGTACCACCGTGCGTCGGGCACGTACCTCATCGGTGACCTCAAGACCGGCGAAACGCTGGAGTGGGGGAAGATGGAGATCGCCGTCCAGCTCGCCCTCTACGCCCATGGGATCAACGCTCACGGCGTGTACGACTGGGCGGCTGAGTGGTGGGCGCTCCCCGGCGGATACCTGCATCGGGGAGCGCCTGACTCGGGAACCCTGCCGAAGGTCCGCACGGACTGGGGCGTCGTCATGCACCTCCCGATCCAGGGCCCGAACGCGGGCGTCTGTACGCTCCGGCGCGTGAACCTGGCGGCCGGCTGGGACGCTGCGGCCGTGTCCGCCGGGGTCGACACGTCGCGTAAGCGGGACGACTACATGGACGACTGGGAGGGGCTGCCCGTGGCGCCGTACGCCCCGGAGTTGCCGGAGCAGATCGGCAACGAACCGATGCCCTGGGAGGGGCTGTTCGCCCTCGTCCAGTCCAAGCAGGACGCGTCCGATCTGTGGTCCCGTGCCAAGGAAGCCGGCGTGGACCGCATGGAGCTGAAGCGGCTCGTCGAGATCGCTCAGCAGCGGCTGCGAGTCCTCGGTGTCTCGGGTTGACAGTGACCCGGTAGGCCCGTAGATTGCTCTTACCGGCAGACGCCAGGCAGCACGGCGGATACGGTGAGGGTGGCAGGGACCGGAGTCTGAGACTCGGGGGAGAGGAAGACTCCGGTCCCGTCAACAAAGACTCTCCGTTCGTACGGCGGCGGAGGGTGCGTGGTAGCTCAACGGATAGGGCGAGCGCCTCAGGGCGCAGGTACGGGTTCGAATCCCGTCCACGTACTACCTAGGGATACGGTCCCCGCACGATCCGTATGACAACGGCCCCTGGCCGACAGTCTGTACGGCGGTAGCGGAGACCGGGGTTGGTAAGCGGCGCGGCATCGACTCCCAGAGATGCGACGAGGGTCTGATCCACCTGCGGCTCACGGCACGGATCACCGGCGACCGGCCGACTAGACACCGGCCGGTCGCCACCACAGACAACAGACACAGGAAGCAGGACACAGCATGAGCACTGACCCGTTCGCCACCCCGGCAGTCGTCGCCTCCGAATTCGCGTCCGTCGCCTCGTTCCGGGGTCGGCTGATCATCATCGAGCCGACCGACTACGAGTTCGACGTCCCGAACCAGGATGACGCGTCCAAGAAGGCGGACCGTGTCACCGCCACCGTGACCGTGGTCGACGGCAAGGGCGACGTCTCGGTGTGGTCGCACCACGTGGACACCGGCAAGAAGATCTCCGGTCCCGCCTACCACGGTGTGTGGATCAGCCAGGACCGGCTGGTGAAGCAGCTCCGCGAGGACCCGAACGTACGGGGTCGCTGCCTCAAGATGGTTCTCGGCCGCATCGACACCATGAAGCCCGGCACCATGCCCAAGAAGGGCAACCCCTGGGGTCTCATCCACCCGACCGAAGCTGACAAGCAGATCGCCCGGGACTTCCTCGCCAACCGGACCGTCGCCCAGGCTTCGGCCCCCGCCGAGGACGCGGACCCCTTCAGCTAGACCACAGACTCCGACCCCACTCCCCGCCGGGTCGGACCTCCTCCAGGCGCGTAGCCGATGCCGTCGCCTGGAGTGAACGGAAAGCCCCGTACCGGACCGATCCCCCCAGGTCTCCCGGTACGGGGCTTTCCCGTGTCTCAGAACCCCGCCGAGTCCTTGTCCCGGGACAGTCGGGCGGACAGCCCCACGAGGGCAGCCAGGACGGCCGTGGACCCCGACGTGGCGAGCGCCGGACCCCAGGCGAACGTGAGTACGTCGAACGGCTCCGCAGCCACCGCCAGGCCGGCGAGCGTGACGACGAACGTAGTGCCGGTGCGCTGAGCCAGGTCTGCCAGATACTTCTTCATGACGTCGTCATCCTCAGCAGTGTGATGGAGCGGTTCAAGAACTGGACGCTGGCGGCGCCGGACGATCGGCGGACGAGCCCCCGCAGCCCGCTGGTCTCCCCGATCGTGAGCGGGATGCCCGCCGCAGCGTCGACCACGATCGTGGGGTCGGAGGCGTTCACCGTGTTGTGCGTGCCGGACCGGGAGTTGGCCGGCGTGGCGTTGCCGTTGCGGAGGATCTCCACGCCCAGTTCGTCGATGTTGGCAGCCACCACCTGGCTCTGTGCCTGGGCGGTGCCGAACACGAACCAGAATCCGTCATGGTTGACGGTAATCGCGTTGGTCGACGCGTCGTTGATCGGCTGCACAGCGGGGAACGCACCGTTGGGTACGAACTGGGACACCACCGTATTGAAGTTGGTGATCTGCCAGGTCAGGGACCCTGCGATGGCGGTGCCGGCCAGGGTGTTGGGGACGTTCCCCAGGAACTGCGCCATGCCCCGGGGCTTGGACAGGTCGTCCGTCTGCGACAGGTTGAGCTCGATCGACTCCGCCAGGTCCTTCAGGGCGGTAGGCACGTCGGCCGGATCGGCCGGCAGCGGGTAGGGGAAGGTGAAGTTCGGCGTGAATCCGGGCATCTCAGATCCTCGTCATCGTGATCTGGGCGATGGAGGCCGTCAGTGCGCCCGCGTGGTTGTGGCGGACAAACATGGTGATGGTCTCGGGGACCACGGCCACGTTGTGCAGGGTGGTGCAGGAGATCGACGTCGGCTTGTCGTTGTCGATCTCCCTGGAGTCCCCGACGGGGTTCTGCACCACGCCTCCCGAGGACATGACGATGAGAGCCGCCGATCCGCCGGCGACGCCCGTCTGTGCCAGGTTCACGGAGCCGGTAATCAGGTAGACCCCTGGCGTCTGCACCGTGATGTTCGTCAGCGACACGGTCCCGTCGTACATGTTGTCGTTGTCGTACGTCGGCAACAGGTCGTACTGGAGCGTGGTGTTCACGCCGGTCGGGATGTTCTGCGTGCCGGTCCCCCGGAATGCCCGGACGGAGGGGGCGTCCAGTGCGAGGAGTGCGGGGTCACGCAGGTTGTTCGCCAGGTCGGTATCAACGGCCGTAGCGAAGGCCTGCACCTGCGCCGGGAAGTCGGCCACGTTGGTGTACTCGGGGTACGGGTAGTTCCGATTGACCGTGTTTGCCATCAGACACTCCTCACGATGACGCTGTCCCAGAGGACCCGCTGTGCGGTCTCTGTGACGGACCTCAGGGCGATACGCATGAACCCGGTCACCGGCGCCGTAACGGAGCCCCCCAGCGTGGTGTACGGAGGGGACTGGACGAGGTTGTTGGCCGTGGCGATGACGATGTCCGGGCTGGACGTCGTCGGGTACAGGTTCGTGTCGTTGGCGAACCACAGGGCGACGAGGGCAGCGTCTGCCGTAAGCGCGTCGGACGGCTGATAGTCGCCACCCGCGTACGCGCTTACCGTGAACTGGTCGCCGGACGTTACCTGAATCGGCTGCGAGTACAGGTACGACTGTGTGCCGACTGCCGGGCCCGAGACCGCAGCCACCTGCGTACCCGCCGGTGCGTTCGCGTCCTCCACGACAGTCATCGTCGCCACGCCCGACAGGTTCGCCTGGAACCACAGAGACGGGAAGGATCCCGGGGCACTGAGTTCGAAGCTCGGGTTACCGGCTGCCAGGAGGTTCGGGCCGACTCCCGCCAGGACGCCGAGGACAAGCCATGAGCCCTGCTGCTGGAGGCAGGCGACGAGGGCGCCCGGTGTGAGGACGGTGCCCTCCAGGTACGACGCGGGGAAGGTCGTCCCTCCGACACTGACGAGAGCCTGGTTCGTGGTGAAGGACGTCACCGTGCCCGTGCGCATCTGCGCGAAGGGGCCGTCCTTGGCTGCGATCGCAGCCGCTGTCACGTTGGTCACGCGTCCACCATCCTGACGGCCCACAGGTGCGGCCGGTAGTCCCACGCCGGCGAGCCGGCCGCCAGGTGCTTGATCTCCATGCGGACGATGTCGCCCTCCGACAGGGACAGCGGCACGGCGGAGAGGGCTGCAAGGCGCCCGTTCAGCACGCCGTAGTTGCCAGCCATCTTCGACCACGACGAGGCGGGCAGCCCGTTGACCGTGAGCCGCACCATCGGGAGCACGGCGGCCGTAGGCGAGGACACCAGCGCGTGGCAGCCGGACATGTACCAGCCGGGCTTGTTGATGTACATGCCGCCCGACACCAGGTCGGGCAGGGAGTTGATTCCCCAGTTGAGCTGGAACACGGCAACATCGAAGAACGGCACGACGAGATTGTCCGTCGTTGCCACGGGCAGCGTGAACACGGCCAGGCGGGCGGCCGGCGGCCGAATCAGCCGGTCCGTCGCGTCGTCGATGACGTCCTGTACTTGCTCGTCGACGGCCCTCGCCAGGTCTGCGAACTGCGCAATCTGAGACGCGTCTTTGACGAGCGGCGGATCACACTCCGGGTACGGGAACGCGTACTTCTCGGTCTCCTTCACTGCGGCACCTCTCCGGCTCGTCCGACCAGCTGCATCGTCTCGTTGTTGTTCAGCGGGTACCGGATCCGGTCCACGATCTGCGTAGCGGTACGCCCCCTGTACGCCAGGTCCACTGTGTCCCCCGGTTCCAGCGCCATGTCCGGGACCATGTCCACCGACCACTGTTCCCGCAAGGCGGCGGACGCGTTGAGTTGCGTCTCCGCCAGGGTCTGCGCCTGCGTCTGGGACAGAGGTGTCTGCACCTTGAGGATCTGCGAGACCTTCCCGTACAGCCCGCCGAAGAACAGCGGGTTGGACGGGTTGTTCACGCGCGCGGGCACGCGTACGGGGTCCGTCCCGTCGGTGCGCTCCGAGACGACCACGACGGAGTTGAATGCCCCGGAGCGGGAGCGGGACGCGGTGGCCCGGATGACGACGCCCTGAGGTCCGTCGGCGTACGTGGCGACGATCGGGCCTGCGACGTAGGAGAACTCACGGACGACGAACGAGCCGTCGCCCAGGGCGTACCAGCGGCCTCCGAGGGACGACGCCAGGTCATCGAGTGCGGAGCCCCGGTCCTCGTCCCACGTGAGCTGTGGGGTGGGCGTGTCGGCCACCGTGTCCGTGCCGAACGTCGCCTGGGGCAGCGCCTCGGTGATCAGATCCCGGATCTCCTGGAGGGCCGTGGCGGCGGCCGTGCTGCGAGGCTGCTCGAAGCGGTAGCCGATGACGTCCGCTGCCAGGTCGTAGCAGGTGAACGCGACCGATCCGTCGGGGTTGCGGTTGACGGTGTCGACACGCCCGGTGAAGATCGGAAACGTCTCGGTGAGCCCGTTGCCGTACTCGATGCCGGCTGAGATGTGGACCACGGCGTGCTCAGGCGACAGGGCGTCGTCGGCCGTGGCGGGGTACCAGACGTCTTCAAGGGTGAACTCGGCGGACCGGGTCACCCGGTTCGTCAGCGAGGCCGTCACATCGCCGTTCAGCGGTTTGAGGCCGGACGCCCGGACGGTGCCGTTGATGTCGGTCACGTCGACGGAGAACGCCCGCTTGTGCGGAAGCGGCAGGATCTGCCGGTACGTGGGGGTAGTGGGTAGCAACGTGGCTCCTTACGGGCAGACGGTCGTGCCGGTGGCGACGTCGGCCCACGTGTCGCCCGTAGCGGTCAGGTCGGCAAAGGTCGGGAAGGTGTCCATGACGGCACACCAGTTGGCACAGTCGGTGCCCTGCTGCATGACGAACACACCGTCGACCAACGTGTACTGGAACGTCCAGACGCGGTGCGGGAAGCGTTGGTCGACCGTCTCGGAGAGGTACGCCTCCGCCAGGTCGTGCGGCTGAAGGTAGTAGTCCGTGCGCCCGTAGACCGCCGGAGCCCGCAGGAACACGGGGCCCCCGGCGGTGAACAGGTCGTAGACCCGGTCGACCGCGTCGAGCGTCTTAGTGAGGAACCGGGCCCCCGAGTCAAGGTTCTTCCGCCGGGCGTAGACATCGGCCGGCGTCTCGGAATTGAGCCGGTCGAACAGACCCGCGTCCCGGCGCCGGACCCGGTCCCCGAAGCGCGCCCAGATGAACTCGGGGCCCGACGGGTTGCAGGCTGCCGCCGTGAGCGCTTCGGCACTGTCGCAGAAGCCGAATTCGATATCCGCCCAGGGGCGCAGTGGGTCGGAGAGGACGACGTTCCCGTCCCCGACGAGGGTAAGCGGCCCGACGATGTTGGGCGACACGATCTCAAAACCGTTCTCCACGTAGACGAACCGGTACCAAACGGGCGTGTCGTAGGGGACCGTGTTGTCGTAGAAGAACCCGAGCTCGTTGATGAGGCTTGTCTGCCCGATGCGGACCCAAGGACCCGTGGCGGACAGCCCCCGCTCGACGTACGCGAACGTCGGCTCCGGCAAGCCGAGAGGCCCGACGTTGACCGGGACTACCAGGAAGGTGGTCATCAGATCCTCACTCCGTGCGTCAGGGCCCGCGTCTCACGGTCCATGACGACCCGAACACGGTCGTCCAGGAATTGATTGATCAACTGGCCTTCGATGAACACGCTCACCTGGTTCGTGCCCTCTCCTCGGAGGGTCGGGAGGG
>Ga0247821_10000469_pt1 | contig 22395 bp, 21 predicted proteins | sample 13C_Glycerol_Day_FD_192481 | JGI IMG/M metagenome (GOLD analysis project Ga0247821, IMG submission 192481) | Soil microbial communities from agricultural site in Penn Yan, New York, United States - 13C_Glycerol_Day14 | ecosystem: Environmental > Terrestrial > Soil > Agricultural land | place... | reverse complement strand
GAGCGGACTCTCGGTCCAGGCGTACGTCTGGCCCTCGGGGACCTTCAGGATCTTCGGCAGCCGGACGTTGACCGGTCCGGCGGGCAGCGTCGACAGCTTGTCGAGGCAGGCGTCGACCAGGTCGAGCGAGACCTTCACCTGGTCGAGCAGGACGGCGAAGCGCGCGAAGCAGTCGCCCTCGGGGCGGGTCACGACGCGCAGCACGTCCTGCAGTTCGCCGTACGCCAGGTAGGGCTCGTCGCGGCGCAGGTCGGCGTCCACGCCGGAGGCGCGGGCGATCGGGCCGGAGACGCCGTACTGCGCGACCAGTTCCGGGGAGAGCTTGCCGACGCCGACGGTGCGGGCGCGGAAGATCTCGTTGCCGAGGATGATCTCCTCGATGTCGGGCAGCCGGGTGCGGACCGCGGCGGAGGCGGCGGCCGCGCGGCCGAGCCAGCCGTACGGCAGGTCCTCCTTGAGGCCGCCGACCCGGTTGAACATGTAGTGCATCCGGCCGCCGGACAGCTCCTCCATCACCGCCTGGATCGTCTCCCGCTCGCGGAACGCGTAGAACACCGGCGTGATCGCGCCGAGCTCCAGCGGGTACGACCCGAGGAACATCAGGTGGTTCAGGATCCGGTTCAGCTCGGCCAGCAGGGTCCGCAGCCAGACGGCCCGGACGGGAACCTCGAGGCCCATCATCCGCTCGACCGCGTGCACCACGCCGAGCTCGTTCGCGAACGCCGACAGCCAGTCGTGCCGGTTCGCCAGGACGATGATCTGCCGGTAGTCGCGGACCTCGAACAGCTTCTCCGCGCCGCGGTGCATGTAGCCGATGATCGGTTCGCAGCCGACGATCCGCTCACCGTCGAGGGTCAGCCGCAGGCGCAGCACGCCGTGCGTCGCCGGGTGCTGGGGCCCGATGTTGAGCACCATGTCGGTGGTGGCCAGCTCCGAACCGCTCCCGGTCCCGCCCCGCTCGTAAGCAGGGTCGAATCCGGCGGCTCCCGCTCCGACTCCCACGACTCTTTCCGTACTCATGACCACTATCGTGACAGGCTTTACCCGTGGACGACCTCTTCGCACCCTCGGATGTCAGCTGGACGCCGGTCTCGCCGAAGCTGGCCACGCTGCGGCGGCTGAACGCGGCGATCGTCGCCGGGCTGGCCGCGATCGCGGCGCTGCTCGCGCTCGGACTGACGGTGGGCTGGCAGTACGGCCTGCTCGCGGTCGTGGTGATCGTGCTGGCCCTCGGCTGGTCGTGGGTGCTGATCGGCCGCAACCAGCGGTCCTGGAGGTACGCCGAACGCGAGGACGAGCTGCTGGTCAGCCACGGGGTGATGTTCCGCGAGCTGGTCGTCGTACCGTACGGCCGGATGCAGTTCGTGGACGTGACCGCCGGGCCGCTGGAGCGTGCGTACGGGATGGCCACCGTGGAGCTGCACACGGCGACGCCGGCGACCGACGCGAAGATCCCCGGGCTGCACCCGGACGAGGCCGGCCGGCTGCGTGACCGCTTGTCCGCCCTCGGCCAGGCGCAGGCGTGGGGCCTGTGACCGAGCAGACCGCCGAGGTCGTCGGACAACGGCTGCACCCGCTCACCCCCTTCGTCAAGGGCTGGGGGTACTTCGTCGTCGCGGCCTTCGCCCTGGTCAACAACGAGGGCCTGCGAAGCAACCTGACGATCGCGGGCATCGGCCTGGCGGCGGTCCTGGTCGGCGGCATCCTGCTCGGTGCCCTGTCCTGGTGGTTCACCAAGTGGCAGCTGACCGCCGAGGCGATCCGGGTCGACAGCGGGTTCCTGTTCCGCCGGACCCGGATCATCCGCTTCGACCGGATCCAGGCGATCGACGTGGCGCAGCCGTTCGTCGCCCGCTTGTTCGGCATGGCCGAGCTGCGGATGGACGTGGCCGGCGGCGGCAAGAGCGATGGGAAGCTGAGCTTCTTCCGGTACGAGGAGGCGCAGCAGCTCCGCACGATCCTGCTGGTCCGGGCCAAGGGCGAGCAGGCCGCCGAGCAGCAGGCCCACGAGCAGCAGGCCGAGGCGGTGGCTCCGCCGCTGCTGACCGTTCCGACGAGCCGCCTGCTCGGTGCGACGCTGTTGTCGTCCACGGTCGTCGCCAGTGCCGGTGCACTGATCTGGCTGATCGTCGCGACGATGGTGCTGGACTTCCACATCGGTCTGTGGGCCGGTCTACCGCTGTTGCTGGGTGTCGTGCAGCCGATCTGGAAGCAGGTCGTGGGGAACCACGGGTTCACGCTGTCGGAGTCCAGCCACGGACTGCGGACCAAGCGCGGCCTGTTCGACGTCCAGCGGCAGACCGTTCCGCCTGGCCGGGTGCAGGGCCTGCTGATCACCGAGCCGCTGATCTGGCGGTTGCTCGGCTGGTCGCGCGTCGAGCTGGACATCGCCGGCGTCGCCGGCCAGCGGGAGGACGGCGACGACCTGCTCGAGGGCGCACAGTTGCTGCCGGTGGGTGAGCGCGCCGAGGTGGCGTATGTACTCGCCCGCGTACTGCCTGGCCTCGATCTGAGCCGCATCCAGATGCACCCGGCTCCGGAGCGCGCAAAATGGCTGCGGCCGATCGGCTGGCGGTTCTTGGCGTACGGCGTCGACGGGCAGGTCATGGTCACCACGCGTGGCTGGGTGAGCCGCCGTACGTCGATCGTGCTGCACCACAAGACGCAGTCGGTCCGGCTGGAGCAGGGGCCGCTGCAGCGGCGTCTGGGACTCGCCAACGTTCACGTCGACACACCAGTGGGGCCGACCGACGCCACGGCGCTCCACCGCGATCAGGTGGAGGCTGCGGCGCTTGTGGAGGCTCAGGCTGACAGGGCGCGCGAGGCCCGCCGTACGGTGGCCGCGTCCGCCGCGGTCCAGACCCAGCCGAACCCGCCGAGTCCAGACGGGTCGAGCAACTCGGCCGCCTCACCTGCTGACGACAGCTCGGACAGGTAGCGCCTGGCGTCCGTCTGAGCGAGCTCCAGGCTCGGGCGGGCCCCGCTGACACCCAGCGCACGCAGGGCGTCGCGCTGGCTCAGGATGGTGCCGCCGAGCGAGTCGAGCGCCACGTGCGCGGTGATGTCGCAGGTCCCGTCGGGTGCCGGGTCGCATTCCCGTCCGTCGCGGAAGCCGGTCAGGGTCCCGTACGGCGGTCTGGACGCCTTGACGTGCCCGTAGTCGATGGCGATCGCGAGACTTCCCGCAGTGAGGCGACTGACCACGTCGGCCCAGGACTGATCGCGAGGGACTCCGACCTCGGCCCGATCACCAGGCTCGCCTGGCCACCACGTCTCGAGCCAGCGGAGATCGTTGCCTTCTACAACCGGTCCTGGGGTCAGGTCGGCGAGGAGATAGCGGGGAAGGCCCTCGTCGTCCCACTCGACGACCTCGCACGGGACGTTGTCGAGCCACTCGTTCGCGACCACCAGGCCGTGCAGGCGGTCGGGCAGCGCGTCGTCGAGCTCGATGTCGAGGACCTTCAGGCCCTCGGCACGCAGGACCTGACCCAGTTCGCCGGAGCCGGCGCCGATGTCGACGACAGTGGTGACCTCCAGCTGACGGGCCAGCCGTGCGATCGCCTGACCGAAGAGCGCGGACGCGTGCACCGACGTACGGAAATGGGCGGACGGGCGCTCCCGGCGGTAGAAGCCGTCAGGTCCGTAGAGCGCCCGTTCCCAGGCCGCGCGGTACGTCTCGGTCATCAGGAACCCAGCGGCACGGCACCGATCTGGCCCCACACACCGGCAGCGTCCTCCCGCCACAGCCCCAGCTCCGTCAGCTGCACGGTCGGCGCCGGGGCCGCGGCCAGCGCGGCGTTCGCCTCGGCGACCACGGCCGGGCCGCCCTGGGCGGACGACGAGATCGTCAGGTGCGGATGCGGGTCCGGGAACTCACCGCCGTACGGCGGGCACTCGGGGAACGCGGCGACCACGGACAGCAGGATCGAGCGCACCGTGTCGAACGGCTCCGGCCGCAGCCACGCCGTACCGTTCGGGAACTGGCCGGCCGTCGGGAAGCTGAGCTCGAACGGTTCGATGGCCGCCACGGCCGACCGGAGCCGGTCCACGTCGGTGTCGGTGGGCTCGGCGACCCACGGCACCAGCACGGTCACGTGCGGCGGGATGAGCTCGGTCAGCGGGACCTGCGGCCGCGCCGTCGACCGGGACACCGAGCGCCAGCGGTCCGTGGCCGCCGCGAGCTCCGGGACTGTGATCAGAATCGCCGTCAATTCGGTGCCAGCTGCCCATGCATCACTCACCGCGCCATGCTCTCATCACCTACGCTGACAAGTAGATCGTCTGGTACCCCGCCGCGGGACTGGAACGAGAAGAGAGTGAGTGATGGAACGGATCGGCTTGATCGGAGCCGGCCGGGCCGGGACCGCCCTGGGAGCAGCCATGGCGGCAGCCGGACATCGGTTGGTCGGAGTCACCGCGCGGTCGGACGCGTCCCGGGAACGCGCCGCCCGCCTTCTGCCCGCTGTGCCCGTGCTGACCCCCGACGAGGTCACCAGGAGCGCGGACGTCGTCCTGGTCGCCGTACCGGACGACCTGATCCGCGACGTGGCGCACACACTGCCGCTGACCAGCGCGCAGTACGTCGTTCATCTGTCCGGAGCGCACGGCCTGGCCCCACTGGCCGGCCTCGCCGCGACACCGGTCGCGCTGCACCCCTCGATGACCTTTCCGGGCGGCCCGGTGCAGCTGGACGGGGTCATGTTCACCGCGACCGCCCCGGACGCCGCCCGGTCGCTCGTCGAGCGACTGGTGAAGGCGCTGGGCGCGCAGGTGCAGTGGGTCGCCGACGAGCAGCGTGCGCGGTACCACGCGGGTCTCGTCCACGGCGCGAACCACCTGACCACGCTGGTCACGCAGGCGGTCGCCGTACTGCGGGAGGCGGGCGTGTCGGATCCAACGGCGACACTGCGCCCGCTGCTGGCCGCAACCCTCGACAACACGCTGCGATCCGGTCATCATGCGCTCACCGGGCCGATCGCCCGGGGCGATGCCGACACGGTGGCCGCACATCTGGAAGCACTGCGAGGCAATACGGGGAGCAGCACGCAGCGCAGGATCGCGAGCACGTACGCCGAGCTGGCCCGCGCGACGGCCGAGCTGGCCGCGGCGGACGGCCGGCTGGACGCGGAGACAGTCCGCCGATTGACCGAGGTACTGGACGGGCACCAGGCAGATCCGACAGGGGAGGCACCTCGATGAGACTCACCCAGACCAAGGCCGAGCTGCGGGCGGCAGCCGCGATCCGGCCGCGCGCGGTCGTGATGACCATGGGGGCTCTGCACGACGGCCATGCCGCGTTGCTGGCCGAGGCGCGCGAACGGGTCGGACCGGACGGCAGCGTGGTCCTGACGATCTTCGTGAACCCGTTGCAGTTCGGGCCGACCGAGGACTTCGACCGGTACCCGCGGACGCTGGCCAGCGACCTGGCGATCGCGAAGAACGAGGGCGTCGACCTGGTCTTCAACCCGTCCCGCGACGAGCTGTACCCGAACGAGCCGTCGATCACCGTGCACCCCGGTCCGTTGGCGGACGAGCTGGAAGGCGTGTTCCGGCCCGGTCACTTCTCCGGCGTACTGACCGTGGTGTCGAAGCTGCTGCACCTCACGGCACCGGACCTGGCGCTGTTCGGCGAGAAGGACTACCAGCAGCTGACGCTGATCCGCGAGATGGTCTGCGACCTCGACATGGACGTGGACATCGTGCCGGTGCCGACCGTGCGGGAGGCGGACGGTCTCGCCCTGTCCTCACGCAACCGGTACCTGAGCGAGACCGAGCGTGACGAGGCCCTGGTGCTGTACCGGGCACTGAGCGCCGGCGCGAAGGCCGGGATGAACGGGCCGGACGCGGTGATGGCCGCCGCACAGGCCGAGCTCGAGGCGGTGCCGTCGGTGAAGATCGACTATCTCGCGCTGCGGGCCCCCGATCTCGGCCCGGTGATCGGCCCCGGCGAGGCCCGGATGCTGATCGCCGCCCGCGTCGGCCTGACCCGTCTCATCGACAACATTTCCATCACCCTCAGATGAATTCGGTTGATACCGTCGCCGAATGACTGCACCTTCAGTCCCGCAGCGGCTGGCCGCGCCGGAACCAGGCTGGACCGACACCGTCGACGTGGTGGTGATCGGTTCCGGGGTCGCCGGACTGACCGCCGCGCTCAAGGCCCGCGAGCTGGGCTCCGTGCTGGTGGTGACGAAGGACGTCGTCGCCTCCGGCTCCACGCAGTGGGCGCAGGGCGGCATCGCCGCCGCCCTCCACCCGGAGGACTCGCCCGAGGAGCACCTGCAGGACACTCTCGTCGCAGGCGCCGGGCTGAGTGACCCCGAGGCCGTCCGCGTGCTCGTCACCGAGGGCCCGGACGCCGTCCGCGACCTGATCGAGCTGGGCGCGCGCTTCGACACGATGGCCGACGGCGAGATCTCGCTCGGTCGCGAGGGCGGCCACCACCGCAACCGGATCGCGCACGCCGGCGGCGACGCGACCGGCGCCGAGATCGAGCGCGCCCTGGTCGCCGCGGTCAAGCGCGCCAAGGACATCCGGCTGATCGAGCACGCCCTCGTCCTCGACCTGCTGACCGCGGCCGACGGCGCGATCGCCGGCGTCACGTTGCACGTGATGGGCGAAGGCCAGCTCGACGGTGTCGGCGCGATCCGGACCAGGGTGGTGATCCTCGCCTCCGGCGGACTCGGGCAGTTGTACGCGGCAACGACCAATCCGAGCGTGTCCACCGGCGACGGCATGGCACTCGCGCTGCGGGCCGGCGCGAAGGTGCGGGACCTGGAGTTCGTGCAGTTCCACCCGACCGTGCTCTGGCTGGGCAAGAGCGCGAAAGGCCAGCAGCCATTGGTGTCCGAGGCGGTCCGCGGTGAAGGCGCGTTCCTCGTCGACCACACCGGCAAGCGGTTCATGCAGGGCCAGCACGAGCTCGCCGACCTCGCGCCGCGCGACATCGTGGCGAAGGCGATCATGCGCCAGATGCTTGCCACCGGCAAGGACCACGTGTACCTGGACGCCCGGCACTTCGGCGACGAGAAGTGGCGGGTGCGGTTCCCGACCATCCTCGCGTCCTGCCGGTCGCACGGTATCGACCCGGTCCGCGAACTGATCCCGGTCGCGCCCGCCTGCCACTACTCGTCCGGCGGCGTGTGGACCGACCTGAACGGCCGGACCTCGGTGCCCGGCCTGTACGCCTGCGGTGAGGTCGCGTGCACCGGCGTCCACGGCGCCAACCGGCTGGCCTCGAACTCGTTGCTCGAAGGGCTCGTCTTCGCCCGCCGGATCGCCGCGCACCTCGCCGACGGCCTGCCCGCGCGGCGCGAGCCGGTCGTGGACCGCCGTACGGCGGGGCTCGTCGACGCGGACGCCGTCCCCGAGGTGCAGCGGGCGATGACCGTCGGCGCCGGCGTGATCCGGAGCGCGTCCGGCCTCTCCGAGGCGGGTGCGGTGATCGGCAAGCTGATCGAGCAGCCGGCCGGCGAGCCCGGGACCCCGGGCTGGGAGGCGACGAACCTGGTCACGGTCGCCTCCGCCCTGATCGCGGCCGCGACCGCGCGCGAAGAAAGCCGCGGCGCGCACTGGCGGGAGGACCACCCGGACCGCGATGATCTGCACTGGTCCGGAAGCCTGGACCTGACCCTGCCGGCGGTGGCCGAGCAGGCTGTGCCGCGGACCACGTTTGTTCCGCGCGAATCCGAGGAGAATGACCGGCATGGATGAGACAGTCGACCGCCAGTGGGTCGGTGACCTCGTGCGGGCCACCATCGAGGAGGACCTGGCCGGGGGCGTCGACGTGACGACCACCGCCACGGTCGATCCGGATCAGGTCTCGGTCGCCGAGCTGGTCGCCCGTGCCGACGGTGTGGTGGCCGGTCTGGAGATCGCGGAGCTGGTGCTGCGTCAGGTCGCCGCGCCGGACGAGATCGAGCTCGAGTTCACGGTCCGCGACGGCGCCTCCGTGCGGCGGGGTGACGTGCTGATGACGGTGCGTGGCAAGACCCGGCAGCTGCTCACCGCCGAGCGCACCACGCTGAACCTGCTCTGCCACCTGAGCGGCGTCGCGACGCTGACCCGGCGCTGGGTGGACGAGGTCGACGGCACCGGCGCGGTGATCCGCGACACCCGCAAGACGATGCCGCTGCTGAGGTCCCTGGAGAAGTACGCCGTGCGCTGCGGCGGCGGGAAGAACCACCGGATGGGCCTGTCCGACGCCGCGCTGATCAAGGACAACCACGTGATCGCGGCCGGCGGCGTCGCGGAGGCGTTCCGGCTGGTGCGCAAGGCGTACCCGGAGATCTCGATCGAGGTCGAGGTGGACTCGGTGGAGGACGCCCTGATCGCGGTCGAGTCCGGCGCCGAGCTGATCCTGCTGGACAACATGGACGTCCCGCTGCTGCGGGAGGCGGTCGAGAAGGTGGCCGGCCGGTCGAAGCTCGAGGCCTCCGGCGGGCTGACGCTGGACAAGGCGCGCGCGGTCGCCGGGACCGGCGTCGACTATCTCGCGATCGGCGCGCTGACGCACTCCGCCCCGGTGCTCGACATCGCGCTGGACCTGAAGGAGTCCTGATGTTGCTGGCCGTGGCCGTCGAGAACACCAGGACGCTGGTCGGCCTGGTGTTCGAGGGCACGGTCAAGCGGCACTGGTGGGTCGGGACCGATCCGCGGCGGACGGCGGACGAGTGGGCCGTGCTGCTGCAGGGCCTGCTGACGGGTGAGTCGCCGGTGTCCGGGATCGCCGTGTCCTCCGCCGTACCGCACGTGTTGCACGAACTACGCGACGTCGTGGCGCGCTACTACCAGGGGGTGCCGAGCGTCGTCGTCGAGCCCGGCGTGAAGACCGGGCTGCCGGTGCTGGTGGACAACCCGCGCGAGGTCGGCACGGACCGGATCGCGAACGCGCTGGCGGCGGTGACCCTGTACGGCGCGCCCTGCCTGGTCGTCGACGTCGGTACGGCGATCACGATCGACGTGGTCAACCCGGCCGGCGCCTTCGTCGGCGGAGTGATTGCCCCGGGCATCGAAACCGCGACCGACGCGCTCGGCGAGGCGGCCGCGCAGCTGCGCCGCGTCGAGCTGGTCCGGCCGCGCTCGGTGGTCGCGAAGAACACCGTGGAGGCCCTGCAGTCCGGCGCGATCCACGGTTTCGCCGCGCTGGTCGACGGCCTGGTCGCGCGGATCCGGACCGAGCAGTCTCTCGACGAAGACCTCCCGGTCGTCCTCACCGGTGCGCTCGCGCCGCTGCTCGCCGGCCAGCTCGGGACGCCGGTCCGCGACGAACCGTTGCTGACCCTGCGCGGCCTGTATCAGGCCTTCGCCCGCAACCACGGCTGACCCGGACAACCTCTTGTGCCCTTGACGTGACCTGGCTCACTATGAGCCCAGGGTGAGTTCAGGGGGATGGGGGAAGTATGAGGTCTGTTTACCGTGTCTTGGCCGGGCTGGTGGCGATCGGTGTGGTGGTCCAGGCGATGGCGATCGCCCTCGCGTGGTTCACGGTCATCAAGGACGTCGACGACGGCCTGGTGTTCACGAAGGACTCCGACGCCAACGCGGGGCACATGATCCACACCATCGTCGGCAGCGCGGTGATCCCGTTGCTCGCGATCCTGTTGCTGATCGTCTCGTTCTTCGCGAAGGTCGACGGCGGCGTCCGGTGGGCGCTCTACGTCTTCGGCCTGGTCGCGTTGCAGTTCGGGCTGGCCGCCGCCTCCTTCGGCGCACCGGTGATCGGCGCGCTGCACGGGCTGAACGCGTTCGCCCTGCTCGCGGTCGCGGGGCTGGCCTCGCGGCGCGCGGCCGGACCGGCCCCGGTGGCCGCCGAGGCTCCGGCCACGACCACCGAGACCACGCCGTAGATGCCGTTGGCAACTGACGGGCGGCGGCCGTGACCCTGCGGCGGCCGCCTCGTCGTGCGCTGATCGCGATCGTCGCGACGATCGTCGTGCTCGCGCCGCTCGGGTTCTTCTGGCAGCGGAGCCTGGTCCCGAACGACCTCTCGCCGATGGCGATGGGGTACGCCGACTACGGTGGCGGGCCGGCGACCGCGCACGACCATCACGGCACGGACGTTCGTCAGCTGACGGGTCCCGTGGACCACAAGCCCGACGTCGTCGTGGATCTGGTGGCGCGCCAGGAGCGCTTCGACATCCCAGGTCGCGGGTCCGCGGACGGGTACACGCTGAACCACACATCGCCCGGTCCCCGGATCGTCGCGAAACAAGGCGATCTGGTGCAGGTCACGCTGCGCAACGAGAACGTTGCCGACGGCATCACCTTGCACTGGCACGGTGTCGACGTACCGAACGCCGAGGACGGTGTCGCGGGTGTCACGCAGGACGCCGTCGGACCCGGCCAGTCGTTCGTGTACCGCTTCGTCGCGAAGGACGCCGGCACGTACTGGTACCACTCGCACCAGGTGTCGCACGAGCAGGTGCGGAAGGGCCTGTACGGCGTCCTGGTCGTACAGCCGACGCCGACGGACGTGGTCGCCGCGGTCCACACCTACGACAAGGTCCGCACGGTCAACGGCGAGTACGGCGAACGGCGGGTGCAAGCGCCGGGCCCGATCGCACGCGTGCGGCTGATCAACACCGACAACGGGCCGCTCGCGGTCTGGGTCGACGGCGCGCCGTACAAGGTGGTCGCGGTCGACGGGACCGACGTGAGCGGACCGACCGAGGTGAGCGGGAAGTCGGTGCTCGTCACCGCGGGCGGCCGGATCGACCTCGAGGTACCGACGGCGAAAGCGGTCCGGATCGGCCTCGGCGGAGGACCGACTACGCTGGTGATCGGGGAGGGCGACGCACCGACCGGGACCGAGCCGCGCGAGCGGGTCGACCTGCTGAGCTACGGATCGCCGCGACCGCTCGGGTTCGATCCGGCGCAGGCCACCCGCTCGTTCCGGTACGGCATCGGCCGGCGGATCGGGTTCTTCGACGGCAAGCCCGGGCTGTGGTGGACGATCAACGGGCACCAGTTCCCGGACGTGCCGATGTTCGTGGTCAGCGAGGGCGACGTGGTCCGGATGACGATCGCGAACACCTCCGGTCAGGTCCATCCGATGCACCTGCACGGCCATCACGTCGTCGTCCTGAGCCGTGACGGGGTGCGCGCGACCGGGAGTCCGTGGTGGACGGACTCCCTCAACGTCGAGGACAAGGAGACCTACGAGGTCGCCTTCGTGGCCGACAACCCGGGGATCTGGATGGACCACTGCCACAACCTCCCGCACGCTGCGCAAGGCCTGGTGACGCACCTGATGTACGCCGGTGTCACGACCGGGTACCACCTCGGCGGTGCGCCGGACAATCAGCCCGAGTAGATCGGGCGGCCGACCGTCAGCGCCGCACGCAGCGTGTCGGGCAGGCCGTTGAACGCCGAGTCCGGCTGGGTGCCGGTGGCGTCGAGGGTCTTGGAGAAGAAGGACCGCGCAGCGGCGGCCAGGACGACGTCGAGCACGTCGGCGTCCGACAGGCCGAGCGCCCGCAGCTCGTCGACATCGGCCTGCGTGACCGTGTCGGCGGCGAGCGCGACCTTCCGCGCGAACGCCATCACCGCGCGGTCGACCGGATCGTTCGGCGGCTCCTCCACCAGCGCCACGACTTCCTCGGCGGTGTAGAACTTGTCGGCCAGCACCTGCCCGTGCGCGAGGCTGCAGTAGCTCGACTTCAGCGCGGTCGCGGCGGCCAGCGTGGCGAGCTCGTAGCGGCGCAGGTCCATGGACTCCTTGATCGCGCCGTTGAGCTGTTTCCAGGCCTCGTAGACCGCGGGCCGCGCCGCGAACGCGTGGACGTAGTTGGGCACGTGCCCCGCCGGCGCCCGGTTCGCCTCGAACAGCTCCGGATCGCTCGGCGTCTCGATGAATGCCATCGTGGTTCCCCCTCAGTGGCTCACCTCACGGTAAATGGGGGGTACCGATCCGGCAACGGTCCTGGGGAAAGGGCACCTGGGACTGGGTATGGTTCACCCGGTCGGTCGTGAGGAGACGAGGGATGGGCGGAATGCGGCGGGTGCTCGCCGTGGCGCTGGCGATGGTGGCCGGGGCCGTCTCGCTGACGGCTTGCGCCTCGGACCCGGCGCCGACCGACGTCGCCGTCGCGTGGGCGCCGAACGGGCGGCCGGCGGTGGTGGTGACCTGGAAGGACACCGCCCAGCCGAACCGGATCACGATCGAGGGCGTGCTCAGCGAGAGCCCGTCGTACGTGAAGTACATCCCGGCCGGCGATCCGAACCGGTGGGAGATCCCGACCTCGGCGTTCCCGCCGGACGGGAACTACAAGATCGCCGTGGCGACCGGGACGTCCCAGGGCGGGGTGACCAGCGATCTGACCAGGTCGCCGGTGTTCGACACCGACGGGCCGGTGCTGCCGACCGCGGCCGCGGTGGCGCCGCAGGGCCGCGGGATCCTGGTCAGGTGGTCGGTGCCGGCCGCGCCGCAGGACTTCACCCCCAACGATCCGCTGGACGTGAAGGGCAACAAGACGCAGCGGTACGTGCCGATGATCGGGCGGCCCGGCCAGATGCTCAAGGTGATCGGCCCGGCGACGACCGCGAACCGGCAGGTGGTCAAGAGCGTCAAACCGCCGTACGTCTTCCAGCTGCGCACCCAGAACGAGTGGAGCACCCGGGCCGGCGGGCAGGTGCTCGGGCTGACCAGTTCGATCAACGCGGCCGTCCCGGCGCTGGCCCAGTTCAGTGTGCCGATCCGGATCCGCGGGCGGGTCATCCTGCACCAGGTCGGCTGCGACCTCGAGTCGCCGTGCACGAGCAAGCGCGCGACGCCGGCCGGCGTACCGGTCGTGGTGCTGACCCAGGTCGCGCCCGGTGCCCGGTGGACGCCGGCCGCGCGCGGGTCGACGACGGGCGGCGGGTACTACGACATCGCGGTGCCGACCGGCGGCAGCCGCCCGTACAAGATCATCGTTCCGGAGTACGTCAAGGGCGGGATGCTGACCGGGACGTCGACCAGCAGGCCGGCGTACACGAAGAGCGTCGTCCGGGTCGCGTCGGCCGGTTTCGCCGGCGGCGACACCGCGGTCGCGCGCGGCTCGACGGTGACCGTGTCGGTGGCGGTGAAGCCGGCCATGAACACGACCGTGATGCTCCAGGCGTGGAACCGGCAGACCCGGCGGTGGGTGGACTCCAAGGCGCTGCCGATGCGCCGCGGCCAGGCGGCGCTGGCGTTCAAGGCGGCGCAGCCGGGCGACTTCGTCTACCGGTTCGTGATTCCCGGCGCGATGATGTTCGGCCGGCCGATGGACGGGACCACCACGCCGCAGCTGGCGCTACACGTCCGCTGACTCGACCGCCGGGGCGACGTCGAGCGCCTCGGTCTGCTCCCGGCGGCGCTTGCGGACCTTGCGGACGACGTACAGCACGACCACCGCGACGCCGACCGCGATCAGCGCGGCGACCGACACCCGGCCGAAGATCCGGTCGGCGTTGTCGCCGATCTTGTACGCGACGACGCCGATCGTGGTCGCCCAGGCGATGCCGCCGGCGGCGTTCGCGGCCAGGAACCGCGGGTAGTGCATCCGCAGCATGCCGGCCATCGGGCCCGCGAAGATCCGCAGCAGGGCGACGAAGCGGCCGAAGAACACCGTCCAGACGCCGTACTTGTGGAAGTACTTCTCGGCCCGCACGATCCGGTCCTCGGAGAAGTGGTGGAAGCGGCGGCCGAGCCGTTCGAACAGCCGGCGGCCGGCCTTGCGGCCGATGAAGTAGCCGATCGAGTCGCCGACGATCGCGCCCACCGCCGCGGCCAGGATCACGAACTCGATCTTCAGGTGGTGCTGCTGCGACGCGAGCAGCGCGGCGGCGATCAGCGTGGTCTCACCGGGCAGCGGCACCCCCATGCTCTCCACGCCGATGACAAGTCCGACCACCAGGTACGCCAGGACGGCCACCCCGGACGGGATGGCGATCGCCTGCGCGATCAGCAGAGGTTCCCCCATGCACCCATAGTGACATCGTGGGACAACCGATTTGGTGACCGGGCAACTATCCCCGGGAGATTTCAGGGTTGTGGCCGTTGCCCATGGGCACCTGAGGCGGCACCTGGGGCGGCGCCGGCGGCGGGACCTCAGGGGTCTCGCCGCTGAACGCCTTGGTGACGTTCTGCAGTGCGGTGGTGACCTCGGAAGGGATCACCCAGAACGTGTTGCCGGGGCCCTTGGCGAGCTCGGGGAGCATCTGGAGGTACTGGTACGCGAGCAGCTTCGGGTCGGGGTCGTTGCGGTGGATCGCCTCGAACACCGTGTCGATCGCCTTCGCCTGGCCCTCGGCCCGCAGGATCGCCGCCTGCCGGTCGCCCTCGGCGGTCAGGATCCGGGACTGCCGCTGGCCCTCGGCGGTGAGGATGGCGGCCCGCTTCTCCCGGTCCGCGCGCATCTGTTTCTCCATCGACTCCTTGATCGACGGCGGCGGGTCGATCGCCTTCAGCTCGACCCGGTTCACCCGGATGCCCCATTTGCCCGACGCCTCGTCCAGTACGCCGCGGAGCTGGGAATTGATGTGCTCGCGGGACGTCAGCACCTTCTCCAGGTCCAGGCTGCCGATCACGTTGCGCAGGGTGGTGACGGTGAGCTGCTCGATCGCCTGCTCGAAGTTGGCGATCTCATACGCCGCCGCGCGGGGATCGGTGACCTGGACATAGAGCACGGTGTCGATGTCGACGACCAGGTTGTCCTCGGTGATCACCGAGCGCGGCTCGAACGAGATCACCTGTTCGCGCAGGTCGATCAGCTGCCGGGGCCGGTCGACGAACGGGATCACCACGTTCAGGCCGGGTTCGAGTGTGCGCAGGTACCGGCCGAGGCGCTCGACGTTGCTGGCCCGTGCCTGCGGCACGATCCGTACGGTCCGCAGCACCAGGACGACGGCGAGCAGCGCGGCGACCACTCCGATGATCAGTTCGGCCATGGTTCCTCCTGTGGATGGACGAGGGCGGTTGCCCCCTCGATGGCGAACACATCGACCCGGGTGCCCGTGGGGATGGTCAGGCCGGGGTCGTAGGCGCGCGCGCTCCACTCCTCGCCGCCGATCCGGACCCGGCCGGCGTCCCGGTCGCAGGGGGCCAGCACGACGGCCTCGCGGCCGATCAGCGCGGCCACCCCGGTGCGCAGTTGCGGGTGCCCGGTCAGGTGCCGGCGCGCCACCGGGCGGACCAGCGTGACCATCGCGGCGGCGGTGACCACGAACGCCAGCACCTGGAAGCCGACGCCGAGTCCGAGGGCGGCGATCCCGGCCGCGGCGAGCGCGGCGACGGCGAGCAGGAGCAGGTCGAAGGTCGCTGTCATCAACTCGGCCGAGCCGAGGACGGCGGCGACGATCAACCACAGGACCCAGGACTGCATGGCGACCACCCGACGGCGGGAAGTACCTCTTGATTCGAAGGTACTCCGAGATACGCGGATCCGTAGCTAACGGTTCAGCTGCCTTCCGGCGCCTTCCCGATCGGTACGACGGCGATCAGCGAGCTGACCTGGCGCGCACCGGCCGGATGATCGGCCTGCGTCCGGTTCTCCTTGTACCGGTCGACCAGGTCGTTGAGCTCCTTGCCGAACCGCTGGGCTTCCTCGTGGGTCAGCCACAACCGGGAGCGGCTCAGCGAGCTGACGTCGTCCCACGGATCGTCCTCGGCCATCTCCGCGAACTGCTCGAGGACCCCGTCCACGGCGGTCCGCATGATCGCCTGGCCCGCCAGTCGCCCGGCGCCGCCGCTCTGCGAGTCGATCCGCAGGCTCGCCGCCCGGGCCCGCCACGGCCGCTCGCGGCCGTCGGCGGTCTCTTCGGCGCGCTCGATGATGCCCCACTTCTCCAGCGCGCGGAGGTGGTAGCTCATCGCCGACGGCGTCAGCCCGGCGATCTCGGCGCACTCGGTCGCGGTCAGCACCTGGCCGTTGTAGAGCTCGTCGATGACCCGCTGCCGCGCCGGGTGCGCCAGGGCGCGGATCGCGTGCGGATCGGTGATCACCACCGCGGGCTTCTGCTTGGCCACGACGTCAGCGTAGCGAACCCCTTGACGAATGAAAACGTGAAGCATTAACTTCATAACTATGAAGCAAATACTTCAGACCTCGATCTGGTCGCACCGGGACATCCGGCTCGTACTGCCCGCCCGCGCGCTGTCGTTCGCGGGTGACTCCATCGCGCTGATCGCGCTGATGCTGCGCGTCTCCGAAGGTCACGGCCCGGCCGCGATCACCGCCCTGCTGCTCGCGTTCGCCGTGCCGACCGTCGCGATGATCCCGTTCGCCGGGCGGATCGTGGACGGCTTCGACTCGCGGACGGTTCTGGTCTGGTCAGGGCTGCTGCAGGTGGTGGCCGGGGTCGGGCTGGCCCTCGTGCACGACCTGGTCCACACGCTGGCGCTGGTCTGTGTGCTGCAGGTCGGCCAAGCTGTCGCCGGGCCCGCCTGGGGGGCGCTGATCCCGCGGATCGTCGGCGAGGATCTCGTCGGTCGCGCCACCGGGACGAGTCAGGCCCTGATCGGGGTCGCGATGCTGGCGGGTTCGGCGGCCGGTGGTGTGCTGGTGGGCTGGGCCGGGACCCGTGGCGCCCTGCTCGTCGACGCCGGGACCTTCCTGGTCCTGGTGCTCGTCGCACAATTGGTCCAGACCCGTCGGCGGCCGGAGCCCGGCAGCGCCGACGAGGGCGGCGGGGTGTCGGCCGGCCTGCGCGCGATCTTCGGTGATGACCTGCTGCGCGTTCTCGTGCCGGCGATCTGGCTGTTCGTGGTCGCCGGCGAGGCGGTCAACGTCGTGGAGGTCTTCCTGATCACCGGCGAACTCGGTCTCGGGCCGTCCCTGTACGGCGCGGCGGGCGCGGCGACCGGCGCCGGGGCGATCCTCGGCGCCTGGTACAGCGGCCGGCTGAACGGTGACCGGTCCAGGGCCGCCGGAGTCGTCGTGGGGATGGCGGCCATCGGCGGGTCGAGTGTGCTGATGGGGCTGGCCGGGAACCTCGTCACGCTGATGATCGGCGCCACCGCGATCGGCGTCGGCAGCGGGCTGCTGAACGCGGCCGCCAACGCGCTCGTGGTGACCAGGTCCGCGGAGACGGTCCGCGGCCGGGTGATCGCGGCCCTGAACGGCACGGTCCGGTCGTTCAGCATTCTCGCGATGCTGCTGGGCGGTCTGGCAGGTGCGGTGCTCGGTCCGCGGGGCACGTTCGTCACCTGTGGACTGGCGTGCGCGGCGGCCGCCGCGGTGGTCGGCGCCCTCGTCGCCCGGAGCACGGCCGGAACAAAGGATTCGGAGCTGGAGGCGGTCAGTCACTAGCCTTTGGGGCATGACTGACGCACACGTGGACCCGGTGAACCCCGACAGCGGGCAGGACGACCTGCCCGAGCAGATGCGGGTCCGCCGGGAGAAGCGTGACCGGCTGCTGGCGGAAGGAGTGCCGCCGTACCCGATCTCGGTGCCGCGGACGCACCTGCTGAAGGACCTGCGGGCCAAGTACGACGCGCAGGACCTGGAGCCCGACACGCGGACCGGCGAGCAGGTCTCGGTGGCCGGCCGGGTGATCTTCCTGCGCAACACCGGCAAGCTCTGCTTCGTCCGGCTCCGCGAGGGTGACGGGACCGAGCTGCAGGTGATGCTGTCGCTGGCCGACCTGGGCGAGGAGGAGCTGGCCCGGTTCAAGCAGCTCGTCGACATCGGCGACCTGCTGTCGGTCCAGGGCGAGGTGATCACCAGCCGGCGCGGTGAGTTGTCCGTGCAGGCGACCACGTGGCAAATGGCCGCGAAGACGCTCCGCCCGCTGCCGAACGAGCACAAGCCGCTCAGCGAAGAGGCCCGTGTCCGGATGCGGTACGTCGACCTGATCGTGCGGCCCGAGGCGCGCGAGATGGTCCGCGCGAAGGCGGCCGTCCTGAAGGCGCTGCGGGCGACGTACGACGAGCGCGGCTTCGTCGAGGTCGAGACGCCGGTGCTGCAGCTGACCAACGGCGGCGCCGCGGCCCGGCCGTTCTCGACCCACCTGAACGCCTTCGACCAGGAGATGAAGCTGCGGATCGCGCTCGAGCTCGATCTCAAGCGGGCGATGATCGGCGGCGTCGACCGGGTCTACGAGATCGGCCGGACGTTCCGCAACGAGGGGCTGGACTCCACGCACTCGGCGGAATTCTCGATGATCGAGGCGTACCAGGCGTACGGCGATTACGACACGATGGCCGAGCTGATCCAGGAGCTGATCCGGAACGCCGGCCGTGCGATCGGCCGGACGACGGTCACCGGGCGCGACGGATCGGTCATCGACATCGAGCAGCCGTTCCAGCACGCGACGCTTTTCGGGCTGCTCTCGGAAGCGGTCGGGGAGAGTGTCGACGCGAGCACCGACCTGGCGAGTCTGACGAAGTTGGCCGAGCAGCACGACGTCGAGCTGCAGCCGGGCCGGAATGCCGGCGAGATCGCCGTCGACTTGTTCGAGAAGCTCTGCGAGCACACGCTGATCCAGCCCACCTTTGTCCGCGACTATCCGGAGTCGGCACGGCCGCTGGCGAAGCCGCACCGGGAAATTCCGGGGCTGGTCGAGGCCTGGGACCTGTTCTTCAACGGGGTCGAGCTCGGGGTCGCGTACTCGGAGCTGAACGACCCGGTGATCCAGCGCGATCGCCTGGTGGAGCAGTCGTTGCTGGCCGCCGCGGGCGACCCGGAGGCGATGGATCTCGACGAGGACTTCCTGCGCGCGATGGAATTCGGGATGCCGCCGGCCGGCGGGATGGGGATGGGCCTGGACCGCTTGGTGATGTTGCTCACCGGGACGGGTATCCGGGAGACGATTCTGTTCCCGTTGCTCCGTCCGGAGTGATTCCGGCAATCCCCGTGCAGGTCGTTGCGTAGCACAACGGACGGCCTTCGCAAATCCCGGGTCCGAATTCATTCCGGACGGGCCGGTTCGAACCGGGCGAATACTCAAGGTAACCGAGGATGCGCAGCGTCGATGAATGACAAGTGCCTGGTTTGTGCGGTACAAATCAGGTGCTAACAATTCGGCAGGGGGATTGTGCCCGATGGCGGGCGCGGAAAGGTTGTCATCGATGGCGCAAAGGGTGCAGGTGGTTCTCGAGGACGATCTCGACGGCGGTAAGGCCGACGAGACCGTGACCTTCGGGCTGGACGGAACGACGTACGAGATCGACCTGTCCAAGAAGAATGCCGCCAAACTGCGCGACGCCCTCGCCGCGTATGTCGGCTCCGGCCGCCGGGTGGCCGGCCGCCGCGGCGCGACCGGCCGGGCGCGGGGCCGTGGCCGGTCGGCCTCGGACTCCGCGGACATCCGGGCCTGGGCGAAGGAGAACGGCTACGAGGTCAGCGAGCGCGGCCGGATCTCGGCCGAGGTGCGCTCGGCGTACAACGAAGCCAAGTAATTTCCAGCTGCCGCCGGTCCCGGCACCCGCTTCGGGTGCCGGGACCGTCCGCATTCCGGTTGTTTCACAGAGTGGGACACGGCGTGTCGGATGCGATTGCTGAGTCGGCAGGTAGTTCGGCGGAATTCGCTGGTGGCGAACAAGCTGTCGGATCACGGTGAACCGGGAACACGCTGGTGATCAGTGCGGTTGTTCCCTTGTGATGCCGACCTGAGGGCCGATGGACGCGTGATCGGGTGTTCGCCGAGAGCGAGCCTGTCGGCACCGGGGACTAGCATGCATGTACGGGGGTCGGCCACCACGGCACGTCCGACTCCTCTGAGGCAAGGAGCGCTTTGGCGATGTTTGAACGATTTACGGACCGCGCCCGTCGGGTAGTCGTCCTGGCACAGGAAGAGGCCAGGATGCTCAGCCACAACTACATCGGGACCGAGCACATCCTGCTCGGCCTGATCCACGAGGGTGAGGGTGTCGCCGCCAAGGCTCTCGAGAGCCTGGGTATCTCGCTCGAGGCCGTTCGTTCCCAGGTCGAGGAGATCATCGGCCAGGGGCAGCAGGCACCGAGCGGGCACATCCCGTTCACCCCCCGCGCCAAGAAGGTGCTGGAGCTCTCCCTGCGTGAGGCCCTGCAGTTGGGCCACAACTACATCGGCACCGAGCACATCCTGCTCGGCCTCATCCGCGAGGGTGAGGGTGTCGCCGCGCAGGTCCTGGTCAAGCTCGGTGCGGACCTGAACAAGGTCCGGCAGCAGGTCATCCAGCTGCTGAGCGGATACCAGGGCAAGGAGACCACCGCCGCCGGCGGTGCGCCCACCGAGGGCGCGCCCAGCAGCTCCCTGGTGCTCGACCAGTTCGGCCGGAACTACACCCAGTCCGCTCGTGAGGCGAAGCTCGACCCGGTGATCGGGCGCGAGACCGAGATCGAGCGGGTCATGCAGGTGCTGTCCCGGCGGACCAAGAACAACCCTGTCCTGATCGGTGAGCCGGGCGTCGGCAAGACCGCCATCGTGGAGGGTCTGGCCCAGCAGATCGTCCGCGGTGATGTCCCGGAGACGCTGAAGGACAAGCAGATCTACTCCCTCGACCTGGGTGCCCTGGTGGCCGGTTCGCGCTACCGCGGCGATTTCGAGGAGCGCCTGAAGAAGGTGCTGAAGGAGATCCGCACCCGCGGCGACATCGTGCTGTTCATCGACGAGATCCACACCCTCGTCGGGGCCGGTGCGGCCGAGGGCGCGATCGACGCGGCGAGCATCCTGAAGCCGATGCTGGCCCGCGGTGAGCTGCAGACCATCGGCGCCACCACCCTCGACGAGTACCGCAAGTACGTCGAGAAGGACGCCGCGCTGGAGCGCCGTTTCCAGCCGATCCAGGTGGCCGAGCCCTCGATCGCGCACACGATCGAGATCCTCAAGGGCCTCCGCGACCGGTACGAGGCGCACCACCGGGTGACGATCACCGACGCCGCGCTGGTGAACGCCGCGCAGATGGCCGACCGGTACATCTCGGACCGGTTCCTGCCGGACAAGGCGATCGACCTGATCGACGAGGCCGGCGCCCGGCTCCGGATCCGCCGGATGACCGCGCCGCCGGACCTGCGCGAGTTCGACGAGAAGATCGCGACCGTGCGCCGGGAGAAGGAATCGGCGATCGACGCGCAGGACTTCGAGCGCGCGGCGCGGCTGCGCGACGACGAGAAGAAGCTGATCAACGCGAAGTCCGAGCGTGAGAAGCAGTGGAAGGCCGGCGACATGGACGTCGTCGCCGAGGTCGACGAGGAGCTGATCGCCGAGGTGCTCAGCACCGCGACCGGCATCCCGGTGTTCAAGCTGACCGAGGAGGAGTCCTCGCGGCTGCTGGACATGGAGAAGGAGCTGCACAAGCGCTACATCGGCCAGGAAGACGCGGTCAAGGCGCTGTCCCGCTCGATCCGGCGGACTCGCGCCGGCCTGAAGGACCCGCGTCGCCCGAGCGGCTCGTTCATCTTCGCCGGCCCGTCCGGTGTCGGTAAGACCGAGCTGTCGAAGGCGCTGACCGAGTTCCTGTTCGGCGACGAGAACGCGCTGATCAGCCTCGACATGTCGGAGTACTCGGAGAAGCACACGGCCTCCCGGCTGTTCGGTTCGCCTCCTGGGTACGTCGGCTACGAAGAGGGTGGCCAGCTGACCGAGAAGGTGCGCCGCAAGCCGTTCAGCGTGGTGCTGTTCGACGAGGTCGAGAAGGCCCACCCGGACATCTTCAACTCGCTGCTGCAGATCCTGGACGAGGGTCGTCTGACCGACGCCCAGGGCCGCGTGGTCGACTTCAAGAACACCGTGATCATCATGACCACCAACCTGGGCACGAAGGACATCGCGAAGTCGGTCTCCCTCGGCTTCTCCCAGGCGAACGACGTCACGGGTTCGTACGAGAAGATGAAGGCGAAGGTCACCGAGGAGCTGAAGCAGCACTTCCGGCCGGAGTTCCTGAACCGCGTGGACGAGATCGTCGTCTTCCACCAGCACACGATGGACGACATCGTCCGGATCGTGGACCTGATGGTGGCGCAGATCGAGCAGCGCCTGAAGGACAAGGACATGGGCATCGAGCTCACGCCGGCGGCGAAGGAACTCGTCGCGAAGCGCGGCTTCGACCCGGTCCTGGGCGCCCGCCCGCTGCGCCGCGCACTGCAGCGCGACGTGGAGGACGTGCTGGCCGAGAAGATCCTGTTCGGGGACCTGCGTCCCGGCCAGATCGTGCTCGTCGACGCCGCGCCGGAAGGCACGGTCAACGACGACGGCCTGACCGAGTACTTCACCTTCACCGGTAACCAGAAGTCCTCGACGTCCGACCTGGAGCTCACCGACCTGACCACCGGCGGCTCCACCGGCAGCACCGGCCTCCAGGACACCTAACCCCACACCGACCACCACACGAGACGCTCGGACGGCACCCCCGCCCGAGCGTCTCGCACGTCCACACCCGCTCGCCGAGGCGTGGCGAATGGCTCGGGGGCGTGGCACCGAGTCGTGAATATTGGCTGCTCCGGACAGCCG
>Ga0247821_10000467_pt1 | contig 22447 bp, 22 predicted proteins | sample 13C_Glycerol_Day_FD_192481 | JGI IMG/M metagenome (GOLD analysis project Ga0247821, IMG submission 192481) | Soil microbial communities from agricultural site in Penn Yan, New York, United States - 13C_Glycerol_Day14 | ecosystem: Environmental > Terrestrial > Soil > Agricultural land | place... | reverse complement strand
CCAGGACCTGGCCGAGTCACGCAAGAACCAGACGTTGGGCGACCTGTCCAAGCGCCTGAACATGGAGCTGGCCGGCTACCGCAGCCTGTTGGCGAAAACCGCGCGGGCGCTTCCTTTCAAGACAGAGCCGGCCTCTTACAAAGATGCCCTGCAAGCCCTCGACGAGCGTTGGGGTGACCCAGCCTACTGGCAGGCGATCCGCCGCAATACCAGCTCGGTGACCTCGTTCTACCTGCTGGCGGCACTCGACCACCGTATCGATGACCTCGGCGAGCTGGCCAAGGCCACGCCCGACCAGGCCATTTACCTGGATATCTTTGCCCGCACCCTGTGGATGGGTGTGGTGATCACGGCCATCTGCCTGGTGCTGGCGTACCCGCTGGCCTACCTGCTGGCCAACCTGCCGACTCGGCAGAGCAACCTGTTGATGATTCTGGTATTGCTGCCATTCTGGACCTCGATCCTGGTGCGGGTGGCGGCGTGGATCGTGCTGCTGCAGTCGGGCGGCCTGATCAACAGTGCGCTGATGGCCATGGGCATCATCGACCAACCGCTGGAGCTGGTGTTCAACCGCACGGGCGTGTACATCTCGATGGTGCACATTCTTCTGCCGTTCATGATCCTGCCGCTGTACAGCGTGATGAAAGGCATTTCGCCCAGCTACATGCGCGCGGCGATTTCGCTCGGTTGCCACCCGTTCGCCAGCTTCTGGCGGGTGTACTTCCCGCAGACCTACGCGGGCGTGGGTGCCGGCTGCCTGCTGGTGTTCATCCTGGCCATCGGCTACTACATCACCCCGGCGCTGCTCGGCAGCCCCAACGACCAGATGGTCAGCTACTTCGTCGCCTTCTACACCAACACCAGCATCAACTGGGGCATGGCCACCGCGCTGGGCGGGCTGTTGCTGCTGGCGACCGTGCTGCTGTACCTGATCTATAGCTGGCTGGTCGGCGCAAGCCGCCTGCGCCTGAGCTGAGGAGCCTTGTGATGCTGAGCCCATACATGTCACCCGTTGAGCGGGTGTGGTTCTACAGCCTGCGCATTCTGTGCGGTCTGATTCTCTTGTTCCTGGTGTTGCCTGTGCTGGTGATCGTGCCGCTGTCCTTCAACAGTGGCAGTTTCCTGGTGTATCCACTGCAGGGCTTCTCGATGCAGTGGTACCAGGACTTCTTCGCCTCGGCGGAATGGATGCGGGCGCTGAAGAACAGCATCATCGTTGCGCCGGCGGCCACGTTCCTGGCCATGGTGTTTGGCACCCTGGCGTCGATCGGTCTGACCCGAGGCGATTTCCCGGGCAAGTCGCTGGTGATGGCGCTGGTGATTTCGCCGATGGTGGTACCGGTGGTCATCATCGGTGTGGCCAGTTACCTGTTCTTTGCACCCCTGGGCATGGGTAACAGCTTCATCTCCCTCATCCTGGTGCATGCGGTGCTGGGTGTGCCGTTCGTCATCATCACCGTGTCGGCGACCTTGCAGGGTTTCAACTACAACCTGGTGCGGGCGGCGGCCAGCCTGGGCGCGTCGCCGTTGTTGGCCTTCCGTCGGGTGACCTTGCCGCTGATTGCGCCTGGGGTGATCTCCGGTGCGCTGTTCGCCTTCGCCACCTCGTTCGATGAAGTGGTGGTGACGCTGTTTCTTGCCGGGCCGGAGCAGGCGACCTTGCCACGGCAGATGTTCAGCGGCATTCGCGAGAACCTGAGCCCGACCATCGCGGCGGCGGCGACCTTGCTGATTGGCTTCTCGGTGGTGTTGTTGCTGACCCTGGAGTGGTTGCGGGGGCGTAGCGAGAAGTTGAGGACCCAGCAGCCAGTCTGATTGATTTGACCTGAACCGGCCTCTTCGCGGGGCAAGCCCGCTCCCACAGGTAATGCACTGCCCATGAGAACAGTGAAGATGCCTGTGGGAGCGGGCTTGCCCCGCGAAGAGGCCGGTGCAGGCAAAAGGAGGCACTGGTCGACCCGGATTGATACCAATCAGCCTTCATTCGATTCCGTGAGTTACAATGCGCGCCACCGTGATTCTGCCAACAGGTGCGCCATGCAGCCCTACGCTATTGCCCCCTCCATTCTCTCCGCCGATTTCGCCCGCCTGGGCGAAGATGTCGACAAGGTGCTGGCCGCCGGGGCCGACATCGTTCACTTCGATGTGATGGACAACCACTACGTGCCCAACCTGACCATCGGCCCGATGGTCTGCACCGCGCTGCGCAAGTACGGCGTGACCGCGCCGATCGACGTGCACCTGATGGTCAGCCCGGTCGATCGCATCATCGGCGACTTCATCGAAGCGGGCGCCACCTACATCACCTTCCACCCGGAAGCCACGCAGCACATCGACCGTTCGCTGCAGCTGATCCGTGACGGCGGCTGCAAGGCCGGCCTGGTGTTCAACCCGGCCACCAGCCTGGATGCCTTGAAGTACGTGATGGACAAGATCGACATGGTCCTGCTGATGAGCGTCAACCCAGGCTTCGGCGGGCAGAAGTTCATCCCCGGCACCCTCGACAAGCTGCGCGAAGCCCGTGCGCTGATCGACGCCAGCGGCCGTGACATCCGCCTGGAAATCGATGGCGGCGTCAACGTCAACAACATCCGCGAGATCGCTGCCGCCGGTGCGGATACCTTTGTCGCCGGCTCGGCCATCTTCAATGCCCCGGACTACCAGGAAGTCATCGCCAAGATGCGCGCCGAAATGGCCCAGGCCCGCCCATGAGCGGCTTCGAGCAGCTGTTCCCCGGGGCGCTGCCCAGGCTGGTGATGTTCGATCTGGACGGTACCCTGATCGATTCGGTGCCAGACCTGGCCGCTGCCGTGGACCGCATGCTGCTCGAACTCGGGCGCCAGCCCGCAGGCCTTGAAGCCGTTCGCCATTGGGTCGGAAACGGTGCCCAGGTGCTGGTGCGCCGGGCGCTGGCTGGCAGCATCGACCATGCTGCGGTAGACGATGCTCTGGCGGAACAGGCGCTGGCGCTGTTCATGGAGGCCTACGCCGAAAGCCATGAACTGACCGTCATCTATCCCGGTGTGCAGGACACCCTGCGCTGGCTGCGCAAGCAGGGCGTGGAGATGGCGCTGATCACCAACAAGCCCGAGCGTTTTGTCGGGCCGTTGCTGGACCAGATGAAGATCGGCCGCTACTTCCGCTGGATCATCGGCGGCGACACGCTGCCACAGAAGAAGCCGGACCCCGCAGCACTGCTGCACGTCATGAAGATGGCGGGCGTCACGCCAGAGCAATCGTTGTTCGTCGGCGACTCGCGCAGCGACGTACTGGCGGCCAAGGCCGCCGGCGTGCAGTGCGTCGGCCTGAGCTATGGCTACAACCATGGCCGGCCCATCGATGAAGAGACCCCGAACCTGGTGATCGACGACCTGCGCGCGCTGCTGCCCGGTTGCGCAGACCCGGCCACTGGGATAACGTTGGCGGACCTTCAAGCCTCACCCGACAGAGAGTCTACCGTGGCGGTCACTGGCAAATTCTGGATGAAAGTCATCAAGGCCCTGGCCCGTTGGCGCTGGCGCGCCTGACTTATGCCCGCCGGCGCCTGCCGGCCCGTCCGCTTGCCCGACCCTATTGCTGCTTGCCACGAGGCTACCCATGACCCGCGAAGAATTCCTGCGCCTGGCCGCTGCCGGCTACAACCGCATTCCCCTGGCCTGCGAAACCCTGGCCGACTTCGACACGCCGCTGTCGATCTACCTGAAACTGGCTGACCAGCCCAACAGCTACCTGCTCGAATCGGTGCAGGGCGGTGAGAAGTGGGGCCGTTACTCGATGATCGGCCTGCCGTCGCGCACCGTGATGCGTGTGCATGGCTACCACGTCAGCATCCTGCAGGATGGCGTGGAAGTGGAAAGCCACGAGGTCGAAGACCCGTTGGCCTTCGTCGAAACCTTCAAGGACCGCTACAAAGTCGCCGACATCCCCGGCTTGCCGCGCTTCAACGGTGGCCTGGTGGGCTACTTCGGCTATGACTGCGTGCGTTATGTGGAAAAGCGCTTGGGCGCGAGCCCGAACCCGGATCCACTGGGCGTGCCAGATATTCTGTTGATGGTTTCCGACGCCGTGGTGGTGTTCGACAACCTGGCGGGCAAGATGCACGCCATCGTGCTGGTCGACCCGGCCGAAGAGCAGGCGTTCGAACAAGGCCAGGCTCGCCTGCAAGGCCTGCTGGAAACCCTGCGTCAGCCGATCACGCCACGCCGAGGCCTTGACCTGAGCGGCCCGATGGCGGCCGAACCTGAATTCCGCTCCAGCTACACCCGTGACGACTACGAGAACGCGGTAGGGCGCATCAAGGAATACATCCTGGCCGGTGACTGCATGCAAGTGGTGCCGTCGCAACGCATGTCGATCGACTTCAAGGCCGCGCCCATCGACCTGTATCGCGCGCTGCGTTGCTTCAACCCGACGCCCTACATGTACTTCTTCAACTTTGGCGACTTCCATGTGGTCGGCAGCTCGCCGGAAGTGTTGGTACGCGTGGAGGACAACCTGGTCACCGTGCGCCCGATTGCCGGCACTCGCCCACGTGGTGCCAACGAGGAAGCGGACCGGGCGTTGGAAGACGACCTGCTGTCGGACGAGAAAGAGATCGCCGAGCACCTGATGCTCATCGACCTGGGCCGCAACGATGTGGGTCGTGTGTCGTCGACCGGCAGCGTGCGCTTGACCGAGAAGATGGTGATCGAGCGCTACTCCAACGTGATGCACATCGTCTCCAATGTCACCGGCCAACTGAGCGAGGGCCTGACCGCCATGGACGCACTGCGGGCGATTCTGCCGGCAGGCACCTTGTCGGGCGCGCCGAAGATTCGCGCGATGGAAATCATCGATGAGCTGGAGCCGGTCAAGCGCGGTGTCTACGGTGGTGCGGTGGGCTACTTCGCGTGGAACGGCAACATGGATACCGCGATTGCCATTCGTACGGCCGTGATCAAGGACGGTGAGCTTCATGTGCAGGCTGGCGGCGGCATCGTTGCCGACTCGGTGCCGGCGCTGGAGTGGGAAGAAACCATCAACAAGCGCCGGGCGATGTTCCGTGCGGTGGCGTTGGCCGAGCAGACCAGCGCCAAGTAAAGCGACTGGGGCGCTGTGGAACCCTGGGCAACCCTGTGGGAGCCGGCTTGCCGGCGATGAGGTCGGGGCAGGTAGCCTGGTCAGTCTGGTAGGGCCCTATCGCCGGCAAGCCGGCTCCCACAGGTAGACCACTGCTTTCAATGGCGGTGGGGTGCCTGTGGGAGGGGCGGGTTTAAAAGTCGACGCTGACGCCCAGGCTCACGCCCTGTTGGGTCAACTCGTCACTCTTGCGCCAGCTGTAGTTCCCCCGCAGATGCACCCCCGCCACCAGCTCGTGGCTCACCCCCAGGCTGGCCCGGGTCAGGTCGCTGTGCGGCGTATACCCGGTCAGGGTGAAGTCGTTGGCCGGCAACGTCGTCAGGTGCATGGTCACATCCTGCTGGTCATCCTCGAACTCATGTTCCTGGGCCAACTCGGCGAACAGTCGGGTGCTCGGTAGCACCTGCACACTGCCCAGCAACCCCACGCCGAGGCGCCGCGACGTGCGTTCCTGGTCATCGAAGCCCAGCGCCGTCGAGCGTCCGCTCTTCTCGTCATAGCCATCGACCTTCACCCGCCCATAGTCCGCGCTGACGAACGGTGCCAGTTGCCAACTGCCGGCTTCGGGCATCAGGTCGTACCCCAGTCGCCCCGTCACGGCCCAGGCTTCGCCATCGGTATCGCCTTTCTCGCTGCGGTCATTTACCCCAAGCGCGAAGGTACGCTTGAGGTCGCGGTAGTCCAGGTGGCCGGCCGTCAGCGCAGCATCGGCCCACCAACGGTCCTGGCGAAACTGGGCGAAGGCCGTGGCCAGGTAACTGTCGAGTTTGTAGTCCGAGTCCTGCTCGCCTGCCTCCAGTTTCTGCTGGTATACGCCGCCAGCCAGTCCCACGCGCCAGGCGTCGTTCAGTCGATAGCTGCCGCCGAGGGTCAGGTTGTAGCCATGCCCGTCCGCACTGGCGGCGCTGCGCTGATCGTCGAAGTCCAGGTCCTGGGCGCCGGTGCTGACGAAGGCTTGCCATTGACCCACTGCCTGCCAGGGCGTCTGCCACTGGTTGCGCAGCTCGTCCTGGTGCGCGCGCAAGCTGGCATGGGCCATTTCGGGTAGCAATGTCAGCTCCCACGGGGCGGCAAGAATCGAGTAGGCGTAGTCGGCGATCAGTTGCTGGCCGGCGATGGTCGGGTGAACCGAGTCGTTGAACAGCAGCTTGGTCGGGTCGGGTGTGAGGCCGTTGATGCCGTATACCGGGTTCTGCACGCAGCCGTTGCCGCTGTAGCAGGTACCCACAAGGTTCTGGCCACTGGCCAGGCCGAACTGTTCCGGGCTGGCCAGGACCTCGTCGATCAGCACAGGAATGTTCAACGGAATGATCTCGGCGTCGATCTGGCCGAGCTGGCTGATCAGCGATTGGTTGAATACACCGGAGAGTTGCGACAGCGGGCCTTGCAGAGGCGTGCCGTTGAAGTTTGGCGTGTTGCCCAGGTCGGGAAGCAGCCAGACCATGATGTAACGTGCGCCGCCTTGCTGCAGGGCCTGGGCGCTGGCGGCCAGGCGTGCGCCGGCCGCTGCGGCGCCCGCCGGGCTGTTGACCAGGCCCTGGAGAAAGTCGTTGCCACCGCCGGTAAGGTAATAGAGCGCATTGGGATCGGCCCGCAGGCCGTTGGCCAGGTAGCCGGGTCGCTCCCGCAGCACCGCCCCGGCCCCTGGCTGGCCGGGTGGGATGACCGTTTCGGAGGTGTCGGTAATCGACGCCAGAATCTGCCCGGTGGTATAGCCGCCGACAGCCCAGTTGTTGCCGTCAGGAAGGCCCTGAGCCAGGTTGCCGGGGGAGGTCGAAGGGCCCAGCTCGGCGGCGCCAAAGCCCAGTTTGCCGCCGAGGATCATTGGCGATACGGGGGCGAAATTGCCCTGTGCGTCACGGTTGGTGAAGCGTGCCCCCGAAGTACCGCCGGTCTGGTCGGGAAACTGCCCCGCATCGCTGAGGCTGTCACCGAATACGATCAACGTGGAATAAGGGGAGGGAGCAGCGAACGCCTGGCTGCAGGCAAGGGCCAGCGAGGCGAGGGTGAAACGCAGTAACGGTGCTTGGCGCATCGATGAACATCCTTTTCATTGTTTTTATGAGGACAATCGGATTGACCTTAGCAAATCGCTGGGCATGCCTTCCAAGTCCATTCGTTTCCCCGTGTTTACGGGCATATTGCGCCCGCCGCGCCGGTAGGCTACTGTGCCGGGACGTATGAGCGAGACCTATCCTGTGTTGATCGTCAGCAAACTCTTGATGCGCGTAATCAAGGCCCACGCCCGTTGGCGTTGGCGCGCCTGACTTTATCTCCTGCCGGCCCGTCCGGCCCGCCCCTGTTTACCTTCCCGTTTGCCTGAAACATCCGCTGCCCGCGCTTGTGGCCGGGGAAGGTTCGAATTCAAAGTCAGTAGATTCAAGAGGTTCAGCCGATGTTACTGATGATCGACAACTACGACTCATTCACCTACAACGTCGTTCAATACCTGGGCGAGCTGGGTGCTGAGGTGAAGGTCATTCGCAATGATGAAATGACCATCGCTCAGATCGAAGCCCTCAACCCCGAGCGCATCGTCGTTTCCCCTGGCCCGTGCACGCCCAGCGAAGCGGGTGTCTCCATCGAGGCCATCCTGCATTTTGCCGGCAAGCTGCCGATCCTTGGCGTGTGCCTGGGCCACCAGTCCATCGGGCAGGCCTTTGGCGGTGACGTGGTGCGTGCCCGCCAGGTCATGCACGGCAAGACCAGCCCGGTGCATCACCGCGACCTTGGCGTGTTCGCCGGCCTCAACAACCCGTTGACGGTCACCCGCTACCATTCCCTGGTGGTCAAGCGCGAAACCCTGCCCGATTGCCTGGAAGTCACCGCCTGGACCGCCCACGATGACGGCTCGGTCGACGAGATCATGGGCTTGCGCCACAAGACGCTGAATATCGAAGGGGTGCAGTTCCACCCTGAGTCCATCCTCACCGAGCAGGGCCACGAGCTGTTCGCCAACTTCCTCAAGCAGACCGGCGGCCGCCGCTAAGGATCGAACATGGATATCAAGAGCGCGTTGAGCCGTATCGTCGGCCACCTGGACCTCAGCACCGAGGAAATGCGTGACGTCATGCGCGAGATCATGACCGGCCAGTGCAGCGAAGCGCAGATCGGCGCATTCCTGATGGGCATGCGCATGAAGAGCGAGAGCATCGACGAGATCGTCGGTGCGGTCTCGGTGATGCGCGAGCTGGCCGACAAGGTCGAACTGAAAAGCCTTGATGGCGTGGTCGATATCGTCGGTACCGGCGGCGACGGCGCCAACATCTTCAACGTTTCCACCGCCTCGTCGTTCGTCCTGGCAGCCGCGGGCTGTACGGTCGCCAAGCATGGTAACCGCGCAGTGTCCGGCAAGAGCGGCAGCGCCGACCTGCTGGAGGCTGCGGGCATCTACCTGAACCTGACGCCGGTCCAGGTTGCGCGCTGCATCGACAGCCTCGGCATCGGTTTCATGTTTGCCCAAAGCCACCACAGCGCCATGAAGTACGCCGCCGGTCCGCGTCGTGACCTGGGCCTGCGTACCCTGTTCAACATGCTCGGCCCGCTTACGAATCCGGCCGGAGTGAAACACCAGGTGGTCGGCGTGTTCACCCAAGCCTTGTGCCGCCCGCTGGCCGAGGTGCTGCAGCGCCTGGGCAGCAAGCATGTGCTGGTGGTGCATTCGAAGGATGGCCTGGACGAGTTCAGCCTGGCTGCGCCGACCTTTGTCGCTGAGCTGAAGAACGACGAAATCACCGAATACTGGGTCGAGCCGGAAGACCTTGGCATGAAGAGCCAGAGCCTGCATGGCCTGGCCGTCGAGAGCCCACAGGCATCGCTGGAGCTGATCCGCGACGCCTTGGGCCGGCGCAAGACCGAAAACGGCCAGAAAGCGGCCGAGATGATCGTGCTCAATGCGGGCGCAGCGCTGTACGCCGCTGACCATGCCATGAGCCTCAAGGCGGGTGTGGAACTGGCCCACGACGTCCTGCACACCGGCCTGGCCTGGGAGAAGCTGCAGGAGTTGGGTGCCTTTACCGCGGTATTCAAGGTGGAGAACGAAGCATGAGTGTGCCGACGGTGCTGGAAAGGATCATTGCCCGCAAGTTCCAGGAAGTGGCCGAACGCAGCGCGCGCGTCAGCCTTGCCGAACTGGAGGCCCTGGCCAGGACGGCCGATGCGCCGCGTGGTTTTGCCAAGGCCCTGATCGAACAGGCCAAGCGCAAGCAGCCGGCGGTAATCGCAGAAATCAAGAAGGCGTCGCCGAGCAAAGGTGTGATCCGCGAGAACTTCGTGCCCGCGGACATTGCCGTCAGCTATGAGAAGGGCGGGGCGACCTGCCTGTCGGTGTTGACCGACGTGGATTACTTCCAGGGTGCCGACGAGTACCTTCAGCAGGCCCGCGCTGCGGTCTCGCTGCCGGTGATCCGCAAGGACTTCATGGTCGACCCTTACCAGATAGTCGAAGCCCGTGCCCTGGGGGCCGATTGCGTGTTGCTGATCGTGTCGGCGCTCGATGACGTGAAGATGGCCGAGCTGGCTGCCACCGCCAAGGACGTTGGCCTGGACGTACTGGTCGAAGTGCATGACGGTGACGAACTGGAGCGCGCGTTGAAGACCCTCGATACGCCGCTGGTGGGGGTGAATAACCGCAACCTGCACACCTTCGAGGTCAGTCTTGAAACCACCCTCGACCTGCTGCCGCGCATCCCGCGTGACCGCCTGGCCATTACCGAGAGCGGCATTCTCAACCGTGCCGATGTCGAGCTGATGGAAATCAACGAGGTGTACTCGTTCCTGGTCGGTGAAGCGTTCATGCGCGCCGAGCAGCCGGGGCTGGAACTGCAGCGGTTGTTTTTCCCCGAGCAGGTGAAGAAGACCGTTCAGCAACTGGACTGATTGAAACGAAGCCGGCTTATGCCGGCTTTTTTGTATGTCCGTTCTGGCCTCTTCGCGGGTCAAGCCCGCTCCCACAGGTTCTCACTGCACTCAGGCATTGGGGTGTACATGTGGGAGCGGGCTTGCCCCGCGAAGAGGCGAGTGAAAACAACATAGAAGGTGGATCAATGATCGATCAACCCCTGGCCCTCACCGTCGAACAAGGCCTTCACGCCGAACAGGATCTGCTGGCTGCCGTATGCCGCGGCGAACGGGAACATGGCGTGCTGTTCTGGCGCCCCACCGACCACGCCCTGGTCATGCCCCGGCGCATGAGCCGCCTGGACAACTTCGAAGTCGCCTGCGCCGAGCTGGCAATCGCCGGCTGGCCGGTGCTGCTGCGCGAAAGCGGCGGCGAGCCGGTGCCCCAGTCCCATTCGACGGTGAACGTTGCCCTGGTCTACGTCGCGCCGCGCAGCGAAGGCGACCATGGCCGAATCGAAAACGCTTACGAGCGCCTTTGCCTGCCGCTGTGCGATGTCTTGCGCGAATGGGGCGGCGTGGCATCGGTGGGCGAAATCGACGGTGCTTTTTGTGATGGTCGCTACAACGTCAATCTGAATGGCCGCAAGCTGGTCGGTACGGCTCAGCGCTGGCGCCAGGGACTGGGCGGCAAGCGGCCGGTGGTGCTGGTGCATGGCGCGCTGCTGCTGGATAACGAGCGCGAGTCGATGGTCGCCGCGGTCAACCGCTTCAACGAATGTTGCGAGTTGGAGCAGCGCTGTCGTGCCGATAGCCATATCGCCCTGCACGAAGTAGTGCCCGAGGCGCCCTGGTTCGAGCGCTTGTCACAGGCCTACAGCGACGTGCTGGCGACGCTGCCCAAGGATTAACGGGTGCCGTAGACCACCATGGTCTTGCCCTTGACCTGCACCAGGCTGCGTTCTTCAAGATCCTTGAGGACGCGGCCGACCATCTCGCGTGAACAGCCGACAATGCGGCCAATTTCCTGACGGGTGATCTTGATCTGCATGCCATCAGGGTGGGTCATGGCATCGGGCTGCTTGCACAGGTCGAGCAGGCAACGGGCCACCCGGCCGGTAACATCGAAGAATGCCAGGTCGCCGACCTTGCGCGTCGTGTTGCGCAGGCGCTGGGCCATCTGGCTGCCAAGGGCATAGAGAATTTCCGGGTCTTGCCGCGTCACTTCGCGAAACTTGTCGTAGCTGATTTCCGCCACTTCGCATTCGGTCTTGGCGCGGACCCAGGCGCTGCGCTGCTGATCACTGTCGGACGGCTCGAACAGCCCCAGTTCCCCGAAGAAATCGCCGTTGTTGAGGTAGGCAATGATCATCTCATGCCCTTCGTCGTCTTCGATCAGTATGGTGACCGAGCCCTTGATGATGAATGACAAGGTTTCGGCACGATCGCCAGCACAGATAATGTTGCTCTTGGCGGTGTAGCGACGGCGCTGGCAATGCACCAGCAGCTTGTCGATGTTCTTGATCTTGGCGGGTAGGGCTGAGGCAACCATCACGAAATCCTGTTCGATGTGACGCATAGGCTCTTGTTAGTCATTGCCTGGCGCATGGCGCCAGTCAATTGGCGCCAGCTTATCAGACACTGCAGGATGTTTCGGCACAAATGCGACGCGCATTGAGCTTTTCCGACAGCCATACAAGGCTTAAGCTGACACCCTTTTGCGAATTCCAGGAGTACGGACAGATGAAGGCACGCATCCAGTGGGCCGGTGAAGCGATGTTCCTCGGCGAGTCGGGGAGCGGCCACGTGGTGGTGATGGATGGCCCGCCCGAGGCTGGCGGCCGCAACCTGGGCGTGCGCCCGATGGAAATGCTCCTGCTCGGCCTGGGTGGCTGCAGCAGCTTCGATGTGGTGAGCATCCTGAAGAAATCCCGGCAGGCGGTGGAAAGCTGCGAAGCCTTCCTGGAAGCCGAGCGCGCCAGTGAAGACCCGAAGGTTTTCACCAAGATCCACATGAATTTCGTGGTCAAGGGTCGTGGGCTGAAAGAAGCTCAGGTCAAGCGGGCGGTGGAGCTGTCGGCGGAGAAGTATTGCTCGGCGTCGATCATGCTGGAGCGCGCTGGTGTGGAAATCACCCACGGCTACGAGATCGTCGAGCTGGGTTGATTCCAAGATTTTGGGGCTGCTGCGCAGCCCATCGCTGGCAAGCCAGCTCCCACACCGTCCCTGTGGGAGCCGGCTGGCCGGCGATGGGCCGCAAAGCGGCCCCAGCGGTATATCAGTTGCGCAAGGCCGGCAAGGCAACCCGCAACCAACCCGGAAGCCAACTTCTCACCGCCCGGCTCAACCGCTCCCGCCGCTTCTGATACCCCAGCCCCAAGCCAATGACGCCAAGCCCGATCAACGTCAGCACCACCGGGAACAGCAGCGACTCGGCAAACACCTCGTACGACAGGTAGCCGAGATAAGCCGCCACCCCCAGCGCCCCGAACACCATGAATTGCGGCCGGCGCAGCAGTACAGCCATCCCCATCAGGCCAAGGTTGATCAAGCAGTACAGTGCCTTGCCCAGCTCACTGTCGCTTTCCATCATCGTCAGCCCGCCCCAGAACGCCGCCAGCCCGGCCAGGTAGCCCCAATGGGCATAGTCCTCGCGGGTACGGCCGTCCACCAGCAGAAATACCAGTAACAACCCCAGCCCGAACCACAGCGACACCGTGCGCCGCTGCTCCCAGCTGAACGGCGAACCGTACACCCACTCGCTCAGGTCCATCGACATGAACCACAGCGCGACGGCGATCGGCATCACGATGAACGGGTAAGGGATCAAGCGCAGCATCAGCAGGCCGGCCAGCACCGTGGCTGCCTCCATCATCAGCCAGCCACCCTGTACGTAGGTGTAGTACTGGTGATAGTTCGCTTGCGCATCGTCCAGCGGCCACCAGCCAGCCAGGCGTTCGAGAGCGAACACTGCCAACGGCACGATGCTCACCGCGACGGCCGCCAGCACGCCAGCGGCAATGGGCTGCTGGCGCTTCTGAAGATTCAGGGCGAACAGGGTGAGCAAGGCGATGTACAGGGCAGCGATGGCCAGCAGGGCCGCGTCGCCAATGCGCATCCAGGCCTCGGTCAGCAACCAGCCCATGGCGCCCATGATCAACAGGGCGCCGAAGTAGAAGGCGACGTGCGCCAACTGGAAACTGCCACGCGAGGCAGGCTGGTTGTGCAGGAACTCCAGCAGGGCCTGGTCCTGGCCCGGCTGGAGTATGCCGGCTTGCACGGCGCGCGCCAGGTCCTTGGCGTCTATTCGGTCCGTCATGGGCGTGCCCTTAGATGCGGTAGGTGCTCTTGGTCATGACCTTGGCCAGCAGGCTCATGCCAAAGCGTACCGGTGCCGGGAAGCGATAGCCGCCGGCCTCGAGGGCAGATTCGGCGTGCTGTTCTTCATCCACGCGCATCTGTTCGAGGATGGCGCGGGATTTCTCGTCTTCGTGGGGAATTTGCTCGAGGTGTTCGTCAAGGTGCTTGCACACCTGATGCTCGGTGGCGGCGACGAAGCCCAGGCTGACTTTGTCGCTGACCAGGCCGGCGAGGGCGCCGATGCCGAACGACATGCCGTAGAACAGCGGGTTGAGCACGCTTGGGTGACTGCCCAACTGACGGATGCGCTGCTCGCACCAGGCCAGGTGGTCGACTTCTTCCTCGGCGGCATGTTCCATCGCCTTGCGTATCTGCGGCAGCTTGGCGGTCAGGGCCTGACCCTGGTACAGCGCCTGGGCGCAGACTTCGCCGGTATGGTTGATGCGCATCAGCCCGGCAACGTGGCGGGTCTGGCTTTCGTCCAGGTCGACATCCGGCTGGATGATGGCCGGGGAGGGCCGGGACGGTTGGCCGCTGAAGGGCAGCAAGGTGCGCATGGCGGTATCGGCCTGCAGCAACAAGCGGTCGAGCGGCGAGTAGTGACGTTCGGTAGCCATCGGGCACCTCCGCTAGAGTGTGCCCGACAGTTTACCGCAATCGCTTCAGGGTCGCTTGCCCTGGATCAGCCCGGTGGCCAGTGCATCTGGCGCTGGCCGAGCACGTGCATGTGGATGTGGTAGACGGTCTGGCCGCCTTGTTCGTTGCAGTTCATGACTACGCGGAAACCGTCCTCGCAGCCGAGCTCCTTGGCCAGGCGCTGAGCCGTGAACAGGATATGGCCTGCCAGGCCTTTGTCTTCTTCGGTCAGGTCGCTGAGGGTGCGGATGTGTTTTTTCGGGATGACCAGAAAATGCACCGGCGCCTGGGGCGCGATATCGTGAAACGCCAGAACCTGGTCGTCCTCGTAGATGATCTTCGCCGGGATTTCCCGGTTGATGATCTTGCAGAATAAATCGTCCACAGCACTTGCTCCATGGTGAGGGTCCGGGCCGAGTGTACTGAGCCAGGCGCCGCTCGCCCAGTGGCTATTCCATTCCGGCCGGGCAGTAACGTCGGTGGATGAACCCTGCCAGCTTGCGTGCCAGCCAGCGCGGCAGCAGGCGCGGGGCGAAGGCCAGCCAGCGGTTGCGCCGCAGCGGCATGATCAGCGGGCGGTTTTTTGCCAGGGCGCGGACTGTGTACAACGCCACTTCCTCGGGGCTCAGGCAGCGGCTGCTGCCGTCGAGTCGGGGAATGCGCCGACGCGCGGAGCGCACCGGGCCGGGGCACAATACCGAGACCTTGATGCCGGTAGGCTTGAGCTCTTCGCGCAGTGCTTCGGTGAAGTTCAGCACATAGGCCTTGCTCGCGGCATAGGTCGCCATCCATGGTCCTGGCGCGACTGCTGCCAGGCCGGCGACATTGAGGATCTGCCCGCCGCCCTGTACCGCCATCAGGTTGCCGATGGCGTGGCACAGGCGGCTCATGGCGAGGATGTTGACCTCAAGCAAGTCTTGCTCATCGGCCCATTCGTGGGCCAGAAACGGACCGTAGGTACGTTGGCCGGCGCAATTGACCAGCAAGTCGATACGCCGTTCGCCTTCCTCAAGCTCCAGCACGAAGCCTGACAGGCGCAGCGGCTGGCTCAGATCGCAGGCGCGAAACAGCACTTCGACACCAAAGCGCTGGGTCAGCTCCATGGCCACCGGCTCCAGGGTTTCTCGATGGCGTGCCACCAGGATCAGACTACGCCCGCGCCGCGCCAGCGCTTCCGCCAGGGCCAGGCCCAGGCCGCTGGAAGCACCGGTGATCATGGCGTAACGGGTCATGCAAGGCTCCTGGGGGCTGAAGAGGGCGCCTAGTGTACAACTTGGCCGGGCAAGGTGTTGCCTTTTGCTACAAGGCCTTGGCGCTTAGTGCCTGGGTGCGCTCCAGCGCTGACCGGTACTCGCCGTGCAGGCGTTCGATCAGCTCGGCAGCTGCGGGCAGGTCATGGATCTCGCCTACACCTTGGCCGGCGGACCAGACGGTCTTCCAGACCTTCGCTTCATCATCGAGGGGCTTGAGTTTGCCGGCCTCGTGCCCGGATTTCAGCGCGGCCATGTCGTAGCCGGCCTGTTCCAGGCTCGGGCGCAGGAAGCTCGCTGGAATCCCGGAAACTGCGGGGGTGTGGATGATGTCGGCGGCATGGGCACCTAGCAGCATCTGCTTGTAGGGCTCCTGCGCACGGCTTTCGCGAGTGGCGATGAAGCGAGTGCCCATGTAGGCCAGGTCGGCGCCCAGCAACTGGGCAGCGAGAATCTCGTGGCCGTGGTTGATGCAGCCGGCCAGCAGAAGGGTCTTGTCGAAGAACTGGCGGATCTCGGCCGCCAGGGCGAATGGGCTCCAGGTGCCGGCATGCCCTCCTGCGCCCGCCGCTACGGCAATCAGGCCATCGACACCCGCCTCGGCGGCTTTTTCCGCATGCCGGCGGGTGGTTACGTCGTGGAACACCAGGCCGCCGTAGCTGTGTACCGCATCCACCACTTCTTTGACTGCGCCGAGGCTGGTGATGACGATCGGCACCCGATGCTCGACGCACTGCGCCAGGTCGGCCTGCAGGCGTGGATTGGTGGGGTGGACAATCAGGTTGACGGCATAGGGCGCCGGCTCATGCAACTGCGCCAGGCCTGCCTCTATCTCCTCCAGCCAGGCTTTGAAGCCAGCACTGTCGCGCTGGTTCAGGGCCGGGAAGCTGCCAACCACACCCTTGCCGCAACAGGCCAGAACCAGATCGGGGTTGGATATCAGGAACATGGGTGCAGCGACCACGGGCAAGCGCAGGCGATTTTCCAGCGAAGCGGGTAAAGACATGGGCAAGGCTCCAGTGCAGAACGGGTTGCGTCAGAACGGTTTGACCACCACGAGGATCACGATGCCCAGCAGGAACAGCACCGGCACTTCGTTGAACCAGCGGTAGTAGACATGGCTGCGCGTATTGGCGCCGCTGGCGAAGCGTTTGAGTTGGGCACCACATACATGGTGGTAGCCGGTCAGCAGGATCACCAGGGTCAGCTTGGCATGTAGCCAGCCTTGGCTCAGCCAGCCGGGGGTGAGGTATAGCATCCAGGCCCCGAACACATAAGTGGCGATCATTGCCGGGTTCATGATGCCGCGGTACAGCTTGCGCTCCATGGTCACGAAGCGTTCCTGGCTGATGCTGTCCTGGCTCTGGGCGTGGTAGACGAACAGGCGAGGCAGGTAGAACAGGCCGGCGAACCAGCAGACCACGCTGACGATGTGCAGCGCTTTGATCCATAGGTAAAGCATGGAGGGAGTTCCTTCAGGTTTTCACGGTCGTCAGATAGTAGAGGCCAAGTGCCCGAAGGGTCACCCGAAGAGTTGTTACAGGCGCCTTGCACCCCTATTATCGTGCGCTTTCCAGTTGGCTCGTTGATAAAGGGGCAAGCGTTATGATCAAGGTCGGTATCGTCGGCGGCACGGGTTACACCGGCGTCGAACTGTTGCGTCTGCTGGCGCAGCATCCACAGGCCGAAGTGGCGGTCATCACTTCGCGTTCCGAAGCGGGTGTGGCGGTCGCCGACATGTATCCGAACCTGCGCGGTCACTACGACGGCCTGGCCTTCAGCGTGCCGGACAGCAAGGCCCTGGCGGCCTGCGACGTGGTGTTCTTTGCCACTCCGCACGGTGTTGCCCATGCACTGGCTGGTGAGTTGCTGGCTGCCGGCACCAAGGTCATCGACCTGTCCGCCGACTTCCGCCTGCAGGACGCCACCGAGTGGGGCAAGTGGTATGGTCAACCGCACGGTGCCCCCGAGCTGCTCAAGGATGCGGTCTACGGCCTGCCTGAGGTGAACCGCGAGAAGATCCGCCAGGCGCGCCTGATCGCGGTGCCGGGCTGCTACCCGACCGCTACCCAGCTGGGCTTCCTGCCGCTGCTGGAGGCTGGCCTGGCCGACCCGTCGCGCCTGATCGCCGACTGCAAGTCGGGTGTCAGCGGTGCCGGTCGCGGGGCTGCCGTGGGTTCGCTGTTCTGTGAAGCCGGCGAGAGCATGAAAGCCTACGCGGTCAAAGGCCACCGCCACCTGCCGGAAATCAGCCAGGGCCTGCGTCTGGCTGCGGGCAAGGACATCGGCCTGACCTTCGTGCCGCACCTGACTCCGATGATCCGCGGCATCCACGCCACCCTGTACGCCACCGTCGCCGATACTTCGGTCGACCTGCAGGCGCTGTTCGAGAAACGCTATGCCGATGAGCCGTTCGTCGACGTGATGCCAGCGGGCAGCCACCCGGAAACGCGCAGCGTGCGCGGTGCCAACGTCTGCCGTATCGCCGTTCATCGCCCGCAGGGTGGTGACCTGGTGGTGGTGCTGTCGGTGATCGACAACCTGGTCAAGGGCGCTTCCGGCCAGGCGGTGCAGAACCTGAACATCCTGTTCGGCCTGGACGAGCGCATGGGGCTGTCCCACGCTGGCCTGCTGCCGTAAGCGCAGGTTTATCGAAGAGGCCCGCCCAGTGCGGGCCTTTTTGTTTGCCGCGACTAAAGCCGCACAATTCTTGACCAATTTTCTCGGAGAAGCGGATAATGCGCGTCATCGAGTTATATGGCGGCACTGCGCCGGGAGAATCTACATGAGCGTCGAAACCTTCACCCCCACGGTTCTGGAATTCACCCAAGGGGCAGCGCAAAAGGTGAAGACCCTGGTTTCCGAGGAAGGCAACGAGCGTCTGAAGTTGCGCGTGTTCGTGACCGGCGGCGGTTGTTCGGGCTTCCAGTACGGTTTCACCTTCGATGAAGATGTGGCCGAAGATGACACCATCGTCGAGCGCGAGGGCGTATCCCTGGTGGTCGACCCAATGAGCTTCCAGTACCTGGCAGGTGCCGAAGTGGACTACCAGGAAGGCCTGGAAGGTTCGCGCTTCGTGATCAAGAACCCGAACGCCGCCACCACCTGTGGCTGCGGTTCCTCGTTCTCGATCTGAGCCTTGCGATACGAAAACGCCGCGCATTTGCGCGGCGTTTTGCATTGTGGCGTAGCCAGTCAGGCCGGGTAGATCGCGCCGAGCACACGCAGCCCTTTGGCAGCGGTCACGCTGGGGCGGTTGGCGGCGATACCCTCGAGACAGCAATGGGCGAGCCAGGCAAAGGCCATGGCCTCGACCCAATCAGGATCGACACCGTGCGCCGCGGTGCTAGCCACCTGAGCCTCGGGCAGCAGTGCGCCAAGGCGAGCCATCAATGCACCATTGCGTGCACCTCCGCCGCACACCAGCAAGGCTTCGGTACCTTGCTGGGCGTTGTTCAGCGCGTCGATGATGCTGCGCGCGGTGAGTTCCAGCAGGGTGGCCTGGACGTCCTCGTCACGGTAGGGGGGGAGTCGGTCAAGGTGGCTATCCAGCCAGGGCAGGTTGAACACTTCACGGCCAGTGCTCTTCGGCCCGCTGCCAGCGAAGAACGGATCAGTCAGCAGGCTGCTGAGCAAATCGGCCTGCACCAGGCCGCTGGCTGCCCAGGCACCGTCTGCGTCATAAGGCTGGCCGTGCTTGCGTTCGATCCAGGCGTCCAGCAACACATTGCCTGGGCCGCAGTCGAAGCCATGCACCGGCTTGTCCTGCTCGATCAGACTGAGATTGCTGAAACCGCCGACGTTGAGAATGGCCAGGCGCTGCCCGAGGTGGCTGAACAAGGCTTCGTGGAAAGCTGGCACCAGGGGCGCGCCCTGGCCTCCAGCTGCCACGTCGCGGCGTCGGAAGTCGGCAATCACACTGATCCCGGTGAGTTCAGCGAGCAACGCCGGGTTGCCAATCTGCACGGTAAAGCCGCGAGCAGGCTCATGCCGGATGGTCTGCCCGTGGCTGCCGATGGCACGAATGGCACTGGCTTGCAGGCCACGTTTCGCCAGCAATTGCTGGATACCTTCGCCTGCCAGGCTGGCCCAGCGATTTTCCGCCAGTGCGGCACGAGCGATCTCGTCTGGGCCGCTGCTGCACAGGCTCAGCAGCGCTTGGCGCAGATCGGAGGGCATGGGTACATAGTGAGTGGCGAGCAGTTCCAGCTGCTCGCCGTGTTCGATCAGGGCGATATCCAGGCCATCGAGGCTGGTGCCGGACATCACCCCCAGGTAGAGCGCCATGGCGTTAGCGCTTGTTCGCAGCGAGCATGGTGGCCTTTTCCTGATCCATGCGGGCAATCAGGGGCTGACTCTGCTGCATGAAGCGTTGGCGTTCGGCCTTGGTGATCGGGTCGGCCATGGGTACTTTCTGGCTCAGTGGGTCGACATGCACGCCGTTCACCTGGAACTCGTAGTGCAAGTGCGGACCGGTGGAAAGGCCGGTGGTGCCGATGTAACCGATGATCTGGCCTTGTTTCACGCTGCTGCCGTTCTTGATGCCTTTGGCAAAGCCCTGCATGTGTCCATAGAGGGTCTTGTAGCTGTTGCCATGGGCAATGATGACGGTGTTGCCGTAGCCACCGCGGCGGCCGGCGAGCTCGATGCGGCCGTCACCTGCAGCCTTGATCGGCGTGCCCCGTGGCGCCGCGTAGTCGACCCCTTTGTGCGCGCGGATCTTGTTCAGGATCGGGTGCTTGCGCCCGGCGGAGAAGCGCGAGCTGATGCGGGCGAAGTCAACCGGGGTACGGATGAAGGCTTTGCGCAGGCTGTTGCCGTCGGCGGTGTAGTAGCTGGTGTTGCCTTGCTTGTTGGTGTAGCGCACTGCCGTGTAGGTCTTGCCGCGGTTGGTGAAGCGGGCAGAGAGGATGTTGCCGGTGCCAACCACCTTGCCGTCCATGACCTTCTGCTCGTAGACCACGTCGAATTCGTCGCCCTGACGGATGTCCTGTGCGAAATCGATGTCATAGCCGAGCACTTTGGCCATGTCCATGGCCATGCTGTGGGAAAGCCCGGCGCGCTGGGCCGAGGCCGACAGCGAACTCTTGATGACACCGTGGGCGTAAGCGGTACGTACGACGGGTTTGCTGATTTCGCGAGCGAAGGTGTAGCCCTTGGCCGTCTTGGTCAGCCGTATGGTTTCGAGGTTGCTTACCTTGCTGTGCAGGCTGGCCAGTTGGCCAGTCTTGTCGAGTTCGAACTGCAGCACCTGGCCATGCTTGAGCTGGCTGAATTGCTTGGCCTGCTTGTTGCTGGCCAGCAGGTCGTGCACTGCATTGGTCGGCAGACCGACCTTGGCGAACAGCGTCGACAAGGTGTCGCCGCGTGCGACGGTCACTTCGCGGTGGCTAGGGTCCTTGGCTTCTGGTTTCTGCTCGGCAGCCGGGGCTTGCTGAGCCGCTTGTTCGGTTGTGGTTTCGGCGCTTTCGATCTGTGCGAAGGGCGTGCCCTGATCGCCTTCGACTTGCACCAGTGGCGCGGCCTTGGACTCGTCCTTCAGCTGTTCGGCCGGGCTTTCCAGCTCCAGGCTGAGCGTGGTCTTCTTGGCTTCGACTTCGCTGGATGGAAATACCAGCAGTGCCAGGCTGAGCAGGGCGGCGATGCCGCTGGCGGCCAACAGATGGCTTTTCGGATAAAGCGGGGGCGCTTTAGGCGTTTCGTTGGTCATAGGTAAGGTGGCTTTGAAGAAAAGTGAATATGGAAAAGATGAATGACATGATGAAGATGAAATAACTGTATAAAATATAACCAAATCCATTTTCACGCAAGGGCGCGTAGACGCCGCAACGCTGCGGTCAGGTCACATTCCGTTGCGAAACTTGTATTTGATGGCCGATCTTGTATGGTTGGCTCCCCTTGAATCTGAGCCTTGCGGGTCTGTCTATGAAGTCGGTTGAAGAGCAGCTGGCGCTTATCAAGCGCGGTGCGGAAGAAGTATTGGTCGAGTCGGAACTGGTTGAGAAGCTCAAGCGCGGCCAACCTCTGCGCATCAAGGCAGGCTTCGATCCTACTGCCCCCGACCTGCACCTCGGGCACACGGTGCTGATCAACAAGCTGCGCCAGTTCCAGGAGCTGGGGCATCAGGTGATCTTCCTGATCGGTGACTTCACCGGGATGATTGGTGACCCGAGCGGCAAGAGCGCTACGCGCCCACCGCTGACGCGCGAGCAGGTGCTGGACAATGCTGAGACCTACAAGCAGCAGGTGTTCAAGATCCTCGATCCGGCCAAGACCGAAGTTGCCTTCAACTCTACCTGGATGGACAAGCTGACGCCGGCCGATTTCATCCGCCTGGCTTCGCAGTACACCGTAGCGCGGATGCTCGAGCGCGATGACTTCGACAAGCGTTACACCACCAATCAGCCAATCGCCATCCACGAGTTCCTTTACCCGCTGGTGCAAGGGTACGACTCGGTGGCGCTGAAGGCGGATGTGGAGCTGGGTGGTACCGACCAGAAGTTCAACCTGCTGATGGGGCGTGAGCTGCAGCGTGCCTACGGTCAGGAAGCGCAGAACATCGTGACCATGCCGTTGCTCGAAGGCCTCGACGGCGTCAAGAAGATGTCCAAGTCGCTGGGTAACTATGTGGGTATCCAGGAAGCGCCGGGTGTCATGTACAGCAAGCTGGTGTCGATCCCCGATACGCTGATGTGGCGTTACTTCGAGCTGCTGAGCTTCCGTTCGATGGAAGAGATCGAGCAGTTCCGTGCCGATGTGGCCAATGGCGCGAACCCGCGTGACATCAAGATCAAGCTGGCGGAAGAGATCGTTGCGCGTTTCCATGGTGAAGAGGCTGCGGCCAATGCGCACCGTGCTGCGGGTAACCGTATGAAAGAGGGTGAGCTGCCGGAAGACTTGCCTGAGATTGAGGTTTGCGCGGCAGAAGACTTGCCGATCGCTGCCGTTCTGAACCGGGCGGGCCTGGTGAAGAACTCGGCGATGGCGCGGGACCTGCTCAATGGCGGTGCCGTCAAGGTCGACGGCGCGGTGGTTGAGCGCGACTTCATGTTTGCAATTGGCGCAACCCATGTGTGCCAAGCGGGCAAGAAGGCGTTTGCGCGGATCACTCTCAAGGCTGAGTGATCGGTTGTTGATGTAGCTATATATAGAAGCGGGGAGGCCGATATGCCACCCCGCTTTGTTTTCAGCGATATCAAAGTTTTTTGTAATTAATCCTTTAAAGGGTTTAGAATACCCTTATA
>Ga0247821_10000466_pt1 | contig 22454 bp, 35 predicted proteins | sample 13C_Glycerol_Day_FD_192481 | JGI IMG/M metagenome (GOLD analysis project Ga0247821, IMG submission 192481) | Soil microbial communities from agricultural site in Penn Yan, New York, United States - 13C_Glycerol_Day14 | ecosystem: Environmental > Terrestrial > Soil > Agricultural land | place... | reverse complement strand
AGTGCTTGGCTACAATCTTGTTGGGGGTACTGTAGGAGGTCGCATGTACACCGAATTTCGTTGCCAGAACGAAGCATGTAGCATCACGTTCAAAGGCCAGATCACGCATGACGTAGTGTCAGATGGACCCTGTGTGATCTGCCCGAATTGCGGTGCAAAGCATGTCGCAGTTGAAAAAATTGGTGTCCCTGACGGGCCGGACTCCTATCGCTTCCAGCTATGCCGAAAGCCCAGTCACGGACCTAGTGATGGCGGCGGCTAAGCTGCTTTGAGCAGTGCCTCAATCACCCGCTGCCCGGCCAGCGGCGGTACTGCGTTGCCCGCCATGTGCATGGTCAGCCGGTGGTTGTCTGGGCGCAGGGTGTCAGCTGGGAACGACTGTGCGGCCAGGGCTTCGCCGGCGCTGAGCATCCGCATGCGGTCACCGTCGACCAAGGCCCAGCGGTCCAGGGTGGTGATGGTGCCTATCGGGCGGTTGATGTCGCGTCCGGTGAGGCCTGAGCCTTTGCCGTAGTAGGGCATGATGAACCTGTCGCCAAAACGCTCGCGGCCGCTGCGCACACGTTCCAGAGTGGTCTGGGCCCGGCCCGGTTTATCAATCGGCGACCAGCGCCCGGCTTCGAAGTCGAGGAAGCTGGCCGCCGGCACATGCTGGCGCCGGTGCAGCTCGAGCATCAGCGGTGCCTTACTGCGGGTCAGGACCAGGAACAGCCGCACGCGATGCTGCGGCACGCCCAGGTCGGCGCAGTCCACGACGTGCGGCGCGACCTGGTAGCCCAACGCCTGTACTGCTGACACCCAGGCCGGGTACAGCGCCCAGTCAGTGAACTCCTCGACGTTCTCCACCAGTGCCGCTTCCGGTCGGTGAAACTCCAGCGCAGACACCACGGCCCAGGCTGTCGAGCGCGACGAGTCGTGCTGCGGGTTGCCCGACTTCTTGCCCCGGGCCTTCGAGTGGCCCTGGCAGCATGGGGAGGCCAGCAGCAGGTCATGCTTCGGCACCTGCTCCCACCGGGCCTGGTGCAGGTCCTGGCAGACATGTTCAGCGTGTGGGTGATTGGCTGAGTGCCACTTTACGGCCTCGGGCCAGTGGTTTGCCGCCCAGAGAACCTGGACGCCTGCGGCGCGCGCGCCGGTGCTCCATCCGCCTAGGCCGGCGAACAGATCGATTGCTGTGGGCATGGGGATACCTATCTGCGCTTGAGAAGGATGTGGCTACAGTTAAGGGATTGGGGGTGGAGCGATGCTATGAATCCAAAGGTGACTTGCAAAAAGTGCGGCAAGGAAACCGAAGTTCAATTCCGCCAAGACAATGAAACCGGTGGGCAGGTTTTCAACTGCCAGCATTGTGACGCCTTGCATATTGAGGAATCGTATTTCAAGGCGCCAGGAGCTCCCGCGCAGTTCCGCTTTCGACTCGCAGATGAGTCTTAGGCCGCTATCGTCTGGTGATTAGCCGCCCAGAGAACCTGAACGCCTGCGGCGCGCGCACCGTGCTCCATCCGCCGAGGCCGGCGAACAAGTCGATTGCTGTGGTCATGGCCGTTTTGGTCCTTTCGTGCAGGAGCCGCCCTCGCCGGGGTGGCGTGATTCGTTGAAGTGGGGAGGCGCCGGCGGTAGCGTCGAACGAGCGAAAGCTGGCTAAGCTCAGAAGGCGAAACTCTCAGGGGTTATAGGCCATGACGAAAAAACTCAACTGCCAGAAATGCAACCAAGATACGTCCGTAGAGCTCTACTTTGACGAGGACATCGACAGTCAGGCCTTCAACTGCGAGCACTGTGGTGGGCGGCATGTTGAGGTTGAGACCAGCAATCTGCCGGGGTCCCCTGTCTTGAGCAGGTTCCGATTAGATGAAGATGAGTGATCATGATGTCGACCAGGCATCAGGCCTTCAGCCTGGCGTGATTTGTTGAAGCGGGCTATTGGTTAAATTTTCGTCACTTCCGGCTGCCAGCCCTCTCGGACCCAGGACTCGTCGTCATGGACGTCATCGCAGGAGCTGCACCCGTAGAGCGTCCTGATCCGTATCTTCATGGCAATCTCCATTGCAGGCGCCGCCCTCGCCGGGGTGGCGTTTTGGCACTAATTTGGATAAAAAGCGGTTTCCAGCGTGTCGAGGGAGAGGTATCTCAATGGACTGTGAACCAACAAATAGCGAAATTGCACTTGAACTCGGAATAGATGAGGCCGAAGTGGAGAAATATCGGGGGGATACGTTCCTACTGGGGGACGGCTCATGGTTGATCCATTTTGCGTATGAGATGCCCAAGGAACTTCGCCATCGGCTTACCAAAGGCTACACGCTCATCTATACCAAACCTCTAGAAAGCACCGGAGCTGGGCAGAACGATTAATCCGATATGCTGAGGCGTAGATGCGGCATTTGAGTCGTGGAATAGATATTGCTCTCCCTCCCAAACCAACCGTGTAGTGGGGACTTGGGTATGCTTCGGGAGGAGATCTACTTCACGGCTGCGGTGATCAGCATAGTGGTGGTAGTTGATCTGGTGGCCATCTACGTCTACTTCCGATGCAGGCCTTGAGGGGTAGTGACTTGACCCGATCGTCCCCTAATGCGGGGAAGCGGTGGCAATCTGGGGTTGAATGGGGTTTACTTCAGGCCGCCGGTGCATGACCCCATCCATGCTTGGTCCGGCAAAAGGCATCCGCTATGCGGGTGCCTTTTTTATTGAGGCTTATGATCTTATCGCCCGACACGCTCTTCAGCCGACCCGTCTGCTCATTTGCGTGTGCCGGTTTCACATTTCATTCTCATTCACGCGATACGCTGACTGGCCGGATACGAAGTTTTCAAATTGGAATAGAAGTTGCTCAGTCCCCTACAACTAATCGCACTGGGGGCCAAGCTATGACTGATCTGGAGATCTACTTCGAGATTACTGTGGTTGTGATAGCTCTGGCGGTTGATCTAGTGGCCATCTATTTGTATTGAGGGGGAAGGCGAATGATTTTCCCCATTCCCCCCCTAGCTTGGGCCAATCACAGGATCCGTCGCATGGAAAGACAATCGAAAAACTCAGAATCGCACCAAGAGAAAATGCGCACTCTTGACGACGATGAGGCTGATTGTCTTCGGCTTGGGATCTCGCATCGCTTTATGCATATCTCGGCACTGTCGCCGTCGACACGTATATCGCACGCGGAGCGCCACGGTCGATTGTTCACCGCTGACGAGATAAGGCAGTGGATGGTAGAGGGCGACAATGCCATCAGTTGCCAATGTACCTTCACGCTGGTTCTAGTCGACGAGAATGGAAGCCCTCGTATGACGAGCCTCTTGGTGCGAGCAGCTGTCGCCAGGCAGAAGTTCTTTGCTGCCCGTGCAAGGGATGACATTTCTTCCTAACCAATCCTCAGAGCTTTGCCATGGCTGCTTCTCAGTGGGCAGGATGCCGCTCGGCGGCAAAGTGCATTGGTGCTGGCGCCGGCGATGCCGGACTCGGTTTGAAATGCGCTTCAAGGCCTATCGCTCCAGCGCGGAAAGTCGATGCCGTTTTTCTCAGCCAGCCGCACCAGGTAGTGGCTGGTGATGCCGAGCTTCTTCGCGACGAAATTACGGCTCAGGCCGATGCCGCTGTTTGCCCTGATCAGCTCCACCAGCTTGGCCTCGGCTTCGGCCTTGGCCTGTCGTGCTGCCGCCCGGGCCTTTCGTTCCTGGTTGTTGCTTTGGAAGTAGAAGCCCGCATCGCGAGATATGCGGAATAGGGTTGTTCTGTCGATGCCCAGGGCGCGCACGGCCTCGATCAGGGTCATGGTCTTGGCCGCTTCCCGGACGCGATCCAGCGTTTCCCGTTTCTCGGCGGCTGTGGCCCGGGCCACTGGATCCCCACCGGCGAGCAGGCTGCCGTGGTGCGGTCGGCGCGGTTGATATTCGAAGTCGGGGAGCTTGGTTGCCTGGCCGCCGTTGGCAAAGAACTGGTCAATGCTGGCGCTCAGCTGCTCCAGATCCTGCTGGCGTTGATCCGGGATAGGGGGGCCGATCATCACTGCGCCCTCGCTGTGCGATCTGCCTTGGCCTCCAGCTGCTGGGCGTAGTCGACCGCCGCCTTGTAGCTGAAGCGGAAGCCACGGGTCTTGCCGGTGACCAACTCAACGATGTGGTAGGCGCACTCACCCTTGGTCACCACCTGGTAGCGCACGCTCATGGCTGGAGGCTCCTTGCCGATCATCGCGTAGAAGTCGGCGGTTGCGAGGGTGGCACGGGCGCGCAGGGCTTTCAGGCCCTCCACGCGCTGCTGCATGGCTGGATGCATGATGATTTCCTCGGGGAAGGGTGGGGGGTTAAGCGACGGGTTCGAGGGTTTCGGAACTGCGGCTAATTTGCAGCTGAGCAACCCGCACCGATCATGGGTAGCAGTCTCGGTGAACTGGGTCGCCTGAGTGTATGGACTACTTCCCGTCTGGCCTTGTTGCCAAGGCCAGTCAGTTGAATCAGGCAGCGCGCACCTTGCTGGCCCGAGCCTTCAACTCCTTGCCGTCGACATCAACGACTAGGTACTCGCCGCCACCGCGGCCGGTGCCCAGGTTCTTCGTGCCGATGAACTTGCCCGCCTTCTCGGCGCCGCGAGGGTTGGTGAGGATGACCGCTTGGCCTTTGGTGAATGCACTCATCTGAAGCTCCTTCTGGGGTGGTTGTCATCCCAAAACGCCCGGGTGGCCAGGCGCTTCAGTGATGCTTTCCCGCTCAGGCCTGCTGCTACTGGCAGCCACCCGGGCGTCAATCTCGATGTCAAAGAACTTGGTTCCAGTCGGTCCCGCTTTCCGGGGCTGGGAGATCACTTCGCTGATCCCGTGCTATCTGGCGGCTTCACCAGTCGTGTGGCGGGTCTCTTGAGGCCCTGCCGAAGTGCGCTTGCGTGCCTTCGATAAACAAACAATACCGGCGGTATTGTTTGCTGGTCAATACCTCCGGTCATAAAATTTTCACGCTCACAAAAAAGCCCGCTCAAAGGCGGGCTGAAGGGGATGGGGGAGTGGAGTGATTACGCCGGCGACCAGGCAACAAAAAGCCCGCTCAGGCGGGCCGGTTTACTCATAGACAGAATCACTCGATGTCGCTCCGTGAAGCGCAGAACATTAGCGCTCAGTCAACCGGTAGTCGGGTTTTCCTTCAACTACTGCTTCGTCTTGCCCTGCCAGGGAAACAACGACTCGAATCGCGGCGTCGCCCGAGCAACGAAACCCTGCCCCTTGTGCATGATGAAATAGGCGGCGACGTCATGCCGCTCGGCGAAGGCATAGCCTTCCTCCGGGCCGAGCACCATCAACAGTGTATCCAAGGCATCGGCATGCAGCGCCGAGGGGGCGACCACCGTCACTGCCGCCAGCGCGTGCTTGACTGGCCTACCGACACGTGGATCGAAGGTGTGCGAATAGCGCTGGCCACCTTCCTCGAAATAGTTGCGGTAATCGCCGGCGGTGGCAGCGCCGTAGCCATCCAGTGCAATGGCGTACTCCACTTGCTGCTCGCGCCCATCGCGCGGCACCTCGAGGGCGATGCGCCAGGGCGAGCCATCCGGCTTGCGGCCGACCCCTTTGAGTTCGCCGGTGATCTCGACCAGATAGTTCTGGATACCCAGGGCCGAAAGCCTATCGCCGACCCGATCCACCGCATAGCCGGCGACCATGCTGTCGAAATCCAGTTGTGCCGCCACATCCTTGCACAGCTTTTCTCCATCCAGGTGCAAGTGCTGGAGCCCTACCCGTTCCCGCTCCCGTGCCAGCGCGCTCGCATCCGGCACCTGCTTCCCTCGTGACTGCGGACCGAAGCCCCAGAGGTTCATCAATGGCAGCACCGTCAGGTCGAAAGCCCCGCCACTCTCGCGGAACAGTAACTCACCGTACGCCAGCAAGTGACGCATATCTTCCGGCACCGCCTGACAGGCGCCGGCCGGCAGATCGTTGAAGCGCGAAACCACGGAGTCGCCGCGCCAGGTGGAGAACTGCTGGTCGAGCGCCTCGAGTATCATCTGGACTTCGGCCTTTACTTGCTGCGAGTCGGGCGTCTGCGCGGTGGGTACGTAATGGATCGAATAAGTGCTCCCCATGGTCGGCCCGGAAAAGCGTTCGATCCGTTCGCCGCAGCCATACAGCAACGTCAACAGCATCACCAGCAGGCTTGCGCGCATCATTCGACACCTCGCTGATTCTGGCCGCCCCTTCGCGGCGCACGTTATTTCACCAGAACTGCAAGCACCAACTGTTTACTCAGGGCCTGGGAGCGCACCACGGCCGTTGGCGACGACGCCTGGCAGCACACCTGCTGACCACCACGCAAGCTGGCAATTGGTCTACCGCTCATCAGCAAATCTGATCAAAAACCGAACAAAGCCCCGATTCAACACTCTGAGTTGCGCGGGTGATCAATTGTCCCCCCTCCCTTTTCGCTCAACGTCCCGGAAGCAAAAAACCATCATGTGCATTAGCGCATAGGGGCGGTTTTTGTCCAAAAATTGGAGGACAGAACATGTCTAGCCATTCGTTGCAGAACGTCGAACACATGCAGGGCCGCATCCGCGCCCAGCGTCAGCCGCAACAGAAACCCTTCTGGCGCCGCCTGCTGGCCATCGCCTCACCCTCACAGCGTAGTTGGCACGGTGGGATCGAGCTCAGGGGTTACAAAGAACTATCCAACGCCACGCCGGTTGCCCCGGTCGCGGTCGGAAAAATACAGCTGGCGATTCCGCTCGGGCGGGGTCGCCGGTCTGTCCAGCCTTGCGTGCAGCCGGGACAGCATGTGCGCAAGGGCGAGGTGATCGGTATTGGCGATGACAACACCGCTTGGGTGCATGCCAGCACCTCCGGCATCGTGGAACGGATTGATCTCGCCTTCGCGGCCGACTCGGCCGAGCCGGTCATGGCCGTCATTCTGAACGCAGATGGTTTGGATGAGTGGATCGAACGCCCGCTACTGGGGTTACCGCAAACGCCCGAGACGCTGGTCGAACGAGCATTGCAGATGGGCATAGTCGGCCTTGGTGGCGCGGGTTTCCCGACGGCCCTCAAGCTGGCCGGCGCCCAGCAGCCCGATCTGCTGCTGATCAACGGCGCCGAATGCGAGCCCTTCCTTACCTGCGATGACCGTCTCATGCGCGAGCATGCCGAAGCGTTGATCGAGGCCGCCGACTATGTCGCCGCGCTGCTGGGAATAACGCTGACCCGTTTCGGTATCGAAACCAACAAACCGCAGGCGATGGCTACCTTACGTGCCGCCGCTCGCCAGGCGCGCACCCGAGTCGAGATATGTCCGCTACCGGAGCGTTACCCGGCAGGGGGGCAGCCGTTGATGATCAAGAGCCTTAGTGGCCGCAACCTGGCGCCAGGGACCCGGCCCGCCGATATCGGCGTCCTGGCGCTGAATGTCGCAACGCTCTACGCACTGGGCCGGGCCATCTTCCAGGGCGAACCTCTGATAAGACGCGTGCTGACGCTGACCGGGGACTGCGAGCGCCCCGGGAATGTCCTGGTGCCGGTGGGTTACCCGGTCAGCGCACTGCGTGCGATTGCTGGCGCGGCCCCCGGAGGGCAGTTGACCCAGGTCGGCGGCCCGATGATGGGACAGCCGCTACCGGCCCCCGCTGCCGTCATCAGCAAGACCAGTAGTTGCCTGATATTCGGCGCTGAGCGCTACCTGCCGGCAACCCAACCCGCAGGCAGTTGCATTCGCTGTACGCGCTGCGTGGATGTCTGCCCGATGTCGCTCAGACCCCTGGATCTCTACGCTGCCGCCGAACGCCTGGACAAGACCAGCCTGCAGGAACTGCGCTTGGATGCCTGTATCGAATGCGGCAGCTGCAGCAGTATCTGTCCGAGCAATATCCCGCTGCGCGATCGCTTCCGCCAGAGCAAGACGGAGATACGCGCATGAGCCTGGTACGCCGCCCCAATCCGCAACGACTGCGCACGGTGATGCTGCTGGTCATCTTGTGTCTCCTGCCGGGCACCGCCCTGTACGCCTGGCAATTTGGCGTCGTGGTCTGGTTGCAGATCTTCTGGTGCGTGCTGCTCGCCCTGGGCTTCGAAGCCGGCCTGCTGCGCCTGCGCGGGCGTAATGTACGCGAGGGCTTGAGCGACCTCAGCTGGCTGGTGCTAGGCCTGATACTGGCTCGGGCATTGCCGCTGCTGGTGCCGCTGTGGATGATCGCCCTGGCCAGTTTTGCCGCTCTCGCGCTCTGTAAACACGGCAGTGGAGGCCTTGGTCGCAACCGTCTCAACCCCGCCATGGTCGGTCTGGGGATCGTTGCTATCTGCTTCTATCAGCAGTTGTACCCCTCGCCATCGAACTATGCCCCCTGGACCGTCACTCTGGACGCCAAGGCGGTTCTTTTACAACAGCTACAGCTGGTGCCACGCCTTGACCTCGATGCGTTCACCGGCGCCACTCAATTGGCTCAGAACGAGTTCACGCTCATCACCCACAATCTGTCGGGGTACGGCTATATTGCCGGCGGTTTGATACTGGCTTTCCTGCGGGTGATCCGAATCGAGATTCCGCTGGCGATGCTCGCGAGCACAGTATTGCTGTGCATGGCCGCCGGCCATAGCCTGCAGGAAAGCCTGTACAGCCTCAGTCTCGGTGGATATCTATTCACCGCCTTCTTCATCGCCACCGATCCGGTCACCAGTCCCGATACACGCGCCGGTCGCATCCTCTTCGGCGTGGCCGTTGGCGCGCTGACTGAATTGATTCGCGAATTCGGGCTTTATGCCGATGGCCTCTGCTTCGCCGTGCTAGCCGGCAACCTGCTGGTGCCGCAGATCGACCGGTTGGTGCTGCGCATACAGCGCCCCTGGTACACAGCGAACACCTGACACTGAGAGCGTGCACAGCGCCGTAGGCGGGCGCGAAGGATGAGCGCAGTGAGTACCCCCGCGTCTCTCCGGCGGGTATACAGCGCAATCCGAACCCATAGCCGCTATTGAGTATTGGGCTTGAAGGGTATCGCTGTGTTCAAGCGCATTCTGCAAAATCGTGCATCACCGGTGCCCACCTTTAGGGTGTATATGGACTCATCCCCAGCAGAAAGATAAGCGTCTGCCCAAGTCACCTTGCGTGACTCAGGCAGGCGCCGAACTCAGCCCCTCAGTCCTCTGGGTCAGTTGGATCTTCAGGCTTCCACCTGGCAATCAAGTCGACCAGGAGTTCGGCAATTGCGTCGCTGTTTTCTGACAGGACTTCCAAGTGCTCGTTGATGCGATGGTATGTCTCGGTAGAGCCTCTCTGATCGATCCAGATGCCTATTTCCTCGATAGCAGAGCCCAAGGCATTGATGTTTTGGTTCAGGCGGCTGAGCAGGGCAGGGGTTGGATCATCAGGAAGATCGGACATAGCGATTCCTCAGGTTAATGACGGAAGCGTAGCAGGCAAATGAATTCTCTAGAGGTGGGAGAAATATAGGAACTGGGTGCCTGCCTGAGTTGCAAAAGACCTGATGTCCGTAGACTTACACTACCCCATCTGCCAAAAGCACTCACTATAGGATCCTGGCTTGTCAGCTCGCTGCGATATTGCTAGTGTCGATCTATGACTAACTATTTCCTCACCTCGACTACCACCACGACCGCTGAAAGCGGAGCGTGCGAGGTGTCGTGAGCCAATAGCAGACGAACTTCAAAGGCCCGCCAGCGATGGACAGGGCCTTTTTTATTCCCTTGTGTCGCTGGTTCAAACGCAAGGAGATGCACCCATGTACGCCCTGTTGATACTCGATATTCAAGTCGGGCTTGTTCACGGCCCGGAAAAACCATGGCGCTGCGAAGAGTTATTGGAAACAGTGAATACCCTGATGGACAAGGCACGCAGCGCTGGCGCTCCGATTTTTCTCGCACGCCACGTCGGGCCCGTTGGATCTCCAATCGAGCCAGACAGCCCGTTGACGATGATTGCGCAGGAACTGAAGCTTCTGGGTGGAGAGGTGGTATTCGAAAAACGGCGGCCCAACGCCTTCGAAATGACCGACCTGGCGGACAATTTGCGGTCTCGTGGGGCTACCGGTGTGGTAATCACTGGTATGAAAACTCAATACTGCGTCGACAGTACCTGCCGTGCTGCTCGTAATCTTGGCTTCGATGCGGTGCTTGTCGCCGAAGGTCATACCTGTTCAGACACACCAGTGATGAAAGCTAAGGACATCGTTGCTCATCACAATGCAACTCTTGACGGGCCGTTCTGCCAGCTAGTTCGGGCTGAGGAGTGGAGCTTCTAGCAGAGCCCGAAACTACGGGAATGCACATGACTTGCCATAAGCACTGGCACCATGTGACATTCCCGCACTTTAAATGGGACGTTAAGGGCCTGCTGTATATCGAAGAGATACGAACACCGTCGCATCTGGTAATAGGCGCAAGATGTACTGCCGGAACGCTTACTCAGCAACAGCATGAAAGGCATTCTCGATCGTCTAAGGCGCTGGGCTAGAACACTGAAACGCCAAACCATGCTGCTCTGGTTCTGTTACCAGCATCCGCAAACGCCCTGGCTTCCCAAGTGGGTTTCGGCTTTTGTGGTTGCCAATGAGCTGAGCCCGATCGACCTCATTCCCGATTTCATTCCAGTGCTCGGGTATCTGGACGATCTAATCATTCTGCCGCTTGGCATCCTGCTCGCCGTCCGGCTGATACCACAGAGTGTGCTCGAAGAGTGCCAGGTGAAGGCGAGAGAGTGGGCGGAAAGCCATGTGCAGCGGCCAGTGAGCAGACTTGCTGCGGTGCTCGTTGTACTTGCCTGGCTTGTTATTGCAGTGGGTACTTGGAGAGTTTTTCACTGACTGAATCAGCGCGCTCCAGTGAACACAAGCGAGGGGTTGCTTCTGGTCGGTAGCTGCCCCTCACAACAGGCAGCTTTCGACCCATAGCAGACACTCACACAGCTGGCTTGATCTGAGGACGGCTCTCTAGGTTTCGCTGCCTTACCGATGAGTTTAAGGAGTGACGCTTAACAGGAGCTTAATCAGAGCATTCCTACTGCGGCTTCGATGTTTCAGGGCCAACTGAAGGCTTTTTGGGAGCGAACCGGAACAGCGGTCGTGCACTGCCGACATCTTCTTGTGTCCAACTCGTTGAACAAGTCGTCTTGATAGTAAGTCTTCAGAGATGAGGCCTCCATCTTGCTCAAAGCGAGGCGGATACCGAACCTGTCATGACGAGCTGAGCGTGCATATGTGGGATAAGAAAGATCGAAAGTTGAAGGCTAGAGCGACGATTATCTGTCTCCGAAGTGGCAGGGTTCTGCTGGTTCGAAAGAAGGGCGGTAAGTGGAATTTCCCAGGTGGTGCCATCGAAGCTGATGAAACCCCTGTTGCAGCCGCTGCGAGGGAACTTCGCGAGGAGACGTCCATTGAAGGCCACGGCCTGCTTTCCCTCTGCACAGTGAGAGTAGGCTCGACCGTTCATCACATCTTCACCACCCATTTCGATGACGATGAGAAGCCAGTGGCCTCCAATGAGATCGTGGCTTGCAAATGGGTGCAGCGAGACAAGATCAGTCCGTCTATGCTCAAAGCGGCCGCCGCTGGGCTTATTGCTACCCAGTTGCCGGCATTGATCTCCTAGCATTCTGATTTGTCTGGATGATGACGAACGAGGCCACTCACGAGAGATCGATGATCTACGGTGCCGCATTCACAAATGACCCGCCCGCTCTGGATCGATAGCAGCCACTTGCGACTGGGAGAAATCGACACAAAGCTGTCTGTTTAACGTATGAACCGCTGCTGACATTTCAAAGTAATCTTCGACTATTTTCCTCTTTCTCACAGTTAGAACACGGAGGTTGATTCGACCTGATTAGGCGACCCAGCGTAGCCCGGCGACACTCACTAGGATCAAACCGATCCACACAAGCCTCCAGAACGACAGCACGTCACCCAACCAATACATGCCGACGATAGCTGTGCCGGCGGCGCCGATGCCAGTCCAGACCGCATACGCAGTGCCTACCGGCAGCACCCGCAGCGCCATCGTCAGCAATCACAGACTGCCGGCCAACACGACGATGGTGCCGACCAGCAGCCAGGGCCGTTCAAGGCCGCTTGCAGATTTCAATCCGACCGCAAAGAAAATCTCTAGGAGTCCGCCAACAATCAGCAGTAACCACGAGGTGTTGTAAGTCATTGGATGAAACCTGTATGGGCAAAAAAAAAGCGAGCCGGTGAAGGCTCGCTAAGGGGGAGGTAAACGGTTAGTTGGCCAGCAGTTTTCCGCTGAACAGGCTTTTCAGGGTTTTCACCAGCAGCACGGTCAGTGCCACGGTGAGGAACAGCAGAATCACGGCAGCGATCACCATCAGCAGTGAGTTGTCCTGGGCATGTGCGTATTTCAGTGCCGCATTACTCAGGGCTGCGATGGGGAAGCTGATTGCCCACCACGAAGGGGCAAAAGGCACATCGCGACGGAACACTTTGAAGCTCAACACCACGAACAAGAACAGACCAAAGAAGAACAACACGCTGGCAAACCGATCGATCTCGCCGAACACATTGGTGTATGCCAGGAAACCTACTTCAAAAGGAGCAATCAGGACCATCAGCGAAGGCACCATGCCTTTGGCCAGAGGATCTCCGTGCACCAGCCGCGAAAAAATACGGGTGAAGAAAACCAGAGCCAGCACCGCGCCCACAGCGAGGGCAAACAGGTTGAACTCCGCGACCCATGGCATGGGCATGTGCGCGCCGGTTACCGCGATATCGAGGGTAGCAACACCTGGAATCAGCCAGGCAGGCACGGCATTCAACGAATCCTGATTGCCCGACAACAGACGGGAAACCACCAGGCCTGCGAGCAACACCGTCAGTGTGCTGCCGAGAATCCAGAGCGCCTGTCCGAGCATTTCACTGTGGGGCGCCGCGACGGCCGATAGCAGCAACAGTGCGATGGTAACGGTGCCAAAGAAGTTGCTGGTGATCGGGTGGTTGAACTCGGCCCTTACTGCTGCTGGATGTCTCACCCATTTGCCCAGATAACCTAAGGTCAGCAGCACGAATACCAGGCCGGCCAAGGCGCCGATCGCTTCACCCAACATGCCGCCGATGCCGTAGTACTGATCACTCAATCGCCAGGCCAGTCCCAAGCCGGCCAGACCCATGACTGAACCGAACAGATTGATGGGCAGGTTTTTCATCGACGTCTTGCTGGTGGTTACTGGTTGAGCAGCGGCGGCGTTGGAGGTGTATGCAGTGTTCATGGCAGTCTCCCGTTTGACTGAATTTGCTGTTAGAGCTATTTTCAGCCTAAAAGGCGTTGGCTGAAATAGTCGTTTAGCGACGTATTCAGCCAATGATTCGACGAGGACAGACATCATGCGCATAACTCTCCTGGCATTCCCCCGTGTGCAACTGCTGGATGTCGTCGGCCCGGCCGACGTCTTCGCCGAGGCGGCTAGGCAACTCGGTAATCCACGCACCTATCGGGTCGAGGTTATCGGTACCGACAAGGGGATGATCAAAGGCTCAAGCGGTTTGAAGCTCGGCATCGACGAAACCTTTGAAACGTATAAAGGCAAGATCGACACCTTGCTGGTGGCCGGCAGCCCTCACATCGACGAAATCGCCCAGAACGCTTTACTGCAGGATTGGCTGCGCCGGCAGGCGAAATCCGTACGCCGTATCGGCTCAGTCTGTAGCGGTGCATTCTTGCTTGCCGCCGCTGGCCTGCTCGACGGACGCCGTGTCACCACTCACTGGAATTCCAGTGCAAAACTCGCCAGGGAAAACCCGCAAACCCACGTCGAGCCGGACAGCATTTTTATCAAGGATGGCAATATCTACACCTCGGCGGGTGTGACGGCCGGCATGGACCTTGCGCTGGCGTTAGTCGAAGAGGACCACGGCAGGGAACTGGCGCTCAGCGTTGCCCGTGAAATGGTGATGTTCTTCAAGCGACCGGGTGGGCAATCGCAGTTCAGCGCCCAACTGGCAGCGCAAACCGCGGAACGCAGCGTGATCAGGGAAGCGCAGGATTATGTTGTGCAGCACTTGAAAGCCGACTTGAGCGTCCCGGCCCTGGCCGCACACGCCGGTATGAGCGAGCGCAACTTCGCCCGAACGTTCAAGGCCGAAGCCGGCTCGACCCCGGCGGAATTTGTCGAACTGGCGCGTATCGACGCAGCCAGACGCCTGATCGAAGAATCGGACGTATCACTCAAGCGCTTGGCCGATACCGTTGGCTATGCCAATACGGATGGATTCAGACGGGCATTCATGCGGCGTCTCGGGGTCGGTCCGAGTGACTATCGAAAGCGTTTTTCGTCAGTGTGATGTAAAAGGGGGCCGCTAAAATCCAGGGCCATTGATGGAGCAGCCACAGTGACGTTGTGATAGCTATCGAAACGTGCGCTCAATGAAGCCTTGGCTTCACGGAACTCAACTGTATCGGGCCAGCATTTCAATGTCCGCTTCTGGCCGAAAGCCGTCGTTCATCGTTCTTTTCAATGATTGCAGTCCGTCAGCCAACAAAAATCCCGCCAAGGCGAGCTGATATTGGTGGTGAGAAACGGAGATTAACCGCGTTCGGCAAGGTCAGTGTAGCTTGGTGGCTGGACTTGAGTGGCTGGTATCGTTCAGCGTCCCTATCTCCACCAGGGCGGTTTCGATTGTTTCCAAGGCCTGAGCAATTTGCTTAAGCGCCTGCTCTGGGTATCCTTGGGTCGTAGTGGTAACCCCTCTCATGCTCGTGGCCAGGGCCAGCTGTGCATCAGCTAGTCGAGAGAGCAACGATAGGGTGAGCTTGTCCGTAACCATGGTCCATTCCTCCACGCTATCGAGGCAGGTTAGCTGGAGAGGCCAGGAACGAAAAGCCCAGCACTAAGCCGGGCTCTCTGTAGACGGGGGCAAATCCCTTTGGCCTGGTCATATTGCTCGAGCAGCGTGACAGGGAGATGGCAGGGCAACAGAAAGCCCGCCGAAGCGGGCTTCCTTTCGGGGTTGCCAGAAATTGCCTAAGGCGTAACGGCTCGCAGCCTTATGCCGCTTACTTCGACCTGCTGACCAATGGAGAACTCTTCACGTGGAGAGCGGAAAGTTCTTACCTCGCCGGTACTACTGCGCACTTTGTAAGCGTGACCCTCCTGCCCAGTTGCCGACTGTACGCCCGATCCGACAAACAGCCCTACACCTGCCCCTAGCAATGCTCCTACAGGGCCGCCTACTGCGCCGCCCATTAGCAATCCTGTGCCTGCACCAAATCCAGATCCAACCGTTGTTTCACCTTCCTGGGAAATCACTTCATCAGCGATTGCAGCGCTTGCGCCAAATAGACAAAGGCTAGCGCTCAGGACAACAACCTTTAGCGGTTTCATGCTGCCTCCCAATGGCAGGCAACGTTACCTGCCATGATGGCCATGGCAAACGGACCGCTTCTGCGCTGGGCCGCAGGCCTGGCACATGGGTAAGCGTAGCAGGGGGTGGCAAAAAGCCGGTAATGGCGAACTTGTACGGGGAGGGCTCTGGAAATGAAGAGCCCAGCGCTAGGCCGGGCTTTCTGCATATGGGACCAAATTCCTTTGGCTTGGTCATATTTGGTCGAACAGCGTGACGAGATGATGACAGGCATGAAATAGCCTGCCGAGGCGGGCTTCATTACTCACGTCTCAGGCTCAAGATCGATGACATCTATGAGCCTGCTTATCGTGTACAGCACAATGCGCCCAGCGTGAGCCGTCTGGGCGTATAGGTCCACCAAGTACGCCTTGCGAAACGGATTCTCCAGATCGAGAGCCATTTGCTGTTTCAGTCCTTCGTCAGCAAATCTTACCTTGACTGGGTGGTTTGCCAAATCATCAACGCAGCCTTTATCACCACTCTTGGCATTTGGCTTTCGATTGGCCTGATCCCAATAGAAGACCACATTTTCATGAAGAACGCCGGCTGCAACCTCCGCAAATGACTCAAGCCTTGCCCTTGCAGCGCCAAGCACTCCGCGAGCCTGTGATTCACCAAGCGAGATGTTGACGTTGAATGTGCCGCCTGAAATTACTCCGATATTCATCTGCGCTCCGTTATCGTGAACGGTAGGCCTCACGATATTGGAGATATTCTTGAGTGTTTTCTTCTCGTCTGCAATGGCTGGCCGCTCACCCTTGGAAAGTAGCCATTGGACTACAGCACCCAAGTACGTCGCGTAGTCTTTTACGCTTTTCGCTGTCTCAAGCAACGGGATTGTGCCTGCCAGGTACGGGGCGATATCTGAGATGAAGCTTCCATTCTGAATGGAAGCCATATTCATGCGATAGGCAGGAATCTCGTTCTTGGCTATGTGCAGAGACAGATACTGTTCGAACTCGTCAGAGACAGACATTAACGCGGTGGCATACGCTTCTGCGCTTACCGGGTTTACGTTCTTGATTTCGTAGCGAAGTAGCTCGTTCAGGTTTTCCATGTCTCTGCCGTGTTTTCCATACACCACCCATTCTGGCCGTTTGCTCGACGCTATTCCGTTCTGCGTCGCTCAATCAGTCCCGCCTTCACCTAATCCGCATATCCAAGTAGCCGATCCTCTCCATCTGCATCACTCTCAGGCCTCATTCCGGCACGGCGACAGGTGACTTTGCACGGACAATGAGCCCTAGGTGCGCTTCCTCGGCATAACCGGTAAGTCTCTGTTCACCGTCCTGGAAAACCCGGCACATTCTGAGCAGGGCCTGCGCGTCTGCTTCATTTCCATACTGGCTCAGGCGTGCTGCAATGCAAATCAACTCAACAGCCGACCACTTCAAGTCGGAGGCCAGGCCTTGAAGGTCGCGGCGCAGCTCTTGGTTGGGCTTCGAGAGAGTCATTCTTCGATCACCGTCGACATTTGAGCGCAACTCCATTGACTTCAGAATCCCCATCGACCTCATTCACAGACTCAACACCCAGGCCATTGCCTCCCATCTTCGCGGTTTGGTTGAGAGCAATGTTCAGGGCATCGTCTGCAGAAGAACCTTGAGCGTTGAACTCACCGATCACGTCGCAAGCAGAAGCTGTGGGAGCGGTGACAAGGTTCACCTTCGCGCCTTCGTTCGTCAGCTGTGTGGTACAGCCAGAGAGCAAGGCGAGCAGGACAATTGCAGTGGAGGATTGGCTGGGATTGGTTTGAGGCATATCTACAGGTCTCCACCTCGCCAAATGACCTGGCCGATGATCCGGTGCTCGTTCTCATTAATGCGAAGGAAGTAGCGATCCGGATAGACGTCTTTGTCGTCGTTGTCGCTTCGTAACATCCACCGGTCTAGGGGAGCCTTCACCAGGCGCTTCACAATCGCCCCATCACCACCTGTAAGCACGAAGACTTGGCTATCAACCGGATCGACCTTGGACCGGTCCACCAGGAGCACATCTCCGTCATTGATAGTTGGCCACATGCTCTGGCCTTCTGCATATATCACGATCAGGTGCTTCGGATTGACGCCTTTCACCCGCAGCCACTCGCGCTTGAAGGCGAGGGTGGAGCGAATCTCGACGTGCGGGTTTTCACTTCCCAAGCCGGCAGCGGCCTTGGCGTCGTACTGGGGAATGAATGCGTAACGGTCATCAAGCCTTGAGGCCGCTTCTTCCCCCCTAGGAAAAGGCGTGTTAGCCGGGACCTTGGAGTCGCCCATTCCCCTTGAGGGCTCATCGTGTGTAGGGGTAAGGGACGAACTCAACTGTTCGAGTTCTGCCGCAAGTGTTGGGCTGAATTCAGCGACGGGCACTTCCAGCATGCGAGCGAAAACGGCCGCTGCTTTTAGACTGAGTGCCGTTCTGCGGTTCATAAAGTGGCTGACAGCACCTTGGGTTACGCCATCACCAAGTTCCGAAGCGATCTTTTCCTGGGTGAGTTTCAGCGCGCTGCGCTTCCTTTGGAAGATCTCTTTTAGGCGGTCACTGTCTTCCAGTTGCCAATCGGCAAGCGGGAGTCTTCGGGAATTTTTTATCATTTCTGGATGGTATTACCTGCGGTATTCATTCTTCCAATATCGGCGGTATTGACTGGAGATAATACCGGCGGTCATACTGGTTTCGAAGATCCTAGCTAGAGGACGTCGCCATGCGCCGTATCCCGCTTTCCGAATTCGCAAAAGAGCATGGCCATACGAGGGCCGCTCAGTTGCTTGGCTGCACGCAAGGTGCCCTTAGCAAGGCAATCCGCGTTGGCCGAGATGTGTTCGTGACATTCGAAGAGGACGGCAGATTGTCAGCTCAAGAGCTGCGCCCGTTCCCGTCCCAGAAATCCGCCGCCTAACCACTTCCACAGCAAGGAGCAAGACCTGCATGTACGCCAATCCCAAACACCTGCATGACCGCGAGATCAAGGTCCGGGTCGATGAGGACACGTTTGAGCTGATCCAGGCCCTGGCGAAATTCCACAGAACCCAGCGCGCGGTTTTGTGCCGCGAACTGCTTGAAGCGCAACTGGCTGCATTGGCCTCGGAGAATACCGGCGATCAGCACGTGGCCTGAAGGCCCGGAGGAGGCCCCATGCCGATTGAACAGATCGGATTGGACCAGGGATTGATGGAGCAGCTTGAGCGGGAGGCGGAACGGAGGGGGGTAACCCCTGAAGCGCTTGCAGCTGAGTTGATTCGTCGAGAACTGGCCAACCGAACCAAACCCCGGAATCCGCGGGGACCCGTAACACCGTTTCGCCGGAGGGCCTGAGCAGGCCCTGATAAGCCCGGAAGACGGGCACAAAAAAGCCGGTGGCTAGACCGGCTTCTTCAAAAACAAATGCGAGGTCGATTATGCATATCGCATTCGATATGGGCAATACCCATCCCCTAGCGCCAGTTACAGGCGTAGCACCAGAGTTGTCGCGTCTGATCGCCGGGCTTAAAGCTGGGGGCTATCAGTGAGCTTGCAAGCTATGAGCTGGGCCCTAGAGCTGCCCAAGGCCGATCTTGATAATCCGGCAGCGCGGCATGTCCTTCTCTGTCTGGCGAACTATGCGGGCGTTGATGGTCGGGGCGCGTTTCCTTCTGCGGGCACCATCTCAGCACACACCGGCCTGTCAGAGCGCACCGTGCGACTGAAGCTGGACGAGTTGGAGCGCGCTGGCCTGATTGTGGAGGGTAACCAGGCCATTGCTGCCGCCTACATCGACCGCCGCGACCGTCGGCCAGTCGTTTATGACCTTCAGCTAAAACGGGGTGCAAATGCTGCACCCCGTAAAGAGCGGGGTGCAGATCACCGCACGGGGTGCAGCTCACTGCAGAACGGGGTGCAGCTGACGACAGAACGGGGTGCAGCAGCTGCACCCAATCCGTCATTGAACCATCAAGGAACCAAAGAAGAGCGCGCGCATGAGATTTCTCCGACGGCTCAAGCCGTTCCCGAGGATCCTCGCCAGCACTTCCCGATGTTCGCCGAGTGGCAGCCAGCTGAGCGCGATGTGAAGGCTCAGACCTACACCCGCAGCGTCGATCCGAAACACGTCACCACGGAGCGACTGCAGAAATTCGTCGCCTTCCACCTCAGCAAGCCCAGCAACCTCGACACCCACTCCGGATGGGCATATCGCCTTATCGACTGGATTCACCGTGATCTGACACAAGGAGCAGCCCATGCAGCAAGCACCCCAGCAGGCAAAGGTCGTCGCGCTGGCGGCATTACGCTCGAGCAGAACCTGGGCGACACCAGCTTCGCCGAAGGCATTGAGCCAAGCTGAGACTGAAGAGCTCAAGCGTCGCGTAGCGGTCCTGTTCGTCACGTTCCAGGTCTGCTTCACCAATCAGTTCGACTGGGATTTCCCTGGGACGGAGCAGGGTGAGGCCAAGCTGAAAAAGGCCAAGGCCGCCTGGCTCCGGATCGACCTTGGGCGCGTGCCTGGGCCAGTGTTCGAGTACGCCGTGGGCCGGATAGGCATCGAGTGCAAGCGCATCCCGACGCTTCGCGAATTCCTCGACCTGTGCTCGCCAAGCCCCGAGGCGTTTGGCTTACCGTCGACCGCTGCAGCCCTGCGTGAAGCTACGCGCAATGTACACCCCTCGATGGCCGGGGCGGCCGTCTGGAGTTGCGACGCGGTGTATCACGCTGCGGCGGAGAGCGGTTTTCACAACCTGCGCAGCCTGGGCGCCGACGCCATTGCGCGTCTGTTCGAGCGCAACTACGTGATCGCCGTTCGCGCGGTGATGAGTGGGGAGCCGCTGTGCGCCATGCCCAAGGCGTTGCCGGAGAAAATTGACTCGCACCGCACGCCAGAGGTTGGCCGCGCCGCGCTGGCTGCGCTTCGGGCTGCGAGGGCCGGCGCATGAGCACGCTCTTGCCTCCTGCTCTGCCAGAGTACCGCTACGCACTCTACTGCCGTAGTGATCTGCTGGACCTTTCATTCGGCCCGCAGCAACCGGTAGCGCTGTACCGCGAAGAAGCCCTGGCTATTTCCCATGGCACCCGGATGTGGCCGGGCGCCTTCAGCATCATCGATCTACACGGAGACGGCAGCCCATGCGGCAATCGAAACTGACCAAGGCCGCGCGCGGCCGGGAGTGCCAGGTGCGTATCCCGGGGGTGTGCAACGGCAACCCCGAAACCACCGTGCTGGCCCACTACCGCATGGCCGGTACCTGCGGCGTCGGCATGAAGCCGAGCGACCTGCAGGGGGCCTGGGCCTGCAGCGCCTGTCACGACGCCTGCGACGGCCGCAGCCGGGCGATCAGCCGCGCCGATGCCCGCCAACACCACGCTGAGGGAGTGATGCGCACCCAGGCCATATTGATCAGCGAGGGAGTGGTGGCCGCATGAACAAGCTTGCCAAGCCTCGCGTACTCGGTCCCAGGAAGGTCCGCGCCAAACCAATCGACCGAGAGGGCCTAGAGCAGGCCGCATTGATGGCGGAACTGCGGCTGCGCTTTCCGGTTGCCGCCAAGTTGATCTACCACGTCCCAAACGGCGGGCATCGGGTCAAGGCGGTTGCTGCCAAACTCAAGGCCCAGGGTGTGAAGGCTGGCATTCCTGACCTGGTGCTGCCGATGGCGCGGGGCGGCTATTTCGGTCTGTACATTGAGTTCAAGGCCAAGCCGCCGTTCGATGCGGCGGTGTCGCCCAGCCAGGATGCCTACCTGCAGGCGCTGCAGGATCAGGGCTATCTGGCGATCGTCTGCCGCGGCTCCATCGATGCAGTGGAGGCGATCCGCGCCTACCTGCTGCAACCACAGACCAAGGTGGCGGCATGACGTTGGTGGTCGCCTTTTCTGACGCCGAGATTCGCCGGCAGGCGGCTGACCCGTCGGCGGTGCTGATGCGTGACACCCGGCACCCGGGGCTGTACTTCCGCTTCACCGAGGCCCGCCCGCGTGGCACCTGGTACCTGGTGGTGCGCAAGCGCTGGAACCGGATCGGCACTTTTCCCGACCTGCCCGCCAAGGCCGTCCTGGCTTCGCTGCCGGAGCTGCGGCAGCGCCTGGCGAACGACGCCCAGGCCGGCGCCACTGTGTCGGCCTGGAGCACGCTCGGCGACTTACTGACCTGGTACAGCGACCGAATGTCCCGCGACCGCAACCTCTCCAACAAGCGCAAGGCCACAGCAAAGTCGGCGATCGCCTGCCACCTGATCCCGCGGGTAGGCGGTCTGGCCTTGGTCGATGTGCGCCATGGCACCCTCGACACCCAGCTGATGTGGCCGCTGCAGGAGACCCTGTCGCTGGAGTTCGTGCGGCTGATCTTCGGGCTGCTGGTGGTGGCCTGCCGGCAGGCACACACCCTGGACCTGATCACCCGCAACCCGATGGCCGGGATCAAGTTCAGCGACTTCTCGAAGACCAAGATCAAGGCCAAGGCCGCGAGATTGCGCGGTGTGCAGATCGAGCCGCTGCTGGCCCAGCTGGAAGGGGTGTGGGCAGAAGAGCCGGCCGACGCGATGCTGGCCCTGCTGATGCTGTGCCACGGCACCCGCGTCGGCGAGACCCGCAGGAGTCAGTGGCCGCACTTCAGCCTCAGCGAGCGCAAGTGGCACATCCCCGCCGAGCACACCAAGACCCGCGTGGAGCACTCGTTGCCGCTGACCGACCAGGTGTGTGCCTTGCTGACCCAGTACCGAGAAGTCCAGATCGCCGGCGGCTACAGCGGTCAGTACCTGTTCCCGGCGCGCAACGGCAAGGGGATGAGCGAGAGCCAGGCCTGTGCAGTGTTCACCCGGCTGGGCTGCGGCGAGTGGACCAGTCATGACCTGCGCAAGCTGGCCCGTACCGGCTGGGCGGACCTGGGCATCGACTTCCTGATCGGTGAACTGCTGATCAACCACGCGATGGGCCACAACGTGCAGGCCTACATCCACAGCACGGTCGAGGAACGCAAGCGTATCGCCCTGGAGCAGTGGCACGCCCATTTAGACCACAAGGGCCTGATCCTCATTCACGGGTTGAAGGAGGGTAGAAACGAAAATTCGGGTAATGGGCTGGAAGCCGCGCAGGACAAGGGCTGCAAGGGCATTCACGAAACAACCATAGGCGAGGATTCGAAGGCATGAAAAAGAGCCATGGACCGGC
>Ga0247821_10000465_pt1 | contig 22459 bp, 20 predicted proteins | sample 13C_Glycerol_Day_FD_192481 | JGI IMG/M metagenome (GOLD analysis project Ga0247821, IMG submission 192481) | Soil microbial communities from agricultural site in Penn Yan, New York, United States - 13C_Glycerol_Day14 | ecosystem: Environmental > Terrestrial > Soil > Agricultural land | place... | reverse complement strand
GGTACAGTTTGCTCATCAGTAGGTACAAGCTGCGCAGGTTGTCGCGCATTGCCAGGGTGGCCATGCGGTCAACGCTGGTCTGAAACAGTTCCTGCGGGTTGCCCTGGCTCAATTGCGTGGCGATGTCACGGCCCTGCTGCTGACTGCACGCGCTGGTACACAGGATCAACACGCCAGCCAGCCACGGCTGGCATCGCATGCGCAGTGAGCGAACAAGTGAGCATTGAACCATCGGCACCGGGTCTGGAAGTACGGGCCGCGCCGGGAGTCAGCACGGTCTGGCCCTACATAGAGCCGCGAATTGCCGAAAAGTGCCTCATCGGTGCGGCGGGAACCCCCGCCCGCGGCATCGTTCGAATGTACAGGGCCGCACGCGTTGTGCGGGCAATCAGGTGGCGCCATGAACTTCATTGTCTGGGTGGCGGTGCTGGGCACGGTGCTGCTGACCCTGGCCCTGACCTCCTCGTACCTGCGCTGGTTGCCGGTGACGACCTCGGCGGTTTGTTTGGTTCTAGGTGTGGCTATAGGCCCGGTTGGCTTGGGTCTGCTGCAACTGAACCTGACGGATGCAGCACCCTGGATGGAGCACCTGACCGAAGTCGCCCTGCTGTTCTCGCTGTTTGTCAGCGGCCTTAAGCTGCGCCTGCGTTTCAGTCGGCGTATGTGGCGCGTGGTGCTGGGTCTGGCCGGGCCGTTGATGCTCCTGAGCATTGCCGGCTTGAGTCTGGTGCTGCACCTGTGGCTACAGTTTTCCTGGGGTTTATCGCTATTGATTGCGGCCATACTCGCCCCCACCGACCCGGTACTGGCCTCGCTGGTGCAAGTCAGTGATGCCACGGATCAGGATGCCCTGCGCTTTGGCCTGTCCGGTGAGGCGGGGCTCAACGATGGTGTGGCCTTCCCCTTTGTATTGCTCGGTCTGCTGTTGATTGCCCAGGCACAACCCGGTGCCAGTGCCCTGTTGCATTGGGCCGGACATGATTTGCTCTGGGCGGTGCTGGCAGGTCTGGCGCTCGGTTACGCCATGGGTCAAGGCGTCGGCCGCCTGAGCCTGGCGCTGCGCATTCGTAATGATGACAGCACGTTGTCGCCCAACGATTACCTGGCGCTGGCCCTGATTGCCCTGGCCTATGTCGGTGCGGAGCTGATTCAGGCCTACGGCTTTCTTGCCGTGTTTGCCGCTGGGCTCGGCCTGCGCCGCACCGAGATGAGCTCCAGCGAGCATGCCACAGTGCCGGCCGAACACCTGGTACAGCCGCTGATTGGCCATCATCAGCTCGAACCCGACCAGGCGGTACACGGCGACACCCGTCAGCTGCAAGGCAAACAGGTCGCCGCCGGGGTGATGATGGGTGACATGCTCGCCTTCGGCAGCTTGGTCGAACGCTCCCTGGAAGTATTCCTGGTGACCTTGCTCGGTGTCGCCCTCGCCAGTCATTGGGATTGGCGCGCCTTGGGCGTTGGGCTGGTACTGTTCCTGTTGATACGTCCGTTGGGCACCCTGCTGATTCCCTGGGGCACCCTGCTAGACCGACAACAACGCTTGCTGGCCGGCTGGTTCGGCATTCGCGGGATCGGCAGCCTCTATTACGTGTTCTATTGCCTCAACCACGGCTTGAGCCCGACGCTGGCAACCACCTGTATCAATTTGACCTTATCAGTGGTGGCATTGAGCATTGTCCTTCATGGGGTGAGCACCCAACCGCTGCTGGCGCGCTACGAAAGTGCCCCCTGACCTCGCACCGAACATCCCAATTTTTCCTTCACGACAGCGCTGCAAGCGCGCCCAGATGACCTATACCCAATAAGCCGAACATCAATGCATCGGGGTCAGGTATGGCTGAGTCGAAAAAAATGGGCCTGATCGGGCTCACCACCTTGGTGACGGTCAATATGATGGGCTCAGGCATCATCATGCTGCCCACCAGCATGGCGCAGTTAGGTGCGGTGTCGTTGCTGTCGTGGGGGGTGACAGCGGTTGGCTCAATGGCCATTGCCTACAGTTTCACCCAGTGCGGCGTGCTCTGTACCCGCCCGGGCGGATTGTCGGCCTATACCGAGGAAGCGCATGCCAAGTCGGGATTCTTTCTTTGCTCGTACCTGTACTTTTTGTCGCTGGCAATTGCCAATGTCGCCGTGGCGATCTCCGCCGTGGGTTACATGACCGCGTTCATTCCCTGGCTGGGTAGCGGCGCCATGGCGCTGTTCATCGGCACCGCCGGGTTGATCTGGCTGACCATCGTGGCCAACTTCGGCGGGCCGAACATTACCGGCAGGATCGGCGCGATTACGGTGTGGGGAGTCATCATCCCCGTTGCCGGCTTGAGCATAATCGGCTGGTTCTGGTTCGAAAAAGAGGTGTTCGCCCAGGCCTGGAATCCAAACCAATTGCCGATCTGGGAAGCCATCGGTAAAACCATACCCCTGACACTCTGGGCGTTCCTGGGCATGGAGTCGGCCGCCCAGGCGTCCGATGCAGTGGAAAACCCACAACGCAACGTGCCCCTGGCGTGCCTGTTCGGTACCCTCGGCGCGGCGGTGGTCTATGTACTGTCGACCACCGTGATCCAAGGTATCGTACCCAATCTGGAACTGGCCAATGCCTCTGCGCCCTTTGCCTTGGTCTACGCGAAAATGTTCAACCCGGTGATTGGCAACATCATCATGGTACTGGCGGTGATGGCGTGCATCGGCTCTCTGCTGGGCTGGCAGTTCACCCTGGCGCAAACGGCGAAAATGACTGCTGATCAAGGCATGTTTCCGGCACTTTTCTCCAAACTCAGCAGCAGAAATGCGCCAATTATCGGCATGCTGGTGTGCGGTGCGTTGCAAACGGTCATGGCCCTGTCGACCGTCTCGCCCAATGCCAGCGCCCAGTTCGGCAAGCTGGTAAGCCTGGCGGCGGTGACCAACTTGATCCCCTACGTGACCGCCCTCACCGGCCTGTTGGCCATCATGTACAAGGCGCGGGTAAGCGCGGCGGTGTATAGCCGCAATACCCTGGTGCTGCTGGTGGCGGTCGGCTATTCGTTGTATGCCCTCTATGCCTGTGGCATGGAGGCGGTGCTCGGTGGGGCTTTGGTGCTGGCCTTCGGGTACCTGCTCTATGGCTTTTTGGCCAAACGTTTCATCATCCAGCAGGCGGCGGTTGAACGCGCCGAACTGCCTTGAACGGGGGTTGGGGTATGAACAACACCCTGCTTGCCTGTGTGTTCGGCCTGCTACCGCTGTTGGCTCACGGCGATACGCTTGAGCGGGTTCGCACCAGCAACACCTTCACCCTGGGTTACCTGCCGGACTTCGCACCGTTCAGCGCGCAACGTGGTGACCAGGCCCAGGGGTACGCCATTGAGGTGTGCCAAAAGATCGCTGAACAGGTAAAAGCGACATTGAACCTGCCGACCCTGCAGGTGCGCTACGTGCCGGTAAAATTGGCGGATGAGATCAGTGCGGTCAGCGGTGGCCAGGTCGATATGCTCTGCACGCCCACGGTAGCCAGTCTTGAGCGGCGCAAGCAGGTAAGTTTTTCGGTGCCGGTGTACACCGCCGGAGTGGCTGCCGTGGTGCGTGAGGACGCGGCGCCGGCCTTGCTCAATGTGCTCAACGGCAAGCAAGCGCACAGCGGGCCGACCTGGCGCGCCACGCTCAATCGTGGGTTGGCCAATCAGACGTTTGCGGTGGTCTCAGGGGGCGTGACCGAACAGTGGGTTCGCCAGCAACTGCGAACGCTGGGGGTGATCGCGACCGTGCTGACGGTCGAAGACAATGCTGCCGGGCTTGCGGCTGTCGCTCAAGGTCGGGCGGATGCGTTCTTCTCTGAGCGTATGTTGCTGAAGAATCTGCTCGCTGGGCCCAAGGGCGATTCATCATTACAGCTGCTAGACCGTATCTATGAGAATGCGCCGGTGTCGATGGTTTTACCCCGCGAGGATGAGGATTTTCGCTTGCTGGTCGACACGGTGATCAGTGCGATGTACCGCTCGGGGGAGATTGAGCAGGCTTACGGCGCTTACCTGGGCGGGACGACTGAGGGAATCAGGCGCCTGTTCAAGTTGTATGCGGTGCCATTGTAGCCGCTGCCGAGGCGCGAGGCTGCGATCGACTGCCGCGCAGCCGCAATGCGCTCACCTCGTTGGGCCTGGCGAATCGCGGTGGCCAGGTTGCGGCCGTTTCACCCCCGATCGCGGCCCCGCGGCAGCGGCTACTCACTCAAGTCGCCGCTGCTGACGCCCCAACCAAGCCCCGGTGGCCGCCCAGACCAAAGCGATCCCAGCGCCAATCACCATCGCCAACGCCGGATGATCGCCCAACACATCCAGCCCCCGTTTGACCCAGCCACTCAACGCATCCCCACCCCGATAAACCACCGTATCGGTAAAGTTCTTGGCCTTATACTTCTGCTCCGGCAGCACCACCGTATAGAGCATCTCCCGCCCGGGCCGCACCAATGCATACTCCCCTACCCGGCGCACCACCATCACCAGCACAAACACCGCAAACAGCGGCGCCAACGCCAGCCAGAGAAAGCCCAGCACCATCACCAATGGCACCGCCACCAACAGCACACCAACTCCAAGCTTGCGCGCCAGGTGCCCGGTGACAAACACCTGCGTGAGGATCGACAACAACTGCACCAGGCTGTCGATCAAGCCAAACACCTGCGTCTGCTGGGTACGACTGGAAAAATGCGCGGCAACCAAGCGTGCCTGCTCGAAGTACAAAAACGTACTGACACTCGCCAACAGCACCACAAACAATGCAATCCCGAGCAAGTACGGCGAACCAAACACCTCACTGGCACCGGCAAAGGGATTCCCGCCCAGCGGCCTTGAACGTGGCAGTTCGATGTCTGCCGGTAACGGATGACGATCGCGAAAACGCTGCAGGTAACCGGCGGCAACGATACTGCCCAACAGGCAGGCAGTGGCCAGCAGCACCAAGCCAGCGTGACCAACCACCCCGACCAGCAGAGTGCCCAGCAACGGCCCGACCAGGCCACCAAGGCTCGCACCGCCTGCCAGCAAACCAAACAGACGCTTGGCCTGCTCACTCGACAGCACATCGGCCAGCACGCTCCAGGCGAGAGAAATGGTCAGCAGGTTGAACATCGACAACCAGATATAGAAAGCTCGGGCGCTCCACAGGTTGTCGGGCTGCAGCGCAAACACCCCGGCGAACAGCAGCAGATTGCTCGCAAGAAAACCGTAGGTCCAGGCGAGGATATGTCGACGCTGCACCTTGGACGCCAGCCAACCAAACAGCGGCAGCGCGATCAAGGTCACCACGAAGGTGCCGGTAAACAACCACTGCAGGTTTTCCACACCACCCGCTACGCCCATGGTTTCGCGCACTGGGCGCAACATGAAGTAGCCGCAGAACAGCAAGAAAAACAGCGCAAGCCCGGCCACCACCAACGGCCTCTCGCCCTCGCGGACGTTGAACAGACTACTTTCCACCGTGGCCATGGCGTACTCGCTCAGGCGAACTGCGCAACCAGTTGCTTGCTCTGCGCAGCAGTCAACAACGGCCCACTGCCCGCTTTGAGCTGGTCAAGCTGGCGATCGGGGCGACCAGTGGCCGGGATTACGGTGGTCACCGCCGGATGACTGATGGCAAATTTGAGGAACAGCTGGGCCCAGCTACCAATACCCGCCTCCGTCGCCCAACCCGGCAAGGGCTGGTCTTTGACTTTGGCAAACAGCCGGCCGTCGTCAAACGCGCGGTTGATCAAGACTGCCACGCCCTTGTCCTGAGCCAACGGCAGAACGGTTTGGGCGCAACCCGGTGCGTTGACCGAATAGTGAACCTGGATGAAATCGAGTGATTCCTGACGCAGGATCCGCTCCAGTTCGTCAAGGCCACTGTCCATGTAATGCGTCACCCCGACATACCGGGTCAGCCCTTGCGCCTTGAGCTCACGGGCATAGGGCAACTGGCGTTGCCAATCACGCAAGTTGTGCACCTGCAGCAACTCAACCTTGTCGGTGCGCAGGCTGCGCAAGGTGCCCGCCCATTGCGCCTGCGCCTCAGCCTGGCTGTCAGCGGCGATTTTGGTCGCCAGGAAGGTCTGCTTGCGCCAGCCCCCCTCCTCCAGCAATTGGCCAAGTACGGCATCGGCGCCGCCATAGTTGGGCGAGGTATCGATCACCTGGCCGCCACCGGCGAAGAACACCTTGAGCACCTGTTTGAGCTGTTGGAACTGCGCCGTATCGGTATCAACCTCAAAGCTGCCCGAGGTACCCGCGCCTATCACCGCCAGCGCCTCACCGCTGGCGGGAATTTTGCGGCTGAGCATGGCGCTGGCAGGTTGGGCAAACGCATTGCCCGACACACTCATACAACCGAGACCGGCCGCCAAGGTAGCGCTGGCCGCCAGAAAATCGCGACGGGTGGGCATGAGGAGGCTCCTGTGCGAATGACTGCGCAAGAGGAAAAGCTTAGCCGTGTGGGGGTGTTTACGCCCCGGTAATCATTTCTGTATGTGTAAATACCGCCAAGAGCACATTTGTACTCCACTCCTCTCACGGCGCATTGCCCCCCATAGGTGACAGTGCGGCCCTGGTACTGCGGCTGGGCGGTTAACAGCAGACAAAGCACACACGTCACTGACTTCATCTGCGCACTCCGTGCGGGTGGATCAAGCCCGTTAGGTGTAGCCCCTGTGATCGCCAGCCTGCCGAACGCGGAAAAATCCGCGAACTTCCTCACACGCCGACTATATTGACCTAGTCCCCCGGCCGCTTGAGTACGCACCATGCTGGAAAGCGAGCAGCTGATCATCTGCGAACATTGCGATTGCGTGTACCACAAGGTTCCCCTCGTCAAACATCAAAAAGCCTTGTGCCTGCGCTGTGGCGCGGTATTGCAGCGCTACAACGGCCTCAACTTGCAACAGCGCCTGGCGCTGAGCGTCACCGCAGGCGTGTTGTGGGTGCTGGCCAATTTTTACCCGGTGATGAGCATCAGCCTGAAGGGTTTCTCCAACAGTGCCACGCTGTGGGATTCGGTGCGGGCCCTGGCCAACGGCCCGATTACCTTTATCGCCCTGGTGGCGGCGATCTCCATCATCATTGCACCGATGTTCCAGCTGTTGCTGCTGCTTTGGGTACTGGGGTTTGCCCTCGCCGGCCAGCGTTCGCCGGGCTTTAAAGTGTGCATGCGTTGGCTGGAAACCTTGCGTCCCTGGAGCATGCTTGAAGTCTGCCTGCTCGGCGCGATGGTCGCGGTGTTCAAACTGGCCGGCCTGCTTGATGTGCTGCCCGGCATTGGCCTGCTGGCACTGGCGGCCTTGAGCCTGTTGATCATTCGCGTGGCCGGGCGTGATATTCGCGAACTGTGGGACACCCTGCCATGAGCCGCCCACCAACAGCCAGCGAACTCAACCTGGTGTTGTGCCATGCCTGTGGCCTGGCCTGCGATGCCAGCCAGGCGGCGCATGAGTGCCCACGCTGTGGCGCGCCCGTGCATGCGCGCAAACCCAACTCGCTGACCCGCACCTGGGCCTACCTGGTTGCAGCGCTGGTGTTCTATATACCCGCCAACTTGCTGCCGGTGATGAACACCAAAATGCTCGGCAGCGGTGATGACAGCACCATCATGAGTGGGGTGATCGAGTTCTGGGCCCACGGGGCCTGGGATATTGCCTTGATCATTTTCATCGCCAGCATCGCTGTACCGGCAACCAAATTCGTTGCCCTGGGCTTGCTGCTGGTCACGTCACAGCGCGGCAGCAGCTGGGCACAGAGGGAACGTTCCAAGCTCTTTCGTTTCGTTGAACTGATCGGTTACTGGTCGATGCTTGACGTTATCGTTGTGGCGTTGGTCGCAGCACTGGTCAAGTTTCAGGCGCTGGGCGACATCGAACCGCGTCCGGGCATTCTTTTTTTCGGCCTGGTGGTGGTATTCACCATGCTCGCTGCCATGAGCTTTGACCCTCGAATGATCTGGGAAAGCCCCGAACCCAAGGAGCAGTTGGATGAAGTCAGCAGCCACTGAAGAACCGCCAGTGCCCGCCCCCAAGACCGTCAAGACCGGACGCTTCAGCGTTTCGCTGGTATGGATCGTTCCGATTATCGCCGTGCTGGTGGGTATTTCCCTGGTGGTGCACGACTGGCTGCAGCAAGGCCCGACCATTCAGATCACCTTCAAGACCGGTGAAGGTTTGACCGCTAACAAGACTGAGGTCAAATACCGCAACGTAGTGATCGGCCAGGTCAGCACCGTGGAGCTGAGCGACGACCAGAAGCATGTCACCGCTACGGTGAAACTGCACAAGCAGGCGGAGAACTTCACCCGTGAGGATTCGACCTTCTGGGTGGTGCGCCCACGCATCGGCGCCGGCGGTGTATCCGGCATCGACACCTTGCTGTCGGGCGACTTCATCGGTGCCGACGCAGGCCAGGCAGATCGCCGTGTAAAAACCTTTACCGGCCTTGAGATGCCGCCGCCGATCACCTACGACGAACCCGGCAAGCGCTTTATGCTGCGCACCAGCGACCTGGGTTCGCTGGGCGTAGGCTCGCCGGTGTATTACCGCAAGATCCCCGTCGGCCAGGTGGTGTCCTATGAGTTGACCAAAGATGGCAAAGCGGTCGATGTCGAAGTGTTCGTGCAATCGCCCAATGACGCCTACGTGACCAACAACACCCGTTTCTGGAATGCCAGTGGCATCGATTTCGAGGCCGGCGCCAATGGCTTCGCCCTGCGCACAGAGTCGTTGTCTGCGCTGCTGGTCGGCGGCATCGCGTTCCGTGCGCCGCCGTTCAACCCTGAGGACCAGGTCGCCAGCGAAAACCAAATGTTCGAATTGTTCGAGAATGAGCAAGTCGCCCTGGCCCCACCTCACGGCAAGGCACAGTACCTGGCCTTGCGTTTCGATGAGTCACTGCGTGGCCTGAAAGTCGATGCGCCGGTAGAGTTCCTGGGCGTGGAAATCGGCAAAGTGGTGTCGGTCAACCTGGATTTCGACGCCGAAAAGCGCACCTTTCCGGTCAACGTCGGCATCGTCATTTACCCGCAACGCCTGGGCCGAGCCCACACCAAGCTGCTCAAAGCGCTCAAACATGACCCGGACGATGAACAGGCTGCCGCCCGCTTGCTCGGCACCTTCGTCGAAAATGGCCTGCGCGCCCAGGCGCGCAGCGGCAACTTGCTGACCGGGCAACTTTACATTGCCCTGGACTTCGACCCCAAAGCGCCCAAGGTGATCTTCGATCCAACGGCCCGCCCGATCACGATTCCCACCGTCCCAGGCAGCCTGGAGCAACTGCAGGAGAAATTCGAGATCATGGTCGACCGCCTCAACCGCCTGCCGATCGAACGCATCGCCAACAACCTCGATGCCAACCTGGTGGAGCTGCACAAAGGCTTGCAGCAGTTCAACACCCGTACCCTGCCTGGGGTGCAGGGCACCTTGCAGAACGTCAGCAAGACCCTGCAATCCGCCAACGCGACCCTGGCCGACGACTCGCCACAGCGCGAGCAGTTGACCCAGACCCTGGACGAACTGGGACGCATGTCACGCTCCTTGCGTGAACTGGCCGATTACCTGGGACGCAATCCGGAATCCCTGCTGCGAGGCAGGCCTAAGGATGCCCCGGCTGACACCTTGAAACCGTCGCGCAATTGACCGCAGGAGCTTGAGCATGGCGCACGTCAGCAAATTCGCACTACTGGGCCTGAGCTTGCTGCTGGCAGCTTGCCGCAGCGATCCGATCCACTATCACACCCTGCTCCCGCAGCAGCCGGTGCCGGTCAGTAAAGTCGACGTACAGTTGGAGATGATCAGCGTCCCGCCGCAGGTCGACCGGCCACAGATGGTGATTCGCCAGAGCAACAGCAGCCTGGCGATTCTAGAAACCGAATGGTGGGGCGCAAGCCTGGCCGACGAGCTGCAAAATGCCCTCAACAACCAGTTCGCCAGCAATAATTCCCAACCGCGCCTGAACTTGCGTGTGGATGTGCAGCGCTTTGATTCGCTACCCGGCCAATACGCGTTGTTTGACGCCCGCTGGCGCCTGCGTGCCGCCACGGGGACCGACATCAATGCCCTCAACTGCCGCAGCGTGATCCAGACCCCGGCCGGTGCCACCATCGAGGAACTGGTGGTGGCCCATCAACAGAACCTCAAACGCTTCACCGAGCTGGTCAGCCAGGCCGCCAGCAGTGGCGCCAGTCGCTGCCCGTCGCTGCACTGACGCTTTGAGGGGCTGTAGCCGCTGCCGAGGCACGAGGCTGCGATCGACTGCAGCGCAGTCGCAACGCGGGCACCTCGTTGGACCTGACAGCTTACGGTGGTCAGGTGTTGCGGCCGTTTCACGCCCGATCGCAGCCTCACGGCAGCGGCTACGGGGGCCAGTCAGACTGTTGCCCCCGCCACAAAACAGCACGCGATCAATGGAACGGGAAGATGTAGTTCATCCAAGCCGCCATCCGCAAAAGGATCTTGCGCATCATCGCGATATGATGAAAGTGCTGACTATAGAGCGCCGCCTGCCCATAAGCCCCACCGGGCATCTGCGCGCTGTACTTGGCAAACTCCGGATCAGTAATTTCGATAATCACCGGCACCCGCCCCGCGGGGGGCGACCCGGTATAGCCGATCAACGTGCCTGACGGCTGCACCTGACCTTCGGCAATCACCGCAATCACATTCTTCACCCGCCCCTTGAACACCCGACCGGGAATCCCGTCAAAGGCCACCTCAGCCTCATCCCCCGCCGTCAAGCGCAACAGACTGTTCTGACGCATCCAGGCCGCAAAATACTGGCCCTCATCGGGAATAAACACCATCGACGGCCGCAACGGCAGCCGCGTGGCCATCATCCCCCGACGCAACGACACATGGGTGACGTACCCCCGGCTCGGCGCGCGAACAACGGTGTTATCCAGCTCAAACTGCGCATTATCGATCTGCGCCTGCAGATCATCGACCCGCGACAAAGCCGCTTCCTGCTCACGGCGCGTGCCGAAGTTACGCTTGATCAACTCATTGATCCGGTACAGATCACCCTTGGCCGCCAGTTGCTGGGCCTTGAGGGACTTGAGCCGGTACTCGAACGGCGCAGGGTCGATACGAAACAGCACATCGCCCTCTTTCAACGGCTGGTTACCCTGTACCGGCACCTCGATCACCTTACCGGTGACTACCGGAATCACCGGCACCGACACGAAGTACGAACGCGCCACCTCCGAATACGGGTGGTTGTAGTTCATGGTGAAAATCAGTGCGCCGATGATCAGCACGCCACCGAGCACGGCCGTGGGCACTGTCCATTTGTTCAAGGGGATGCGAAAAATCTTGAAGATCGCTACACAGATCGCGGCATAGGTCAGGATCAGTAACAGGTCCATGGCTTAGATCCCCCCGCCCGAATCAATCCGGGAATCGTTGGGCTTGGCCTTTTGCGCCTCAAGCTGCGCCACCCGCTCCTGCAAGGCTTGTACCTCGCGCTGCAATTCGGTTACGGGCGTGTGGCTGCCAATCCCCCAGCCGCGATCCTCGCGGTAGAGCATTGCCCAGATCCACAGGAACGGCCACAGCGCATGCAGGGTGAACAAACTCACCCAGCCGGTGGCATGGATAGCATCCTGGTGCGGATGGTTGCGATGAACAGCAATTTCGTAAGGAATGTCGTGAAGCACGATGATGCCGTAGAACATCACCAGACCGACGAAAATCAACAACCCTAATGCAAAATAATCAAGCATGGTGGCTCCGGCTCGCCCAAGACGTGGGGGGCGATGGAAACAGTCTAGCTAATGAATAGCACCTTACCCTCTGATTGAAATCAACATTTTTTCAAGCCTGTTTTAGGGCGTTGTCCTGGCTACGCGCTTCAAGCAACTGGACGAAACTCGACAGGCTCTGCGACACGGTGCCGCGCCGCCACACCAGCCAGGTGTGCAGGTAACGAAAGTCTTCGCACAGTGGCCAGACGCTGACCGTGGCGCAGCCCGGCATGCTCTGCAACATACTCCGAGGCATCAACGCCAGGCCCGCACCGGCGCTTACACAAGCGAGCATGCCGTGGTAGGACTCCATTTCGTAAATCTTGCCCGGCACCGCCGCGTCGGTGCTGAACCAGCGTTCGAAATGATGGCGATACGAGCAGTTGGCACGAAAAGCATAGATGTTCTCGCCATTGACATCCTGAGCACGGTTGACCGGCCCATGGTTCAGCGGTGCGATCAGCACCATCTCTTCCTCGAACACCGGCACCCCGTCCAGGGTCGGGTGCAACACGGGCCCATCGACGAAGGCTGCCACCAGGCGCCCGGCCAGCACGCCTTCGATCATCGCCCCGGACGGCCCCGTGGAAAGGTCCAGTTCGACCTTGCTGTACTGCTGGTTATAGGCAGCAAGCAAAGCCGGGATGCGTACCGCTGCGGTGCTTTCCAGTGAGCCCAGGGCAAACGGCCCCTGAGGCTCCTCACCGGCCACCGTCATCCGCGCCTCTTCGACCAGGGCAAGGATGCGCCGGGTGTAGTCCAGGAAGTTCCAGCCCGCTGGCGACAAACGCAAACGGCTCTTTTCGCGGATGAACAATTCGACGCCAAGATCGGTTTCCAGCTGTTTGATCCGCGTGGTCAGGTTCGACGGTACCCGGTGAATGTGTTGAGCGGCGACACTGATGCTGCCGTGCTCGGCCACGGCCTTGAAGATTTCCAGTTGAACCAGGTCCACGTCATTCTCCAATCGTGAATGAAAGACTCATTATTATTCAGTTTCCACAACCTGCACAGCCCTCTACTCTGGCCCCACTCTTCTCTCCTGCAGGCCAGTGCCATGACCGCGTTCTCCAGCCAGACCCATGCCGTGTCGATCAACCCCGCCAACGGCGAAGCTATCGGCCACTACCCTTACCAGTGCGACGCCGACCTTGATGCGGCACTGACCCGAGCTGCGGCCGGCTTCGGCCAATGGCGCCGTACGCCCGTGGCTGAACGTGCCCAACTGATCCTCACCCTGGCCAGCGCGATCCGCGCAAACGCCGCGGACATGGCGCAGATGATTACCCTGGAAATGGGCAAACCGCTGGCTCAGGCCCGTGGCGAAGTGGAGAAATGCGCCCAGCTGTGCGAGTGGTATGCGGCCCAAGGCCCCGCCATGCTCAACGCCGAGTCAACCCTGGTTGAAAACGGCAAGGCGCGCATCGAATACCGTCCGCTGGGCCCAATCCTGGCAGTAATGCCGTGGAACTTCCCGGTCTGGCAGGTCCTGCGTGGCGCGGTGCCAGCGCTGATTGCCGGCAACACCTACGTGCTCAAGCACGCACCGAACGTCATGGGCAGCGCCTACCTGATGCGCGATGTGCTCAAGCAGGCCGGTGTACCTGAAGGTGTGTTCGAAGTCATCAACGTCACCGCCGACGGCGTCTCCCAGGCCATCAAGGACCCGCGCATCGCTGCCGTGACCCTGACCGGCAGTGTCCGCGCGGGGATGGCCATTGGTGCTCAAGCCGGTGCTGCCCTGAAAAAATGCGTACTGGAGCTGGGCGGTTCCGATCCCTTCATCGTCCTCAACGACGCCAACCTCGACGAAGCGGTCAGAGCGGCAGTCATTGGCCGTTACGCCAACACCGGCCAGGTCTGCGCCGCAGCCAAGCGCCTGATCGTCGAACAAGGGGTGGTTGAAGCCTTCACCGCGAAGTTCGTCGAAGCTACTCGCCAATTGGTCATGGGTGACCCTTTGTCGGAACAGACCTACCTTGGCCCAATGGCCCGCTTCGACCTGCGCGACGAGCTCGATGAGCAGGTGCAAGCCACCCTCGCGGAAGGCGCTACCCTGCTCCTGGGCGGCCATAAGGTCGAGGGTGCGGGCAACTTCTACGCGCCGACGGTACTGGCCGACGTTACCGACCAGATGACCTCGTTCCGCCAGGAACTGTTTGGCCCGGTGGCCTCGATCATCACCGCCCGTGACGCCCGTCATGCCCTGGAACTGGCCAACGACAGCGAGTTCGGCCTGGCTTCGACGATCTACACCCAGAACCTGGAACTGGCAGCCCAGCTCACCGAAGCGCTGGACACCGGCGGCGTGTTCATCAACGGCTACTGCGCCTCCGATCCCCGTGTGACCTTCGGTGGGGTGAAAAAGAGTGGTTTTGGCCGCGAGCTCTCACACTTCGGTGTCCGCGAGTTCTGCAACGCGCAGACCGTCTGGCTGGACCGTCGCGGCTGAGTGACCACCACTGAGCGGCTGTGGGTGCAGCTTCCGGGGGCGTTGCAGGTAATGGGCTAAACTCAAGCTCGGGGCCTGGCAATGCAACGCGACCGGAGGTGCACCATGAGCCCGTACCAACGCCTGTTCCTGATGGTCGGCGCCGATATGCGCCACACCCCGGCAATGGAGCGTGCCGCCGCCCTGGCCCACGCTACCGGTGCCACCCTGCATATCTGTGCCTTTGTCGAGGAGCTCGACACCCTCGGCCTGATCAGTGGCGATGAACACCTGAACCAGACCCGCGAACAGGACAGCCGCCAATGGCTGGCCGACGAAGCCACCTTGTTCCACGAGAACGGCATCCGCGTCAGTACCGACGTCATCCTCACCCGCGATGTGCTCGGTGCGGCCTTGAACCAGGTCAAGGAAATCGACCCGGACCTGCTGATCAAGGACGTGCAACACGAAGCCGCTTACAAACGCCTGTTGTTCACGCCACTGGATTGGCAACTGCTACGCGAATGCTCGTGCCCGATACACCTGGTAACCGCCGTGCACTGCCCCCTACCACGCGTGGTTGTGGCGGCCGTCGATCCGACCCACCCCGAGCACCCGCACAACGACCTCAACGAAACCGTGATCCAGGCTGCCAGTGAGCTGGCACGCCAGTGCAATGCCGAATTGCATCTGTTGCATGTCTGCGACAGTGCCCACACCCATATGGCCGACTTCGGGGCCGGCACCGTGACGGTCCCGGGCTTTGGCAGTGATGTGCGCAAATCGATTCACAAGGTTTTCGAACAAATGGCGGCGCGTCACGCGGTGCCGGTGGAGCGTCAGCATTTTCTCTCAGCGCCGATCACCCGCAGTATTGCCGACTTCGTTGCCCACAGCCGCACCGACGTGCTGGTGATGGGCAATCATCCACGCAAGCTGCTCGAACGATTGACCGGCAGTACCACTGAACATTTGCTCGATCACACTCTGTGCAATGTGCTGGCGGTCAAGGCCCAGGCTTGAGTCAGTCATATTCGGCTTCGGCGTGCTCGCCCAGTAAACGCCGCTGACGTGGCGTCGCCGCAGCGAGCACGGCCGGATTGAAGTGCCAGTGCAGGTAAGGCGAAAACTTCTGCGCGACCATGCGTCGGCCATAGTGCACCTGCAGCATTGAGCGGCTGCGGTCAGCACTGCGGTTGTCACTGCCGCCATGCCACAGCTCGCTGCGAAACATCAGCGCATCTCCTGCGCGGCAAAGGATGCTCTGCACCTGCTGGCCCTGCCACTGCTGCTCCCCGGGCGCCGGCTTGCGCCCTGCCCGATGGCTACCTGGCAACACGCGGGTTGGGGACAGTTCAGCGTCGATGTCATCCAGATAAAACTGCACGGTGCAGATCTGCATCGGCAACTCAAACGCGGGATCGGCCAACAGCGCTGGCGGCAGCGCCATGACCAGGTAATCCAGGTGCAACGGCATGCCCTGATAACCGGGATGGCTGCGCCAGGCGGTCTGGCCGATGAGGTGACAATCCTCACCCAGCGCCGCCTCGGCCAGCTCGATAACGCCCGGCAGGTCCAGGTAGGTCAGCCACAAAGGGTCGCGATTGAACACACACTTGTACTGCTCCAGTAGGCCGTTGTAATCCCAATGCATCGGCGTCAGTGCGCTGATTGCCGCCTGCAACTGGTCGACCTGGCGCGCCTCAAGCACGCCGGGGAGCAGCAAGTAGCCGTCACGGTGCAAAGCACTCAAGCCCAGGCCAAGCAATGAATGTTCGTCCATGCCAGCACTCCCGTTGTCCGCGCAAGCGTCTCTATTATCCTGCGCTTGACCTACACGGACACCTAGCCTGACGCGCGGCGCAGCCAGTCGATAAAGCAGGCGAACAACTCCGATTGCGAGTTGATCTCAAGCTTGAGGTAGAGGTTTTTCCGGTGCATGCGCACCGTCTCGGGAGAAATCCCCAGTTCGCTGGCGGTGGACTTGGCCGAGTGCCCGCGCAAGATCATGTGCGCGACTTCGCGCTCGCGGTCGGTCAGCAGTTGGCAGCCAAAACTGTCAAACGCCGCCTGGATGCTGCTATCCCCGCCCTCCGCGGTGGTTGGAATCAGGCCATGCCGGGCGAATCGCACCAGCAGCTCGCGGACCATCGGTTCAACAGCACGCAACAGGTTCACCTGCTCGGTGCCCAGTCGCGAACCGCTGCAGCCCTGGAACAGGCTCAGGGAGAGCTTGCGCGCTTCACCGACATCGGCAATGAAGTAGCTGTCTTCGCTGCAACCAGTGCCCAGGTAGTAGGCCTTGTAGTAGTCGCTGTCGAAAAAGTGATCCGGAGCGATGTCTTCCAGGTGGTAAAAACCCTCGGCCAGACCGCTTTCCACCGCCAGACAGAAAGGGTCGAGCAGATAGCCCGCGGCGAAGTAGCGGTTCAGGATGGCGTCGCGGTGCTGCTCGGGAATGCCCTGCTGATACAACAACTGTGGCGCCTGCCCCTGGCATTCGAGGCTGATCATCATCGACTCGACCGCCACCAACTGGCTGATCGCCGCGGCCAAATACTCAAGGCCCTCCGCTGTTTCACTATGGGCACAGGCATTCTGCAGCGCGGCATGCCATTGCTGCAGAGCGCCCAGGGACAGGCAGATCGGGGTATCAAGGGAGGTATGGCTCATGCTCCGCAGTCTATCAGCAGGAACATGAGCCGGGGGCAAACGAGGTAGGCGCTTACCGTTAGCCGCCACTGTACAGGCCTTCTTTACGCAGCTCATTGGCGGTCTCGACAATGCACTGGCGCAGGGTTTCAACGATCTCGTCCACCTGGGCATGGGTGATGATCAACGGCGGTGACATCACGTTCAGGTGCATGATCGGGCGCACCAGCAACCCCTTGGCCTGGGCGCGCCGGTGGATGCGCTCGCCAATGTTCACCGCGTCGGCGAACAGCGCCTTGCTGCGTTTGTCGGCGACGAATTCGACACAGGCCATCAGTTTCATGCAGCGCACATCGCCAACCAGTGGCAGGTCGCGCAGGCTTTGCAGACGTTGCTCCAGATAGCCACCGACATCCTTGACGTGGTCCAGCAGGTTTTCCCGCTCGATGATCTCGATGTTCTTCAGCGCCGCGGTGCAGCAGACCGGGTGGCCGCTGTAGGTGAAGCCGTGGGTGAAACACCGGCCCTTGCCCGGCTCGGCGATCACCTTCCAGATCCTGTCGGAAAAGATACAGGCGCCCAGCGGCAGGTAGGCCGAGGTCAAGCCCTTGGCGGTGGTGATGATGTCCGGTTGCACGCCAAACAGTTCTTCACTGGCGAAGAAGGTGCCCAGGCGGCCAAACGAGGTCACCACCTCGTCGGCCACGAAGAGAATGTCGTAGGTCTGGCACACCTGCCACATGCGCAGGAAGTAGTCCTTGGGCGGGATGATCACGCCGCCTGAGCCCATGATCGGCTCGGCAAAGAAGGCGGCGACCGTGTCAGCGCCCAGCGAGAGGATCTTATCCTCGAACTCGGCCACCAGAAAATCGAGAAACTCGGCTTCATCCATGTCATCCGGGGCCCGATACAGGTTGGGATTGGACACGTGATGGATCAACTCATGGGCGTAATCGAACTCCGGCACGCGGTCGGCGGCCTTGTTGCCAATCGACATGGTCAGGGTGGTGGAGCCGTGATAGGCGTTGTAGCGGGCAATCACATGTTTCTTGTGCGGCTTGCCCCGGCAGTTCTGGTAGTACTGAATCAGGCGATAGGCAGTATCCACTGCAGTCGAGCCGCCAGTGGTGAGGAACACATGGTCCAGATCACCCGGTGCCAGCTTGGCGAGTTTCTCGCACAGCTCGATGGCGACGGTGTTGGCCATGTCCGAGAACGGGTTGGAATACGCCAGCTTGCGCACCTGGTCGGCGATGGCCAGGGCCATTTCTTCGCGGCCAAGGCCAATGTTGGTGCACCACATGCCACCGACCGCATCGAGGAAACGGTTACCCTCGGTGTCACGAATATAGGCGCCCTCCCCGGCAACAATGTTCAACGCGCCCTGTTCCCGGTGCTCGTCAAACATGTGGTAGCCGTGCATGTAGTGGGCCTTGTCGGCTTCCATCAGGGGATCGTGGGCAAATGGGGTTGCGAATGCGTTGTTTGGCGTAGCCATGGTCAGGTCCTTGGCGATGGAAATTGAGAGGTAATTGGCGTTATTCAAAAACCGGTCTTGACCGTATTCCAAACCCGGGTGATAGCGCGCATGTCGCGCGCATCCTGGGTTTTCTGCGCGAACAGGCGCTCACGGGTAAGGTCATCGGGATAGATCGCCGGGTTGGCGCGGATGTCTGCCTGTACCAGTCCGGTGGCTGCCGCGTTGCTGTTGGCGTAGTGGATGTAATTGGTCACCTGGGCCATGGTCTGCGGCTGCAGCAGGAACTCAATGAAGCGGTGAGCATTAGCGCTATGCGGCGCATCCTTGGGCAGGTAAAGGTTATCGAACCAGATCAGCGAGCCTTCCTTGGGGATGAAGAACGCCAGCTGTATGTCTTTGTTCGCCTCCTCGGCGCGGGCCTGGGCAGTGGCGTAGTCGCCGGACCAGGTCAGGGCCATGCACACATCGCCGTTGGGCAGGCTGGTGAGGTAGTTCACCGAGTCGAATTTCTTGATGTAGGGGCGAATGTCCAACAACAGCTTTTCGGCGGCCTTGAGGTCGGCGGGCGCCGCGCTGCGCGGGTCTTTGCCGAGGTATTTGAGGGCCAGCGGGATCACCTCGGTAGGTGCGTCCATCAAGGTCACACCGCAATCGGCGAAGCGCGAGACAATCTTCGGATCGAAGAGCATTGCCAACGAACCGATCGGCGCATCGGGCATACGTGCCTTGATCTTCTCGACGTTGTAGGTCACCCCGGAGCTGCCCCAGGTGTAGGGTGCTGAATACTTGAGGCCGGGGTCGTAGTCTTGCAGGTTCTGCACCACCTGAGGGTCGAGATTGTGCCAGCTGGGCAGTTGCTGCTTGTCCAGCGGCTGGAACACCCCGGCCTTGATCAGCGGTGGCACCAGGGAGGCGTTGAGCATGACCAGGTCATAGCCCGAGCGGCCAGTGAGCAGTTTGGTCTGTACGGTTTCGTAGCCATCAAAGGTGTCGTAGATCACCTTGATGCCGGTGGCTTTTTCAAAATCGGCGAGGGTGGTTTCGCCGATGTAGTCGGTCCAGTTGTACAACCTGAGTGTGTTGCTGGGGTCCACGTCGGCGGCCAGGGTGGCCGTGGCGGTGGACGCCAGCAACAGACTGCACATCACCTTCAGTGCCTTGCGCATAGCAACTCCGTGGTGTGACTGCTCGGGATGAGCCGATGGGGTTACTATCGATGGATTGCGCGAGGGTGACCATAACCCGAATGGGTGTACGCGCCGACGGCTAACTGTAGCCGCTGCCGCCAGGCTGCGATCGGACGTGAAACGGCCGTCATTCAGGCACATCACAGTGACTGGATTACGACTGCTTTGCAGCCGATCGCAGCCTGGCGGCAGCGGCTACGATCGGACGGTCACACTAGCGGATACAACGCCTCATCGAACTGCGACAAGCGCGGAAACGGCAGCGGCTGATCGTCCGAGAGGTGCGCCAGACGCTGCTGATAGCTCTGCAGGAAATCCTTGCGCGCCTCATCACTGATATACGGCACATGCCAAGCCACAAAGGGCTCCAGCACCTCAAAACCGACGTACGCCAGGGTGCCACGCAGAATCGGCCGCAGCATGTCTTGCAGTGGGCCATGGATCGCACCTTCGCCAAACATATGCTCGCGGCCACCGAGGGTGACGGTGACCAGCGCCTTTTTACCCGCCAAACCACCCTGGTCGTAAAAACGTTTGCCGCCGTAGCACACGCCCGACACCAGCACCCGGTCAATCCAGCCTTTGAGCATGGCCGGCACGGAGAACCAGAAAATCGGGAAATTCAGCACTACCAGGTCAGCCCACATCAGCTTATCCAGCTCCTGCTGGATATCCGCGGCGATGGAACCACTCTTGACCCCCAGGCGTTGCTCAAGGGCATAGACCAGGTACTCGGGGTTTTCCCGGGAGCTGAAGTCTTCGGCACTGGCCACCGGGTTCCAGTTCATCGCATACAGGTCGCTGACCTGCACCTGATGGCCCTGGGCGCGGAAGGTTTCCACCGCCTGGTCACGCAGGGCAGCGGTGAAGGATTGCGGTTCGGGGTGAGCATGGACGATCAGTACGTTCATCAAAGCGTTCCTTTAAACAGGTTGCAAGGTAGAAGGCGCGGCGCGTGAGGCCAGCAGCCGATCGAGCCAGTCGGGGTCCATCTCGGGCTCGGATGAGAACAGCAAACCGGTGTAGTCCCGGTACGGCGGGGTGAAAATGGCGTCGCGACTGCCGTGATCGACCACCCGACCACGTTGCATCACCAGTACTTCGTCGGCGATGGCACGCACGGTAGCGACGTCGTGGGTGATAAACAGGTAGGCCACGCCCAGTTGCTGCTGGATGCGGTTGAGCAGTTTCAGCACCCCTTCGGCCACCAGTTGGTCCAGCGCCGAGGTGACTTCGTCACAGATGATCAACTGCGGTTCGGCCGCCAGAGCGCGGGCAATACAGATCCGCTGCTTTTGCCCGCCAGAGAGTTCGCGAGGTTGGCGCTCCATGTACTGCGCCGGGTCCAGCTCGATCATCTCCAGCAACTCGGCGACCCGCTTGCGCAGGGCCTGGCCCTTGAGGCCGAGGTAAAAGGTCAGCGGTCGTCCGATGATGTCGACGATGCGCTGGCGTGGGTTCAGCGCCGTGTCGGGGATCTGGTAGATCATCTGGATCCGGCGCAACTGCTCCTTGCTGCGCCGGCGAAAATCAGCCGGCAAGGCATTGCCGTCATACAGCACCTGCCCCGCCGTCGGTGGCAGCAGGCCGGTAATCAATCGCGCCGTGGAGCTCTTGCCACTGCCGGACTCGCCGATCACCGCCAGGGTCTGACCACGATGGAGCTTTAGCGAAACGTCATGCAGCACCGGCTGTTGGCCGTAACTGGCACAGGCCTGGCGCACCTCCAGCAACGGTTGTTTCTGCGCCGGGCACGGTTTGGGCTCGGTGCGGAAACTGCGCACCGCCCACAGCGACTTGGTGTAGTCCTGCTGGGGCGCGTCGAGCATGCTGCGGGTGTCGGCCTCCTCCACCAACTTGCCGTGACGCAAGACCATGATGCGGTCGGCCATCTGCGCCACCACCGCCAGATCATGGCTGATGTACAACGCCGCGCTGCCGTAGGTCTTGACCGCGTTGCGAATCGCCGCCAGCACTTCGATCTGGGTGGTGACGTCCAGCGCGGTGGTCGGTTCATCGAAGATGATCAGGTCAGGATGGCAGGCCATCGCCATTGCCGTCATCACCCGTTGCAACTGGCCACCGGAAACCTGGTGCGGATAGCGCTGGCCAATCTGCTCGGGGTTGGGCAACTGCAGCACGCGGTACAGGGCGACCGCTTCCGCTTCGGCCTGGGCGCGGTCGATTCCGCCGTTTTTTACCGCCGTTTCGACGTGCTGGTCAATCAGGCGGTGTGCGGGGTTGAACGAGGCGGCGGCGCTCTGCGCGACATAGGCGATACGCAGGCCACGCAGTTTGCGTAAGGTGTCGACAGCAGCGCCAACCAGCTCCTGCCCCTCGAAGCGCACTGACCCACCGGTAATCCGGCAACCATCGCGTACATAGCCCATCGAGGCCAGCCCCAGGGTCGACTTGCCTGCCCCCGACTCACCAATCAGCCCCAGTACCTCACCGCGCTGCAAGGTCAGGTCGATACCCTTGATCAACGGATGCCAGGCGTCTTCGTAGTGCCCTTCGATACGCAGGTCACGGATTTCCAGCAGTGGTTTTTCATCGATCACGCCAGTCATCCTCAGCACTCCTTCAGGCCGCTGGATTTATGCAGTACCCAGTCCACGACAAAGTTGACGCTGACGGTGATCAGCGCCACCGCCAAGGCGGGCAACAGCGGGCTGATATCACCGAAGGTGATCAGCACGGCGTTGTCGCGAACCATGCTGCCCCAGTCGGCGGTAGGCGGCTGAATGCCCAGGCCGAGGAACGACAGCGCACTGATGAACAGAAAAACGAAGCAGAAGCGCAGGCCAAACTCGGCGATCAAGGGGGCTGCGGCATTGGGCAGCACTTCGCGGCTGACCAGCCACCACAGCCCTTCCCCACGCAACCGAGCCGCCTCGACAAAGTCCTGGACCACCACGTTCATCGCCACCGCCCGTGACAGACGAAACACCCGGGTCGCATCGAGCAGGGCAATCACCA
>Ga0247821_10000464_pt1 | contig 22482 bp, 19 predicted proteins | sample 13C_Glycerol_Day_FD_192481 | JGI IMG/M metagenome (GOLD analysis project Ga0247821, IMG submission 192481) | Soil microbial communities from agricultural site in Penn Yan, New York, United States - 13C_Glycerol_Day14 | ecosystem: Environmental > Terrestrial > Soil > Agricultural land | place... | reverse complement strand
GTCCGTTATCGGCCCAATGCAGTCACCCGGACAGTTATCCGGCGCTGGCCCCAAAAGGACTTAAACGGCTCCACCCCCTCGCCGCAGAACCCGCACAAGTTCCCCAACAACAACCCCTTCAACAGCCCCTTCAGTAGCACCTGCCTCAAACACCGCACAACAAGCCGACGTATCGCCCTCGCAAATACGGTAAACGGCAACGACACTCCCAGGCCCGCACCCTGTGTGTCCACAGAGCGTAAAGCCACCCTCAATCTCACCCTGCATCAAACCCAGGCCATAGCCCGGTGTAAGCCATGGGCGTCCCGGAATCGGGCCGCCCAGTGTTTTTGCTGTCTGCATTTGCTGGAGCAGGCCTGGGGGAAGGAGATGCCCGGCGAGCAGTCGGTCCAGGAATAGGGCTGCCTGGGAAAGGGGGCCGATCAGCAAGCCGTGGTATACCCAGGCGGGGTCGTAATGTGCTGTGTCGCCAAGGTGGGTACCTTGTAGGTCTGCTCGCGTTTTGGCGAAGCGAACGCTGGAAAGGCCCAATGGCGTCAGTGCGCGTTGACTCACTGCCTCTTCAAGCGACAGTTCAGTCACCTGCTCGATCAGCTTGCCAATGAGGTAGTAACCGACATTCGAGTAACACCATCCGGTGCCGGGGCTGTAGCGTAGCCGGGCTCCCTCGAGGCGCTGCATCATTTCGCCTACCGACCAGGCGCCCTCATTGTTGGCGACGGCGGTGTGATAGTCCGCAAGTTCGCTGTAATCGGCCAGCCCGGCCTCATGCCGCAGCAGTTGGCGCAAGGTGAAGGGTTGATCCAGAACCGCGTCGTCCAGCCTGATCCGCCCATCACGGACCAATGACAGGGCGGTAGCGGCCAGGACCGTCTTCGTGAAGCTCCACCACGGCACCACCACGTCTGAGCGATCGGACGTCAGTGGCTGGCCATTGAAGATGAGTGAACTCGGCATTGGAGAGTCAAAGCATGGCAATCAGGGCAGCGACGATCTTCTCATGCCGCGCCTGAATGGCGTCTTTGCCCCACACCCGGCCATCGCTCACGAAGTGCGTGATCTCTCGCTGTTGGAAGTAGTGGGTGTAGGTTGCCAGTTTCTGCTTGAACGGGATGTTGCCCACCGCACAGTTATGGGGTTTGGACAGCAGCAGGTAGTTGCCGAGACAGTTGAGGTATTCCTGTTTGAAGGTCTCGTCGTAGGTGCCATAGCCGTGGGGTTGGGTCGAGGGTTCGGTAGAAGGGGCAATGTGCTCCAGCTCGGGGCGTTCAATATCGCTGTAGCGCCGCGGTGTGTAGCCACGGTAGCCATCGCCTTCCAGGTGTACTTCATATTTCCAGAGCAGGTGCTTGGCGGTTCTGTGGTTGATTTCACCGTCCAGGGCAGCCAGCAATCTGTCGTTGTTCCAATAGGCCCACCACCAGTCACTCGCAGTCTTGAGGCGTTCGATCCGATCAAGGATCGGCTCTATCGACGACGCCTCGCTGGAAAATTGCTCGTAAACATGACTGATGCGGGAAGTGATCTCCGCACGCGTGCCAATCAGGCGATGACGGATGATCAGGCTCTCGAACGCCACGCAGAGTCTGTTCTTGTCAGCGAGGCTCAGGCCAAACCGATAGGCTTTGAGGATGAACGGCAGGGCGATTGCGATCCCGCCCAAGCTCACCAATGAGTGGATCGGGAAGTGGGTGCGTTCGTCCTCGCCAAAGAACACGGACAAGTGCTCGAAGCTGATGGCCAGGGAGTCGGTAAATGCCTGTACGAACTCAAGGGGTGACGGCCCGGCCAGCATGGCCTCGACTTTGTCCAATGCGCCGCTCTCCCACAGGGAGTTGAAGTGAACGCGCAGGGTGTACTGCAGCACATCGTCTTCTTTGATTCGGTACTCAATCGCCGATATGGATTTGTAAATGGTCTCGAAGCGGTTTTTGACTTCCTCGATCAGGCTGTCTTTTTGCTGTTGATCTTCGCCGTGCAGATGGATGGCATACATGAACTGCGCTTTCACCACCTCCAGGTTGGAGGGGCGTTTGCCGCGGTTGTTCTGGAAAATGAACATCTGAATGGCTTCGGCTTCATCCCGAACCGGGTGCGTGCTGCACGATGCCTGGGACACGATGGTCAGCATGTCGGTCAGGTACGCTTCGGATTGGTCGCTCAGCGCTTTCTTGAAGTACTCGAAGGCCGTGATCAGCCGTTGGGCTGAGGTGGTCTTGAAGGTTTGGGCGTCTTTTCTGGACTGGTTGATCACATAGTCGACAAAGACTTGGTTGTCATAGTCCACGGTCTTGAAGCGGATCTGGCTATCGCGCCTGATGAGGTCCTTGTAGCAATCCTGCTCTTCTTCGGTAAGTGCCCGCTTGCCCTGCAGGCAATTGAACAGGGCCGCCAGGAAGAGACTGATCGTGGTCAGACGTTGCTGGCCGTCAATCACACGAAACTCACCTTGCGTCTCCTCGAACAGGAAGTGGCCGAAGTAATAAGGACTTCGGGACTTGCTGCGGCGGTACGCCTCGAGATCCAGGAGGAACACGTCCGTCTGCGTGGTCCGGTTCGAGCCTTCGGTAGGCGTTTCCCAGGCGTAGGCGCGTTGGTAGGCAGGAACCACGATTCGGTTGTTGGCCATCATGTTGCGGATGGTCGTCGAAGCTTTCACTGAGCATGTCCTTATGGATAGTGGCGTTGTGCCAATGATCGCTTGAGTTGCGCATTTTTGCACGGTGGATATTCGGGGGGCAGGGTGTGGCTGGGGATCGCGGGGCAAGCCCGCTCCTACTGTTGTCAGCGCCGGGCCGATAGCTGCTGGGGCGCCAGAAATGCATCATGGAAGTAGTTGCGAAACGCATTCATCGCCGGGCTGAACTCCCGCTCCCGGTGCCACGCCAACCCCACACTCATCGGCGTTACCTTGTCGGTAATCGTCAGGGTTTCAATCCGCTTGCCTTCCAGCGACCAGGGCCGGTGAACCAGGTCCGAGAGAATCGCCACACCACTGCCATTGGCCACCATGCTGCGCACCGCTTCCACCGAGCTGGTGCGCACCCGCACGTTCGGGCGTTGGTGCGCGTGTTCCCAGTAGCGCATGGCGCTCTGTTCGGCTTCGTCGACGGTGAGCAGGATGTAGGGCTCCCGGGCCACGTCGGCCAGGCTCACGGCCGACTGCTCGCACAGCGGATGGTGGCTGGGCAGCCACAAGCGGCGTTCGGAGTTGAACAGGGTTTCGGAGACGATGTCCGGGTGGGTGAGGTTGGAGGTGAGTACCACGGCCATGTCGAACTGGCCCTCCAGCAGGCCTTGTTCGATGGACTCTCGTTCCTGTTCGTGCACTTCGATGGCGACGTCCGGGTGCCAGTGCTCCAGGCGTTGCAGGTGGTGCGGGAGGAAGTAGCCGATCACGGTGTAGCTGGCGGCCAGGCGCAGCAGTCCGCTGGCGCGTACGTCGGGCAGCGGGCTGTTGAGGGCGTCGTCGACGCTGCGCTGGATCACGTAGGCACGGTTGAGAAAGTGCCGCCCGGCATCGGTCAGGCTCATGCCCTGGGCCGAGCGCTGGAACAGCAGGGTGCCGAGCATGGCTTCCAGCTCCTTGATGGCGGTGGTCACCGCCGATTGGGAGATGTTCAGGTGGATCGCCGCCTGGGAGATCTGGCCGATCTCGGCGGTGGCGACGAAGTAGCGCACCTGGCGCAGGGTCAGTGACATGCTCGCTCCGGTCGGGCAGGTATCTGTTTTTCAGAAGATGCCCTATCTGTTAATAGATCTTCCCAAGGGGTGAGGGGGAATCTAACGTGGCCTGCAGGTAGTGACAAGTGTCAGGAGCAAGCACCATGCAGGCAGTAGATTTCAATTCGGACATGGGCGAAGGCTTTGGCCCGTGGACCATCGGCGATGGCGTCGACACGGAGCTGATGGGTTTCATCAGTTCGGCCAATATCGCCACCGGTTTTCATGCCGGCGACCCCGGCACCATGCGCCGCACGGTCGAGCAGGCCAAGCGCCTGGGCGTAGCCGTGGGTGCGCACCCGGGCTTTCGTGACCTGGTCGGTTTCGGCCGCCGGCACATCAATGCGCCGGCCCAGGAGCTGGTCGACGACATGCTCTATCAGTTGGGGGCCCTGCGTGAGCTTGCCCGGGTCCAGGGCGTTGCGCTGCAGCACATCAAGCCCCACGGCGCGCTGTACATGCACCTGGCCCGGGACGAAGAGGCGGCGCGCTTGCTGGTGCAGAACCTGCAACGCCTGGAGCCTGAGCTGCTGCTGTATTGCATGCCCGGTTCGGTGATCTGGCGGGTCGCCACCGAGCTCGGCCAGCCAGTAATCCGCGAGTTCTACGCCGACCGCGAGTACGACCTCAGCGGCTCGATCGTCTTTACCCGCAACGTGCGTGCCTACGACCCGGCCCAGGTCGCTGCGCGGGTGCTGCGTGCCTGCCAGGAAGGGGTGGTGCGCACGGTCGAGGGGGAAGACCTGGCAATCGAGTTCGACTCCATCTGTTTGCACAGTGACACCCCCGGCGCCCTGGCGTTGGTCGAAGCCACACGCAAGGCGCTCGACAGCGCGGGGATCACGGTGCGCGCGCCGCGCTGAAGCCGGCGCCAGGGTTTACCCACTTATTTTTTGCCTGCCTTTCTACAACTAATTCCAAAAGGAACAGACATGGCCGAACACAGCGTAATTACCCCATTGCCCGGGACGTTCTACCGCAAGGCTACCCCTGATGCGCCGGCGTACGTCGAGGAGGGGGCACAGGTCAGCGCCGACACCGTGATTGGCCTGATCGAAGTCATGAAGCAGTTCTCGGAACTGACCGCGGGGGTGGAGGGACGCCTTGGCGCCTTCCTGGTGGAAGACGGCGATCCGGTGGAGCCGGGTCAGGTCATCGCCACGCTCGATAACGTGTGAGGGCGCGACCATGAGCCAAGCCATTCGTAAATTGCTGATCGCCAACCGCGGCGAAATCGCCGTGCGGATCATCCATGCCGCCAAGGCGCTGGGCATTCCCACCGTGGCCGCGTGCAGCGAGGCGGACATCGACTCCCAGGCGGCGCGCCTGGCCGATGAAGTGCATGTCCTCGGGCCGGCCCGCGCCGACAAGAGCTACCTGAATGTCGAGGCCTTGCTCGGCGCCTTGCAGGCCACCGGTGCCAACGCGGTGCATCCGGGCTATGGCTTCCTCTCGGAAAACGCCGACTTCGCCGAGGCGGTGCTCGCGGCCGGGGCGATTTTTGTCGGCCCGAGCCCGCAGACAATCCGGCGCATGGGTGACAAGGCCGAGGCACGGCGTACCGCACAAGAAGCGGGTGTGCCGGTGGTGCCGGGTTCGCCGGGTGAGCTGTTCGACGTGGAATCGGCACTCAAGGCTGCCGAGTCCGTTGGCTTCCCGCTGCTGATCAAAGCCTCGGCCGGTGGCGGCGGGCGCGGTATTCGCCTGGCGGAAAACGCCCAGCAACTGAGCGAAGAATTCCCGCGCTCCCAACGCGAGGCCCAGGCGGCATTCGGCAATGGCGCGGTGTACCTGGAGCGCTTTATCAGCAAGGCACGGCACATCGAAGTGCAGGTGTTGGGTGATGGGCAAAACGCGGTGCACCTGTTCGAGCGTGAGTGTTCCCTGCAGCGTCGACGGCAGAAAATCTTTGAAGAGGCGCCATCGCCGGCACTCAGTCAGCAGCAGCGCGAAACGCTCTGCGCCAGTGCCGTGCGCTTGACCGAAGCCCTCGGCTACCAGGGCGCCGGGACGCTGGAGTACCTGTATGACGACGTCACCGGCGAGTTCTTCTTCATCGAGATGAACACGCGGATTCAGGTGGAACACCCGGTCAGCGAACTGATCACCGGCATCGACCTGGTCCAGGCGATGCTGCGCATTGCCGGTGGCGAGCCGCTCGGTTTCACGCAACGTGACATTCAACTCAACGGCGCCGCCCTGCAAATGCGCCTGAACGCCGAAGACCCGGCCCGGGATTTCTTCCCCAGCCCCGGGCAGGTAGACGCCCTGGTGTGGCCGCAAGGGCAGGGGGTGCGTGTCGATAGCCATCTCTACCCGGGTTACCGCGTGCCGCCTTACTATGACTCGCTGCTGGCCAAGCTGATCGTCCATGGCAGCGACCGTGCCCAGGCACTGGCCCGTGCGCGCCTGGCGGTGGAGCAGACCACGCTCACCGGCATGGCCAGCACCTTGTCGCTGCACGGCGAGCTGCTGGAACAACCCTGGCTGCACAGCGCCGATTTTCATACCGGCACCCTTGAAACCTGGCTGGCCGAGCGCCGTAGCGGAGGTAACGCATGAGCAGTCCAATCCGTTACAGCTTTGGCGCAGATGAACATCTGTTTGCCGAAGTCAGCGACAGCATGTCGCTTGAAGCCTTCTTCAAAGGCATGGCGGTAACGCGCGCGGTAGAGCGCCTGGCCCTCGATGGCGTGCTCGATGTGTGCCTGGCCAATGCCTCGTTCCAGATCCGTTTCGACCCGGACCGAATCGCCCCGCAGGCACTGCTCGACGCGGTGAAAGCGGCAGAGGCCGAGGCGGTTGCGCAACGCACCCTGCACACGCGGATCATCGAGATCCCGGTGCTGTACAACGACCCCTGGACCCACGAAACCCTGATGCGTTTTCGCGACCGCCATCAAGACCCGAGCGTGACCGATCTGGAATACGCCGCCCGGGTCAATGGCCTGGCGGATGTCGAGGCGTTCATCGCCGCCCACAGTGGTTCGCCGTGGTTCGTCTCGATGGTGGGCTTTGTCGCCGGGTTGCCGTTCATGTTCCAGATGGTCGAGCGCGAGCGCCAGTTGCAGGTGCCCAAGTACCTGCGTCCGCGCACCGATACGCCGAAACTGACCCTGGGCCACGGCGGCTGCTTTGGCTGCATCTACTCGGTGCGCGGCGCCGGTGGCTACCAGATGTTCGGCGTCACGCCGGCACCGATCTACGACCCACAGCAGAACCTGGCGTACCTCAAGGAGCACATGGTGTTTTTCCGCCCTGGCGACATCGTGCAGTTCAAGCCGATGGATCGCGAGGCCTATGACCGGGCAGTGGCCGAGGTGGAAGCGGGGCGTTTTGACCTGCGCATTCGCCCGGTGGAGTTCTCCCTGGATGCGTTTCTGGCCGACCCGGTCGGTTATCCCAAGTCGTTGCAGGAGGTGCTGGCATGATCAAGGTACTCAAACCGGGCCTGGCCACCTCTGTGCAGGACCTGGGACGCGAAGGCTACTACCACCTGGGCATCCCGCCTTCCGGTGCGCTCGACCAATACGCCTTGAGCGCGGCCAATCAATTGGTCGGCAACCCGGCGGGCGCGGCGGCGCTGGAGTGTACGCTGCTCGGCCCTGAGCTGGAGTTCCAGACGGATGCCCTGGTGGCGGTGTGCGGCGCGCACATGACGCCGAAGGTCGATGGCGTCGACATGCACCCCGACACCGCCTTCGCGGTCAAGGCCGGGCAAGTGCTGCGCTTTGATTTTCCCAAGGCCGGGGCGCGTGCCTACCTGGCGGTTGCCGGCGGCATTGATGTGCCCGTGGTGCTTGGCAGTCGTTCGACCTATGCGCTGGGCGCCCTGGGTGGTTTCCAGGGACGTCGGCTGATTGCCGGGGACGTGTTGCCGGTGGGGGTTGCCAGCGGCAAGGGCCGGGCCGGCGCCAGCCTGCCCATGGCCTTGCGTCAGTCACTGGGTGGCGAGATCAGCCTGCGCGTGGTGCCGGGCCTGTATTACGAGCGCCTGAGCGCGTCGGCAGCGGACAGCTTTTTTGCCGAAGCCTGGACCGTGGGTTCGGAGGCCGACCGTATCGGCTACCGCTTCAAGGGCGGCAGTGCACTGAGCTTTCAGCCCCGTGAGCAGCCGTTTGGTGCCGGCTCCGATCCGTCGAACATCGTCGACAGCTGCTATCCGATTGGCTCGATCCAGGTGCCGGCCGGGCTTGAGCCTATCGTGCTGCACCGGGACGCGGTGTCGGGTGGTGGCTACGCCATGATCGGCACCGTGATCAGCGCCGACCTCGACCTGATCGGCCAGATGCAACCGAACCAGAAGGCCCGGTTCGTTGCCGTAACCCTTGAAGAAGCGTTGGAAGCGCGCCGCTCCTACAAGAAAAAGCTGGCATGCCTGAGCAAACTCTTCCCGTCCTGAAACCTGTAGGAGCGGGCTTGCCCCGCGATGCGCTGTGACTGGCTGACCGCTAGCGCGGGGCAAGCCCGCTCCTACCCTGGGGTTACCCGGCGTATACTCCGCGGCCATATCAAGCGCCGGGGAGACGTTCATGCGCCAGGTTTTGCTTATCGTTGATGTCCAGTCCACCTTCAGCCCGCCCGAATGGCTGGTCGATGGTGTGCGGGCGTTGTCCGCGAGGATGCCGGCGGTCGCGTCGGTCGAGTTGCATGATGAGCAGGTCACGCCCTTCGACAAGCAACTTGGCTGGCACCCGGCAGCCGAGGACGAAAGCCTGGTCGAGGCCGATCAGGTGTTCATCAAGCACGGTTACGGCCAGAGCGCCGAAGCCATCGCGTACCTCAAGCAGCTCAATGTCGAGCGCGTGCTGGTCTGTGGCATCCAGACCGAAACCTGTGTGCTGGCCGCCGGGTTTGCGCTGTTCGATGCGGGGCTCAACCCGACGCTGATCACCGACTTGACCGTGGGCTCGTCCCTGGACAGGTCCGGCCAGCTGGGGATCAATCTGTGGAAGCATCACTTCCGCCAGGTCACCACCCGCGCCGAAGTCGTCGCCGAACTGGGGTAGGCGCGAGCTTACGCAGCCCGTTCCAGGGCGCCGAGTAAATCCACGAATTCCAGCGAGAGTTTGTTGCGCGGGGCCAGGCGGACCAGTGGCACCGACGCTTCGTGGGACTCGCGCATTTTCACCGAGCTGCTCAGGAACGTCGGCAGAACGGGCAGGCCTTCGGCGAGCAATTGGTCGATGAGTGTTTGATGCAGGGTGGTGCGCCCGGAGAACTGGTTCACCACGATCCCCTCGAGCAACAGCGATTCGTTGTGGTCCAGGCGCAAGTCCTCGACCTGGGCGATCACGCTGTACAGCGCCTGGCGGGAAAAACTGTCGCAGTCGAAGGGAATCAGCAGCCGGTCGGCCGCCACCAGGGCACTGAAGGTATAGAAATTCAGCGAGGGTGGGGTGTCGATGTAGATGCGCTCGTAGTCCTGGGACAGTTCGACCAGCAGCCTGCGCAGCTTGTTGATTTTGAACTTGCTCTCAAGCTTGGGCTGGATGTCTGTCAGGTCCGGGCTGGCGGTCACCAGGTGGAGGTTGTCGTAGGCTGTTTCGGTGACGGTCACGCGCGATTTCTTGCTGGCGGGGCCGCTGGACAGCGTCTGCTTGAAGAAGTCAGTGATGCCGGACGGAATGTCGTTGTTGAGAAGGCCGGTCAGGTAGTGCGTTGAGTTGGCCTGAGGGTCGAGATCGACCAGCAGAGTTCTGTAGCCTTCGGCGGCGCTGACCGCGGCGAGGTTACACGCAATACTGGATTTGCCCACTCCACCTTTCTGATTGAATACAACTCGACGCATGAGGCGCTTGATCCTTGAGTAGGTCTACGACGGAATAAAATCAGCAGCAGCGCTTAATTTATTACCAAGATGTTTCATAAATAAGTCACAGCGGGCCACGTGTCGGTTTTTCAGGCACCCCCCAGGCAACCCCCCAACGTGGGTAGCCACAGAAACCCCGGCGTTTCAGTAGTTTATTGCTGAGCGTGAAACACCGGTTTCTGCAAGGGAGTGGTAATGAAAAACAACCAAGATCCAGAGGCGCCCCCCGGGTTGCAGGCCATCGGCATGCCTCGCGTGTTGCGCGCCCTTCAGCCCGACCGAGAGGCACGGGCCTTTCTGCGCCTGGTGAACCTCTCCACCCGCCTGCGGCCGGCCGAAAACTACTCGCTGCCGCGCTTACGCCAGGGCTGGCGCTTGACGGCGCTGGCGCTGGGGGTCAATCCGCCCGTGGCCTCGGTCAGCGAGCAAGTGATTGAAGGTCCCGACGGCGAAATTGCCTTGCGCATCTTCAAGCCTGCCAATGCCCAGGCCTTGCAGCCGGCGTTCCTGTGGTTTTTCGGCGGCGGCTTCATCATCGGCGACCTGGACACGGCCGACGGCATCTGCCGCAGCATTGCCCTGGCCGCTGATTGCATGGTGATCGCGGTGCGTTATCGCCTGGCCCCGGAGCACGATCTGTCGGCAGGCCGTGCCGATGCCCTGGCGGCGTTGGAGTGGGTGGCCAGGCACGGCGCGCAGTTGGGCGTCGATACCACGCGCCTGGCCATTGGCGGCGATTCGGCGGGCGGCAACCTCAGTGCTGCCGTCGCCCAGGAAAGCCTGCGCCGTGGGGGGGCGGCGCTGAGCCTGCAAGTGCTGGTCTACCCGGCCACCGAACTGGTTGAGAAATTCCCGTCCTATGCGCAGAACGCCTTCGGCCAACACCTGCTGACCGACCATGCGGTGAAATGGATCGAACAGACCCTGGCCCCGTCACTCGCCACACTCGACTTGCTCGATCCATGGTATTCGCCACGGCGCAGCCCTGACATGCACGGCCTGGCGCCGGCCGTGATCGTCAGTGCCGGCTTTGACCCGATCCGCGATGACGGGCTGGACTATGCCGCCCGCCTGCGGGCTGCCGAGGTGCCAGTGGAGTTGTTGCACTACCGGGGCCAGTTCCATGGCTTTCTCAATTTCGACTCGGTCAACGGCGCCAGCCGCGATGCCTTGCTCCGGATCGGCGAGGCACTGCGCAGGGCGTTCAACCGCCAACCGGCGGCCGACAGGACCATCGAGATTGCCGATCGCCTGCCACGCAAGCAATCGCGCGTGCGCGCCAGCGCCGACGAACTGGCGATCTCGACCTTGACCACCTGGGTGCTCACCGAGCGCTGGGGTATCACCTTGCTGCGTTTGCTCGCGCCCAGGACCGCCAGCGCCTGCCGCTTGCTGATCAGACCCTGGCTGTTGCCCACGGTAATGCTGCGGCGCAAGGCCATTTCCGGCCTTGACCGGTTGGCCGCACGGCAAACCTGGCCCGCAGAGAAACGCAGCACTGTAAAACCCTGATCGAGGAAAACGTCATGGCATTACCTGATCCGTTGAAACTGTATCGCGAGACCATTACCCGGTTTGAAAACGGCATCAATACCCTGGCCGCCCGTCACCTCGACTCGAAAGAAGTGGGCCTGGTGATCGACCAGTACGCCAGGGTCTCACACGGCTTGCAGCACCTGTCGCAGACGTCGCTCGATCGTCTGTACAAGCGCATGGACCTGCCCAGCCGTGCCGAAGTCGACGCCCTGGCCAGGGCCTTGCGGCGTGTCGAAGACAAGCTCGATCAATTGCTGCCGGCCGTTCACAGCGGGGCGCTTGCACCGCGCCCGCCGCGCACGCGGCGCCCCGTGGTGGAAGCGCCCCCGGTGCCGGTCAAACCGGCAGCCAAACGTAAACGCAAGGCAGGAAGTGACGATGACTCGGCCACATGACACCAAGGTCGTCGACGCTTCGTTGACGGGCCGACTGCGCTCGGAGCTCGGCATGATGGTCCAGCGCGGCATCAAGGGCCTCGAATACCTCAGCACGCCACCGCCCGCCGTTGGCATGACCCCCAGGACGCTGGTGCACCGCCGCGGCACCTTGTGCCTGTACCACTACCACCCGACAGCGGACGAGATTTATCGCGTGCCGTTGTTGTTGGTCATGGCGACGACCAGCAAGGCGGCGATCTTCGACCTGGCCAAGGGCCAGAGCCTGATCGAGTACCTGCTGGCGCGGGGGTATGACGTCTATGTGATGGACTGGCATGCGCCAAGCCCGGAAGAGGCGCACTTGAAGCTTGAGCACTATGTGCTCGACTTCATTCCCGACTGCATTGGCCGGGTTCAACAGGCTACCGGCGTGGACGATGTCACGCTGATCGGCTACTGCATGGGCGGCGTCCTGGCAACGCTGTACGCCGCCTTGCATCCCGGCGGTCCGCTGAAGAACCTGGTGTGTTTCACCACGCCTGTGGACTGGACGAAGATGCCCCTGGCCAAGCAGCGTCACCTCAATCCCGAGCGCTTGATCGGTGCGACGGGGCTGGTGTCGCCACAGACCATCATCAGGGCGATTGATCTGCATCGTCCCGCCGGTCGCATTGCCGGCAAGGCGCGGCTCTGGGACAACTTGTGGAATGACGACTACGTCCGGGGTTTTCGCATGATGGCGCGGTTCAGTGACGAGACCCTGCCGCTACCCGGCGAGTACATGCGACAGATCCACCGGGAGCTGGGGCAGAACAATTCGCTGTGCGAAGGTGGCCTGCGCATGGGTGGCAAAGAGGTCGATCTGAAGAATATCGAAGTGTCGCTGCTGCACATCATTGCCCAGTACGACTCCCTGGTACCGCCGGACTGCGCTCAGCCGCTGGTGGCGCGGGTGGGTTCGCGGGACAAGGAAGAGCTGTTGCTGCCGGGAGGGCATGTGAGCCTTGTGGCGGGACCGGCTGCGGTCAAGCGGATGTGGCCCAGGCTTGACCGGTGGTTGGGCGAACGGTCGGTTTGATGGCCTGCCTGGGGCCAAGGAAAGCGAGCGGCTACCAAACCTCGTAGCCGCTGGCGCCAGCCTGCGCTCGACCGGGCAGCGGTCGTGGCGTGGCGGTGTGCAAGGCAATGTACAAGGCAAGGTCAAGCCAGTGTATCCACCACCCCGCCATCCACACGCAAGGCCGCACCGGTGGTGGCCGACGCCTGTCGGGACGCCACATAGACCACCAGGTTGGCCACTTCCTCGACCGTCGCCGCCCGCTGAATGATGGAGCTTGGGCGGTGTTCCATGACGAACGCGGCGGCGCATTCCTCCAGGGACTTTCCGCTCTCGGCCACCTCATCCTTGAGCATCTCGGCCACGCCCTCGGACAACGTCGGCCCGGGCAGCACCGCGTTGACCGTGACCCCGGTGCCGGCCAGACGCTTGGCCAGCCCACGGGACACCGAGAGGTTGGACGTCTTGGTGAAGCCGTAATGAATCATGTCGGCCGGGATGTTCAATCCCGATTCAGAGGAAATGAACACGATGCGCCCCCACTGACGCTCGACCATGCCCTGGGCATAGGCTCGGGACATTCGCACCCCGGACATCACGTTCACCTCGAAAAACCGCTGCCAGACCTCGTCCGGAGTGTCGAAAAAGTCTTGCGGGCCATAGATACCGACGTTGTTGATCAGGATATCCACCTGCGGCACCTGGGCGACCAGCTGCGCGCAGCCGTCGGCATTGCCGAGATCGGCGGTCACGCCGGTTACCGTTGCCGCTGCAAAGGCTTGCTTGATGGCCGCCACCGCAGCATCCACCGCTTGTGGATTGCGGCCGTTGACGATGACCGCGGCGCCTGCCTCGGCCAGGCCCCTGGCGATGGCGAAGCCGATACCCACGGTGGAGCCGGTCACCAGTGCAGTCTTGCCGCTCAGATCAATGTTCATGGCTGACATCTCGTAGAGAGGGTGTGGATGAAATCTAGCAGCGATGCACCGCGACACCTGCTCGCTGCGCCCTTACAGGAAGGGCAGCGCTTGTGGCAGGTCCAGTTCGAGCAGCCAGCGATCATGCTGGCTATCGACCTGCGCCTTGGCCTGCAAGCGCAGCAGCAGTCGCTGGATGGCGGTATGGGCCAGCACGGCGGGGGTGTCCTGGGGCTTGGGTTCGGGCCACGGCGTCAGCGTCAGGCTCAGGCGCAGCAGGCCGCGGGGCTGGAGGCTGGTGGCCAGGTGCAGGTCGATCCGCTCAGGCAGGGTGCTCAGTTGCAGGTAGCTGAGCAGGCTGTCGAGCAGCTGGCGGTAGTGGCGGGCATCGATCCAGGCGCTTTGCAGGGCGCGCAGGCCCGGGCCCAGGTCCAGCGCGCACCCCTGGGCCGCGAGCCGCGGGTACCAGGGCGCGAGTATTTCTTCGGTCAGGTCGCCCAGGTGGTGAGCCTCGGTCTGTGACTCCTTTTCGTGGGCATCCAGCGCCATGACTTCATCGACCCTGACCAGGGTCTGGCGCATGTCTTCGATTTGCCGGGACAGCGCATTGAGCCTGGGTTGCGGGTCGTCGGCGCCGGGCAGCAACACCTGGTCCAGATTCTGCTGCATGCCCGCCAGCAGCGCTTGCAGTTCGTGGCTGACGGCCACCAGCGTGGTGCTTTTGAGGTGGCTGGCAAAGCGCGCCTCGGCGCCTTCCTGGCGCAGGGTGGAGAGCATTTTGTCGCGCTCGGTCAGGTCGCGCATGCCACCGAGCATGGCGACCAGCGTGCCACTCTCGTCGCGAAAGGGTGTGCACCAATAGTGCATGGCGGTGGGCACCCCCGCGAGGTCGACCACCGCTTCGGCCATGAAGGGCTCTTCACGGATCACCGCCTCGCGAAAGCGCTGGCATGAACGCTCGCGCATCAGCGTCGGTAGCCACAGGGCCTGGTCCAGGGTGGTGCCGCGGATCATCTCGAAACTCTCGCCGGTGTAGGTCAGGTAGCGGCGGTTGCACATCAGCAGGTGGCTTTCGAGGTCACGCACGAACATGGGGTAGGGCGCCGAATCGAGCAACGCCCGCAACAGCCCGTACTCGCGCAGCAATTGCGGGTCCAGGGGCGCGCCCTGTACCCGGGCGGTGTCGTCACCGGCCACCAGGCCATGGCTGCGCGCCACTTCCAGCAACTGGAAATCACTGTCCACCTTGAGCTTCTGGTGCAGGCGCGCCTTGTAGGTGCTGACGGTCTTGTAGCTCAGGCTCAGTTGCCCGGCGATGTCCTTGTTGTTCAGGCCCTGGCTGAGCATCTGCAGCACCGTCAGCTCGCGGCCGGAAAGTTGCTCCAGCTCGCTTTCGGACTCGTTGGCGTCCTGGCGGGTCGCCTCGCGGGGAAAGTAGCTGCGCCCGTGGCTGACGGCCTGCAGGGCATGTTCCAGCTCTATCAGCGCCTCGGTCTTGCTCACGTAGGCATCGGCCCCGGCCTGCAGCGAGCGGGCAGCGTACAGGCTGGCCTCCTGGACGCTGTACACCAGCAGCTTGATGCCTTCGTGGCTGGCGCGCAGGCGGCGCAGCAGGTCCAGCCCGCCCAGGCGCGGCACCAGCAGTTCGAGGATCACCAGCTCCGGGCGCAGCTGGCGGCATTTGTCCAGCGCATCCTGGCCGTTGTCGACCTCGGCCAGCACCTGGTGACCGGTGCGTGCAAGCAAGGCCCGCAGCCCGTCGCGGACGATGGGCAGGTGGTCCACGAGCAGGACGGTGCTCATGTGCAGTTACCTCCATGGCGGTCTGCGCCCAAGCATAGTCCAGCCCGGTCGAGAGTCACTCCTACAAGGGCATTGACCTTGCTCCGACATAAGCACAGCGGCCATCCGCGCAGACTTCAGGCATCCCATTACCCAAGCCTGCGAGGCTGCCATGAAAACCTTCACCCGCCATCCAGCACGCCATCCCAAGTTCCAGCGCACCTGCCTGGGCCAGGCCATCGGCCTGGTACTGGCGGGACTGTTCAGCCTCAACGTGATTGAAGCCGAAGCCGAAGACAACGCCGTCGAACCTCCAGCCCAGGACGTCGACCCACCCTCGGCCGCCGGCGTCATGGCCAGCCCGTCCTACCTTGCGATCGCCCTGCAGGCCAGCGAAGACGCCCCACGGGTGTTTGCCGCACGCCTGCTTGGCGCACCCGCACCGATCAACGTGATCGTGGCGGACAACATCGGCATTGCCACCGCCGGCGCCCATGACGACACCGTCGTCAACCTGGCAGCCGCCCGTACCATCGGTGTGCTGGCCCAGGGCGCAAGCAGCGTCGGTTTCAACGGCGGCACCGTCAACAACAGCGCACAGAGCGCCGCCAACGCCGCCGGCCAGACTGGCCTGCAGGCCAGCAACGGCGGCCAGCTCAGTGGCAACGGGGTAACCGTCAACCTGGTGCCCAAGACCGCCAGCAGCGCGCTTATCACCGCCAGCAACATGACCGGGGTCAGTGCCAAGAGCGGTGGCCAGGTGTCCCTGCGCGACAGCAGTGTCACCCTGGGCGGCAACGTCGGCGGCCTGAACAACCAGGGCCTGGTGGCCAGCGGCAGCGGCAGCCACATCGACTTTGTCGGTGGCAGCGTCAGCACCCTGTCCAAGGGTTCGGTGGGTGTGCTGGCGCAGGACGGCGGTACCATCAGCCTGAGCCAGGGCAGTGTGATCAGCACCACCGGTGCGCCCAACGGCGTCAACGCCAGCCACGGCCTGAAGGCCACCGGCGCAGGCAGCCGGATCGAGGCGAGCGAGGTGGCGGTCAACCTGGGCGCCGTGGCGGCCAGTGCTGCCCGTGCTGAAGACGGCGGCCACATCCAGCTCGAGAACAGCGTCCTGGCCAGTACCGCCGCAGCCACCAGCACCACCACGACCGCCATGCTGCATGCCCTCGGGGGTGCCACCATCGAAGCGGATAAAACCAGCGTCAGTGCCATCGGCAACTACATCGGCGGCGCCCGCGCCGACGGTGCCGGCAGCCAGGTCACCGTCAAAGACAGCACCCTGGCCGTCAAGGGCGCCGGCAGCGCCACGGACTTCACCTCCGGCGCCCGCGCCATGAACGGCGGCGCCGTAGCCCTGCAAGGCAGCCTGGTGTCGGCCCAAGGCACCTTCAGCCACGGTGTCTCGGTCGAAGGCAGCGGCTCCCGGGCCGATGTCTCGGACAGCCGCATTGATGTCATCGGTGCCCGCTCCCATGGCGTCTACGTCAAGGATGGCGCCAGTGCCGAGGTGAACAGCAGCAAGATCAGCCTCGACGCAGCCCCCGGCGCTGTCGGCCCCTGGGGCCTGGGCGCGCTGGTCGAAGGCAGCGGCTCGTCGCTGATCCTCAACGACACCGAGGTGAGCACCACCCAGAAAACCAGCTTTGGCGTACGCGCCCTGGCCGGCAGCGACCTGCTGATCAACAACGGCAAGATCGACACCCTGGGCAACTACTCCACCGGCCTGAGCGCCGGTAGCTCGACCGTGGTGGCTCGCAACCTCAGCATCACCACCGCCGGTGACGACAACGCCATGGGCGTGGTCGCCGACACCAACGCCACCGTCACCCTGTATGGCGGCTCGGTGACCACCACCGGCAACGGCTCGCCGATCTCCTCCAACCTGACCTTTCCCCATGCCCTGGCCTCCCGCAACCCCGGCGCCCAGCTCAACGTCCATGGCACCAGCGTGCTCACCACGGGCACCCAGGCCTATGCCGCTGCGGTGGACGATGGCGGCAGCATGCTGCTCGATGGCGTCTCGCTGCAGACCCAAGGCCAGTATTCCGTGGGCCTGTACGCCGGTATCGGCAGGCTCAAACCTGCGCCGGTGAGCCTGATTGCCCACAACGTCAGCGTCGAAACCCACGGCGACCAGGCCCCTGGCGCACTGGTCAGCCGCCAGTACCAGGCCGATGAAGCCAAGCTGGAGCTGTTCGATTCGACGCTCAGTACCCACGGCGTGCGCTCCCACGGCTTGCAGGCGGAGTCGGGTGCACAGCTCGACGCCAGCAACACCTCGGTCACCACCAGCGGGGTAAACGCCCTGGGTGCCCTGGCCAACAACACCGCTCGTGTCGATCTCGACCAGGTCGGGGTGAACACCAGCGGCGACCTGGCCCACGGCGCGGTGGCCAAGAATGGCGGCGTGCTCAGCGCCAGCACCAGCGTGATCAGTGCCAGCGGCGAACAGGCCGCCGCGCTCTTCGCCCAGGGCACCGACGCCCTCAAGGGCCAGGCAAACGTCAATAACAGCGTGCTGCACAACCGTGACGGCGCCACCGTCGGCGTGGCCGGTGTGGCCGATATCAGCCTGATCGACACCATCGTCGGCGGCAGCGGTCAGTGGCTGAATGTCGACAGCGCGGTGGCCAGCGACGGCACCAGCATGCCCGACATGGGCACCGGCCAATGGCAGGGCGTCGGAAGTACCCTGGCCAGCGCCGGTAATGCCCGCATCGATGTCTCGGGTTCGGTGCTCAATGGTTCGGCACGCACTGCGGCCGGCAGCGACTCCAGTGTCAGCCTGCGCGATACCAGCATCTGGAACCTCAGCGGTGAGTCGAACCTGGGCAACCTGCACAACGAGGCCAGCCTGATCGACTTCAGCGCCCCGGTGGGTGGCAGCTTCAAGAACCTGACCGTCAACAACTACCACGGCGCCAACGGCACCATCGCCCTGAACACCTACCTCTACAAGGATGACTCGCCTTCGGACAAGCTGGTGGTGGATGGCGGCAAGGCCGACGGCAGCAGCAACCTGATGATCAAGAATGCCGGCGGCCCCGGCGCCCTGACCCAGGGCAACGGCATCATGGTGGTCGACGCGGTCAACGGCGCCACCACCGACACCGAGGCTTTCCGCCTGCTCAACCGGGTCAAGGCCGGCCCTTACGAGTACACCCTGCACCGTGCCAGCCAGGACGGCAGCAACGGTGAAGCCTGGTACCTGCGTTCGACCAAGGATGCAGACCCTGTGGTTCCTGTAGACCCCGTGGTACCGGTTACCCCGGTAAATCCTGTGACCCCAGTGACGCCTGTGACCCCAGCGGACCCGGCAGATCCTGCCGCCCCGGTGTTCAACCCGGTTGCAGACATTCCGGCACGTCCACAGGTGCCCAACTACCGCCCTGAAACCTCGTTGTACCGGGCACTGCCTTCGATGCTGCTGCACTACAGCCACGCCATGGTCGACACCCTGCACGAGCGTGTCGGTGAAGAGCGTCGCCTGGCCACCGACCCGCTGCCGGGTGAGGCCGTCGATACCTACGGCCCGAGCCTGGGCTGGGGTCGCCTGATCTACCGCAAGGGCGAACAGGACCTGGGCGAGGGCGCCAGTGCCGACTACCGCATCCATGCCTTCCAGGTGGGTGCCGACCTGTACCGTAACGACGACGTCGACGGCAGCACCGACCAGGCCGGCCTGTCGCTGAGCATTGGCCGCATCGCCGGCAGCGTCGAGCACAACGATGGTGTCAATGCCGGTGATGACCTGCTGCGCGCCTACGGTGTGGGCGGCTACTGGACTCACTTCGGGCCGGAAGGCTGGTACCTCGATGGGGTGCTGCAGTTCAACCAGTTCGACATCAAGACCAGCCCCAACGACCTGGACGGCCTCAAGACTCGTGGTCGTGGCGTCACGGCCTCGCTGGAAGGCGGCTACCCCTTCCATGCCGAGAAAGACAAAAACCTCCACGTAGAACCGCAAGCCCAGGTGATTGTCAGCCGGATCAAGGTCGACGACAGCCATGACGATGCCTCGGATGTGCGCTTCGACGACGTCGACTCGCTGACTGGCCGCATTGGTGTACGCATCGACAAGGACTGGTTCCGCGAAGACGACAAAGGCAAGATCCACCGCACCAACGCCTGGGTTCGCCCAAGTGTCTGGCACGAGTTCAAAGGCAAAGCCAAGACAGAGTTCTCCTCGGCCGATGGCTACATCCCCTTTGGCACGGACATGAGCGGCACGTGGGGCGAGATGAACATGGGGGTTGATTACCAAGTCAACGAACGCACGACGGTGACAGGTTCGCTGGGCTACCAGAAGGCGTTTGGCGAAGACAGCAGAAGCTACGAGGGCATGATCGGCATCAAGGTCAAGTTTTGATTCTGAGCGGCATCGCGGGGCAAGCCCGCTCCTACGGTAGGAGCCGACTTCCCCGCGATCAGCTCACACCCCTTTGGTCGAAGGCAGCAGAATCGTCAAAACCCCCAACAACGGCAGGTAAGCGCACAACCGGTACACCGCCTCGATCCCCTGGCTGTCCGCCAAGTGCCCCAGCAGCGCCGCACCAATCCCGCCAAAGCCGAACATCAGGCCGAAAAACACCCCCGCAATCATGCCGACGTTCCCCGGCACCAACTCCTGGGCAAACACCACAATGGCCGAGAATGCCGAGGCCAGGATGAAGCCGATGATCATGCTCAGCACGCCGGTCCAGAACAGGTCCACGTAAGGCAACGCCAGGGTGAAGGGCGCAGCCCCCAGGATCGAGAACCAGATCACCGCCTTGCGCCCGATCCTGTCGCCAATCGGCCCGCCAAAGAAGGTGCCCGCCGCCACCGCCCCCAGGAACAGGAACAGGTACAGCTGCGAGTTGGCAATCGATACGTCGAACTTCTCGATCAGGTAGAAGGTGAAATAACTGGTCAGGCTGGTCATGTAGAAGTACTTGGAGAACACCAGCAACGCCAGGACCACCAGGGCAAAGGTCACCCGGCCCTTGGACAGCCCGTGGGTCGCCTGGCTGCCCTGCTTGAGCTTGAACAGGTCCAGGTGGTGGCGGTACCAGCGGCTCAGGCCGTACAGCACGGCAATGGCGAACACGGCGAACAGGCCGAACCAGGCGACATGGCCCTGGCCATAGGGAATGACGATGGCTGCCGCCAGCAACGGCCCGAAGGCGCTGCCGGCGTTACCGCCCACCTGGAAGGTCGACTGCGCCAGCCCGTAGCGGCCGCCGGAGGCCAGGCGTGCCACCCGCGACGCCTCCGGGTGAAAGGTCGAGGAGCCGATGCCCACCAGCGCCGAAGCCAGCAGGATCGCCGAAAAGCTGCCGACGAAGGCCAGCATCAGGATGCCGACCAAGGTGCACAGCATGCCGGTGGGGAGCAGCCAGGGCTTGGGATGGCGGTCGGTGTGATAGCCCACCCAGGGCTGTAGCAACGAGGCGGTGAGCTGGAAAGTCAGGGTGATCAGGCCGATCTGGGTGAAGCTCAGGCCATAGTTGGCCTTGAGGATGGGGTAGATCGACGGCAGCACCGCCTGGATCAAGTCATTGATCAGGTGGGCGAGGGCACAGGCACCGATGACCCGCATCACCAAGGGGCTGGCTTGGCGGGCAACCGAGGCGCTGGCCACGGCTGGGTTGAGGCTGGTGGAGGACATGCTGGGGCTTCCGCAGGCAAGGGATTCAAGGTTGCAGCGTTATCCTAGGGGCGGCAGAATTGCCTGTCTCACGCTATTAGGGCAACTACCCTCGCAAAAAGGGCATGACGATGAAGCCGCTGGCTGTATTCCTGCAAGAAATCGACGACGGCCCCTGGGCGGTGCGCAGCAGTGCCACCGACTACCCGGAGAACCGCTTCATCGCGCCCCACTCCCACCAGAAGCATCAGCTCATCTATGCCATTGAAGGCGTGATGGTGGTGCATTCGGCCCTGCATCAGTGGACGGTGCCCCCCAGCCGCGGCCTCTGGATGCCCAGGGGGCACGTGCACTGGATCCGCTGCATTGGCGAGGTGAAGATGCGCAGTGTGTTCGTGCAGCCTGACGAACGGCTCGACCTGCCCGGCGAAACCCGCACGGTGAGCATTTCACCGCTGCTCAGCGAGCTGATCAAAGCCTCGGTCGACATCGCCCAGCCTTGTGCGGCCGACTCGCGCGAGGCCCGGGTGCTGCGCCTGATCCTCGATGAACTGCAGGTGCTGCCGACCTTGCCCCTGCACCTGCCCCAGCCGACCGACCCGCGCCTGGAGCGCATCTGTTCTACCCTGCAACATGATCCGGGCGACGGATCGACCTTGTCGGACTGGAGCATCCGCTTGAACCTGGATGAGAAAACCATCCAGCGGTTGTTTCGCAAGGAGACCGGCATGACCTTCGGCCAGTGGCGCCAGCAAGCGCGTCTGCTACTGGCCCTTGAGCGGATTGCGGTGGGCGGGAAGATCATCGATGTGGCCACCGAGCTTGGCTACGACAGCCCCAGCGCGTTCACCACCATGTTCAAGAAGCAGTTCGGCACGACCCCCAGCCATTTCTTCAAATAAAGAATGGAGCACCAGGATGACCAGCAAAAACACCATTTGCCTCTGGTACGAAGGCGACGCACTCGAGGCTGCAACGTTCTACGCCAAGACCTTCCCCGACAGCGCCGTCGGCGCCGTCCACCTGGCCCCGGGGGACTACCCGGCCGGCAAGCAAGGTGATGTGTTGACGGTCGAGTTCACGGTGATGGGCATTGCGTGCCTGGGCCTCAACGGCGGGCCGATGTTCAAGCACAGCAGGCGTTCTCGTTTCAGGTGGCCACTGACGATCAGGCCGAGACCGACCGGCTGTGGCATGCGATCGTCGACAACGGCGGCGAGGAGAGCGCCTGTGGCTGGTGCCGGGACAAGTGGGGGCTGTCGTGGCAGATCACTCCGCGGGTGTTGACGGCGGCCTATACCCATTCCGATCGTGCTGCGGCCAAGCGGGCGTTCGAGGCGATGATGACCATGACCAAGATTGACATTGCCACTATCGAGGCTGCGCTCAAGGGGTGAGTGGTTTGTCCCGGGGATTGTGATGTTTGTGGTGGGGGCTGTGGTGGTGTTGCTGCTGTGGTGTGGGTTTATCCATTTCATGCGGCGAGGCTGCCGGCCCCTTCCGCCTTTACGGCGGCCTACTTGGAAAAAGTAGGCAAAACCGCCTGCCCCACCAGGGGCCCTACGCTGCGCTTCGGGTCCCCTCACTGCGGTGTCGCTACGGGGCATTGCGAGCTACGCGTTGCAAGCAACGCTACGCTTCGC
>Ga0247821_10000463_pt1 | contig 22484 bp, 21 predicted proteins | sample 13C_Glycerol_Day_FD_192481 | JGI IMG/M metagenome (GOLD analysis project Ga0247821, IMG submission 192481) | Soil microbial communities from agricultural site in Penn Yan, New York, United States - 13C_Glycerol_Day14 | ecosystem: Environmental > Terrestrial > Soil > Agricultural land | place... | reverse complement strand
TCCTTGTTCGGGGCGGGTGAGAGGGATGGGTGCGCCGCCCGGCCTCTCGGTACCGAAGTCAAACAGAGAGACCTTGTCCTCGACAACGGACGACATTGGCCGGGGGAGGTCGTTGGCCGGATGCGGCCACCCACCCTGCACGGGGTCCCCGGAATAGCGTCCGGCGGTGCATTGCACCTCGGCGTACCGGTAGTCCGACGTACGACGCTCCACCACCCGCGCCGTACGGCAATCCCACCACCCCGTCGAGCCGTACGCCGACGAGCCCTCCGCCACATCACAGGCCGTCATCAATGTCGCCGTACAACAAGGTCACCTGTCTAGCTGACAACGGCCACACACCCGTTTTCCGGTGCCTGATCTACGCGCTGACGACAGGGCGGCGTGCGACGCTGCCCCTCCATGGCCGTACGGCGATCCGCCCAGTGCCCCTGCAACCGACGGCGCCGTACAGCAGTCCACCATGCTCGCCAACGTCGGACGACCGTTCGTCGATGCCAGCATGCATGCCGAGTTGGGTCCGGCGCGCCACGGACCCGCAGTACGTTCCGACTACCAGCCTGGCGTCCGGCGAACCGATCAGACCCCGATCCACCCCAGGCCGTGAGGAACATATGGCCACGCCCGCGACCGTCATACGGCTCGCCGGTCGACGCGCAGCGCCGCGGGTCGACGCCTCGCCGCCCGTCCACCGGCCAACACCACTACCGCTGTACGGCTACAGACCGCGCACTCCGCCCTCGTACCGCTAGCCGACGTACGCGTCGGCCGTGTGAGCTCAGACCGTCTTGAGTGCCGCCAGGAGCTTGGTGAGGGAGTCTCGGGCGTCGCCGAACAACAATGTGGTTTTGGGGTCGTAGAGGAGTTCGTTTTCGATGCCGGCGAAGCCGGGGCGCATGGAGCGTTTGAGGAAGATGACTCGTTGGGCTTCGTCGGCGTTGAGGATTGGCATGCCGTAGATGGGGGCCGACGGGGTGGTGCGGGCGGCGGGGTTGACGACGTCGTTGGCGCCGACGACGAGGACGACGTCGGTGGTCTTGAAGTCGCCGTTGATGTCGTCCATCTCGCGGAGCTGGTCGTACGGGACCTGGGCCTCGGCGAGCAGGACGTTCATGTGGCCGGGCATCCGGCCTGCGACGGGGTGGATGGCGTAGTCGACCTTGACGCCGCGGCCCTGCAGTTCCTCGACGAGGTCGCGCAGGGTGTGCTGGGCCTGGGCGACGGCGAGGCCGTACCCGGGCACGATGATGACCTTGTTCGCGTACCCGAGCAGGATCGCGACGTCCTCCGGTCCGGCCGAGATCACCGGCCGGTCGGACGCCGTGCCGCCGCCGAGGGTCGACCCGCCGCGGACGGCGCCGAAGAGGATGTTGAAGACGGACCGGCCCATCGCGTCCGCCATCAGCTTGGTCAGCAACGTACCGGCCGCGCCGACCAGGGTGCCCGCGACGAGCAGCAGCGTGTTGCCGAGGACGTAACCGCCCGCGGCCACCGTCAGACCGGTGAAGGCGTTCAGCAACGAGATGACGATCGGTACGTCGGCGCCGCCCACCGGCAGCACCAGCATGACACCGATCGCGAGGCCCAGCAGGCACAGCAGTACGCCGACCCAAACGCGCGGGTCCGACACCAGCCACACCGCGAGGGCGACGCCGCCCAGCAGGGAGGCGACGAAGAGCACCGGCAGACCGGGGAACGTCACCGGGCGGGTCGTCATCAGCTCCTGCAGCTTGGCGAACGTCACCACCGAGCCGGAGAAGCTGACCGCGCCGACGACGATCGTGAACGCGGTGGCGATCGCCGAGACCGTCGCGTCGGAGGAGATCTCACCGAGCTCGAGCAGCGCTACCAGCGCGGCCGCGCCGCCGCCGACACCGTTGAACAGGGCAACGAGCTGCGGCATCTGGGTCATCTGCACGCGCCGCGAGCCGACCACGCCGCCGACGGTACCGATCGCCAGCGCGATCAGGATCGGCGCCAGGTGATCCGGTTTGTAGGCGGCGAACGTGATGATCACCGCGAGCACCGCACCCGCGGCGCCGATCAGGTTGCCGGTGCGTGCGCTGCGCGGCGACGAGAGTGCCTTCAGCGCGACGATGAAGCAGACCGCGGAGACCAGATAGCCGATCTGGGCCCAGGTGGGGATCACTTGTGCAGCTCCTTCTTACGAGCCCCCGGACCTTTGAACATCTCCAGCATCCGGTCGGTGACCACGAACCCGCCGACCATGTTGACGGTCGCGAGCACGACGGCCAGCAGCCCGACGGCGACCACGATCGCCGAGTCGGCAGCGCCGGTGACGATGATGGCGCCGACCAGGATGACGCCGTGGATGGCGTTCGCCCCGGACATCAGCGGGGTGTGCAGCGTCGAGGAGACCTTGCTGATCACCTCGACCCCGACGAACGCGGCGAGGACGAAGATCGTCAGCAACGCGATGGACTCACTCATGCCTGTCCCTCCAGAAGGGCGCGGGTCGGCTCGTGGAGCACGCTGCCGTCGTGGGTGACGCAGCAGCCGCGGACGATCTCGTCGTCGAAGTCCGGGTCGAACGCGGCGTTCCGCGTCATCAGCCGGATCAGGTTGGCGATGTTCTGACCGTAGAGCCGGGACGCGGGTCCGGCCATCTGCGACGGGACGTTCGCCCCACCCCAGACCAGCGCGTCGCCGATCGTCAGCTCGGTCCCGGCGACGGATCCCTCGACGTTGCCGCCCTGTTCCGACGCGAGGTCGACCACGACCGAGCCCGGCTTCATCTGCTCGACCATCGACCGGGTGACCAGCATCGGCGCGGTCCGGCCCGGTACGGCGGCGGTGGTGATCAGGGCGTCCGCGGCCGCGACGTACGGCGTGAGCAGTTCGCGCTGGAGCTGGGCGCGCTCCGGCGTCATCTCGCGGGCGTACCCGCCGGGGCCGTCGAGGGTGCCGAGCTCGAGCTCGATCGGCACGGCGCCCATCGACGCGATCTCCTCCGCGGCGGCCGTGCGGACGTCGTACGCCTTGACGACCGCGCCGAGGCGCTTCGCGGTGGCGATCGCCTGCAGGCCGGCCACGCCGGCGCCGAGGACGAGGACCTGGGCCGGCGGGACGGTGCCGGCCGCGGTCATGTTCAGCGGGAAGAACCGTGGCAGCCGTTCGGCGGCGACGATGGCGGCCCGGTACCCGGCGACGAGCGCCTGTGAGGACAGCGCGTCCATCGACTGGGCCCGGGAGATCCGCGGGATCAGCTCCATCGCGAACGCCGTCAGCTTGGCCCGGGTTGCGGTCCGGACCACGTCTGGCGGGTTCGTCGGCAGGAACGACATCAGCGCCGTACCGGCGTGCAACCGCTGCAGGCGCTCGCGTTCCAGCGGCTGCACCGACGCCACCACGGTGGCCGCGTGGTCGGCGCCCCAGGCCACCTCGGCGCCGGCCTCGCGGTACTGGTCGTCGGAGAACAGCGCCCGCTCACCGGCGGCCGGCTCGACCGCGACCTCGTAGCCGAGCTCGATCAGTTTCGCGACATGTTCCGGCACCAGGGCGACCCGGCGCTCGGCCGGTCTGGTCTCCCGTACGACTGCGATCTTCACTCGCCGAAACCTATGCCAAACTGTGGGTCGCCGGAAAGCCCGATCACGCCTGGTTGGCCAGGTTCTGAAGGAGCAGGGCCTCCGCGAGGCAGACCTTGCGGAACTCGGCGAGGTGCAGACCTTCGTCGATACCGTGCGCGCGGGTGTCCGGGTCCTCGACGCCGGTGACCAGGATCGTGGCCTCCGGGAAGGCCTGCTGGAACTCCGCAATGAACGGGATCGACCCGCCCATGCCCATGTCGATGGGCTCGACGCCCCACGCCTCCTGGAACGCCGACCGGGCCGCTTCGTACCCGGCGCCGCGGGCGTTCACGCTGCACGGCTGACCGGTCTGGCCCTCGGTGACGGTCAGCTGCGCGCCCCACGGGACATTGCGCTCCAGGTGCTCGGTCAGCGCCGCGCTGGCCTTCACCGCGTCGTCGCCCGGGGCGACCCGCAGGCTGATCTTGGCGCGGGCGGCCGGGATCAACGTGTTGCTGGCCTCGGCCACCGACGGCGCGTCGATGCCGACCACGGAGATGGCCGGCCGGGTCCACAGCCGGTCGACGAGCGACCCCGTACCGGTCAGCCGGACCGAGTCGAGCACCGAGGACTCCGCGCGCAGCCGGTCCTCCGGATAGGTCACATCCGCCGCCCGCGAGGCGTGCAGACCGTCGACGGCGACGTCGCCCTTGTCGTCGTGCAGCGTGGCGAGCAGCCGGATCAGCGCGGACAGGGCGTCCGGGATCGGCCCGCCGAACAGGCCGGAGTGCACCGCGTGCTCGAGCGTGCGGACCTCGACGTACGTCTCGACCAGACCGCGCAGCGAAACCGTCAGCGCCGGCCGTCCGACCTCCCAGTTGCCGGAGTCGGCGATCACGATCGCGTCCGCGGCGAGCTCCTCGGAGTACTCGTCCAGCAGCTGCAGCAGGGTCGGCGAGCCGATCTCCTCCTCGCCCTCGACGAACACCGTCACGCCGACCGGCAGGTCGTTGCCGAAGGCCCGTACGGCGGCCAGGTGCGCCGCGATCCCCGCCTTGTCGTCGGCGGCTCCCCGCCCGTACAGCCGGTCGTCGCGCTCGGTCGGCTCGAACGGGTCGGAGGTCCACTGCTCGACCGGACCGGTCGGCTGGACGTCGTGGTGCGCGTACAGCAGGACGGTCGGCCTGCCGGCCGGAGCGGGCTTCTTCGCGATCACCGCCGGCGCGCCGTCGCCGACCCGGACGATCTTGGCCGCAAAGCCCTCCGCCTCGAACAACGCCGCGGTCGCCTCCGCGGACCGCTGGACATCGGCCGCACGGGCGGGGTCGTAGCTGACCGAAGGGATCCGGATGAGGTCCTCGAGGTCGGCACGGACACTGGGCAGAACGCGGTCGATCGCCGCGGACAGATCGGTCATGCGACAACCGTACGGCGTCCGTTCGGCGAACCGACGCCCAGTCAGCCCTCGCGCGTTACTCATTGGCGATCTACTCTGAAAATCTCGTAGGTTTTCGCCCACAACCGAAGAGGATCACCATGGTCAAGCGCCCCCTTGCCATCGTCATCACGGTCCTGGCCGCGGCACTCACGGCGGCCACGCCGGCGCACGCCGCGATCAGCTGCGACACCTCCACCAGCGGAGGATCGACCTTCTACGACGGACCGTCCGCCTCATACAAGTACGACGCCCGGTTCAGCAACAGCGCGAGCATTCCCAACCTCGGCACGCACACCCCGCAAGGCGCCGGCACTTGGTACAACTGGGACGGCTCCGGCAAGAACCTGATCCTGATCGCGGCGTACCGCGACGGAGCCGACTCGCAGATCTACGGCATCGACCCGTCCACCGGCTCGACGGTCGGTGTGGTCGCGATCGCCGAGTCCCACGTCGGCGGGATCACCGTGAGCAAGGGCTGGGCGTTCGTGTCCGGCCAAGGCAGCAGTATCCGCAAGTACCGGCTGACGGAGCTGCGGGACGCGTTGAAGGCCGCTGGTACGCCGTACCTCGCACAGGTCGGTACGGCGCGCGACGTGGCCGGCTCGTCGTTCATGGGGAGCTACGGGGATTCGTTATTCTCCGGGACGTTCAACGAGACCGGCCGCGGGACCATGTACGAGTACAAGATCGCCGACGATGGCACGCTGACCACGGTGGCCGGCGCCTGGGAGATCCCGACGAAGACACAGGGACTGACGGTCACCGCCAACCACTTCATCTACAGCACGTCGTACGGCCGCGGGAACCGCAGCAACATCTACGTGGTGAAGCGCGGCCAGAAGGACCTGGACGCCGCGGCGCTCAGCTGCTTCCGCGCCCCCAGCATGACTGAGGGCATCACGGAGCTGAACGGGACGGCGTATCTGGTCTACGAGTCCGGCTCGTACCTGTACGCGTCGGACCCCGCCACGCTGAACGTCATCTCCAGGATGCACAAGGCAACCATCTCGTCGCTGACGTCGCTGGTCCCTTAGGAGCCGTACTTCGCGGAGTCCAGCACCTCCTGGCGCTGCTTCGCGTTGTCGTCGCGAACCTGAACCCGAAGCAGGGTCGTGTCGTTCACCTTCCGGTACCGCTCGATGACGGTTGGCACGTCATTGCAGTTGTATCTGAAGGTGGCGACATCCCGGGACGTCTCCGGGGTGTTTCCGGTGCAGCCCTCGGGAGGCGTGGCGGTCGTCGGCAGCTCGGTGGCGTTCACGAGACCCACGAAGACGCCCTCGGTGTCCGGATCGGTCCGCCAGGTCGACGTGTCCGTGCTGACCAGCAGCGACTGATCACCCGCAGCCTGCTGGCCCCACTGCCGTGGGACTATTACGGACAACTGTCCGCTCTCCACCTTCACGGGGCGTGTGAGCACGTACTGGTAGCCGCCGTAGCCGCCGGCGGCTGCCAGCACGACCGCCGCGAGCACTGTGAGGACACCGGCCCGCCGACCACGCTTGGGCTTCACGGCGACGGTGGACTGGTTTGCGCTGGCTAGTGCGGTGGCTTGGTCGACCGGGCCGGTGGCGGCGGCCGGGGTGGGCATGTCGGCGGCTGGTACCAGGCCTGGTGGGACCTTGCCGGTGGTGTGGGCCTCGCGGAGGGCGTTGAGGAAGCTGTCGAGGTCCGGCCAGCGCTTGTCCCGGTCCGGCTCGAGCGCGCGCCGTACGACGACGTCGATCGCGTCCGGCACGTCCTCGCGCAGGGTGGTCATCGAGGGCGGCGGTGCGTCGATCTGCATCACGGCGCCGAGGCTGACGACGCCGTGCGGCGCCTGGCCGGTGAAGGCGGCGTACGCGACCGCGCCGAGCGAGTACAGGTCGGCGCGGTGGTCCAGCCGCTCGCCCATGACCTGTTCGGGAGCGACGTACGCCGGGGTGCCGCCGGGCATCGTGATGCGGGACACCTCGGCGAGCGACTTGCCCAGCCCGAGGTCGGACAGCATCGCGCGGTCGCCGTTCGGGTCGGTGCGGAACAAGACATTGGCCGGCTTCACGTCGCGGTGCAGGACGCCGCGCGCGTGCAGGTGCTTCAGGCCGCGGCCGACCTGGTTGATGATCCGGACCGCCTCGGCGAACTCGAGCGGACCGGCCTTGATCCGGTCCGCGAGCGTGCCGCCGTCGGCGTAGGTGAGCACCATGAACGGGCGGCCGTCGTCGGCCTCGCCGATGTCGTGCACGCCGACGACGTACAGCGAGTCGACCCTGCGCAGGAACCGGCCCTCGGCCAGGAACCGGCGGCGGACGTCCTCGTCCTCGACCCAGTTCTCGGACAGGATCTTGACCGCGACCTCGGCGTCGAGTTGCTCGTCGCGCGCCAGCCAAACGGTCGCGAAACCTCCGGCACCCACCCGGCGGACCAGGGAGTACCGGCCGATCCGGGGTGGCTGGTCCATGGCGTAATTATGCTCGATCCGTTCTGCGACCCGTTCGCCGCACCGAACAAACCGGCCGCCCGCGGCGTCAGAAGGGCAATTCATGGGGGACGACGGAGGGGGCCCGCCGATGCGGCACACGAACAGGCGGCTGGTGATCCTGGTCAGCGCGATCGCGGTCGCGGCGGTCGCGATCGGCGGTGCGCTCGCGTATCGCACGGGTCCTGCCGAGGCCGAGGGCATGGCCGCGCCGCTCAGCGGCTCGCCGTCCCCGAGCCCGACGCCCACTCCGGCTCCGACTCCGACACCGGCCGCGAGCCGCACCCCGATCGTCAGCCGGACGCCGTCCGTGCCGCCGCCGACCGCCAAGACGTCCAGTCCCAGCGCGACGGCCACCGGCCCGACCAAGGTCACGCTGACCGTGAGCAAGCTGTCCGAAGGCCGTGAACCGCAGGTGCCCTACCTCGTCGACCGCGAGGTCCGCGGCGGTTCCGGCTCCGTGGTCAAGCTCCCGGACACCGGCGGGGTGATCGCACTGGGCCGCCTGGACGCGGACGTCCTCGCGATCGTCCAGGACGGGAACGACGGCACCGAGCTGCTCAAGACGCAGAACGAGCAGGTCGTGCGCCGTACGCCGGGTGTGAGCTCGCTGGTGACCACCCGCGACCAGTCGGCGGCGGCCTACGCGGTGGCCCGGATCAGCTCGATGGGCCAGGCGGCCAAGGGCGGGATCGTGTACGCCGAGACGATCAGCTCGCTCAAGTCCCTGAAGCTGCCCGACAGCTGGAACCTGCAGGTGCTCGCCTTTGCCGACGGCAAGGTCTACTACCGGGCCGCGAGCAGCGAGGACGGGGCCTGGACCTTGTACTCCTGGACGCCTGGTGCGGCGGCCGGCGTCAAGGTCAAGACCGTGGTCTCACCGACCGCCGTGTCCGCCAACGGCCGGGTCGCCGCGTCGATGGGAACCCTGAACGACAGCGGCAGCTGCTCCAGCATCGTCGAGGTCGGCAGCGGGCGGCAGCTGTTCCGGACCTGCGACAACCAGGTGTCGGGATTCACCCCGGACGGCAGTACGGCGATCGGCGGATCGGCGTACGGCGACGGGTTCTGCGACACCGTGCAGGTCGCGCTCGACGTCACCACCGGCAAGCTGATCCGGGAGTGGAAGGGCTGTTTCCACCAGTCGGTGGCCGAGGACGACCAGCACGTGCTGATCGTGGCCGTGGCCTCCGGGGGCGGCGGCGACCCGGGGACGAAGAGCGCGATCATCCGCTGCGCGATCACGACCGGCGCCTGTGAGCTCGCCACCTCGATCAGCACCGACAAGGCGCTGCGGATCGGCACCTGATCCAACCAACCGGAGCCGTCCGGCGTCGAAGAGGTGGACAGACCGACAACGGACAGGAGCGTGTCGATGCGGCACACGAACAGGCGACTCGTGATCATCGTCGCCGCGATCGCCGTCGCCGCGGTGGCGACCGGCGGGGCACTCGCGTACCGCCAGGGGCCGCGCACCGACGACACCGCCGACGCGGCCCCGCTCTCCAGTTCGCCGACGCGGTCCGCGACCACCGAGCCGACGAGGACCACGGCCACGCCGAAGCCCTCGAGCCCGTCGAGCAGCGCCCCTGCCGGGCCGGTGAAGACCAAGATCGACCTGCAGAAGCTCACCACGGGCCGGGCACCCCAGATCGCGTACCTGGCCGGCCGCACGATCCGCGGCGGCGCCGGCGGCGACGTCAAGGTCCCCGGAACCGCGCAGATCCAGGAGGTCGCACGGCTGCGCTCGTCGGCCCTCGCCGTGGTCGCCAAGGGGTACGGCACCGAAATGCTGACGATCGACTCCGAGGGCAAGGTCACGCGGCGGACGCCGGACGTCACCCAGATCGCCACCACCGAGGACAGCACGGCCGCGGCGTACGTCGCGACCCAGCTGAAGGACACCGGCGAGGACCTGCCCGGGGCGACCGTCTACGCAGAGAGCGACAGCATCCACAAGGTCACCGTCCCGGGCATCTGGAACACCACGCTGCTCGGCTACGTCAACGGCAAGATCTACTTCGACGCGTCGACCACCCAGGAGGGCACGAGCAGTCTGTACGAGTGGACGCCCGGTCAACCGGCGGCCACGCTCGTCAAGCCGATCCCGAAGGCGATGGCGGTGTCCAGCGTCGGTACGGCGGGTTCGCTGACCACGCTGTCCGACCAGAACAGCTGCAGCAGCCTGCTGACCGTGCCGACGGGCAAGCGCCTGTGGCGCACCTGTGACTACCAGATCGTCGGTTTCACACCGGACGGCGCGACCGCGATCGCCGGCCCGATCTACCAGGACGGGTACGGCAACGGCATCGCGGCGGTGCTGGACGCCAAGAAGGGCACGCTCCTGCACGAGTGGTCCGGCGTGTTCCGGCAGTGGGTCCCGGAGGACGACGAGCACCTCTTGCTGCTTGCTGACACCGGCGAGGGCACCGCGGCGTCGATCGTCCGCTGCACCATCTCGACCGGAGCGTGCGAGCTGGCCACACCGCTCGCCAAGGGTGAGCTGCTGATCGGCACCTGATCTGCCCTGGGCAGATCATCCTTCGACACAAGGCTCTACGCGGCAGACTGCAGCTATGACAACAGTTGCTGTCCTGGCTGACATCCATGGCGTGCTGCCTGCACTTGAGGCGGTCCTGGCCGAGCCTGGTGTCCAGGCGGCGGACAGAATCGTGCTGGCCGGTGACATCGCCAGTGGACCGCAGCCTGTCGAGACGTTGGATCTGCTGACGACGCTGGGCGACCGGGCGGTGTGGGTGCGCGGCAACGCGGACCGAGAGCTCGCGGAGATGGCTCGCGGGCAGTTCGACAAGCAGCCGCCCGACGCGGTGAGTCCGTGGGCTGCTGAGCAGCTGAGGTCGGACCAGATCGAACTGTTGGCCGGATTGCCGACGACAGTGACGATCGGGGACGTGCTGTTCTGCCACGCCACTCCGCGCGACGACGAGGAGATGGTCCTGGTGGACAGTCCGATCTCCCGGTGGGCCGAGGTGTTCAGCGGGCTGCCGGACGACGTCAGGACGGTGGTCTGCGGGCACACGCACATGCCGTTCGCACGACAGGTCGACAGGCGGCTGGTGGTGAACGCCGGCAGCGTCGGCATGCCGTACGGCGCCCCTGGTCCGAGTTGGGCGCTGCTCACCCAGGACGGCGTGCAGCTGCGCCGTGCACCGCTGGACGCGACCAAGGCTGCGGAGCGGATCGTCAGCGAGTCGACGTACCCGGGACGGGCGGAGTGGGTCGACGAGTACCTCCTGCACACCTACTCCGACACGGAGGCGCTCGAGGCGTTCAGACCGCGCGCGGAGGCCTGAGCAGTTACCGTCATGGAGTGTTCACGCGCCGGCGGAAGCATTTCGGGACTCCGGCCGACAAGGCGACGTACGCGACCCTGCATACCGCCTCGTTGGCCAGCCCGCACCTGCGCGAGGGCCTGACACCCGCCGCGGCCGGCAAGGCCAGCCGTCACCTGAGAGACCTCCTGGGTACGGCGGCCATCGCGATCTGCGACTCCTCCGGCGTCCTGGCGTGGGACGGCGTCGGCGGACCGTACGAGAGCAACCACCGCCGCGACGCCAAGGACCTCGCCGCGGTGACGCTCCGCTCCGGCCGGACGGCAGTCCTGGGTGCGCACGACGTGGCCTGCGGCGACCCTCAGTGCCCGATCCGTGCTGCCGTCGTGGCGCCGATCGTGACCGAGGAGCGCGTGGTCGCCGTCCTGGTCGCATACAGCAACAACACCTCCGCGGCGCTTGTCAGAGCGACCGAGGAGGTCGCCAGGTGGGTCTCCGGTCAGGTGGAGCTCGCAGAGCTCAACAAGGAGCGCACCCGCGCCATGGAGGCCGAGCTGCGCGCACTGCGCGCTCAGATCAGCCCGCACTTCATCTACAACGCTCTCGCGGCGATCGCCTCGTTCGTCCGCACCGACCCGGAGCGGGCGCGTGAGCTCGTGCTGGAGTTCGCAGATTTCTCCCGCTACGCCCTGCGGCGTGGTGGCGAATTCACCACGCTCGCGGACGAGCTCCGCAACGTCGAGCGCTACCTGGTGCTGGAGCAGGCCCGCTTCGGCGACCGTCTCAAGGTGTCGCTCCAGATCGCTCCCGAGGTGCTGCCGGTGGTCATCCCGTTCCTGGTCGTCCAGCCGCTGGTGGAGAACGCCGTACGGCACGGATTGGAAGGTACGACGGGGGTCGGCCACATCACGATCCGCGCCCGGGACCAGATCAACGAGGCGGAGATCAGCGTCGAGGACAACGGCTCCGGCAGCGACCCGGAGGTCATCCGGGCGGCCCTGGCCGGCGAGTCGGGCAGTGACTCGGTCGGCCTCGGCAACGTCGACGCCCGGCTGCGGCAGGTGTACGGCGACGCCTACGGGCTGGTCGTGGAGACCGCCGTGGACGCAGGCACCAAGGTGACCTTCCGGATCCCCAAATACTCCTCAGGAGTGCATGCCTCGCCGTAGAGTGCTTTGTTTTGTTGACGGTTCTGGCCGGTCGGACTAGCGTCGGCAGCATCCCCCCGCTGACATCGACGGGGCAGGCGACGACCGGATCGCCTTGTCTCTCCCCATGGCGATCGCGGCCCGCGGTAGTGGACGTTTCCACCCTCGCGCGGTGGAGAATCCTGGAGAAGAGGGGCCCTCATGCCAGGAAACAGGGCAGTCATTTACAAGGGACCAGGCTCCGTGGCGGTCGAGACCATCGACTACCCGACCCTGGAACTCAAGGACGGGCCGGGGGTCAACCCCGCGAACGTCGGCCGGCAGGTTCCGCACGGCGTGATCCTGAAGGTGGTGGCGACCAACATCTGCGGCAGCGACCAGCACATGGTGCGCGGCCGGACCACTGCGCCGCCCGGTCTCGCGCTCGGCCACGAGATCACCGGTGAGGTGGTGGAGGTCGGCCGGGACGTCGAGTTCATCAAGACCGGCGACCTGGTGTCGGTGCCGTTCAACATCGCCTGCGGGCGGTGCATCAACTGTAAGGAGGGCAAGACCGGAGTCTGCCTGAACGTGAACCCGGACCGGCCGGGGTCGGCGTACGGCTACGTCGACATGGGCGGCTGGGTCGGCGGTCAGGCGGAGTACGCGCTGGTGCCGTACGCCGACTGGAACCTGCTGCGGTTCCCCGACAAGGACCAGGCGATGGCGAAGATCCGCGACCTCGCGATGTTGGCGGACATCTTCCCGACCGGGTACCACGGCGCGGTCACCGCCGGCGTCGGCACCGGATCCACGGTGTACGTCGCGGGCGCCGGCCCCGTCGGACTGGCCGCGGCCACGGCTGCGCTCCTGCTCGGCGCGGCGGTCGTCATGGTGGCGGACCTGCAGAAGGACCGGCTCGACCAGGCACGTTCCTTCGGATGCGAGGCGATCGACGTGTCGCAGGGCGATCCGAAGGACCAGATCGAGCAGATCCTCGGTGAACCCGAGGTCGACTGTGCGATCGACGCGGTCGGGTTCGAGGCGCACGGCCACGGCAGCGACGCCCAGGCCGAGCGGCCGGCGACAGTGCTGAACACCGTCATGGACGTCACCCGGGCCGGTGGCGCGGTCGGCATCCCGGGCCTCTACGTGACCGGTGACCCCGGGGCCAGTGACGAAGCGGCCAAGACCGGCTCGCTGTCGATCCGCCTGGGCCTCGGCTGGGCGAAGTCGCTGTCGTTCACCACCGGGCAGTGCCCGGTGATGCGCTACAACCGCCAGTTGATGCAGGCGATCCTGCATGATCGGACGCAGATCGCGAAGAACGTGAACGCCACCGTGATCTCGCTCGACGACGCACCCCAGGGGTACGCCGAGTTCGACAAAGGCGCGGCCCGCAAGTACGTGCTCGATCCGCACGGAATGATCAAGTAGCCGGCAGCCCGGCGGGAGCGGGCACCGACCGGCTCCCGCCGGCGCCGAGGCTCCGGACCATGACCGAGCGCCTGCCATGACCGAGCGCCTGCGATGACCAGCGACAGCCGGCTGGACCTCGAGTTCGCCTACACGAGCCACGACGACTCGTGCAAGGACCTGTATTCGCCGTACTACTACTGCCGCCGGCCACGCGGGCACGACGGCGTACACGCCGCGGGCTTCGGCTCGCACCGGCTGCGCTGGGAACACCGTCCCGACCACCCACCGCGCATGCTGACGTAGAGGCTGCTCGTCTTCTAGTGTTCGCTGTATGGCCGACACTCCCCTGCGTGCGCTGGTCGCCGACGACGAGGAGCCTGCCCTGGCCGAACTGGTCTACCTGCTGCAGCAGGACCCCCGGATCGGCCCCATCCGGACGGCCTCGGACGGAGCCGAGGCGCTGAAGATCCTGCAGGACACCGACCTGGACGTGGTGTTCTGCGACATCAAGATGCCCGGTCTGGACGGGATCGACCTGGCCCGGGTGCTCTCGAAGTTCGCCAGCCGCCCGCAGATCGTGTTCGTGACGGCGTACGACGAGCACGCGGTGGCGGCGTTCGACCTCGAGGCCACCGACTACGTGATGAAGCCGGTCCGGCAGGAGCGCCTGGCCGAGGCGGTCCGCCGGGTCGTCACCCAGGGTGTCCCGGTCGGCCTGCAGTCGCCGGAGGAGTCGGAGGACGAGGTGATCGCCGTGGAGCTGGCCGGCGTCACCCGGTTCGTGCAGCGCTCCACGGTCCGGTACGTCGAGGCGCAAGGCGACTACGCCCGCCTGCACACCGGGCAGAACTCACACCTGGTCCGCATCCCGCTCAGCACGCTGGAGGAGCGCTGGCGGGACGCCGGGTTCACCCGCATCCACCGGAGCACCCTGGTCGCCCTGCAGCACGTGGACGAGATGCGGGTGGACGGCGGCCGCTGCTCGGTCCGGGTCGGCGACGACTGGCTCCCGGTCAGCCGCCGGCACACCCGTGAGCTGCGTGACCTCCTGGTCCGCTCGACCTCGTTGAAGTGACCTGAGGCCGAGCTGACATGAGTACGCCGGAAGGACCGCGCAGGGTCCGCGTCACCAGCCCCCGGACCAGCGCGGCCCGGCGGCCGATCATGCCCACCGGCACGCGGGAGATCGACGAGCAGACCCGTCTCGGCCAGGTCTACATGCAGTCGCTGATCCAGTCCCAGCTCCGGCTCACGCTGGCCGTCATCGGCGGCGTCGTACTCGTCCTCGGCAGTATCCCGCTGCTGTTCTGGCTGGTCCCGCCGGCCCGCACGCTGTCCGTCGTCGGCCTGCCGCTGCCGTGGGTGATCCTCGGCATCCTGGTGTACCCGGTGGTGTACGTCGCCGCGCGCATCTACGTCCGCAACGCCGAGCGGATCGAGGCCGAGTTCACCGAGTTCGTGGGGCGGCAGTAAGTGCCTGCCGGTGGGGAGGGTTTGAGTGATTGCGGTGGTCAGGTGCGTGCATCGGGGTGCTTGAGGAGCGTCCTCGATGCGGAGCATCGTGGATGGTCCTCAAGTGCCGCGAGGTGCGTGCCTGGGCGCCGCAAGCGCCAAACCATCCCCGCCGGGAGGCACTAAATGTCGCCGGCGCTCAGCCTCACCGCGATCGGCCTGGTGGTCGTGGCGACGATCGGGATCGGGCTGTTCGGTCTGCGGATCTCCCGAACCACCAGTGATTTCTACGTCGCCAGCCGCGCGGTCAGCCCGCGCTGGAACGCGTCGGCGATCAGCGGCGAGTACCTGTCGGCCGCGTCGTTCCTCGGCGTCGCCGGGCTGGTCCTGGTGAACGGCGCCGACATGCTGTGGTTCTCCGTCGGCTACACCGTCGGCTATCTGATGCTTCTGGTCCTCGTTGCCGCTCCGCTACGCCGGTCCGGTGCGTACACGTTGCCGGACTTCGCCGAAACCCGTTTCGAGTCTGCCGCCGTACGCCGGATCTGCGCCGGGCTCGTGGTCGGTATCGGGACGCTGTACCTGCTCCCGCAGCTGCACGGCGCCGGGCTGGCGGTCCAGACGGTCACCGGCGCACCGCCACAAGTGGGCGCGGCGATCGTCGCGGTGATCGTGGTGATCAACGTGGCCGCGGGCGGCATGCGGTCGATCACGTTCGTCCAGGCCTTCCAGTACTGGCTGAAGCTGACCGCCCTGGCGACGCCGATCTTCGTCATCCTGCTGATGTGGCACCAGCCGGTCGGCGTCCTGGACTCGTTGCACGGAGCCGCCGCCGAATGGGCCGAGCCCTTGTCGCGCGCGGGCGGCCGCGACCACCCGTTGTACGCGACCTATTCGTTGCTCCTGGCCCTTTGTTTCGGGACGATGGGCCTTCCGCACGTCCTGGTCCGCTTCTACACCAACCCCGACGGGCGCGCGGCCCGGCGTACCACCGTCGTCGTCCTGGCGCTGCTCGGGCTGTTCTACCTCTTCCCGCCGATGTACGCCGTTCTCGGCCGGACGTTCGCGCCGGACCTCGTCACGACCGGCGGAGACACCGTCGTCCTCGAGCTGCCCGGGCGAGTTTTCCCTGGTACCGCAGGCGATCTACTCGGTGCGCTGGTCGCTGCGGGTGCGTTCGCGGCGTTCCTGTCGACGTCGTCGGGGCTGACCGTCGCGATCGCCGGGGTGATCGACCAGGACCTGTTGCGCAGCCGGCTGCACCGGTGGACCGGCGGCGACTATGTCGCGGTGAACAGCTTCCGGATCGCGGCGCTGATCTCGATGATCGTGCCGTACCTGGCGTTCACGGTCACCGGGTCGCTGAGCCTCGCGGACACGGTGGGACTCGCGTTCGCGGTCGCCGCGTCGACGTTCTGCCCGCTGCTGGTGCTGGGGATCTGGTGGCGGCGGATGTCGACGACGGGCGCCGCGGCCGGCCTGGTCGTCGGCGGGATCGCGGCCAGCGCGGCCGCGCTGGTGAACGTGGCCGGCGCACCGCAGGGCGGCTGGCCGCGGGCGCTCGTCGGTCAGCCGGCCGCGTGGACGATGCCACTCGCGTTCGTCACGGTCATCGTCGTCTCCAAACTCACCCCGCACCGCATCCCGGCCGGCGCCGCCCGCTCGATGGTTCGCCTGCACACACCGGAGGCCGTCGACGTCGATCGCGGGCTGCCGTCCCGATGAGACCGTTCGTCGTGTGATTCCTACCGCTCAGCGCAGTTCAGCGATCCACCGAGCGACTGGTGTGCTCCGCTGAGCGCTCGACGCGCGTTCGTGCTGTCGGGCGGGTCGTGACGCAGGCCACAGTACGGGGCACAGCCGGCTCCAAACCGCCCGGCGTGATCCCCCCGTCTTGGAGGTCCCACGTGAATGAGCGTAGCGAATTCACCGACAAGCACAGCGAGTGCCACTCGTCGGCGCCCGCAGCGAAGCGAGGACGGCGATGAGTGACATGCGCGATCGCGAGCTGACGACGTACCGGGACGTCCAGTTGTCACCGGACTTCTCCGAGTTGCGTCGCCGCTTCCGGCGCTTCGTGTTCCCGATGACCGCTTTGTTCCTGGTCTGGTACTTCGTCTACGTCCTGCTCGCCGACTACGCACACGGCTTCATGTCCACCAAGGTCGCCGGCAACATCACCGTCGCCCTGCTGTTCGGGCTCGGGCAGTTCGTGTCGACGTTCGCGATCACGATGATCTACGTCCGCTGGGCCGACCGGCGGATCGACCCGGACGCCGAGAAGTTGCGCCACCAGATCGAGGGAGAACCGCAGTGACCGCCCCGCTGATGTTGCCGCTGGCAACCGACATCGGTAACCCGACCGTCAACTTCGTGATCTTCGGCCTGTTCGTGGTCGCCACCCTGGCGATCGTGTTCCGGGCGTCGCGGAACAACAAGACCGCGGCCGACTTCTACGCCGGCGGCCGGTCGTTCACCGGCCCGCAGAACGGCATCGCGATCTCCGGCGACTACCTGTCCGCCGCGTCGTTCCTCGGGATCGCCGGCGCGATCGCGCTGAACGGGTACGACGGCTTCCTGTACTCCATCGGCTTCCTGGTGGCGTGGCTGGTCGCGCTGCTGCTGGTCGCCGAGCTGCTCCGGAACACCGGCCGGTTCACGATGGCCGACGTGCTGTCGTTCCGGCTCAAGCAGCGGCCGGTCCGGATGGCGGCCGCGATCTCGACCCTCGGCGTCTGCTTCTTCTACCTGCTGGCGCAGATGGCCGGCGCCGGGGGTCTGGTCGCCCTGCTGCTCGGTGTCTCCGGGCGGACCGGGCAGAGCCTCGTGATCGCGGTGGTCGGCATCCTGATGATCACCTACGTGCTCGTCGGCGGCATGAAGGGCACCACCTGGGTGCAGATCGTCAAGGCGGTGCTGCTCGTCATCGGCGCCGGGATCATGACGATCTGGGTGCTGGCGAAGTACACCTTCAACCTGTCCAGCCTGCTCGGTGCGGCGGTCGACAACAGCCCGGCGGCCGGCGAGAAGCTGCTGAGCCCGGGCCTGCAGTACGGCGCCACGGGCATCACCAAGCTCGACTTCGTCTCACTCGCACTCGCGCTCGTCCTCGGCACCGCCGGCCTGCCGCACGTGCTGATGCGGTTCTACACGGTGCCGGACTCCAAGGAAGCGCGGCGCAGCGTCAGCTGGGCGATCTGGATCATCGGCATCTTCTACCTGTTCACGCTGGTCCTCGGGTACGGCGCCGCCGCGATCGTCGGCCCGGACGCGATCAAGGCGGCCCCGGGCAAGGCGAACTCGGCCGCGCCGCTGCTCGCCTTCGAGCTCGGCGGCGAGGTGCTGCTCGGGGTGATCTCGGCGGTCGCGTTCGCGACGATCCTGGCCGTGGTCGCCGGCCTGACGATCACCGCGAGCACATCGTTCGCGCACGACATCTACGGTCAGATCATCAAGAAGGGCCAGATCTCCGGCGACGGCGAGGTCCGGGTCGCGCGGTACACCGCGGTCGTGATCGGCATCGTCGCGATCATCGGCGGCATCTTCGCGAACGGCCAGAACATCGCGTTCCTGGTGGCGCTCGCGTTCGCGGTCGCGGCCAGCGCGAACCTGCCGACGATCCTGTACTCGCTGTTCTGGCGGCGCTTCAACACCCGCGGCGCCCTGTGGAGCATCTACGGCGGTCTGTCCTCGACGATCATCCTGATCATCTTCAGCCCGGTCGTCTCCGGCAAGGTCGACGCCAAGACCGGCAAGAGCCTGTCGATGATCACCGACACCAGCATCGACTTCCACTGGTTCCCGCTGGACAACCCGGGCATCGTCTCGATCCCGCTGGCGTTCCTGCTCGGCTGGCTCGGCACCGTGACCAGCAAGGAGCAGGTCGACGTCGACCGCTTCGCCGAAATGGAGGTCCGCTCGCTGACCGGCGCCGGCGCCGAGAAGGCGGTCCAGCACTAGAGACCTGTCAGGCAGGCCCTGCTGAACCGACGCGGACCTGCCTGACAGCCCCAATCCATCCGAACCGCGGGCGGCCAGGTAGGCGAGCACCTGACCGCCCGCACCCCTGTCCGGGGCGCGTCAGAGTTTGAACTTGAGGGTCGGCCAGAGCTCGTAGAAGGTTTCGCGGGAGGTGTTCCCGCGGGCCTCTTCGGTGGCATGCAGGCGGCCGAAGGTGAAGGTGTTGCCGCCTTCGGCGTACACCATGAGGGCCAGGTGGTGGAGGAGCTCGCGGGAGACCACCGAGTCCTGGTGTGCGCCGAGGATCTCCTGGACCTCTTCGGCCCGCGCAGCCAGGTCCGCGGCGTCGTCGCCGAGAACGGGTACGGCGGACTCCGCGGCGTACCGCAGTCGCTTGGCGGCCTTGCGGACCTCGTGCAGCTCGTGGTCCTGCTCGGCGACATCCGGCGCGGCCTTCGACCGACGCACCGCCTTGCGCATCCGCCGGTAGTCGTGCGAGAGCACATCCCCGATCTGCTTGCTCGCCTTGCGGTCGTCGCCGATCACCGGCGGCTTCGCGACCAGCTCGTCCAGGGCGTCGAGCAGCCGGTAGTACCGCGGACTCTCCAACGCGGTCAGAGCCCCGGCACGACCCTTCTTGTACACCTCACGCAGATGGTCGTCGATCCGCCCCGCGACCGGCCCGATCACCAGCTCGACCGGCTGCTCGGCGACCTCGGCCGCGAAGTGCTCGCGCTGCACCTCCGCGTCCCGGGCGACCCCGAGCTCACTGGCCAGCCACTTCAGCTCGGCCCGCAGCGCGTCCCCGGCCTCGCGATCGATCACCGGACGGTACGTCGCCAGCGCCGACCGCAGCCGCCGGGTCGCGACCCGGAACTTGTGGATCGAGTCCGGAACGTCACGCCGTACCTCGGGGTCCCGTTCGCGGATCGCCTGCACCTGCGCCCCGGCGTACGCCCGGAACAGGTCCGACGTCCGCGGCTTCTTCGGCAAGGTCCAGTCGTCGTACGACGGGACGCGGTCGCCGAGCGCCCGGGCGAGCTTGCTCGGACCGCTCGCCGGACGGGCCCCCGCGGCCGTCAGCAGCTCACCCGCGTCCTCGAGCAAGGAGCTCTCGCCGCCGACGAGCTCGACCTCCCACTCACGCCAGGTCTGCGGCTCGCCGCCCTCGACCGTCGCCGTCACGTGGTCGTCGGCGAGCTCGGCGAGGACCGCACCGTCGGCGTCGAGCAAACGATGGACGATGCGCCGGGTCCGCAGCGTCACCACCGGAATCAACGGCCGGTCGCGGACGTGCACGCGGACCGTCCGCAGCACCGCGATCGGCACGGTGCGCGTCGACCGCCCGAGCGGATGATGCACCTCGAGCCGCTCGCCGGACGACACCGGGAACTTCACGTGCCACCCGTCGTCCTCGCCGCCGGTACGCCGGCGCAGGGTCACCTTGTGCGCGGCGAGGTCCAGGTCGGCGGTGTCGTAGTACACCGCCGCCAGGTCGAGCTCGACCGGTTGCGCGACACTCGCGACCCCGGGCAGCTCATGCAACGCCGGGAGGATGACGCTCGCGGCGACGTCGTACTTGGTTTCGATCTCGAGCTGCTCGGTCGGGCCCATGCTTCTTGTTTACCAGGCGTTCATGAACGCGTCCGCAATTCGTCGACCAGTCGTTCCAGATCGCGATCGGTGACGCCGCCCACCGTGGGCCGCAACTGCCTGCGCCGATTGCGATTCAGACCCCAGCAGACCAGGGCGATCAGGACGAGGAAGGCGATCATGTCCGGCCCACTCCCTTGAAGAACGTGTAGTGGAAGGTGCCGCCGGGTTCGGCGGACTTCTCGAGATCGCGGACGCCCGCGGCCCACTCGGCCTCGGTGCGCAGCCCGGCCGCGATCGCGCGGCCGCGAACGGACTCGACCATTGCGATGAAGGTCTTGCGGGTGAAGCCGTCGACGAGGTGCGGGAGGGTCTGGTCGGCGTACACGGTGCGCGGCCCGACCTGCACGTCGTCGTACCCGGCCTGCTCCAGCAGCGGCTGCAGCCGGCGGCCGATGAGCGAGTCGCCGCCCGCCGCGGCCTGGAGGTCGACGAGGCAGTCGATGACGGCCTGGGCGCGCGGGCTGCGCGGGTGGAAGAAGGCGGATTCGTGATCGCCCTCGATCACCGTGATCGTGCCGCCGGGGTTCAGCAGGCCCCGAAGCCGGACGAGAGCGGCGGCCGGGTCGGCGAGGTGCTCCAGGACGAAGCAGACGAAGACGTGGTCGAACTTCTCGCCTCGCAGGTCGTGGAGGTCCGCGTGCCGCCAGTCGACGGTTGCGTCCGGCGCCTGTTCGGCGACCCGCGCCTTGGCCTGGGCGAGCGAGGCCTCGGAGATGTCGATCGAGACCAGGTCGATGCCCGGGCTCCGGGTGACGAGCTGCACGGTCTGCGCGCCCACTCCGCAGCCGGCCTCGAGGACCCTGCTCCCCGGCGGGTAGCTGGTGCCACCGTGCAGCAGGTCGGCCAGCGTGCCGGCCTGGTCGGTCAGCCGGCGCGTCTCCGCCGGGGTGTAGCCGTGGACGTAGTCGATTCCCATAACTCCACGGTCGCGCCACAATGGTCCTGTGAACAGGTCCAATCCGGCGACAAGTGGCAGGTCCAAAGGCGGCGCGGACTTCCTCCAGCTCGACCCGGGCGAGGCGCCGCCCGGCGGCCTCGCGGACTGGCTCACCGAGCGCCTCCGCTCGGCGATCTCCACCGGCCACCTGCCGGTCGGCACCCGCCTCCCCGCGACCCGCACCCTCGCGACCGACCTGGGCATCTCGCGCGGCGTGGTCACCGAGACCTACCAGCGCCTCACCGAGGACGGCCACGTCGCCGGACGCGGCCGCTCCGGGACGGTCGTCGTCGCCGCGCCTGGTGTGGACCGAACGACAGGACGTACACGTCTACGTACATCGGCCCGCCCGCCTGCCGCGCCGGACGTCGAGGGCAATTCGGCGGACACCTCCTGTCGTTCGGTACCGAACCTGCGCGACGCCGGGCTCGACATCTTCGACAACCTGCGGGAGCAGCCGTCGCGTATCGACCTGACACCGGGCGTGCCCGATCTGGCGGCGTTCCCGCGCAGCGCCTGGCTGCGCGCGGAGCGAGCCGTGCTGGCGGACCTGGCCTCGACCGAGTTCGGGTACGGCGACCCGGCCGGGACGCCGACGCTGCGCCGCGCGATCGCGGCGTGGCTGGCGCAGTACCGCGGGATCGCGGCGGAGCCGGAGGACCTGATCGTCGTGGCCGGTGTGGCTCAGGCGATCGGACTGGTGGCGCAGATGCTCGACCAGCACGACGTGCACGCGATCGCGGTCGAGGACCCCGGATCGCTCGGCTCCCGGCAGCACCTGCAGAACTGGGGAATGCGGACCCCGCCGATCCCGGTCGACGACCGCGGCCTGCGGGTCGACGTACTGCGGGAGTCCGGCGCGAGCGTGGTGATGGCGACGCCGGCGCACCACTTCCCGACCGGTGTCGTCCTGGACGGCGAGCGCCGGCGTGAGCTGATCCGGTGGGCGGCCGACGGCGGGCTGATCATCGAGGACGACTACGACGCCGAGCACCGGTACGACCGCCCGCCGGTGCCCGCGCTCCGCGCCATGCTGCCCGACCAGGTGATCTACACCGGCAGTGTCTCCAAGCTGCTGGCCCCGGCGCTGCGGATCGGGTGGATGCTGGCGCCCCGGCGGTACCAGGAAGAGCTGATCGCCCGCAAACGGCTGGCAGACCTCGGCAACGCAAGCCTGCCGCAGCTCATCCTCGCGCACCTGATGGAGTCCGGCG
>Ga0247821_10000462_pt1 | contig 22527 bp, 19 predicted proteins | sample 13C_Glycerol_Day_FD_192481 | JGI IMG/M metagenome (GOLD analysis project Ga0247821, IMG submission 192481) | Soil microbial communities from agricultural site in Penn Yan, New York, United States - 13C_Glycerol_Day14 | ecosystem: Environmental > Terrestrial > Soil > Agricultural land | place... | reverse complement strand
CCCTGCAGGTACTCGGCTTGAACATCCCGCTGCTGGCCGGGACGTCGGCGGCCAACCCGCTGATCGCCGAGGTGGGACCGACCAAGACCTACAAGACCGTGCAAGCGGCCCTGGAGGCGGCGACGCCGACGCGGCTGCGCCCGTACTGGCTGGTGGTCGTGTGGCCGAACGCGCAGACCGGCGCCAACCCGCGCGGCGACTACAACGAGAACCTGATCGTGCATCACCAGGTCCGCATCCAGGGCGTCGGTCCGGGCGGCTTCGACCCGTCCGGCACCTGGGTCCCCGGCTCGATCCTCGACGGTTCCGGCTTCAACCTGGACAACCCGAACGGGACCGCGTGGATCAACCTGCTTGGCGGCCTGCGGTACTCCGGTGATCCGGCGGTGCCGGACTCGGCGGTCGTCACCGTCCTGGACGATCCGGCGCGGGCCGGGTTCGTCCCGGCGAGCTGGCCCGTGACGCTGGACGGACTGAGCATCACCGGCGGCGCCCAGGCGGACATCCCCGGGAACGTCAACGTGCTGACCGGTGCGATCAGCACGCCGTACGGCGCGGACGGCGCGCTGGTCACGCAGGGCGGCGGCGTCTACGTGCACTCCAACGTCCGCGGCCTGCGGCTCACCGACAACGTCATCCACGGCAACGGCGGCTCGTACGGCGGCGGTGTCCGGATCGGCACGCCGTACGTCGGCGACAACCGCAACTACGACCCGGTGATCGCGCGCAACCAGCTCCGCGACAACGGCGGCACCAACCTGGCCGGCGGGATCGGGCTGTTCACCGGCAGCGACGGCTACCAGGTCGTGGACAACGCGCTGTGCGGGAACTTCTCCGCCGAGTACGGCGGTGCGCTGACCGCCTTCGGGTACATGGCGAATCCCGGCGGCAGCACCGGCGGCCGGATCGCGAACAACCGGATCTGGTTCAACGCCTCCTACGACGAGGGCGGCGGCGTGATGATCGCCGGTGAGCTGCCGGCCACACCGACCGCGCTGTCGCCGGGATCCGGTCCGGTGACGATCGACGCCAACGTGATCCAGGCCAACCTCGCGAACGACGACGGCGGCGGCATCCGGCTGCTCCAGGTCAGTGGGTCGCACATCTCCCGGTCCGATCCGCAGACCGTCGCGATCACGAACAACACGATCGCCGACAACATCTCGGCGCACGAGGGCGGCGGGCTGGCGCTCGACGACGCGGTGTTCGTCAACGTCGTCAACAACACGATCACGAAGAACCTGACGACGGCCTCGGCGGTGACCAGCAACGGTCTGCCGGCTCCGGCCGGCCTGTCGACCGCGGCCAACAGCGACCCGTTGCAGGCGAGACTGCGCAACACGTCGTTGTTCCCCGGATCGGCGGCGCTGGCGGCCACGACGTACAGCAAGCCGACGCTGCTGAACGACGTGTTCTGGGACAACCGGGCCGGCTCGTTCTCGGGCGGGTACGTGTACGGGATCGGCGGTCAGTTGCCGGACGGTACGGCGAACTCCGTGAACGCCTGGGATCTGGGCGTGGCCGACGTCCCCGACGCCCTGCTGACACCGACGCACTCGGTGCTGCAGGACACCACCGGGACGGCGCCGGACGCGACCAACTCGTCGGCGGACCCCCGGTTCGTGTCGCCGTACGAGGTCTCGGTGAACATCCTCGCGGTCCGGTCCTACCCGGCCTTCCGCCAGGCGGTCATCGTGGCGCAACTGCTGCCGCCCGACCTGATGGGCGACTTCCATCTGGCCACCGGCACCCCGGCCTCGTCGGCGCGGGGGCTGGGCGGCGCGAACACCGTCGTCCGGTGGGGGACCGCGACGACCGGCTTCAGCTACACCGTGACGGCCCCCAGCCCGGACATCGACGGCCAGCCCCGGCCGACGGTTACCGGAGCCTTGCGCCGCTACGACGCCGGATCCGACCAGATGACGCCGTGAGTCGTGCGGCCCGCCGTTCCCTAGCGGCGGGCCGCACTCCTGCGGACCACGAACCAGCAACGGGAGACACCAGTGACCGACAAATCTGTGTCGCGTGGACCCACGCGGCGTTCTTTCCTGACCGGTGCGGCGGCCGCCGCGGGCGTGGCGCTCGGCGGCCGGCTGCTGACCACCAGCACCGTACTGGCCGCGCCCGGCCGGACGGCGGCCGTCGCCGGCGCGTCGGCGGCCGCGGCCCACCCGGTGCGCCAGTTGCATCTGGCGGGTACCGACGGCTGGGTGGGGATGCCCGGCGACGCGCCGCCCGACCCTCCGTTCTTTCCGGATCCGTTGGCGCCGAGCCCGTTCAACACCTACGTCTTCGGCTTCCGGGACGTGACCGGGATGACGTCGAACCTGGTCGCCGCGCAGCGCGGCAAGGCGCAGCTCAGCGCGCCGATGCTGTCGTTCGACGAGGAGGACGACATCTACCTGACCCTGACCAATCTGGGGCTGGCCCAGCGGCCGGATCTCTTCGACGGGCACACTCTGCACTGGCACGGGTTCGTCAACGCGATCCCGCTGTTCGACGGCGTCCCCGAACTGTCGCTCGCGGTCCCGATCGGCCGCGACCTGACGTACTTCTACCGGCCGCACGACGCCGGCACGTACATGTACCACTGCCACTTCGAGGACGTCGAGCACGTCCAGATGGGCATGACCGGGATGGTGTTCGTCCGTCCGGCGCAGAACCGGACGCCGCTGCACCCGGGCGAGCGGTACGCGTACAACGACGGCGACGGCTCGACGGCGTACGACCGGGAGTTCGCGTTCATGATCACTGAACTCTGGTCGGCCGCGCACTACCGGGACGCGCACATCCAGGTGAACGACTGGACCGACTACGACCCGAGCTTCTGGCTGCTCAACGGCCGGGCGTACCCGGACACGACGGCCCCGAACGGCGATCCGCTGAGTACGGCGGCCGGCCGGCTGCAGTACCAGCCGATCTCGTCGCTGATCCGCTGCAACGCCGGCGACCGGGTGCTGCTGCGGATGTCGAACCTCGGGTACCAGAACCACGTGCTGACGGTCGACAACATCGACCTGACCGTCGTCGCCAAGGACGCGGCGCTGCTGAAGGGCCGCGACGGTACGACGAACTACCTGACCTCGAACGCGGTCGAGGTGGGGCCGGGGGAGAGCCGCGACGCGATCTTCGTCGCACCCTCGCCGGGGGAGTACCTGCTCTACGACCGCAAGTACTCCTACCTGGACAACGGCGGCGGGGCCGGGTACGGCGGCATGATGACGAAGATCGTCGTCGGCGCGCCGGGCACCTACCCCGCCCAGACCGCGGCGAACGCGTGACGGGGGCGATGATCCGATGAGACGACTCACGGTCCAACGAGTGCTGGCACTGAGCGCGGCCGCGCTGCTGGTGGCGGCACCGGTCCTGATCCGCACCCAGGCCGCGGCCGCGGAGATGTCCGAGGGCGCCGTCTGCGACACCGACGCCAACCAGACCTTCTCGCTCACCGCGGGCGACGGGTACATCTCCACCCCCGACGGCAACTCGATCTACATGTGGAGCTACGCGAACAGCAAGCGGAGCTTCCAGCTGCCCGGCCCGACGCTGTGCGTCGAGTCCGGCCGGCAGGTCACGGTGATCCTGCACAACACGTTGCCAGAGGCAACGTCGATCGTGTTCCCGGGCCAGCTCGCCGTGAAGGCGAACGGCAACCCGGCACAACCGCAGTTCGACACGGGCGGCTCGCTCACCTCCCTGGTCCAGTCCGCGGCGGCGAACGACGGCTCGGTCACGTACACCTTCACCGCCGGCAGCCCGGGCAGTTATCTGTACGAGACCGGCACCGACGTGGACAAGCAGCTCCAGATGGGGCTGTACGGCGCGCTCGTGGTCCGCCCGGCCGGGCACCCGAACCAGGTGAACGACCGGCCCGACTCGGCCTTCGCCGACGGCAAGGAGTACGTCTACCTGCTGTCGGAGATCGACCCCGACGTCCATCTCGCGGTCGAGCGGCACCAGAGCGTCGACGTGAACGCGTCGAAGTCGAGGTACTTCATGATCAACGGCCGCAGCATGCCGGACACGCTGGCGCCCAACTACGCGCCCTGGCTGCCCGCCCAGCCGTACGGCGCCCTGGTGCACATCAAGCCGTACGACGCCGCGACGAACCCGCTGCCGGCGACCATTCACTACCTGAACGCCGGCAGCGTGAACTACCCGTTCCACCCGCACGGCAGCGACGAACGGGTCGTCAACCGCGACGGGCACGCGCTGCAGGGACAGACGGGGGAGGACCTGTCCTACCTGAAGTACGACCTCGACGTCGGTCCGGGACAGACCCTCGACGTCCTGATGGACTGGCGTGACGTCGAGCACTGGAACGCGACGACCAACCCGATCCCGACCCAGATCCCGGCCATCACCGACCAGTTGCTGGTCGGCCCGGACACCTGGTTCTCGGAGAGCGGCTACCTGGGCACCAAGAACCCGGTTCCCTCGAACCTGACGCAGAACAACGAGTGCGGCGAGTACTACCACATCGCCCACAGCCACGCGCTCGAGCAGGCGACCAACTACGGGGCAGCCTTCGGCGGCATGATGACGGTCTTCCGCATCGACCCGCCCGCCGGCTGTGCGAGCCAGTGAGGACACCACGATGACGAACAGACTTCGGATCGCCACCGTGGGCATCGCCGCCACGGCGCTGGCCGCCGCGCTCCTGACGCCGCTCGTGACACCGGTCGCGGGCGCCGCGTCCCCGTTGCCGCACCAGGCTGCCGGGACGTCGGTTGCCGTCGGCAAGCTCACGCCGCGGGGCTGTACGTTCGCCGCCGGGACAGCTGCCTGCGACCTGTACGCGATGGCAGGGACGACGTCGCTGCTCGGGACGAGTGTCCCGATCTGGGGATTCTCGTCGACCGGTGCCGCAGGTACGGCGACCGCGCCCGGGCCGGTGCTCGTCGTACACCAGGGCGACGCCCTGACCGTGACGCTGCACAACCAGGTTCCGGGGCAGAACGTCGCGCTGGCGTTCCCTGGACAACCCCTGCCGGCCGGCGGTGAGGACACCGTCGGCGTCGCACCGGGCGTCACCCGGACCTACACATTCACCGCGTCCCGGGCCGGGACCTTCCTCTACGAGGCCGGGCACACCGCGGCCGGCGCCCGCCAGGTGGCGATGGGACTCGCCGGCGCGCTGGTCGTGCTGCCGCCCGACGGCACGGCGTACGGCACCCAGCCGGCGGGTTACCCGGCGAGCGCGTACGACGACGACGCGGTCGTCGTGCTGAGCGAGGTCGATCCGGCCTTCAACGCGAATCCGGCCGGGTTCGACCTGCGGAAGTTCGCGCCGAAGTACCGGCTGATCAACGGCAGGCCGTTCCCGGCCACCGATCCGGTCGCGACCGACCAGGGCCACAAGGTGCTGCTGCGCTACGTCAACGCCGGGTCGCTCACCCATCCGATGACCGTGCTCGGCGGGCTGCAGACCGAGATCGCCCAAGGCGGGCACCCGATGCACTACGCGACCACGGTGGCCGCCGAGAGCATCGATCCCGGGCAGACGCTCGACACACTGGTCACGATGCCGACGGGGCCCGAGGCGAAGCTCACGCTCTACGAACCGGCACGGCACCTCGACAACAACGGGCAGCACACCGCCGACCCGGCACAGTTCGCGTTCGGGGGGATGCTGACCTTCCTGGACACCAACGCGCCGCCACCGAGCACCGACGGGGTCGGGCCGGTCTCGACGCACCTGCGGCTCGCACCGAACCCGGCGACCGGACAGGTGCCGGTGGTCGTGACCGCCGACGTCAGCGACGCGACCACGGGTGGCTCCGCGGTGGTCCAGGCGGAGTTCGTGATCGACGACGCGGTCACCGTCGGACCTGGTTTCGGTACGCCGATGAGCCTTCCGAGCAGCGGTGTGACCGTCACCGGCGCCACCGGCACCGTCACGACCGCGGCACTGGCCGCGCTGGACGCGGGCCGGCATACGGTGTTCGTCCGCGCCCTCGATGCCGCGGGCAACTGGGGTGTCGTCGGATCAGTCATCCTGAATTTGCCGAAGACCGGTCCGCAGACGATCAACGGCTCGATCGCCGACGTACCCGCGAACGCGACGGCGCCGGTGACCGTGTCCGCGACCGGCGACGACTCGGACGCGGGCGGGCTGATCACCGCTGCCGAGTACTTCCTGGACTCGCCGGGTGCGAACGGCGCCGGTACGCCGCTCACGCTGAACCGCAGCGCGACTGTCGTGTCCGAGGACGCGGACATCCCCGCCGCCGTACTGCAGACCCTGACCGAGGGCGTCCATCACGTCCTGGTGCACAGCAAGGACTCGCTGGGGCTGTGGGGACCGCTGCTCGACATCCCGCTGCCGATCGACGTCACGGGACCCGCGGTCGACGCGGCCGCGGTCGGGCCGAACCCGACCAACGGCGTACTGGCCGACAAGAGCCACCCGGGCAACCTGCTGATCTCCGCGGAGATCACCGACAAGGACGCCGGCGGCGCACCGCAGAGCCTGATGGTCGACGCCGAGGCGTTCCTCGACCCGACTGTGCCGAACCCGCCGGGCGGGAGCGGCCTGCAGTTGCTGCCGGTCGACGGCAAGCTCGACTCGACCGGGGAGACGTTCTACGGACTGATCCCGCTCACCCAGGTGAAGGCGCTGGCCGACGGTACTCATCACGTCTACGTCCGCGGTCAGGACGCGGCCGGCAACTGGGGTGCGCTGTTCGCGGTGAACCTGGTGGTCGACAAGACGGCGCCGGTGCTCGGGGCACTCACCGCCGCTCCGAACCCGACCAACGGGGCGGAGACGCTGACCCTGACGGCGCCGGTGACGGATGCCTCGCTGATCGCGAAGGCTGAGTACTGGCTCGGCAGCACGGACCCGGGCGTCGGCCGAGGTGTCTCGGTGCCGGTCAGCGTGGTGGGCGGTCAGGTCCAGGTCACCGTTCCGCTGACGTCGGTGCCGCCGGGGAGCCAGGTCTTCAACCTCCGGGTGCAGGACCTGGCGGGCAACTGGAGCAAGCCGGTCGGTACGACGGTGTCGGTCCAGCGGCCGAACCGGATCTTCTCCGACGACTTCGAGTCCGGCGGATTCGGGTTCTGGAGCGGCAGCACCGGTGGTGTCGCGAACACGACGACGGCGGCGCGGCCGGGTCCGCTCGAGCCGGGGAGCCTGCGCGGCCTGCAGGTCACCCTGCCAAGTGCCGGTTACCTGACCGACAACACGCCGGCGGCGGAGACGTCGTACCACGCCCGGTTCGTCTTCAACCGGAACACGCTGGTCTCGGGCACCAACGCGAACACGGCCCTGAGTCTGTTGCAGGGCCGGACGGCGGCCAACGGCCAGGTGTTCGCGCTGGAGTACCGGTACGCGGCGGGTTCGGCGCAGGTCCGGACCGTCCTGGCCCGGAGCGGGGCAGGGACGCTGACCGGTGCCTGGGTGACGCTGACGCCGGGTAACCACACACTCCAGGTCGACTGGACGTCCGGCCCGGCGACGGGTGGCTCGGCAGGCTCTCTGCGCCTGCTCGTCGACGGTGTGAGCCGCTCGCTGCAGACCGGGAACACCAGCACGCTGCGGATCGAGACGGCCTGGCTCGGGGTGTCGGCCGGACTGAGCTCCAGCTCGGCCGGCCAGGCGTACTTCGACACCTTCAACTCGACCAGGTACACGATGCCGTAGCACCAGGAGAGCCGGGGTCCTGTCCCCACCAGGACCTCGGCTCCGATCCGTGGGAGGGGAACCACATGCTGGAAGCAACGATTCGCCGGCCCGCCGGGCCGGCCCGGGGAGTCAACCGCCTGGTGGTGCTGGGCGCCGTGCTCGCGATGGCGCTGGTGGCCGGCCTGCTGGTCGGCCTCAAGGTCTGGTCGGCGTCCGGCGAGGCCGGTTCGTTCCCGCAGAGTACGGCGATCGAGCAACAGTACGGCGTCCGCTTCAGCCGGATCGCCGTGGTCGGCGACGGCGGGCTGATCACGCTGACCTATGTCGTCCTGGACAGCGAGAAGGCAGGGCGCTTCCAGTCCGACGTACAGCACCCGCCCGTGCTCGTCAGCGAGGCGCGGGACGGCAGCACGAAGCGCATCTCGGTGATGAAGCAAGGTCACTCGTTACGTGCCGGACAGACCTACTACCTCGTCTACCAGAACACGAAGGGGGCGTTGCGCCACGGCGAGAAGGCGTCCATCGAGCTGGGAGACCTGCGCCTGCGTCATGCGCCGGTGCTGTGAGGGTTCAGACGGCGGCGGGCTCCGGATCCTGCGCGGCCGGGAGGAAGACCTGGAAGAGCGCGCCGCCCTCAGGAGCCCGGCCGGCGGCGATGCGGCCGTTGTGCGCCAGGACGGTCGCACGGGCCATCGCCAGCCCGAGACCACTGCCCATCGGCGCCGCGCCCGGCGGGCGGCGGTGCCAGAAGCGTTCGAAGACGTGCGGCAGGTCGACGGCCCGGATCCCCGGCCCGGCGTCGGCCACGCTGATCACGTACCACGGTCCCGCCCGCTCGCACGACAACCGGATGCGATCACCCGGAGCGGTGAAGTGGACGGCGTTCTCGACGAGCGCGTCGACCGCGAGCTCGAGCCAGGCGCGGTCCGCCTGGACGACCCGCAGGCCGGCGGGCAGGTCGATCGACCAGTCGCGGTCGGCGCTCTCCCGCCAGTTCCGCCCGACGCCGGCGAGGAACTCACCGAGGTCGAGGTCGCCGGGACGCAGGGCCCGTCCGGAGTCGAGCTTGGCGAGCGCGAGCAGCCGGGTCGAGAGCGCCGACAGCCGGTCCATCTGGCGGCGGACGGTCGCATAGTCGTCGGCCGACTCCCGAGTGCCGAGCGCCGGCTCGAGGAGCTCGAGGTGGCCGATGGCGATCGTCACGGGCGTTCGCATCGCGTGCGAGGCCTCACGGAAGAAGTCGCGTTCCCGCTCGAAGACCGCGAGGCGTTCCTCCGACATCAGCTCGACCTGGTCCTGCGCGGCCTTGCGGCGGCGGGCGTGCCAGACCATCGCGAGGAACAGCAACGGCATCAACGGGATCTCCGCCCACTCCGCGCGGCTGCTGCCGTCCTTGAGCTGGTGGTCGACCAGGACCCATCCGGTCGTCACGGTGACCAGCAGCGTGACGACCAGCGTCGGCCGCAGCGGCCAGACCCGGAACCCGTACACCAGCGTCAGCCCGAGGAACAGCAGGTGGTACGGGATCACCTCGCGGCCGATCATCGCGTTCATCAGCACGAGCATGCCCAGCACGAACACGGCGAGCACCACGTCGACGAGCCGGTACCAGGGCCGGCCGGTCCGAGCCGTGCCGCGCCGGCCGGTCACGGCCGGCGCGGCGTCACGCACTCTGAAGTTGATAGCCGACATTGCGCACGGTCTGGATCACGTCGCGGGTCATCTTGCCGCGCAGCCGGCGGACGTAGACGTCGACGACGTTGGTCGCCGGATCGAAGTCGTACCCCCAGACCGCGGAGAGCAACTCGCTGCGCGAGCACACCCGGTCGGGTCTGCGCATCAGATGCTGCATGAGCAGGAACTCCCGCTCGGACAGGGCGGCCTCGCTGCCGTCCACGCGGAGCTTGCGGGTCCGGACGTCGAGCACGATGCGGCCGACCCGCAGGGTGAGCTCCTCCGACGTCTTCCCGCCCGCGCCGCGCAGACCGAACCGGACCCTGGCCAGCAGTTCCCGGATCGAGAACGGCTTCGGCAGGATGTCGACTCCTTGCTCCAGGCAACGCACCCGGACCTCCGCGTCGGCGACCGCCGACAGCACCAGCACGCGGGTCTCCGGACTACTCACGAGCACCGCGGCGATCACCGCCTCGCCGTCGACCTCGGGCATCCGCAGGTCGACGACCATCAAATCCGGCCGCTTGGTCAGGGCGAGCCGGAGCCCGTCGCCGCCGTCGGTGGCGGTCAGGACCTGGTAGCCCTCCGCCTCGAGCCCGCGGCGCACGAACCGCACGACTTCGGGTTCGTCGTCGATCACCAGCACAGTCGTCATGTCTTCCCCCCAGTGGGCCGTGTGGCGCGCCCGCTGTCCCGGATCCTCCCCCGATCCCCAAAGGACATAGTGACCTGCCGGTCACGCGGAGGGAAGCCCGTACGGGACGTTCGCCCCTCGCGGACGGTGACAACCGGGTGAAAGTCCTGTCATCTGACGCCTCCGCCCGGTGCGGTGCGGGATCGTCGCCAGCAGCACTGTTGGTGTCCAAGGGGGTGACCACGGGCATGCATCGGGACTGGTGGCGACCGAGGTGGCCGGCCCGCGCGCTGCTCGTGCTGGCTGTGGCCGGACTCGCTTGGCTGAGCCAGGCCGGAGTGGCTCAGGCCCATCCCGTGCTGCTGCGTTCGACGCCTTCGGACGGGCAGACGGTCCGGACCGCGCCGCGCCAGCTCGACCTGTGGTTCTCCGAGCCGCCCACGGCCGCGGGCCTCGATCTCGTCCTCACCGATCGCGACGGCAAGGCCTTCCCGGTGACGGCGCGGATCGCGGATCAGGGTCTCCACGTGGTGCTGACCGGCTTCCCGGAGCTTCCACGGTCGGTCTACGAGCTGCGCTGGAGCGTCGTGTCGAAGTACGACCTGCACCGGCTGCAGGGGACCCTGGTGTTCGGGGTCGGGCTGGCTGCCACCTCGTCCGGCCGGCCCGCCGAGTCGGTCACCGGTCCGGCGGGAACCGTGGCCGACGTTGCCCTCGGTTGGTTCGACGCAGGCGCGACGGCGATCATGTGTGGCTGGGTGCTCGTCGTCGCGTCGGCGGCCCGGCGACGGATCACCTTGCCCGCGGAGCCGCTGGCCACGATGTGGGGCCTGGCGGCCGCGTTCGGCATGCTCTCGGTGTTCGCATCGCTGTTCAGGGGTGTGCGGCAGTGGTCGGAGGCGTCCGGAGCCGGCTCCGGACTGGCGGTGGCCAGAGATTCGGGTCAGCTGCTGCGGCTGTCGGTCCGTGAAGTTGTCCTGATCGTCATCTGCACGCTCCTGGTGCGGCAGTCCCGCCGAGTGGGCTCGAACGCCACGGCAACGCTTCCGCTGACGGCTCTCCTGCTGGCAGACCTCGTCCTGCGGGCGGCCGGTAGCCATGCGCGCAGTGGACCGTTCTCGCTGACCGTGCTGGCGCTCCACCAGGCTGCGGCCCTGACCTGGGTCGGCGGCCTTGTCGTCCTAGGCATCCTGACCGCTCGCTTGGCTGGACAGCGCACGATCCGCGTCGACCTGTGGCGGGCGTTCGGACCGGTTGCGGCTTCGTCGGTCGCGGTCCTCGTAATCTCCGGGCTGCTGCTGACAGGTCGCCAGGTCGCCTCTGTCGACGCTGCACTGGGCACGCTCTATGGGCGTGCGCTCCTGGTCAAGCTCGCACTGGCAGCTGCGCTGTTGGTCCTCGGCCTCAGACACGCATCGAGACTCCATCCCTGGTTGAGAGGGACGCTCCGACCGGCCGCGGCGCCGTCGTCCCGGGCACAGGTGATCTCTCCGCTGCTCGGAATCGGCGCGGTGCTGATCGCTGTGGTCCTGGCCGTGACACCGCCGGCCCGTGGGCCGCAGTTCGACAAGCCCGAGGCGGCGAGTTCGCGGGCCGACTACCAGGTGGACGACCTGCTGATCACCGTTTCACTCGGGCCGAACCAGCCCGGACGAAGCCTGCTGCTGGTCGATGTGGTGAGTAGCCGGCGTCCGTCCCCGGGCCCGGTCACAGCAGTGACGGCAGACCTGGGAACGAGCACCGGGACTGCGTTGCGGCGTACTCCGGGCGCCGCACAGGGCGGTGGGCGCTGGCAGGCAGCTGTCGACGTCGAGGCGACGGGGCCGATCCCGCTGCGGATCGTGGTCGGTCGCAACCAGGTCGGTCCCGCCGTCCTGACGACGACCTGGATGGTCCCGTCGGGACTCGCGCCGCGTCCCGTGGCAGTGTCGAACAGCCGTCTGGCCCCGTGGACGAACGGCCTCGCCGTCCTGGTCACGCTCGTCGCGCTGGGGGTCTGGATCGTCCTCGTCCGCAGGCACCGCCGCGCGCGGATCCCGGTGGCGGCGGCCGCGCGGGAGGATCGGGTCCCGTCCGGCGTTCGGTGACCGTCGTACCGTTGCGTCATGGTGCCGCGCCGGAGTTGGGTCGAGCAGATCATGGGACTGCCGATCAGCGTGCTCGCGCGCGGCGGGGCGGCGGGGTCCGAGCGGGCGGAGGCCGCGGTGCGGGAGGTGTTCGCGGAGTTGGTGGAGGTCGATCGCGTGTTCTCGCCGTACCGGGAGGACAGTGCGGTGAGTCTGCTGGCGCGGGGCGAGGTGAGCTGGGACTCCGTCGACGCGGTGGTGCGAGAGGTCGCCGAGCGGTGCGCGGCCGCGCGGGAGGCGACCGGTGGATTGTTCGACGCGCAGGTGCCCGGCGGCGCCTGGGACCCTTCGGGGCTGGTGAAAGGGTGGGCTGTCGAGCGAGCCGGTGAACGACTGCGGGAGGCCGGTGACGTGGACTGGTGCCTGAACGCCGGCGGCGACGTCCTCGTGGTGTGTCCGAGCGGCGAGCCGTTCACCGTGGGCATCCAGGATCCGCGTGATCCCGGCCAGGTGATCGCCGGCGTGCCGCGGACCGGGGGAGCGGTCGCGACGAGTGGGACGGCTGCCCGGGGCGCGCACCTGTACGACCCGCGGACGGGCCGTCCGGCCGGCGCGCGGTGGCTGTCGGTGTCGGTGACCGGTCCGTCGCTGGAGTGCGCCGACGTGCTCGCGACGGCGGCCTTCGTGGCCGGTGACGACTGGCCCACCGTGCTGGCGCCGGGCTACGAGGGGCTCGGTGTTCTTGCTGACGGCAACTTGTTCGCCACGGCGGGCTGGGGGCAGGTGTGACGTCGAAGATCCTGGTGATCGAGGACGACGCCGACCTGGCACGCCTCCTGGAGCGGGTGCTCACCGACGAGGGGTACGCCGTCACCTGGGCGCCCGACGGGCAACGGGGACTGCATCTGGCGCTGACGCAGCCGGTGGACGCGATGATCGTCGACCGTGGCCTGCCGGCTGTGGAGGGCCTGGATCTGATCGCGCGGTTGCGCAGCCGTGGCGTCGGTACGCCGATCCTCGTGCTGTCGGCACGGAACAGCACCGCGGACCGGGTCGACGGCCTCGACGCGGGCGCCGAGGACTACCTGACGAAGCCGTTCGAGCTGACGGAACTGCTGGCCCGTGTGCGCGCATTGCTCAGGCGTCACCTGGACCATGCCGTCGAGCTCGCCGTGCCGGGTGGCGCGCTGGACCTGGCCGCCCGGTTGGTCCGGCGGACCGACGGCGGATCCGTGGAGTTGTCGGAGCGGGAGGCCACGCTGCTCGGGCTGCTGGCAGCGCGGCCCGCGGCGGTGTTCAGCCGGGCGGAGTTGCTCGACCGCGTGTTCGACGCCGCCGAGTCGGAGACCGTCGTCGACACCTACGTGCACTACTGCCGCCGCAAGCTCGGGCGCGACGTCATCAAGACCGTACGTGGGCTCGGCTACCGCTTGGGGAAGCTGTGAGCGGCAGCCCGATCGGTGACGAGGTCCTGGTACGCCGGGCCGGTCGCGGCGTCGCCGTTCAGGCCGCGGCCCTGGTCGCGCTGGCGATGCTGCTGCTGATCGCCCTTGTCACCGTGGTCGTCGTTCGCGGTCAGGCCGGCGCGGCGGACGACCTGCTCCGGTCCGCGATCACGACCGCCGACGACGTAGGCGATCCACCGGCGGGGACCTGGCTGGTCATGAGTGGGCCGTCCGGAACGACGAGCTCGCCAGGCCTGCCCGACGAGCTGGCGCCGGAGCTGGAGGCGCTGCGGGGCCAGGCCACGGGACAGATCAAGGTGATCACGGTCGAGAACGACGACGGCGAGTACCGCATCGCCACCGGTCTCGTGAAAGACCGGCCGGTGCAAGCGGTACTGAACCTTGCGACGGCCCACAAGGAACGCGCCCGCCTCCTGCAGGCGATGGGGCTCGCGACCGTCCTCGCGCTGCTGCTGGCCGGCCTGCTGGGCGTGCTGATCGGCCGGCGCGCCGTACGGCCGTTGGCGCAGGCCCTCACTCTGCAGCGTGCGTTCGTGGCCGACGCCGGGCACGAGCTGCGGACGCCGCTGACGCTGCTGAGCACCCGTGCGCAGGTCCTCGAGAGAGCCCTGCGACGCAACGGCGCCGAGGACCAGTTGCTCGACGACGCGCGCGGCGTGGTCGGTGACACGCGCCGGCTCGCCGAGGTCGTCGACGACCTGCTGGCCGCGGCCGATCCGCGCGGCGCCGAGGACCACGAGCCGGTCGACCTGGCACGGATCGCGCAGGATGTCGCCGCCGCGGCGGGCGCGCACGCCGAGCAGGCCGGGGTGCGGCTGCGGTGGACGGCGGAGGACGGCCCTGCGGCCGCGCTGGGATCGCCGAGTGCGATCCGGCGGGCCACGATGGCGCTCGTCGACAACGCGATCGACCACACGCCACGCGACGGCGACGTCCGGATCGCCGTACGGCGCCGGCGCGGCGAGGTGATCCTCACGGTGAGCGACACCGGGCCGGGAATCGGTCCGGAGGCGGCGCAGCGCGTCCTGCGCCGTTTCGACTCCGGTGGTCACCGGTCCGGCCGGAAACACTACGGCCTTGGCCTGGCGCTCGCCCACGACGTCGCGAACCGGCTCGGCGGGCAGCTCCGGCTGGTCCCGAGCGAGATCGGCGCGACCTTCGAGCTGGTGCTGCCCGCGCTCGCGGACGACGGTCCAAGGAAGGTCTAAGATTCCGCGGTCATCGTCGCAGTATGACGAATCGCGGTGCTGCACGGGTGGCGAACCGGCCGCGCATCGCGCATGTCCGCAGGCGACCGCGGCGGACACCGTCCTGGTGGCGGGACCTGACCGGTGTGCTCTGCTGGGCGAGCGTGCTGGTCGTCGTGGCGCTGTGGGTGTCCGGGCGCGGAGTCCAGACGCTCCTGAACGGCCCGGCCGACCTGTTCACGTCGCTCGGGCGGTTGTCCGGGCTGGTGGCCGCGGATCTGCTGCTCGTGCAGGTGTTCCTGATGGCCCGGGTGCCGATGATCGAGCGGAGCTACGGGCAGGACGAGCTGGCCCGGCGGCACCGCCTGGTCGGCTTCTGGTCGTTCAACCTCCTGCTGGTCCACATCGCCGCGATCCTCGTCGGCTACACGATGCGCGATCACAACAACGTCCTGCGTGAGACGTGGACCGTGGTCACGACATACGGCGGGATGCTGCTGGCCGCGGCGGCGAGCGTCGCGTTGACCGTGGTCGTGCTCACGTCGGTCAGGGTCGCGCGGCGCGCGCTGCGGTACGAGTCGTGGCACCTGCTGCACCTGTACGCGTACGTGGGCGTCGGGCTGTCGATACCGCACGAGATCTGGACCGGTGCGGATTTCACGACGTCTCGGCTCGCGCAGGTGTACTGGTGGTCGGCGTACGGCGCAGCGCTCGGCGCGATCGTGCTGTACCGGGTGCTGCTGCCGCTGTGGCGGACGCTGCGGCACGGGCTCACGGTGCGCGAGGTCGTCCACGAGGCGCCCGGCGTGGTGACCGTGACACTCGGCGGACGGGGACTGCACCGGCTGCCGGTCCGGGCGGGGCAGTACTTCGTGTTCCGGTTCCTCGACGGTCCGGGCTGGTCACGGGGCAACCCGTACTCGTTGTCGGCGTCACCCGCACCGGACCGGCTCCGGGTGACCGCGAAGGCCGCCGGCGACGGCAGCAGCCGGCTCGCCCGGCTACGGCCCGGAACACGGGTCGCGGTCGAGGGGCCGTACGGTCGGCTGACCGCGGAGCGGCGGGCCACCGACCGGGTCGCGATGCTTGCCTGCGGCATCGGTATCACGCCGTTGCGGGCGCTGCTCGAGGAGCTCGACTACGCGCCGGGTGACGCGGTTCTGGTGTATCGCGCGCACAGCGTCGAGGACCTCGTGTTCCGCGACGAGCTCGAGCAGCTCGCCCGCCGCCGGGGCATCACGCTGCACTATCTGCTCGGGCCGCGGCTGCGCGGGCGTACGTCGTGGCTGCCCGAGAGCGCCGCGTCCTGGTCCGACGCGGACGCCGTACGCCGCTTGGTGCCGGGACTCCCGCAGTACGACGTCTATGTCTGCGGTCCGGACCGCTGGATGGATGCGGCCTGCGCGGCTGTGCTCGCCGCCGGGCTGCCCGCCGGACAACTGCACCAGGAACGGTTCTCGTGGTGAGAGGAGAGCGCGGGTGAGGCGCGGGATCAGGTTGCTGATGACGATCGCGACAACGGCCGTGGTGGCGGTGGCCTTCCGGGCGAGCCTGCAGCCGCAGGCAACCGCTCCAGGGGCAGCGATCGTCAGTCCCGAATCCGCACCACGGACCCGGCCGGCGGCAACGCCCCGCTCGGCACCGCGACCGGCCAGGCCGACCAAGTCGACGAAGCCGACGAGGTCGACGAGGCCGAGCACCAGCGCGCCGGCGAAGTCGCTTGTCGTCGCTGGTGGTGTGGCCGACACGCAGTACGGTCCCGTACAGGTGGAGATCACCGTCCGCGGCGGACGGATCGCCGAGGCCCGCGCGCTGCAGCATCCGAGCGGCGACGGGCAGACCGACCAGATCAACGCCTACGCCGTGCCGCGCCTCGACCAGGAGACGACGGCGGCGCAGAGCGCACACATCGACACGGTGTCCGGCGCGACGTTCACCTCGGACGGCTATCGGCGATCGCTGCAGTCCGCGCTCGACGCCGCGCACCAGGCCGGTGCCCGATGACGGCGCATTCCCAACGGCTGCGGCGCAACATCGTGGTCGGCGGCACCACCGGCGTACTGCTGGTGCTGTTGTTCCTCTACCCGTCCAGCCGGAACCACGTGTCGACTCCCGCGCATCCCGTCGCGACACCAGGCATCGTGAGCACCGGCTCCGGTGAGGTGACGGTGAACGGGACGTCCGAAGGCACCCGGTACGGGCCGGTGCAGGTGCGGGTCACCATTCGCGGGCGGCGGCTGGTGGCGGTGACCGCGGTGACCTACCCGTCGTCCGGAGGGCGTGATCGCGAGATCAGCTCGTTCGCGCTGCCACGGCTCGAGCAGGAGGCGGTCGCCGCCCAGAGTGGCCGCATCGACACGGTGTCCGGGGCGACGTTCACCTCGGACGGGTACCGCCGGTCGCTCCAGTCGGCCCTGGACGCCGCGCACTTCCGTGCGGCGGGCTGACGGGTTCCAAGAATTCCCCAAGATCCGGCTGCCAGTGTGGGGCCTCCGAGTCGAGTCGAAGGAACCTGAATGCAGACTGTCAACGGTCTCCCCGCCCACGTGCTCCTCGTGCACGCCATCGTCGTCCTGCTTCCGTTGTCGGCGGCACTCCTGGCGCTGACAGCGGTCTGGCCCGCGGGCCGAAGGCGGCTCGCCGGGCCGAACGCGGCGCTGTCGGTGCTGGTCGTCGTGCTGGTGCCGATCACCACGAGCGCCGGTGAATGGCTGGAGCGCCGGGTCGCGGCGAACCCTCTCGTCCACCGGCACGCCGAGCTCGGCGACACCGCCATCTACGCGGCGATCGGTGTCGCGGCGCTGGCCCTCGTGGTCTGGTGGCGGCAGCGGGAGAGCTCCGGGCGGACGCCGGCGCGGCGCACGTTTCTCGCTCCGTCCTCAAACGCCGTCACCGTGACGCTGACGGTGCTCGCGGTCGTCGTCTCGGCTGCCGCGGTGTACGACGTCGTCCGGATCGGTGACTCCGGAGCCAAGGCGAGCTGGAGCAACTGGGCCGCGCGCCCCTGACCAGCGGTCCGTCAGCGGCGGGTGGCTGGGTCGAGCTCGGGGGCGCGGAAGGTCAGATGCGTGGTGAGCGTGACCGACCACAGAACCAGAATCGAGCCGATCGAGATCGTGGACAGCAGGGCCGACGGCAGCGGGATCGCCAGCGTGCCGGTCACCGCGGACACGACAGCGAGGGACACGGCCAGCCATCCGCCGAGGTCTTGGCGCAGCGCGCCGCCGAGCAGCAGGACGACGCCGCCGATCGCCATCAGCGACAGGCAGGCGCCCGTACGGTTGCTCAGCGCAACGAATGGCAACTGGACCGCCAGCAGGAAGGCGATCAGCAGCGAGGCGAGGACGTCGCGGCGGGGAACGGTGGCCATGGTCAGCCTGCGTGCGCGGTCGAGATGTCGCGGCCGTCGAGCGCCGGCAGGGCGAACAGCGTGACCACGACCGCCCCGGCGGCCAGCCACAGGTAGCTGAGCTGGAGCCCCGCGCCCAGCGGCCCGCCGTGAAAGGCCTGGTAGATGGGGGAGTACGGCTGCCAAGCCTCGAACCGCGGGAGAATCAACCCGATCGCGTAGACGACGTACGCCGCGGTGGCGGCCGTCGCCGCGATGGCGACAGCGGTGCCGCGACGGCCCGTGACCGCACCGGCCGCGAGTGCGAGAACACCGAACTCGATGCCGAGCAGGGTCAGCGCGAGCGCGCCGCCCGCGGCCTGGGGCACCGAGATCCCGAGGTCGAAGACCAGGCTGCCGACCGTCGTCGCCGCGAACAGCGCGACGCCGAGCACGGACACCGACGTGGCAAGGGCCGCTGCCTTGTCGACGACGATCCGCGAGCCCGAGACCGGTGTCACGAGCAACAGTTCGAGCGTGCCGCGTTCCTCCTCGCCGGCCACCGCCCGGGCGCCGTGCCCGATGCCGTAGACCAGGAACAGCGCCGGGAGCAGGAGCGTGAACAGCTCCGCGTTGAGGAATCCGGCGCCGGTCGTCATCGCCTCCAGGTTGAAGAACTTGCGCAGCTGCTCGGGGAACGAGGAGTACAGCTCCTGCAGGTCGGGCATGTCCCGCACCGAGGGCCACAGCGCGCACTCGAGCAGGACCAGGACGGCGATCGCGATCGACCAGCCGATCAGTCCGCGCCGGGCGTCGTGCAGCGACTTCAGGAAGACGTTGCGGAACATGGTTCCTCCTGGCCGTCGTAGTAGTCGAGGAACGCGGCCTCGAGGTCCGCCTCGTGGCTGAGCACGTTGGTGACCTCGTACGGCGCGACGGCCCGGATCAGCTCGGCGGTGGATCCGGTCACCGTGACGCGAGCGGTGCGGCCGTCCACAGTGACGTCCTGAACGCCGGGGACGGCGTGGATCGTGGCAGCCGGCGGTACGTCGGCGAAGGTGAGGTCGAGGCGGCGCCGGGCGCGGTCCTTGAGGGCCTGCACCGACTGGACGGTGACCAGGCGGCCGGCCCGCAGGATCGCGACGGTGTCCGCGACGGCCTCGACCTCCGAGAGCACGTGCGACGAGAGGAACACCGTCCGGCCGGCGTCGCTGGTCTCGCGGAGCAGGGTGCGGAACTCGCGCTGCATCAGCGGGTCGAGGCCCGAGGTCGGCTCGTCGAGGATCAGCAGGTCCGGTTCGTGCATGAACGCCTGGACGATCCCGATCTTCTGCCGGTTGCCGCGCGACAACGCCGCGATGCGGACACCGAGATCGAGGTCGAACCGCTTGGCCAGCAGGTCGATCCGGGCCCGGTCGACGCCGCCGTACAGGTGGGCGAAGTAGTCCAGGTACTGCGTGCCGGTCAGGTCGGGGTACGCCGCGAACTCGCCCGGCAGGTAGCCGATCCGCCGCTGCAGGGCGTCGTACTGGTCGGCGGCGTCGAAGCCGAACACGATCGCGGAGCCGGCGGTCGGGCGGATCAGCCCGGCGAGCAGCCGGATCGTGGTGGTCTTGCCGGCGCCGTTCGGCCCGAGGTACCCGACGATCACACCGGGCGGTACGTCGAGGTCGAGCCCGTCGAGGGCGGTCCGCCGGCCGAAGCGCTTCGTCAGCCCGCGGGTCTTGATGACGGTGTCCATCTCACGGCTCCCGATGGTGGATGACGGCGACCGGGCATTGCGAGTGGTAGAGCAGTCCGCGCGCGACGGATCCGAGCCGCAGCTCCGAGAACGCGGTCTGCCCGACGCCTCCGACGACGACCAGGTCGGCGGCCGCGGACTCGCGGGCGAGGACCAGGACGGGATGGTCGGTGACGCCGTGCCGCTGCACCGCGACCTCGGGGTACTTCGCGGTCCAGCCGTCGAGCGTCTGGGCCAGGAGTTCGTCGGACTGGTCGATCCACGGCTGCCGGTCCGGGTCGAGCCAAACGCGCGGATCCGGGTAGTTCTCGCGCAGCTCGACGGCGTGCACGCCGACGATCCCGGCGTGCGTGGCGGCGGCCAGCTCGAACGCGTACCGTACGGCGTCCTGTCCCTCGACGGATCCGTCGATGCCGACCACGATCCGGCCGCGCGCGGGTGCGGCCGGGTCCCAGGTGTCCGGTACGACGATGAGCGGCACGTCGGTGCTCAGCGCCGTACAGACCTGGGACGTGGAGCCGAGGACCAGCTCGGCGAAGCCGCCCATGCCGCGGCGGCCGACGACCAGGGCGATCGACCGCTCGGCGAGCTCGAGCAGCACCTGTGCCGGATGCCCGTGCCGGACCTCGAGCGACGCCGACCGGAAGCCGATCCGTTCCAGCTCCCGCAGTGCGTCGTCGAGCACCTCGGTGCCGTCGTCCGGGCCTTCGATCGGTGCGCCGGGAGGCGATTGCTGGTCGTCGTCGAGGATGTACACGGCGTGCAGCGGCGCGTCGTGCAGGACGGCGTACGAGGCGGCCCAGGTGAGGGCGATCAGGCCGTCGCGGGATCCGTCGATCCCGGCCAGTACCGGCAGTTCGCTGGTCATAGCGGGCGCCTCCTCGGGGTCGTACCACCGCAGTCCCAGTCAAGCGGGACGCCGGTGGGCGGGGCAGGGCCGAAGGTCCCGCCGGGACGTGTTGTTCGGCCGCTGTCCGCGTCCGGCCCGCGCGCCAGAGTCGAGGGTGGGACGTAACGCTCAGGGAGGTTCGTGATGAAGGCATTGGTTTACAACGGTCCGGGCAAGCGGAGCTGGCACGACGTGCCGGATCCGGTGATCCAGGATCCCGAGGACGCGATCGTGCGCGTCGACGCGGTGACGATCTGCGGCACCGACCTGCACATCCTGAAAGGCGATGTGCCCACCGTCGAGCCCGGGCGGATCCTCGGGCACGAGGCGGTCGGCACGATCACGGCCGTCGGCGACGGCGTCCGCGGCGTGGCGGTCGGCGACCGGGTCCTGATCTCCTGCATCACGGCCTGCGGCCGGTGCGAGTACTGCCGGCAAGGCCACTACGGGCAGTGCCTCGGCGGTGGCGGCTGGATCCTCGGCCACCTGATCGACGGCACCCAGGCCGAGCAGGTCCGCGTTCCGTTCGCCGACCGGTCGGTGTACAAGCTGCCGGACAACGTCAGCAACGAGGAAGCGGTGCTGCTGGCCGACATCCTGCCGACGTCGTACGAGGTCGGCGTCCTGAACGGCGGCGTCGCTCCTGGCGACACCGTCGTGATCGTCGGCGCGGGGCCGATCGGACTGGCGGCGCTGGCCACCAGCAAGCTGTTCACACCCGCGCGGGTCGTGGTCGTCGACGCCGCCGACTCCAGGCGCAAGGCCGCGCTCGACCGCGGCGCCGATCTGGCGCTCGGTCCGGACGAGGACGTCGAGGCGAAGGTTCGCGAGCTGACCGGCGGGCTCGGCGCCGACGTGGCGATCGAGGCGGTCGGCGTACCGGCCACCTTCGAGCTCTGCACCCGCCTCGTCCGCCCGGGCGGCACCGTCGCGAACGTCGGTGTCCACGGCGCTCCGGCGACGCTGCACCTGGAAGACCTGTGGATCCGGAACGTGACCATCACGACTGGTCTGGTCGACACGTTCTCCACGCCGCGTCTGCTGTCGATGCTGGCGGCCGGCCGGCTGCAGCTGCCTGGCCTGATCACCCACCGGTTCGGCCTCGACGAGATGCAGGACGCGTACGACGTGTTCGCCGACCCGGCGACCACGGGCGCGCTGAAGGTCGCGCTGTTCGGGGAGGAAGGCTTCTGACACCACTACTGACACCACAACTGACAGCACAACGCACCGCGGTCCGCGACGACTCGTCGCGGACCGCGGTGCGTTGCGGGCACTCAGCGCACGACGGCGATCGGGCAGTGGGCGTGGTGCAGCACGGTCTGGCCAACGGACCCGAGCAGCAGGCCGGTGAATCCGCCCCGGCCGCGCGAACCGACGACGACCAGGTCCGCGGATTCGGCGCGCCGGACCAGGGCCTGGGCGGCGGCGCCCATCGTCAGTTCGGTCGTCCAGTGCACGTCCGGATGGTCGGCCGCCGCGCCCGCCACGGACTCCGCGACGAGCAACCGGGCCTCCTCGCGGACCTTCGCCTCGTCGAACTGCAGCATCGACGCGCCGTCGTCGTAGGTCAGGAACGGGCTCGTCCACGCGTGCACCGCGACGACCTCGCCGTGCATGGCCTCGGCCTGGTCGAAGGCGAAGTCGATCGCCTTCGCCGAGGCCTTCGAGCCGTCGACGCCGACGACCACGGTCGCTGCCCGGGGCGCGCGCTGCTGTTGCTCGTGCGGGATCACGACGACCGGGCACTGTGCGTGCGTGGTCACCTGAACGGCGACGGAGCCGACCAGGAGACCGCTCCAGCCGCCCAGTCCGCGCGAGCCGAGGACGACCGTGCGGGCCTCCGCGGCGGCGTCGATCAGGGCCCGCGCCGCGGGTCCTCCCTCGAGCCGTGTCTCCACGGTGAGACCGGGAT
>Ga0247821_10000461_pt1 | contig 22536 bp, 27 predicted proteins | sample 13C_Glycerol_Day_FD_192481 | JGI IMG/M metagenome (GOLD analysis project Ga0247821, IMG submission 192481) | Soil microbial communities from agricultural site in Penn Yan, New York, United States - 13C_Glycerol_Day14 | ecosystem: Environmental > Terrestrial > Soil > Agricultural land | place... | reverse complement strand
CTTTCTCCCAGATCAGATCGTGGATCAGCATCAGGTTGGCGTGCGCAACGGTATCGCGGTTAATCAGTTCCATCTTTTTTCCTTAAAGGGATTTCTGTTATGTTTAACTTGTTTTCTGTGTCGATTAAAGATTTAGGAGACATGGTTCAAATCATGGGTATTTCCTACTATGATTTGTCCAAAGATATCGAGAAGTATTACAACACTTCACTGATTACCAAGCATCAGGTCAAACGGGAAACGTGGGACACGGTAAAACTGCAAAAGTTCTACCTGTTGGAACTCCGTGAGATCTTGATAGCACTCTTGAAAATCAAGAACCTCCGTAGTAACCGCCGTAAGCTTAACGAGCTGAAAGAACGCATCGAAGAAGATACGTGGGTTAAAGACACACTTAATATGTCCGGTAAACCGTTCGACATGAAACGGCTGAAAGACTTCAACACCGTTCCGTTCCCTAAACAACAAGAGTTCCTTGAGCAATATCCCATCATTGCCCACAGTTATCACTTACAGGGTTTGCTACTGGACGCCAAGGCAGGTAGCGGTAAGGCCATGCCATTGAGTACCCGAGTGAAGACACCGGGTGGTTGGACAAAGCTGGGTGATCTGAAAGAGGGCGGGAAAGTCGTTACCCCTAACGGTAGAATAGCGACCATAGTAGGAATCTACCCACAAGGTATCACCGACGTCTACCGCTTTACTTTTGCCGATGGCCGTACCGCGGACTCCCACCCTGATCACCAATGGGAAGTGGCTGAAGATGGAGTTGGAGGTTTGGTTACCACGACTCAGGACATCATCAATCACTTTGAGGACTTCAAGTACTCTATTCCCCTGGTTAAGGATATCGATGGTGCTACGCACCTCTCTATATACTCAAACATAAGGGTAATGGCAGAGACTCTCTTTAAGAGTGGACAAAGTATTGATGAGTCAGTGTTAGAACTCTCGTACAAGAACCGTTTCGATCTGGTCAAGGAAATGCTCAAGCTCGGAATGTTCCATATCCATGCGAGTGGACTTGCCTTCTACGCGGATGATCTCGTAGGTGCAGAGAACTTCAGAAAGCTCATCTGGAGCCTCGGAGGCATTGCCTACGCACCGATTGAGGTTACCGGGTCCTACAAGGTTACTTTCAAGCATCGCGACGTAGACGTGCTTGTACACACGCTCATGGGTGACAGGACCGTCCTCAGGGAGTACATGAACCCCTCTGAGTATAAGAACCTGCGCTTGGACATCGTGAGTTACGAGAAACGTCCTAGTGAGGAAACGTTGTGCATCTCGATTGACAGTGAAGACAGTCTCTACATCGTGGATGACTACGTGGTAACCCACAACACCTTCACGTCATTGGCTTGGAGTCATTTGACCAACGATGCGCCTACGGTCGTGTTGTGCCCTATGAACATCGTTGAGCGTGTCTGGGTAACGGAGATACCTAAGCACTTCAAGAACCCGCCTAAGGTCTGGACGAGCCTCATGGGGACGCTCCCTACTGAGGGCTACGACTACTACATCATCCACTATGATTACATGACCGCCAGCGCGAGCGCTTACTTGCAGCGGTTCCTTAAGCAGTTGAACCAGAAGTACAAGAATGGTTGCAAACTGATCATCGATGAGTGTCACAACTTCAACGATATGAAGTCTGCTCGTACTCGGAAAGTGATCGAGTGGGCGGATGAAGGCTGCTTTGGTCACTTCCTGCCGATGTCAGGGACTCCGTTGAAGGCGATGGGTAGTGAGATCTATCCGGTATTGTGTCTGATCGACAAGTTCTTCAAAGGCAAGGTCCGTGAAACGTTCATGAACTCGTATGGTCGTAACCGTCCTGCAATGACTGAACTGTTGGCGATGCGCATTGGCCGGAGTAAGTTCACTATTCCAGATCTGGTTGGTACTCCTGAAGCGCCTCCGATTGAATTGGTCAACGTGAAGATCCCTAACGGCGATCAGTACACGTTGGATGCGATTCGTTTGCAGATGCAGATTTATATCGGCGAGCGGATTGATTTCTACACCAAGCATATGCCGGAGTTCTTGGCGTTCTATAACGAGGTGGTGCTGTCGTACGAACAGTCCATCCGTAAGGATCCTCGTGCCATGGCGGATCTCTTGCGGTATAAGGAGATAGTTCATCGCTTCCGTACAGTAGGGTACAGCAGCTTCAGTGACTCCGCTGACAGTATGTTCTGCAAGCAGGTTGAGGAGCGTATTGAAGCGGATCTGAAAGGCAACGCCTTGAAAGAGTTCCGTAACGTTAAGTCAGCAGTCAAGTACCTTGGTCTCAAGCTCCGTGGTGAGGCATTGGGCAACGTCCTAGGCCGTGCACGGATCAATGCGGTCAAAGACATCATTGCTCATGCTGGTTTGCCTGAGATGATCAACAGTGTGGAGAAGAAGACGTTGATCTTCACTTCGTACGTTGACTCGATGATGATGTGCAACGAGTACTTGGTCACTCAAGGGTTCAAGCCTGTAACAGTTTATGGGGAGAACTCCAAAGAGCGGGACGGTAACGTTGACCGCTTCCGAGACAGTCCACACGTAAACCCATTAATCGCGGTGACTCAATCGCTGAAAGAAGGTTACCCACTGACCATGGCTAACCTAACCATCCTGCTCGATTCCCCTTTCCGGGAATATGAATTGAAGCAGATCGTGGCCCGCACGGTACGAGTCGGTCAGGATTCACCCTGCTTCTTCAAGCTGTTGAACCTCGATACCGGGGACAAGCTTAACATCACCACTCGCAGTATCAACATCATGGAGTGGTCGCGTGAACAAGTGGATGCGCTCCTCACCAAGGAGAACAACCACAACATCTTCGGAGACATTGCCGGTACAGAAATGTATGCGGTGAGTCAAGAAGAATTCACTATGCCCCTTAAACCAAGATCTTCTCCTGGGATCTTCTCTGTCTTCTGCTAAGGAATCAATATGGAACACGTATACGAAGATGAACTGGACTCGGTACCAGAGCCGGATCACGTTGCACAAGTGATGGACGGTTTCATCGACACCGTTTCAGGTAGTGAAAGCTTCACCAAAGCCCAACATTACCTCGAGGCAGTACTGTTCTCTAACGGTATCATCCGCCATCGTGATGTCGGCGGTACTGAAGGTATCTTGGGTAAAGTTGCCGATGGTGCTAAAGCGGCGATCGAATACATCAAGAAGATCTTCCGTTCGATCTGGGACTTCTTCTTCAAGCGTGAAAAGAAGTCGATGGAGGACAAGGTCGACAAGGCCATCGAGGAAGCCAAGAAAGATCTCGACGCTATCGACAAGTCGAAGGTTACCCCTGAGAACGTCGATAGCGCGATCAAGAAGGCTGCTACCGAGGTCGATAAGCTAAAGGACGGTCCTGAGAAGACCAAGTTGAAAGAAAAGGTCAAAGAAGCTCAAGAGTCCAAGGACACCAGCTTCAAGATCAAGATCGCTACCGTCATTCCGGGTGAAGTCTTCCAAGCTTGGCGTATCCCAGGAATTATCACCGCTACCTATGAAGAACAGTTTGCTGGAGCATTGAAAAAGGTAGAAGAACTGCTGAAGAAACAGAAGGACGGCGGTGACCCGCATCAAATCGCGGGCGATATGCAGAAGATCGTCACAGCTGCTCAGGCAATGCCCAAGAACGGGGAGAAGGTCAATGACATTGCCGGGGCAGAAGCTTATCTGAATGCCGCCAAGAAGTGTTCGGACGATATGTGCGCCGGTCTGGAGAACATCAGCCGTAAAGAAGCTGAGTTCAAGCGTGTGATCGAAGACCTTGAGAAGAGCATGGATAAGGATAAGGCCAAATCCTCGACGGTCGGGATGAAAGAATCCTTGACGGGTATTACTGGTGTAATTCATGAAGTTAAAGTCATGTGTCGTTTCCTCGAATCGGCGGCCAAGAATATCAGCAAGGGCTGTATCTTGATCATCTAACGCCATAGCTAACCCTACCCAGCCTTGCGGGCTGGGTAGGGTTATGTACGGTGTCACTTATTTCCAAAACAGTCGCTTAACCAACAACCAGGCTTTATGGAATTTACCGGCTCGTTTAGGTCGAACTTTCATCTGAACAGGTTCCATCTTGACAGATTGTTTTGGAACCAAGACGGGACCTGCTTTCTCACCATTAACCCAAAATTCTTCAGGGTTACCGGTATGGGCATTGATCAATTCAGCTTTCTTAAGCTGAACTCGCGCCGAGATACGATTTGCTAATGAAGATGCGTCCGTACTCTTTATTGCATAAATCTTCAACGTCAATTGATCAGGGAACATTACTCGAACGTGATGCAAGGCATAAAAGTAGTCAGGAACTTTCTGTTTAGCCAAACCGGCTCCAATCAGGAGTAATGCTTCTCGACTCCCCAGGCAACGAATGCCCGCAACAATACCCACTTCCAAAACTCCATAGTTGACCAAAGCTCCAGTATGGTCATGACGCTTGATGGGTTTTGGTTTGTAACGTTTATTCCCTTTCATTCCATATCCTAATTGTGTTTTGTTCCGACTATTAAGATGGAAAGAAAAATGAAAAAAAAAGATAGAACCTCTACCTAGCCCATAAGGCTAGGTAGAGTATTCTGTTAGAAGTTAGGCGGCAATCTGAAAGTAGCTATCGAAATCGATATCCACCTCGGCTTGCGCCTTCAGTACTTCATCCAGCTGTGCTTCTGCCATGGCCAACTTGGCTTTCGCTTCTGCGAACTCCTCATCGGTACCTACGGCAGCGGCGTAGTCTACAGCCATCGACAGATTGAGGATTTGTTCCAGCAGAACATCCTCTTTATCCGACAGATCTTTGTAATCAAAAGCACATTGCTCAAAGGTACGAGTGGTCATGACATTACACCTCTAGAAAGGAAAAGGGATTAAGACTGATTGTCTTTGCTAGCCAGCAGTTGACGGTGATAAGCGTCTTGTGCCATTTCATCGTCGGGGTTCAGGTAGTCGACATTGAGGGAACGGATTCTCGGCTGAACTGCACCAGCAGACTTCACATCGCCAGCTTCAACCTTTTCCAGCAGATCGGGCCCTACCTCGTTGTCACGGATGCTGAGGTGCAGGGGCTGGGTATCCGGGTGAGGGATCCCTTTAACCTTGACCTTGGTCCCGAAGATGTTTTCCATAGTGCTCAGCCGTTCGTGCTGGCTAGCAGTCATGGAGATCACCGTAACTGGCACAGGGTCCATTGACATCACATTTTCCAGCGTACCGCAGGAGAAGCGATTACCGATTTGCTTCTCGTTGTAGTCGTTGATGCACTCCCACAGATCCCGATGATTGATCGGGAACAGAACGCCACCAACCGACTCGACCCCCAGGTGGACCTTGCCGTCTTTCAGGTAAACGCGGTTCAGGCTGAAATAGTCGGACTTGTGCAGCCCTACAGCAGTTACCTTGTCGCCGTTTACCAGTGCCGCCAACCCAGCAAGCTTGCTCTCGAAGCCACCGTTGTGGTCATCCCAGATAACCCCATTGCTGGCGAGCAGGGCTTGTTGAATTTCGAAGTAACGTTGCATAGTTCATCTCCAGAACAAATGTTGTTTGTTATTCACCCAGGTAATATAGACTTGATAAGTCCCTTACCTTAACTTGCGATCCCGCTTACTGGTACTTGTAGGTCGTATCGAGAGTCAGACGTACCAGTTGACGATTGGTATCCTTGCTGACAATGTGGCCTTCGTGGATGAATGTAGAGTTGCCCAGATAGACAACGTTCTCCTGGAGCCAGAAGTTCTCCATTTTGTCGAATTGATCCCGCAGGTGCTCACAGTCACCACCTTGCCCAGGGACACCGTCAACAGTCCCCACGAAAGCTTCACAGGCAACGAAACTGCTTGCCATCACCACGCCACCCAGTTCCGACTGGTATTGCAGGCGATGCTCGTCAACCGTCAGCATACGACCAGGGGTACCATTCAACCAACCGCCACTGCTCCCCCAGCCATTGGCGCTCTTGGGAAACAGGTAGTTGCCGTCGACATGCACTCCACCACGACGCAACTTGGCATCCTTCTTCAGGAACTGTTCGTCGATCGTCACGTAGAAGCCGGTGTGTTCAGGAATTCCAGCGTCAGCCAGCATGCTTTCGACCACGGAATGGTACTGTTCAGGAACGCCTTGCAGCGGGTGACCTGCGAGGTTGCGAGCCATGTACACCTGAGCGCCGGTAAACTCAGGGAAGGTGATCTGACCTACCGCACGGGCTTTGGAATGGAGTTGCATGGGTAATATCCTTTTAATTGAAAATGATTAATTCTTTCTGCTCGCGTTTACAGAAGAAGTGTTTTTCTTTCGCTTCTCTAAAGCAAGCTTTACCGCAATAGACCTTGGGAAGATCGGGACGCGGGATTTCCTTTACTAGCGAACAACCGTTGTCCCCATCCATGATATATTTCTCTTCAGGACTACTGGCGACGTAAGCCATGAAGATGGCTGCACTGAGGACACCAATTGATATCCAGCAACAGATCCAAAAGTCTTTTTCGGTCATCGCCGCATCGCCGAAGCAACCAGAGCGCTAACTTGGTCGGGCTTCTCGGATACGAGCTTCAGCAAAGCCGGACAGTCTTTAACCAGTGGGTTCATGACCACTTGGAAACGACCACCCTTTTCAATACGCAGATCCCCCAAGTGGAAAGCGTAATCATCACTGGCGAATTCAACGAAGTCGCCCTCGTTGCAGACACTGATCGCCATTTGTAGCATCCGCGGCATTGCGGTGTCGAAATACGAATAGCGACGAACCATGATTACTTCTTTAGAACGACCACGGTACATGGTTGCAACAATGTGACGCTTAGCATAAATGCTCATAACCGATTACCCCAATAAGTTAAACAATTAAAACCAAACAGGAAAAGGACTAGAGTTCGAAGTGAGCTTCCAGTGCTTCAATCATTTCATCGAATAGAGCAGCCGGCTCGGTGAGTTCTTCAGTGATGGTCTCGTCCCAAGCAGTCCAGGTCAGATCTGTCGGGTCAAAAGTCAATCCCAGGCAGATTTGCTCTTCGAGACAGTGCAGCTGAATTACCGCAATGCGATCCGACATCGATTTATTATTGCTCATGAACTACTACCACTCCGATTGGCGAAGATTAAGTGAATTAGGGAAACGTGCAACAAAATTATCACGAATTTCATCAGCCTGGTTCAGGTAAGCAACCGCCTCCTTATGCAGGCTCTGAGACTCCACAGGTGCCGTGGCAGCAACACTCTGTAAAAGCAGTGCTGCGCCCTTAGAGGTCAGGTTGTTGATCTCTGTCGTCATCCGAGCGCGTTCTAGAGCTACATTTACATCAGGTATCATTTCATCTCTCCTTGATAGTTAAATAAACGTCCAGCCTTACTTAGCCGATGATGCTGTACTGAATCAAAGTGCCGTCTTCATCGCAGACGCGCTCGATCTTCATGCCATGGCTCTCAGCATAACGATGAGCTTCCATCAGCAACGCCAAGCCTTTAACCACTGCCTGTTCACGCGCTTGATAGTCCAGCAGTCGACCAACCTTCTGATTAGCCACGATCGACTCCCGTAACAAACGTTTGATCTCGTTGACCACTACTTCACGGTCTGTCAAACGCTTAGGAACACGATTGCGCCAATCGGTCATGCTTACAACTTCCCCCATGTGAAACTCCTTAGTGTAGGGTACTGGAACCCACGTAACAAAACTGACGCGGGAGTACTTTCTCCGGAACATCCGGCGGTAGTCCTTTTTCTAGCCGATTCAACATGGCCAGCAATCGGTCACCGTAGATCCCGGTTTGACGCTGATGATTGTCTTCGATGAAGCGACGGTATTTGAACGCGATACCGAAGCAATTCTCGAAGCGTTTGAATGCAGAGACCAGATTCGGGTGTAATTTAGCCGTACCGTTACGGTACTTGGCGAAATCGTCAGCGAACTTGTCCGCAAACTCCATAGAGTGACCCGCCAGTAGTTTTACTGACAGGATCAACATGCGACGATGCTTCTTCATGATGTTACCCCTTGTTGGCGTAGACCGGTTCGCGGTTAGGACGATGTCGAAGTTTGAATGCTAATCGCAGAACCTTACCGAAATGAGCATTCATTCCCTCCCAGTCGACTGCTGTCTTGTTGCGTTTACCGTAACCACGAATACGGTACTCGGCATCTTCGACGTGGCGCATGGTGTCACTGTACATGGTGCAGAACAGTGCCTTGGCCAGCCGCATGTAACGTTTACCCACAACCGGAACCGATGTATCGCAGACGATCCCACGGAAGGTGATAATTCCACCTTCCGCTTTGACCTTGTCGACGAACGCTTGAGGGAGCGGAGGGATCTCGTCTTCGATGGTCCCAGGAAGATGGAAGGTCTTGTCGAAGGTTTCGATATCCACCCCTTTGAGATAATCCTTATCTTTCTTGTCTTTCATATTCATGTCCTTATTGAAGAGTAGACGGAGCTTTGTGAGTAGGGGTCGGGAGTGGTTTAGGTTTAGGTCTCGGTTCTGGTGTAAGTTCGAACTTACTGTCACCGAAGACGCCAGGGTCCGACCAAACAGAACGACGGGGCTGAAACACGACCGCCGTTTCATTCAGTAAGGCGTCGACGATCTCCTGGTTAATGTCCTCAGGGAGGTCCTTGAACAGAAACGCCATGAGCGGAGCCTTTTCTTTAGGGAGGTTCATCTGGTAAGCGAAGAAGAAGGTCAGTGGATCGAACCCAGGGTTCTTTACCTTCTCCTTTAGCTGATGACGACTCTTGTAGACCATCAGCAACAGCTGTTCCATCATCTCTGGTCCACCGACCATGAATGAATCATCCCACTTCACCTTGTGGCGGTTGTGAAGCCACAGACTGAAGTTAGCCGGAGTTACTTCTGTATTCCGGCAATAGCCCAGGAACAGTTTAGCGAAACGCAGGCAGTGTTTAGCCATTGATAACGTCCTTCCGTACAGGAATCAAATCGTGCAGTTTATCGAGGCGAGCTTGGAGCATTTTCGCCTTGTTCTTGATGGTCTTGCTCTCGTTACGCAGGTTAGTGCGTTCACGAGCACAGCTGGAGAAAGTTGCCATGCGCGACAGCTTAGTGGCTTGGCGATGGAGGGCGGCGATGCGAGCGGTCATCATTTTTACTAAAGTCTCTGTGTTATCCATAGTCCCACCTCGAGATGGTCTAAAAAGATAAGGGTCACTAATCAGACTGGTAATATAGGTTTGAATCGCCCTGCAACTTAAATCCATTTAACTACATTGCTCAGGTAATAAATAGATGTTTCAGTACAATTTTATTTTATCAATTTTATGGTCTAGCGTCACCCCAGCCCTAACCCATGGATACTTCTCTTATGGCCTTTCCAAACGACGAGTTATTCCTGGAGCGTTTCATTGCGTACAACAAACGGCGGTATAGCTCCAACCCTGAGTTTGTTGCCCAGTTGTCTTCGTTGACATTGTCGAACACCACGTTTTATAACTTCCGAAAGGTCAAACTGCCATCCGGTGAATTCGCCCACTTTGTGGACGTGGATTCCCCAGAGATTCTTCAAGGCGTTGACCAGCAATACCTGCCCGCTGACTACGCGAAACATGGACCCGCTGAGCTGGTAGACGAAACCCCATACATCAAGGACGACTTGCAGGTCAAGACGATCCAAGGCGTTTACTTCTTGGGTACCAGCGAGGAAGACTCGGTGGGTGCCGTGGTAATGCTGCAAGGTCAGGTTAGTATTGTTAACCTGAAGAAACTGATCAAAGAGAAATGTCACTTTATCCTGCAAGACAGTGAAATCACGGTTAGCCAGGATATGACGTTTGTCACGATTGATTCTCGAACCATCGGCGGCGTGGTTCAGGTAGTAGAGTCCCTGTATGACGGAGTACCGCGATACAACGGCGTTTTCCGGCATGACGGTACCATCACTTATTAACAAGGGATCGCGTAATGGCTATCACAGATGATTCGGTTACACCCGGCGAATTGCCGGCTATTGTTGAAGACGCGGAGTGGCGTGAACACCTTCCCGCTCTGATCACAGGTGTAAAGGTTCAAGGTAAACCTGACGGTAAAGGGGCGTCCAACTTCCAGGCCCGTGTGCTGGATGCTCGTACTCGCTACCTGAAACAGCTCCTCGATGCCATGGCCACTGGCGGGATCATCCTCAAAGGCCAGTTGCTGGATGAAGAAGCACTGATGGCAATCCCTACCCAGGGTCTGCAGGTAGGCACTGCCTACTTTGTTGATTTTGCCATGCGGGTGTGGAACGGAACTACCTGGGCTACTTCGGGGTCGCTGCGTGGTGAACGCGGTCTGAACCTGCTGGGTGTATGGCCAGAAAACGTTTCGCTCCCAGAAGTAGGTGACAACGATATTGGCGATGCTTATATCTGGAACCACGATTTCTGGGTACTGGTCCCTAACCCAATTCGTTGGGAAGCAATGGGTATCCGCGGTCCAGAAGGTAAATCGGCGTACGAAGTCTGGGAAAGCCAGCCCGCTAACGCCGGTAAGACCGAAGCTCAATACCTGACCTCGTTGAAAGGTAAAGATGCTTACGGTGTTGCACTGGAAGGTGGTTTCGTAGGGACTCGTGACGAGTGGTTGGCGTCGCTGCGAGCCAAGAACAACTACGAACTGTGGTTGCAAGCCGGTAACGACGGTACCATGGATGACTACCTGGCTACCTTGAAGTCGACCACTCCTGGTCCTCGTGGTTTCAAGGGTGACGACGGTCGTAACCTGTACATCAACGGTACGGTAGCGAACCAAGGCAGCCTCCCAAGCTCGCCGGCTGACCAAGACGCTTACGTTACACAGGACAACAACCACCTGTGGATGTACATCGTCGATACCTGGACCGACCTCGGTATCTTCCGTGGTAAAGACGGTACCAATGGGACGAACGGTACGAACGGTCGTAACGTTACGGTTAAAGGTGTAGTGGCTAACGTTGCCGCCTTGCCTGCTAGTCCGGCTGATCAGGACTGCTACTCGGTTCTGGACGTCAATTCTCTCTACATGTGGATCCAGGGAAGTGGCTGGACCAACTTGGGCAAGTTCAAGGGTGAAGATGGGATTATCGGTAGTAACGGTACCAACATCATCCTTAAAGGTGCTGTTGACACCTTTGCTGCTCTACCGGCTAGCCCGGAGGAGCAAGACGTTTATTCCGTCCGCGATACCAACACCTTGTTTGGTCGAATTAATAACGTTTGGGTCAACTTGGGTAAATTCCAAGGCCCTAAGGGTGAAGATTCCACCGTTGCAGGTCCTAAGGGTGCTGATGGTAAGAACGTCGTCCTGAAGGGCGCGGTTAACACCTTCGCGGATCTCCCCACCAGCGGGCGGGTCGAACAAGACGCTTGGTCTATCCGTGAAGACAACTCGATCCAGATGTGGATCAACAACGCCTGGGTATTCCTCGGTAAGTTCAAAGGTACTGATGGGACTAACGGCACGAATGGTACCAATGGTACCAACGTTGTCATCAAGGGTTCCAAGGCGACCTTTGCTCAGCTCCCAGCTTCTCCAGCGGAACAAGACGTCTGGGCGGTGGTCGACGAGAACTCGCTGTACGCATGGATTTCTGGTGCGTGGGTTCACCTCGGTACCTTTAAAGGTGCGGATGGCACGAACGGGACCAACGGTACAGACGGTAAGGATGGCGAGAACGGTAAATCCGCTGACATCATCAAGATTCTGACAGAAGCTGACCCTACTCCTCCGCCTGCCAACGCAACTACAGCAGGTAAAGCTTACCTGGACCTTGATCGCATCGTCTGGATCAACGTCAGTGGTTCGGCGTGGGAAGAAGCGGGTCCGTTCAACGGCACGCCTGGCGATATCGGCCCTGCCGGTCCTCCGATGAAGCCGCGTGGCACTGTTCCTACGGTCAGTCAGCTCCCGGCACTCTCTGGTGCTGAAGAAGGCGATCTGTGGTTCACGGCGGATACCAAGTTGGGCTACTGTGTTATTGGTGGCCAGTGGTCTGATCCGATTGATATCATCGGTCCAGAAGGCAAGCAAGGTATCGAGGGTCTCCCTGGTGCGTTGATGCCGATTCTTGGCCTCTACCCCTCCATGTCGGCTTTGCAAACCGCCCATCCAACAGGTACCAAAGGTGATGCTTACTTGATCATCACTGGTACTGAGTCTCGGGATCTGGTGGTTTGGAACGTTGAAACCGGCGCATGGCAGAACACGGGTCCTGCTGGTATCGTGGGTCCTCGTGGTCCTGCTGGTCAAGACTCCACTGTACCAGGTCCTCGTGGTCCTCGTGGTAGCCAGTGGCTGATCCTGCCAGATGACCAAGACGAACCTTCCGATACCTTCAACGGTAGCGCAGGTGACTGGGCCGTTACTCGCAACATGCGGGTGTGGTACAAGACTCCTGACCGCGGTTGGATCTTCTGGAACTTCCTGGTGGCCGGTGACGTTAACTCGCCATTGCTGTCGCAAGGTAAAGTGGTTCGCCTCGGCACCGAATGGGTCGCGGTTCCGATCGACGAAGTTGCCGGTCCCCAGGCCGGTAAGGTTTACGGTCGTAAACTGAAGGCCGGTTCGGAAGATGAAACCGAGTGGGTAGAAATTACTTTCCCTGACGTTACCAGTGCCGACGGTAAGTTGTACGCTAGGGTCTGGTTGGTAGGGGGCGAAACACCCGTATGGCAAGAAATTGTCTTCCCGAAAGGAATTGCTGACCTGCTGACAGCGGATGACAAGCAGTACATCCGTATTTGGCGCAATGGTCAGACCGCTCCTGAGTGGCAAGAAATTTCGTTCCCAGCGCCGGGCATTGCTGACCCAGCCAACCCTGAGGCTAACGCGCTCTACATGCGTCGCGCTTCGGACAAGACCTGGGTCAAATACACCCCGGCCCCTAATGATACCAAGCAGTACGTTCAGAAGGGCGGGAACTGGGTCTCCTTCGATCGTTATGACATGCCGATCCAGGCGATCAGCGCTACGGCGGCGATCAACCCGAAAACCAACCAAGTAGTCGCACTTGACAACACCGGTGCTACAGCCAAGACCATTACCTTGGGTGACGGTCCTAAAGCTGCGGACACCGATGGGGCTCGCGCGCAGACCCTGATTGTAACCGTAACTGGTTCGGCAGGTGTTGTAACCTTCGCTCCTACTGGCTCGACCGTACTGAGTTGGCATGGAGGTACCCCTCCAACGCTGTCAGGTACAGTTACCAACATTGTGTTCTGGTGGACGGGTACTCGTTGGATTGGTCAGTTGGGCGCAGTTGTTCCTTAACTGATATAAGCGTGGGGGTCTTCGGGCCTCCACGTTCCCCGCCGTCATTACATCTAAAGAACCTGTACTTTAAAGGAAGACATCATGTCTCTTGTTACTCGTGATACTCGCTTGATCTTTGCCGAAACCGAAGAATATCCGTTGTTCCTTGAGGATTTCCGGGCCCGTACCAAGGCAGTGATCGGAGCCACCATAGACTCCGAAGCTCTTGTTGATTTTGGTTATTTCCCGGTCGATGAAGTTCTCAAGCCAACCGAAGGTGACGTCATTACCGAAGGTAAACCGGTGTTCGATGAACAAACTGGCAAGTGGCAACGTACGTGGGATGTACGTGATCACACTCCAGAAGAAGCTGCCGCTGTTTTGCAGCAGGCCAAGGACACCGTGCTGTACGACATCGCGCAGTTCCGCTTGGCGCAGTTCCGCATTGGTTTCCCGCACTTGTTCAACGGTGGTGCCGATACCTATCACGTTCAAGTACGAGATAGCGATCGCGTCAACATCTTGGCCCGTTATACCAAAGCCAAAGAAGCGTTGGAGGCGAACGACACAGAGAAGCGTTTTGAATTCCGTGTCTATGAAAACGTTTCCGTGTTCATGACAGCCCAGGAAATGGTTGATATGGGCGACGCTAGTGATGCTCAGGTAGAAGCCGGCTACCGCAAAATTTGGGCGCTTAAAATCCAGACTGAGAACGCCACTACCCTAGCAGAAATTCCTACACTTCCGGAATCGCTCTTCACCTTGTAATAGGAAAAAAGGGGGAGAGGTTTCTACACTCTCCCCCTGACTGAGGGCAAGCACATGCTTGAGCTATTCAACGCAAGTTTACAATCTACTGGACCTTATCCTTACCCTAACGACGAATACCTTGGAGAAGTACTGTCAAGTAACTTTATTTCTGGTAGTGAATTGGCCACATTACTGGGGTTCAGTAATGGAATAGCTAAAGATGACCAAGCCGGCTGGTTACAATTCAAAAGCCAAGAAGGGATTACTTTCTTGGTAGCGAAGAAAACTATTCGGTACCGTTTGTCATGGAATCAGTTGGACTCTGCGCTACTGGTTTATGGTGGAAGGCTCGTTAACATCAAAGGTAATACTTACAAAGTTCGATTATTACGGGGCGCTGAAGCAGATCCTACCGCTTGGCTGACGTCGATGTCACAAGAAAACCCGATAATGATGCAACCTTCTGAATGGAATCGCTTTATTCATCGGGTAGCAGCGGGTAATCCAAGTGGCGCGCCGAGTTGGGCCAACTTCACGTTGAGTGATCTAAGTATTGCTGTATCTGGCACTGGACGGATGACCTTGTGTCAAGAAACGTTAGGTGAGAATACCTTACAGAACATCGCCAGGGGTAATACCAACCTCTCTATTTTCAACTACACCAACAAGTCGGACGGCACCATTGCCGGGCAAGATCACTACGGTTGGCGTCCAGTGCTTGAATTGGTTGGGGTAGCTAAAGAGTACCCAGGTTCTGGACCAGGACAGAAATGGCTACAGGCTGGTGATGAACAGCTGGGCTACTTTGGTGAAGTGTCTGCTTCAGAGATGATCACCAACGCTGCTTTGAAGACCCACTTGGGCCACGCTTCCGGATCAGTACGAGCTGACCAAGGTTGGCTGAAGTTCTTCTATAAAGGCAAGGTGGTGTTCATTGGGAAGAATACTTACTGCACCAGCTTGACCTGGAACAATTTGTATGCGGCAGGTGGGATCTACGGGACCAAAGACAACGGTAAGTATCCCGCATCGACGCCAGTTAACCAGTATAAACCGATTACTTGGTCAAATGGCGGTAAATCTTATCGTTTGATTCCACGGGTCATGACCTGTGCCCCGGAACCATTTGAAAACAGCCAAGACGTTTCGACGGGTAACGAGTACTCGGATTTGATGTGTCGCTTGTTCAATACCAACCCATTACCTGGGAGTGGACAGTGGGGGCGTTACACTGCTGCTCAGGTCAACATGAACGTTGTCCACATGGGACCTGAGACACGTGGGTCAGGAACCAGCTACGCCGCTGTTCGCGGTTATTCTGGTGGCACTGGATACACTAGTCTGCTGGGACTCACCAAGGTCGATGCGAGTGGGTATAGTCAGCACTTCCGTATGGCATTAGAGATTGAAGGTGACCCCACCATGGAACCAGGTACTTCTGGTCCTGTATTGTGGCTTGATCCTTCTGATCAAGCAGCTGGGTCCACCACCATTCTCAACAAGTCGATAAAGACGATCACTGTCAATAACACCGGTGTTGTGGTATCGGACGAAGGGCCGCGAGCTGGTGTGAAGTCAATGTACTTCAACAAGGCTACGACCAAATATCTGCGTATTCCTGGCGCGCAGATGTTCAACCCCCTGAGTAAAGATTTCCAGATCGATTATTGGTTTAAACCAGAAGGTCAACCTGCTGGGTTCATGGCAATTATTGCTCAATGGGCACAGTCTTCAGGTAATGCCGGGTTCATTTCCAACTTCAACGCTGCTGGTAATAATCAGTTCCAGTTCGGTCCGTACAACGTTAACACCTCGCTGATGAGCGCCCCGGTTAACCCCAATCTGTTGAACTGGGTCAAGTACTCGATTCGTCGTCAAGGTAATCTGTTCGAGATCTGGGAAGAGGACGTGTTGGTATTCAGTGTCACGTCGGCGACGGCAGGAACGTTGACCATCGACTGGTTGATCGGGACGTATTTGAACGCGTCTAACGTTGTACCTGCGTCGGGATCGGTTCCACTGAGTGGATGGTTGGCGGACCTTCGGGTCTATGACTTCTACAGAGGAGCAGGTAACGACAACGGGTATCCGTACGACGAGTACCTGGGTGAAGTAGCCGCTGGTGATTTCATTACAGGCCAAGCACTGACTACGGCAGTTGGAGTTACTGAAGGTGTAGATCAAAGCAGTAGTGTAGGCTGGTTGAAGTTCCGAATTGATGGGAAGGTCTTGCATGTTGCAAAACGTTCATTCCGTTACTACATGCCATGGGACCACCTCAACAGCAAAGGTTGTGTTGATGGCACCAAGACAGTGGTTATCGACGGTAAAACGTATAAGGTTCGTTTGCTTAAAGGTGCTGAGGCTGATCCGTCAGCGTGGACCACTGCTATGGGGCAAGCCAACCCAGCCATTCTGGGTCCATCTGAATGGAACCGGTTGATCATGCGGGTTAGTGTTAATAACCCGGGGCCAGCCAGTAACTGGGCTAGCTTCACTGACGAGGAATTGAACGTTGCTTCGGGTTCAGGATCTCGTACGCTCTGTAAGGAAACCATTACTGAAAACGGTTATTGTGTAGGCCGCGGGTTCCCTGAGCTCAAATGGTTTAACTACCAAATGAAATCTGATGGGGTTCAAGGCAATGCTAACTTCGTAAGCTTCGGCTGGCGACCTGTGTTGGAACTTGTTGAATAAGGAAATAACATGAGTACGTTTACCCGCTTCAGTGCAGAAGAACAGCTGGTTTACCAACGTGAACTTAGTCATGCTGTTGGTAAGGCGCTTTACAGTGCTTTACCCGGGTACCGTTACTACATCGGCTCAATGGACTCCGGTCGTTACGTCGATGTAGAAACGGGCTTCATTACCGACGGGGCAACCATTCCACGTTTCTTGTGGTGGTTGCTTCCGCCGATTGAAGAGTACACCCAGTGTACTACCCTCCATGACAAGCTATGTACTACCTATTACATCCTTGAATTGCGTGACGGTTTGGAGCAGCAAGTTCCAGTGACGCGCAAGGTCATTGATGAGATCCTGAAAGAATCCATGGACGTCCTCAATGTCACCCCATGGAAAAAGAAGGCGATCATGCTCGGTGTTAATTTGAACCGCATTGTTCGTCGGCCATCTTCACCCAAGCCAGTGTATGAACTGGTGGCATAGAGGCTGCTGGCCATGCTTGAATTATTGCAATGGGGACTAAACCCCCTAGGTAAAGAGTATCCTGATTCTGGTCCAGGTAGTAAATGGCTTTTATATGGTGATGAACAGCTCGGGTATTTCGGTGAAATAAACGAAACTGAGTTGTTCAGTCGTCAAGAACTGGCCGGTGTCACGTTCTTTGCTCCATCCAGTATTAACCCCGCTGCAAGCGGACGGATTTGGTTAAAGTTCTATTTCAAGAACAAGATCATCTACATCGCTAAGATGCCGTTCTACACCAGTACGACATGGAGTGATCTCTATGCGGCCGGGCTGGTGTACGGAACCAATGATAACGGCAAATACCCGTATCCAGCCGGGACCCCTGTTAACCAGTTCAACCCGGTTGTCAAGGTCGAGCAGGGAAGAAGATGGACACTGATTCCTAGATTACCCACAGGTTCCGATCTAGATCCAGCACCTTACAATGCAACCCTCACTCTCTCCATGTCCGATACTCAACAGAGTGAGATGACTGCATTGTTCTCAAGGGTCTGGAATGGTGGCAATACAGGGGCCATCACGGAAAAATGGGATCGGTTCCTGAATGCTGATTTGACCTTTAACAACGTTTGGTTGACGTTGTGCAAAGAGTCCTTTAGTAACAACAACGCCGCCGCTGTAATTGCAGGTAGTGGGGTGTACCTTTATGACCGCTCACTTGTCGTGAAAAACGTCGTCGCCCATTACCGACCAGTGTTGGAACTGATTGACGCCAGTAAGGTTCCGATTTCACCAATGCCAATCCTGACATTTACGTCTCCGGACCCCCGTGAGATTTATTTGCTGGATTACAGGATACCTTCTAATGACCCGATTGTTAACTATGGGGTCACTAATATTTCGGCAGGTAACCAAGCCTCCAAAGATTTAGCCGTTACGTATTCGATTGATAGTTCGTCTCCAGTGCCAGCAATTCCGGGCGAGAGTAACCCGGGGTCTAGCACTTGGTCTGCATTCACAATTACCGGTGAATACACCGCATAAGGAATACACCATGAAAAACACGTTGAAATGGACTAACCTGACTCAGGCTCCATTTACTACGAAGATTTATCGGGGTACCTCCCCTTTGGACAAGGCCAGTCCCGGGACAGCCATTGTCACATTAACTGGCGGGGAGTCTCAGTATGAAGACAGTGCTGTGACCCGTGGCGTCCAGTACTACTACCTGATCGAGACCATCAAAGGTTCCGAAAGTGCATTCAGCAACAACATTCCCTTGCAAGCCCTTCCTCGCCGAGGTCCAGGTCCGGTACAGTTGAAACAAGGCGATTACAACTACGGTTATTTCGGAACCATCCCTTCTCGTGAGTTTATCAGTACTCAAGGCCTGATAGATGCGGTAGGTTCCAAAGCCGTAAGCTTGACTACTCGCGCCCAAGAAGGCCCCGTTTGGCATAAATGGGCACGTAATGGTAAAGTGTTGTTTGTCCCCAACGGACCACTTTATCGTTCGGTTACATGGAAACAAATCTACGACGATGGTTTGGTTTATGGGGTTGACGGTAACGGTCCTAGTAATGCCGGGGCAGGGGTAAACCAACTAAAACTGGTCAACATTGCCGGAAGTACTTTCAAAGTACGCCTTATGACCGGTTTCGACGATAACCTCGCTAACCTCCCCCCAACAGAAGTTGTAACAGAGGCGATGTACCCTAACCCTAATGAATGGAACGACCTTATTTACCCGCTGTGCGAATACACCCCTACGTTGCAACGCATGGCTAACGTACAGCAAGGTACACGAGCTCAATTGCTATTAAACCTTGGCAACGGGAGTTACTGGGCGTTCCTACAAGAGCGTGTCTCACTGACCGGTAACTGCTACGTGGCAGGTGCTAACTCCGATAGCCGTGCGTGTATCGCCGCTCGAACCAACCTAGCAATCACTGGTACCGGTGTTTCCGTGCTGGGTATATGGTGGCCTGTGCTGGAACTAATCGAAGCTTAAGGGAGTCAAGATGAGTATCAAGATCTCTTGGTCGTTAAAGTCGGTTCCGGACACCCTTACGTTGTATTGGTCGACTACATCGTTTACCCCGGACTCACTTCCAGCTAACGTTGTTAACCTGTCCGCAAACGCCACCAGTTATACCGACACAACGGTTCCTGTTAACTCTACCCGTTACTACATGGTGAAAGCCACTAAAGCGGGAGAGAACGATCTGTTCAGTCAATGCATGCTTCACGGTAATTTCCCCAAGACAGGACCTGGGAGCAGCAAGGTCCTTCGTGGCGATTGGAATGCTGGGTTGATGGATATTCTTACACCGGCCCAAATGTTTACCATTGCAGGCCTGAAAACTGCAATTGGGCAAGCAACATCGTGGGGTGGGACGGTTGCAGAGAGCGGATTAACTGCGTGGTATAAATTCGTTTATAAAGGAAAAATTCTTTTCATCCCCAATACCGTTTTTAGTGCGGCTAGCGTCTTGCGCTGGGCTGACATTTATAACGCTGGGTTGATATATGGGGTGGATGGTCCTGGTACCCCACCGTTTGATTTAGTAACTGGTGGGTTACAGCCAGCGGTAACTGCGACAGTTAATCAAAAGAAGGTAGTGACCGTTGGGTCTGATAGTTTTCTCGTCAGAGCACCTAGTACCAGCTTGCTCCCCACTAACCAAGAACTCCCCGCTTTGTCTGACAATACTCCGTTCATAGGGTCTGAGTGGTGGGAAACCATGTGCAAACTTACCACCGTAATCGGCGCCAACGATATTCCGTATATAGGGACCTTGAAATGGTTCGACCATAAATCAGGGATTCCCCATAACCTCGGTGCTACCCAGCACTTCTTGGCAAACAAAATTGCAGTTGTCCTTGGAAACAGTAATTGGTCTACTCCAACCAGTCGAGCCACTAACTCAACAGTTGCTGGCGGTTGGCTTCACTGGGTCCCCGTGCTTGAACTTATCCCGTAACGAGGTTAATTATGCCTATCAAAGTTGAATGGGTTGATCCCAATGGAGAAGGAGCGGCGATTAATATTCATCGTTCCTTGACTCCCATGCTAGACGAGGCTAACCTACCCGCGCCTATCGGGACGGTCTCTGATGGTAGTAAAGTTTACATTGATAACACAGTAGTCCGTAACCAATTGTACTATTACCGCCTGAGTTCACTCGGTAAGGCAGGTAGTAGCGAGTTAGTTATCACCCCTAACAAGGCAATGGCTTACATGCCTTATACTGGTCCTGGGCCACAGAGCATCATTCGCGGTAACTGGGAATGCGGGTTCTTTGGTCGTATTCCGATGGGGTCGTTGATTTCACAATCTGAAATGATCTCATTGATCACAGCTGGCGGGTCGCCTGTTGAAAACGCGGCTACTGATAACGAGTGGCTTAAATTTGTCTATAAAGGCAAGATCATTTTCTTCCCGAAATACCCATTGGCAGGGACTATCAGTTGGGAAATGATTTACCGCTCAGGCTTGGTTTATGGTGATATCCCAGAAGCTGAATGGAGTGCGTATCCGAAAACAACCTATGGAGTCATCACCCAGAAGAAAAGGATTACCATCGGTAATCACGAATTTACTGTCCGTAACCCAACGTCCCGAGGTAACCCAGCGAACACTGGTACAACTACCGCTGATCTAATGGGCGGTGAGGTTGATCAATTCATATCGTTGATCGCGCGTCTACGAGTGTATCCGGATACTGCCGGAAGACTACAAGTAGATGATGTTGATTATCCTGCATTCACCGGAATGTCAACTGACTTAGGTCCAACCGGCTTGCAAGTTAACCGTGGATGGAACAATGGTGTAGACGTCGTAAACTATAGTTTAGCGGCTGCCGGGGTGCACGCTCAGCACGGCTGGCGACCATTGCTAATACTGTCTATTTGAGATGAAAAAGGAAACTAACTAACGAGGAATAACGGCATGTCAACCACCCCCTTGGATCCATTTGACTTTAATAAACCTCCTTTCCTCAGTCTCATCTATCCGCTCACTGAGGTGGGGGTTAACGGTCCTCTTCGTGTACTTAATGATCGACTCAATATCCTCAAGAACATGATCGGTTCGGGTCCCGGAAATGGCTTCCATTTTATTGGGACATTGCCTGATCAAGACGCTTTGGAAGGCATTGATACCAGTTCTCTTCCAGAGAACAGTGCTTACTTTGTAGGCACTGCCATCGCGGTATGGAATACAGAGCAATGGGTTATGTCCCCCTCGCTTCAGGGTCCCCCTGGAGAAGGCGTTGGTGAAGGTAATGATCTTGAACTAGTGAATGCCTATCAAGTAGCCAAGGGGTAAAGAACCATGTCCACTTCCGCAAAACTGCTTCTGCTTGCCGCTGCCGTAGGCGCGGACGTCAAACTGCTCAGCGCTGCCCAAGGTGATCTGTCGGCTCTCCCGACCACCGCCAAGGACAACCTGGTCGCAGCCATCGCTGAAATCTACACTCTGGCCAACTCTGGTGGCTCGGGCGTGGTGATCGACGACACCGCAACCAACGGCGATACCACCGTCGTCTGGTCCGCTGACAAGGTCTTCGACACAATCGAAGCCGCCAAACAAGCCGTCAAGGATGATCTCCTGAACGGCGCCGGTCCAGCGTTCGACACGTTCCAAGAACTGCAAGTTCTGCTCGAAAACAACGAAGACGCAGTCACTGCTCTGACCACTGCTGTTGGTAACCGCGTGCGCTTTGACCAAGCGCAAGTGCTGACCAGCGAACAGCAAGGCTTTGCTCGTGGCAACATCGGCGCTGCGTCTGCTGCTGATGTGACCGCGCTCACTGCCGCTGTGGGTGATACCGAAGCTGACCTGGTCGCCGCGTACAACGCTGCCAAGGCGTAATGAATGTCGGCGAGCGCCAAAGCAATTGCACTGGCTGAGGCTGTAGGGGGTGACATTAAAGCCCTCACAGCGCAGTTGCAGGCGAGTCAGCAAGAGGTCGCCAGCCTTAGCCAAGCCTTGGATGCCGCGAACTTAAAGATCCAGGAACTGGAAGCAAGGCTGGATGCGATGTCTGAGCCACCTCCGTAATCAGACAAAGCAAAAAAGAAAGTGCGTAAAGCCCTACCTAGCCCAATGGGCTAGGTAGGGTTATGCATGCAACTTACAATTTCACACGGGTAACACGGTAGAACTCGATTTCGATGTCATCGGTACGGCGGTTGTAGATAGGGGAGAAGGATCGCTCAATTCGATCTTCCGGACCTTCCTGGAAGTGCTTCTTAGCCGCCTGCAAACCGGCCATTTCAAATTCGGCTTCAGGAGGATAATGAGGAAGCACAGTGCGGAACCAGTTCAGCCACTCACGGGAGATCTTGTAGATCGTACCTTTAGGGGTTTCCTCGACAATCAGCACTTCTGGTTCGGGTACTTTAGC
>Ga0247821_10000460_pt1 | contig 22589 bp, 18 predicted proteins | sample 13C_Glycerol_Day_FD_192481 | JGI IMG/M metagenome (GOLD analysis project Ga0247821, IMG submission 192481) | Soil microbial communities from agricultural site in Penn Yan, New York, United States - 13C_Glycerol_Day14 | ecosystem: Environmental > Terrestrial > Soil > Agricultural land | place... | reverse complement strand
ATCACGGGCTCGTGATGGGCTGTGATGGTAAAACCGTATCCATGCCCGGGCAGCGGGTGCGTGGCTTCCCATGCATCAAGTCCTACGCTGTCGTTGAGCGGTATGGATTCATTTGGGTGTGGCCAGGTGAGAAAGAGCTTGCCGACCCCGCTTTGATCCATCATCTGGAATGGGCTGAGAGCCCTGATTGGGCGTATGGCGGTGGCCTGTACCACATCAAGTGTGACTACCGCTTGATGATCGACAACCTCATGGACTTGACCCATGAGACGTATGTTCACTCCTCGAGTATCGGCCAGAAGGAGATCGATGAGGCGCTGCCTACCACATCCGTGAACGGCGACGAAGTGATCACGGCGCGACACATGGACAACATTATGGCCCCGCCATTTTGGCGAATGGCATTGCGTGGCAACGATCTCGCTGATGATGTACCTGTAGACCGTTGGCAGATCTGCCGCTTCACACCACCCAGCCACGTCATGATCGAGGTGGGTGTCGCTCACGCTGGAAACGGAGGATATGACGCTCCGGATCACCTCAAGGCTTCGAGTATCGTGGTCGATTTCATTACGCCAGAAACGGAAACCTCTCACTGGTACTTCTGGGGCATGGCCCGGAAATTCAAGCCTGACGACTTGGCGCTGACCGACACTATCCGTGAAGGGCAAGGGAAAATCTTTGGTGAAGACCTCGACATGCTTGAGCAGCAGCAAAGTAACTTGCTGACCTACCCTGAACGTGGCCTTCTTAAGCTGAACATTGATTCTGGTGGTGTGCAGTCGCGTCGAGTGCTTGATCGGCTGCTCGCAGATGAGCACCAGCAGATCGCCAAAGAGAGTTCAGTCGCTTAGTAATAAAGCTGACAAATAATAAAAATGCTATTGCTCCAGGGGCGGTGAAAGCTGCTCCTGAAGCCGGAGGTGTATTATGCTGGCCGTGCAAATTAAATCGATCAATCGTGAAGCCCGCGATGTTGTAAGCCTGGAGTTTGTTGCGGCTGATGGAGTACAGCTCCCGCATTTTGAAGCCGGATCACACATCGATGTCCATCTTCCTAACGGTTTGATCCGTCAGTATTCGCTGTGTAACGCCCCCCATGAGCGTGATCGTTATGTGGTTGGTGTGTTGCTCGATCCGAATTCTCGCGGCGGCTCAAAAGCCGTGCATGAACTGCTAGAGGGGGCGGAAATCAAAATCGGCGAGCCTCGGAATTTTTTCCCCCTCGTCGAAGCAAAAGGACGGTCGCTGCTTTTCGCTGGAGGCATCGGTATCACCCCTATCCTCTGCATGGCGGAAAGCCTGCAGAAGGTTGGTGCGAATTTTGAGCTCCACTATTGCTCGCGGTCGAGGGAGCAGGCAGCATTTGTAGGGCGAATCGAACAAGCTCCTTTCGCAGGACATGCAAGCTTCCACTTTGACGATGAGAAGGCAGCCGATATTCCGAGCCTGCTCAGCTCGCCCGGTGCAGAGGATCATCTATATGTCTGTGGGCCTTCAGGGTTTATGGACTTTGTCCTCAAGACTGCAGAAGCCCAGGGGTGGGCGGCAGGCCAACTGCACCGCGAGTATTTCAGTGTCGAGCCGAAATCTGATGCGGACAATGGTTCCTTTGAGGTGCAGATTGCCAGCACCGGCCAAATAATCACGGTCGGAGCAGAAACCACGGCTGCTGAAGCATTGATAGCTGTCGGTGTAGATATCCCTCTCTCCTGCGAACAAGGCATCTGCGGCACTTGCGTCACGCGTGTGCTGGACGGGGTGCCTGAGCATCGCGACATGTACCTTACCGAGGACGAGCAGAAAGCGAATGATGTATTCACTCCTTGCTGCTCTCGCGCAAAAACGGCTCGGTTAGTCCTGGATATTTAAGGCTTATGTCAGTGTAGAAATGTTCATTCTGGCTCCTTGGTTGAATCGAGCTGGTGTTGCCACACCGCACCCCAAGCTCACCGCCACAGACGGCTGCGGACCAGCAGATGCTGGATGCTGAAATAATCCGCAGCGCGGTCGCTTGGCGGAGCTACCTTGCCCAAGCGCCAAGCGCCAAGCGCCAAGCGCCAAGCGCCAAGCGCCAGGCGCATAGGCGGATCGAGGCCCCAGGTGCTCCTGGTGCGTGCCGCACGTCGGGTTCACGGCTGCTCGGTGCGCGCTTGCATCTGTGATGCTGATACTGCTGCACGTTGCAACAGGTCGGGTAGATCAGGAGCCAGCAGCTTGCCGTTCTGTTTGACCAGCCTGCCATCGACCATCACGGTGCTTACGTTTTCCGGCCGGGCCGAGTAAACCAGCAGGGCTGCCGGATCGCCACCGGCGAAACCCGAGGTATTGACGCCGTCAAGAGCGATGATCTGCAGGTCGGCGCGCTTGCCGGGGGTGATCGAGCCTATTTCGTCTGCACGCCCCAGCGCTTCGGCGCCGCCGCGTGTCGCCAGGCGTAACAGGGCGCGAGGGTCTGGCGCTGCTTCTTGGCGCAGCCCGCCGCTCCAGGTCAGGGCCACCAGGCGAAGGCTGGCGAACATGTCAGCGCTGCCTGCCAGCGCATTGCCATCGATGCCCAGCCCTTGGCGTGTGACTGCACTGAAGTGGTCCAGACGGGTCAGGCCATAGCCGACCCGCTGCTCGCTTACCGGGGTAAGCGACAGACTGCCTCCGGCCTTCTCCAGCGCCTGAAGTTGTTCTGGCGTAGCGTCGGTGGCATGTACCACCGTAAGGCCAGGATAGAGGTAATCACGTGTGATGAGCGCGTCGAACATGGGTTTCGATTCGCCGCTGACATGCACCTGAATCGGTAGTTCAAGGCGGCGAGCGGTATCGTATTCACGCTGGCGCATCGCCCAGTTGTCGGCATCCTCGCGATTGCGGGGCAGGCGCCATGCCAGGCCCATCCGCACCAGGCCGTCGCCCTGCTGGACAAGCGTCTTGAGCTGTTCGACATCGATGGGGTAGCGGGTAGTCTTGTCGGGGCCGCCGTAGAACAACGTGGCGCGAATTCCCGCGTCCTGCAAGGCGCGAAGACCGGCCTCGCCGTGCGCTGGCGACAGTACGTTGTCGAAGTAATCGCCCGTGGTGGTGATGCCGCCCGCCAGCAGCTCCAGCGCTCCCAGGCGCATGGCGGTGTAGGTATCGTCGGCGCTCATCTGCGCAGCCAGGCGCGAGCTGACATGGAAGAACTGGCCTTGGTGGTTCCTGAACTGCCCGCGCATGGTCGTGACATAGAGATGGTTGTGCGTATCGACGAAGCCTGGCATGACGATCTGCCCGCGGGCATCTACAGGGTCTGCATCAGCGGCCTGCAGATTGCGCCCCACCGCCACGATGCGGCCGTCCCTAATCAGCACGTCCCCTTGCTCGATATCGCCCAGGGTCGGATCCATCGTCATGATCCACCCTCCTTGAATCAGTATCGAAGCCGAGGGCTCCTTTGCGGATACCAGTTGCCAGGGTGAGCAGAGCAAGAACAGCAGCGCGACTATCGGTAATTTCATGCGTCTCATCCTTGTGATGAAGTAACGGCGGGTTAATGCTCGGCGTGCATTTGCGTTGCCGCATTCAGGGTGTGTCTGGCCCGGGCAACCTGCTCCGCCTGGATGGTCGGCGCTGCGTTGCCCCAGCTGTTGCGTACATAGGTAAGCACAGCAGCGATATCCGCATCGCTCAGCTTCCAGTCGAACGAAGGCATGCCGGCACCGGTCAGGTTATGCTCGGTCACCACCGCCTTGCCTCCTTTGAGTACCGTGGCGATCAGATTCGAACCGCTGGGGGTGCGCACTCCAGGGTTGTCGGCGAACGCGGTCACCATGCCGTTGATCCCTTCGCCTTTGAGGTTGTGGCAGGCCATGCAGTTGTACTCGTAGACCTGCGCGCCGCGCTGCATGACGGGTTCGCTGGCGGCCAACGGCTTCGGCGGCTGGGCGCCTGAGCCGGGCAGCGACTTGAGGTACTCGGCGATGGCGGCCAGATCGGGGTCGGTCAGATGCTGGGTCGAGAACTCGACCGCTTCACCCATGGCGCCGGAGGCGATCGCCTGGTGGTTCGCACCCGTCTTCAGGTACGCCTGGATCTGTTCATTGCTCCAGGTGCCAAGGCCGCGATAGGCATCGTTGGTGATCTCCGGCGCATGGCTGCCAAGCAGCTCGGCGCCTTGCAGGTATTGATCGGTATCGCCGCCAAGCCAGTTCTTCGGGGTATGGCAGGCGCCGCAGTGGCCGGCGCCCTCGACCAGATAGCGGCCGCGGTTCCATTGCGCGGACTGCTCAGCCTGGGGCACGAAAGGCTTGTTGTCGAAATGCAGCAGGTTCCAGCCAAGCAGGCTCAGGCGGATGTTGTAGGGGAAACCGAGTGTGTTGCTCGGTGCCACCTGTTTGACCGGCTGCAGGGTTCGCATGTACGCCCACAGGTCATGCATGTCGGCATCATTGATGTTGACGTAGGCGTTGTAGGGCATGGCTGGATACAGCAGCTGGCCGTTGCGGTGCTGGCCATGGCGCACCGCACGGAAGAAGTCCCGCTCGGTCCAGTTGCCGATACCGCTGCTGCGCTCGGGGGTGATGTTGGTCGAGTAGATGATGCCGAATGGCGTCTCCAGGCCATACCCGCCGGCGTAGGCTTTGCCGCCTGGCGCGGTGTGGCAGGCGGCGCAGTCGGCTTGTCGCGCGACATAGGCGCCGCGGGCGGCAGCGGCCGGGTCGACCGGCTCGGCATCGGCCGCAGCGACCCGGTCATCGGCGACGTTGACCGAGCTGGTGTCGCCATTGACCAGCAAAGCACCACCCAGGCCTGCGAGCATCACCACGGCCAGCGCCGACAGAGCGATTTTCTTGTTCATATGCCTTCTCTCATGCCTGTACCAGCGGGCCGGGGTTCTTCACGTACTGCTCGAGGATGGCCTTGGCCGTCCACAGTGCCAGGGCACCGATGGTCACCGTGGGGTTGTAGCCACCGTTGTTCGGGAATGACGAGGCGCCCAGGACGAACACGTTGTGCGCGGCCCAGCACTGCTGGTAGCGGTTGAGCGCGCTGGTGCGCGGGTCGGTACCCATGACCACGCCGCCATTGGTGTGCGAAGAGTCGTTGGCGCGGAACGGGGTGTAATGGTCCGCGGCGAAGTTGTAGGACTCGATGCGCGTGCCGCCCACCTCACGCGCGATCTGCTCGCACTTGCGGCGGATGAACTCGCCCGAGCGCTGGTCGTTGAGGTTGTAGTCGAAGGTCATGCGCATCAGCGGGCGACCGTAGTTGTCCTTGTAGGTGGGGTCGAGGTCGAAATAGGCGTCTTCATGCGCATAGCTGGTGCCCTGGCCCTGGATCATCGCCCAGTTCTGGTAGCTGTGCCGGAAGGCCTGCTTCCAGCCTTTGCCCCAGGTCGGGGCACCCTTGGGCAGTACCCCCGCCATGCCGATGGGCAGGCCGCTGTTGGACAGCGACTGGATGCCCGCACCGCCGATGAAGCCAAGGCCGCTGTGGTCGAAGTTGTCGGCGTTGAAGTCATCGATCTGGATGGCCAGGCAACCGGTGTTCATGAACGGGTTGAGGTGCTCGTTTTCGAACCACAGGTAGGCGTAGGAAAGTGTCTGGAAGCTGTAGTTGCGCCCGATCACCCCGCGCCGGGTGCGCGGATCGTAAGGCTCGCCGATGCCCGACAGCAGCATGAGCCTGACGTTGTCCAGCTGGTAGGCGGCCAGGATGACGATATCGGCCGGCTGCTCACCGCGCTGGCCATGCTTGTCGATGAAGCTGACGCCCGTGGCGGTCTTGCCGTCGGCCGATTTGTTGATGTACAGCACTTCGGTTTCGGTGAGCAATTCGAAGCTCGGGTGGCGCATCAGCGCCGGGACCACGCAGGCATTGGGGCTGCTCTTGGACCAGTTGCCGCAGCCGAACAGCTGGCAGTAGCCGCAATAGGTGCACGGCCCCATGCGCACGCCCAGCGGGTTGACGTAAGCCTGGGAGATCGTACCTGCGGGCACGGGGAAGGGGTGGTAACCCATCTCGCTGGTTTTCTTGCTGAAGATGTCGTTCCAGTGGCTGGGCACCAAGGGCGGAGTCGGGAATTCACGGCTGCGCGAGCCTTCGAAGGGGTTGCCGCCCGGCACCACCTGGCCCTGGATGACGCCTGCCTTGCCGCTGGTGCCGGCGATGCGCTCGAAGCGGTCGTAGAATGGTTCGAGCTCTTCATAGGTCACGCCCCAGTCCTGGACTTGCAGACCGGGTACCAGCTGCTGCTTGCCATAACGCTCGATGGTCTTGCTGTAGGGCTGGAAGTCGAACGGGTTGAAGCGCCAGGAGGCCGCTGCCCAGTGGGTCCCTGCGCCACCGACGTTGTTGCCCAGCGTCAGGTTGCTCCACTCACGCACCGGCAAGGCCACCTGACGGGCGTTGTTGCGTACGGTATAGGTCTCGAGGCTGGGCGGCTGGAGGATCTCCTTGCGCGTCGCCCAGCGCAGTTCGTCGGTATCCACCGACGGCGGGAAATCGCTGGCGGTGTCGCGCCAGGCACCGCGCTCGATGGCGACTACGCGCAGGCCCGCCCTGGCCAGTTCCTCGGCAATCACCGAGCCTGACCAGCCGAGGCCGATAACGACCACATCTGCTTTAGATCTTGTTGTTCTCATGGAGCTTCCTTGCGCGCAGCCGGCTGCCGGCAGGCCCGTGGCTGCCGCGTGCATGTTCGAAGAAGGGTTTCAGCTGGCCCGGTCGAGCAAGCTCACCGGTTCCAGGTCCAAGGGCAGGCCCTTGCGATGGAGGTAGGGGCGATAGTCGTAGCGCGCCCCTGGGAAGCCGATCAGCCGCCAGCCGACCATGTCACGATTGCCGCCGTACATGGGGTCGGCCAGGTAGCCTTCGCGCACGTTCTGCAGCAGCAGGGCGAAGAATTCGGCACCGATCTCTGACGGCAAGGCGGGGTCGGCCCCCTCCATCGCCCTGAGCAGGGCGTCCTGCTGATCGCCGTGCAGTGCGCTGAATGCCCGGCCATAGCGGCTTTGGCAATACTGACCAAGGCGCTCGAGCCCCAAGCGGTAGCGCTGCGCAGGCGTGTGAGCGAACTGCGGCCCTTGCTCGGGGGTGCCCTGGCTGAACGGGCCAAGACGATAACTGCTGGCAGCCTGGCCATACGGGCCAGCCAGCTGCCGATCGATGAACGTCACGCAGCCGGCCTGGCTGGCGCTCATGCCCAGTTCGTCTTCGGGGATCAGGCGATCGAACAGCGCGGCCACTTCGTGCGCCTCGGCTTCGGTCAGGTAGGTCAGGCCACCGGCCTTGGCCGGAATGGGCAAGGCATCGGCGCGGGTGCCGGTGGCAGGGTGGGGGGCAGTGCTCAACACGCCCGCGCTGGCGCTGCCGATCGCACCAAGGGCGCTCAATTGAACGAGTGATATCAGCGCTTCACGTCTGTTCATGTCCATCATCCTCAGGACGCGCGTTCACCAGAGCCGGTGCAGGCACACCGCGCTTGCGTGACGCTCGAGTTGTTTTTATGGGCGCAGCGCAAAGGCGGCTCGACGCTGGCGGGCCGAGTCTATTGGCCGTGGCGCGAATCGCGCCACGGCCGTTTTGACGGGTTTCCTTCAAGATTTTCACAAGCTACTCTGGCGCCACTTCAACTATCGATCAGCGTCGGGGTAGGGCAGGCATGGCGGCACAGGGCAAGCAACACACACGCACGGCGGTCACCCTGACTGATGTGGCGCGCCTGGCCGGCGTCGCGCCGATGACCGTGTCGCGCTACCTGAACCAGCCGGAGGCGGTACGCGAAGCCACCCGCCTCAAGGTGCGGCGGGCCATCGAGCAGACCGGCTACGTGCACAACCGCCTGGCCGGTTCGCTCAAGTCGAGCCGCACGCGGCTGGTGGCCCTGGTGGTGCCGATGGTGACCAACCCGCTGTTCTCCGACACCTTCCAGGCCATCAACGAGCGCCTGGCGAAGGCCGGCTACCAGGTGCTGCTCGGGGTATCCGGGTACCAGAGCCAGCAGGAACAGGAGCTGCTCGAGGTGATCCTGAGCCGTCGCCCGGATGGCATCATCCTCACCGGCACCCTGCACACCAGCACCAGCCGTAATCGCTTGCGGGCAACGGGCATACCGGTGGTGGAAACCTGGGACCTGTCGGATGAGCCTATCGACATGCTGGTCGGCTTCTCCCACGAGCGGGCTGGGCGCGAGGTGGCGCGCGTGCTGGCCGGGCAGGGCTATCGGCGCTTTGCCTTGTTCGCGGTGGATGACCCACGCGGGCTGCGCCGGGCCGAGAGCTTCGTCGAGACCCTGGCCGAGCAGGGCATCACCGATGTGCATCGCCAGACCTGGCAGGGTTTGCCGGCGCTGGAGCAAGGCCGTAATGGGCTCCGGCAACTGCTGCTGGAAAACCCAGGCGGGCACGAGCCGTGGATGGTGGTTTGCACCTCCGACACCATTGCCCAGGGCGTGCTGACCGAGGCCGCAGCCCGTGGCTTGCGAGTACCGCAGCAACTGGCGGTGATGGGGTTCGGTGACATGGCCTTCGCGGCGCATACCTTCCCTGCGTTGTCCACGGTGCGCATCGACGGCAAGTTGATGGGCGACACGGCGGCCGCGCTGCTGCTGGAGCGCCTGGCCGGCGGCGAGCAGGCGCAGACCACGGTGGACATCGGCTTCAGCCTGGTGCAGCGTGACAGCACCATGGATACCGCGAGCGAGCGTTAACATTCGCGGTCGCGCAATTAATTTTCCGCATCCCCTTGTCGTCCATTGAGCAATGCGATAGGTTTTTTAGCAGAAATGGTAACGATACCATTTGCTGGAAAGGACTCAGGACAAGAACAATGTCGAAGATTACCTGTGTTAGAACGCTGCGCCTGCCCGAACGCCCCAAGCTGCTTTGGCTGGAGATCGAAACCGATGAAGGCCTGATCGGCCTGGGTGAAACCTTCCGTGGCGCGGCCACGGTCGAAGCTGCGGTGCACGAGCTCATCGCCCCCGGCTTGATCGGCCGCGACTCACGCCAGATCGAGGCGATTTCGCTGGAGCTGACCACCCCCTATATCGGCTACCACAGCGCCAGCGCGGAGATTCGAGCAGCCAGCGCCGTGGACATCGCCCTGTGGGATCTCAAGGGCCAGCGCCATGGCGTGCCTGTCCACGAAGCGCTTGGCGGTGCCTGCCGCGATCGCATCCGTGTGTACAACACCTGCGCCGGCTACGACTTCAATACCCAGCAAGGCGCACGCCGCGAGATCACTACGGCCGACCGCGCCCAAGGCCCTTACGACGACCAGCTGGCTTTCCACCGCGATGCCGGCGCCTTGGCCGTGAGCCTGGTCGAGGAGGGCTACACGGCCATGAAGATCTGGCCATTCGACCAGTTCGCCCGCCAGCCCGGGGCCAACAGCATCAGCCTCGACGAAGTACGCAAGGGCTGCGAAGCGTTGCGCCAGATCCGCGACGCGGTAGGCGATCGCATCGAGATCATGGTCGAGCTGCACAGCCTGTGGGACAGCACGGCCGCGCTGCGCATCTGCCAGGCGTTGGAAGCCTTAGATGTGTACTGGGTCGAGGACCCGCTGTGCAAGATGGACGACGCCCATGCACTGGCCGACCTGCGCAATCGCACCCGCGTACCGATCTGTGCCAGCGAGACCCTGGGCGGCAGCACGGCCTACCGCGACCTGCTCAATGCCGGCAGCCTCGATTACCTGATGCTCGACCTGGTGTGGTGCGGCGGATTCACCGAGGCGCGCAAGATCGCCGCGTTGGCCCAGGCCTACAACAAGCCACTGGCCCCACACGACTGCACTGGCCCTGTCGCGCTGTTCGCAGGCTTGCATCTGGGGCTGCATGCCCCTACGGCAGTGCTGCAGGAAGTGGTCAGGGCCTCGTTGGCGACCTGGTATGGCGAGCTGGTAACGCAACTGCCACGCATCGAGGCAGGCCATGCCTTGGCTCCGCGAGCGCCCGGCCTGGGTACCGCGCTGCGGCCTGAAGTGCGTAGGCTCGCCGATGCCATCGTGCGAGAAACCACCGCCCATTGACCTCCCGGCCGCGGCTCCGTGCGAGCCGCCATGCCGACCGGGTATCGAGAATACAATGAAAAAAATACATTCTCTGCGCCGTTACATCGCCGAGCATCGGCGCCATGAAGTCATCGCCCTGCTGTTCGTGATGATGATCATCAACCAGGGCGACCGTGCCACGCTGTCCATCGCCGGCGCCAGCCTGGCCGACGAAATGGGGCTGGGCCACGCCCAGATGGGCTGGCTGTTTTCCGCGTTTGCCTGGGCGTACATGCTGTTGCAGCTGCCCGGTGGCCTTGCCATCGACCGCTTCGGCAGCATCCGTGTGCTGGGCCTGGCCATCGTTGCCTGGTCGGTGTTCACCGGCCTGATCGGCACGGTGGCGATGATGCCGGTCGGGTTGGCCTTCGTCGCGGTGTTCGCCTTTCGCTTCCTGGTGGGGGCGGCCGAGGCGCCGTGTTTCCCGGCCAACAGCAAGATCGTGTCGATGTGGTTCCCGACTGCCGAAAGGGGCACCGCCACGGCTATCTTCAACTCTTCGCAGTACTTTGCCGCCGTGGTGTTCACGCCATTGCTGGCCTGGGTCTCGACGCGCTGGGGCTGGCCGTGGGTGTTCTATGTGATGGGTGCGGCCGGGGTCGCCATGGGCGTGGTATTCATCCGCCGGATCAAGGCACCGATCGAGCATCCGTCGCTCACGCCGGTAGAGCTGCAGACGATGCAAGCCGGTGGCGCCAGCCTGCGTGAACATACGGGTGACCGTCCTCCGCAACAGGGTTGGCGCGATACCTGGGCGCGCGCCCGTGGGTTGCTGCGCCAACGCATGTTTCTGGGGATCTACCTGGCGCAGTTCTGCATCAGCACGCTGACATTCTTCTTTCTTACCTGGTTCCCGGTGTACCTGGTGCAGCAGCGCGGGCTGTCGCTACTGGATGCCGGCTTGCTGGCGGCAGTGCCGGCGATCTTCGGCTTCATTGGCGGCATCACCGGCGGCATGCTGTCGGACTGGATGCTGCGCAAAGGGCTGTCGCTGACCCTGGCGCGCAAGCTGCCGATCTTCATCGGCATGACCTTGTCGATGAGCATGATCCTGTGCAACTACGTATCGACCGACTTGCTGGTGGTGCTGTTCATGGCCCTGGCGTTTTTCGGCAAGGGCGTGGGGGCGCTGGGCTGGGCGATCATCGCCGACGTTTCGCCCAAGGACAGCATTGGCATGAACGGGGCGATCTTCAACACCTTCGGCAGCCTGGCGGGGATCGTCACGCCCGTGGTGATCGGCTACATGGTGCAGTCGATGCAGTCGTTCAATGGCGCCCTGGTGTATGTCGCGCTGAACGCGGTCGGCGCCTTCGTCAGCTACCTGTTCATCGTCGGCCCGCTGCGCCGGCCGGGCGATGCCCCGGCCGCGCCCGGCAACAGCCCGGACAAGCCTGCGCTGAACACCCTCGGCGCCCATTGATTGCACTTCGGACCATGACGAAAAGGATAACGACAATGATTTTTCCAAGGACCTTTACCCGTACCCTTCGCACTGCCGGTCTTGCGCTCGGGTTGTCCTGCGCTTCGCTGGTGCAGGCGTATGACATTCCGCCCAGCGGCCAACCCTTGATCGAAGTCGCCAGGCTTGACTGGCTCTGCAACGCCGTCGCGCTGACCTCCGATGGCCGCCTGTTCGTCGGTTTGCCACGCTGGCCGGGCTTCGAGAAAACCCCTTCGATCGCCGAGGTGCTGCCCGACGGCAGCCTCAAACCGTTCCCCGGCGGGCAGTGGAACGAGTGGGCCCCAGGCAAGCCCAGCGCCCAGGCGCTGGTGAAGATCAACACCATTCACATCTTCGACGACGACACGCTGTGGGCCATCGACCAGGGCGAGGACGCCGGCCCCAAGGGCATCAACCCGGGGCAGAAGATCCTGCAGTTCGACACCCGCAGCGGCAGGCTGCTGCGCAGCATCAGCCTGCCTGAAAAGGTGTTGCCGGCCGGCGCCAACCTCAACGACCTGCGCCTGGACCGCGAGCATGCCTACATCACCGATTCGGGGCTCGGCGCCATCATCGTCGTCAACCTGCGCACAGGTGATGCCGTGCGCCGTCTGGCCGGGCACCCTTCTACGCAGATGAATCCCCAGCGCCGGCCGTTCGGCGAGAACGGCCAGCCTTTGCTGCTGGCCGATGGCAGCGACCATCAGGTGCATTCCGACCCTATCGAATTGAGCCCGGACGGCCAGTGGTTGTACTACCAGCCGCTGAGTGGCCCGCTGTGGCGGGTGCCGACCGAGGCGCTGCGTGACACCCGTCTGAGCGAGGCGGCTCTGGCTGAAAAGGTCGAATTCGTCTACGACACCAGCCCGCTGACCGGCACTGCGATGGACAGCGCCGGCAACCTCTACCTGGGCGAATACGACAAACCAAGGGTGACAGTGCTGAGCCCGGACGGCACCTTGCGTGTGGTTGCCCAGGACACGCGGCTGTGGAACCCCGATGCGATGATCGTCAGCGATCAGCGCCAGCTGTATATCCCGGTGCCACAGAGCGCGCGTATGGCCTCCAACCGCGGCCCTGGCGGCCAGGATGCGCTGGTCAAGCCGTTCATGATCTACAAGGTCCAGTTGCCGGACGATCTGGGTGCCCGTGCGCACGTGCCGGCAGTGGCAGGCAAGCCGCTGGCGACTGCCGAGCGCTGATCAACCTAGCCTTGCGGGTCAACCGCAAGGCCGACTCCCACCCTTCGCCCAAAACGCGATTGCCAAGGCGCGCGCAGGTTGCGCTCGCCCGCAAAAACCGTTTCGCCAGCCCTGTGCAGTGAGCACAGGTCATAAACCCAAGGAGATGTACCCATGAAAACAACAATGACCATGGCCGCTTTGTCCCTCGCCCTCAGCGTTGCTGCCATTCCAGCGGCGCATGCCGCAGACGCAGCGAGCGCATCGGTGGTGGCCCAGCAGAACCTGTCCACCGCAGCGGCGTTGCAGCTGGCGCAGAAAGCCACTGACATCGCCCGCAGCCGCGACATGAAAATCTGCATTGCCGTGACCGACGCTGACGGCCACCTGCTGGCGTTCACCCGCATGCAGGGGGCTTACGCGGGCTGCGTCGAGGCGTCGATCGCCAAGGCGAAATCCGCCGCGCGCTTCGCCATCGACACCATCACGTTCTATGACCTGGCGCGTAAGGAAAACCTGGCCATCGGCACCATCCCCGGCATCCTGCCCGCGGTGGGCGGCGTGGTGATCAAACACGCCGACAGCGTGGTCGGCAGTGTCGGCATCAGCGGTGCAACCGACCTCACCGAACAGCAGCTTGCCGTGGATGTCGCCGCGAGCCTGCGCTGACCCGCATGGCCTCCTGCGCGGCAGCCGGGCAGGGGGCCAGGACCCTGATCAAACAAAGGAATGAACCATGGGCTTGAGTTCCAGACTGGGCGCATCGATGCGCCTGCCGTCGATCCTGTGCATCGCGACACTCTGTGCGCCCTGGGCGATGGCGTCCGAAGGTGCTTTGCGTGGCACCCATACGCTGTCTCTCGAGGGGGCTGCGGCATTGCTCGACAGGGCGGTGGCTGCGGCAAGCCAGGAAGGCGTGCATCCCTGTATCGCAGTGACAGACGCCAGCGGCTACCTGCTCGCGTTCAAACGCATGGATGGCGCGGCACCGGGTTGCGTCGAGGCGGCAATCAGAAAAGCCAATTCAGCCGCCATCAATGATGTCGACACCGTCGTGTTCTACGACCTGGCACGCAAGGAAAACCTGCAGTTGGGCAGCATCCCGGGGATCTTGCCGGCGGTAGCGGGAGTGGTGGTGCGCCAGCACGGCCAGGCAGTGGCTGCGCTGGGGGTTGCCGGCGGCGCGAGCGATGCCCAGGAACAGCGCTTCGCCACTGACCTTGTGCGGGCCTTTGAAAAGACCCTGCCTACCTCCATTGCCGACGGAGGCCGACCATGAACAATCCGCTATTGACCCTGGACACCGTCGACGGCGCCTACGCGCGCGACTACAACGTGCTCAAGCCCGCGTCGGTGCCCAACGCGCTCGGCGTAGCAGGCTTGGCGGCGACGCTGCTCGCTTCGATCTACTGCGGTTGGGTCGATCATTCGCTGCCCGACTTCGCCGCCTGGTCCAGCACGCTGTGGATGTGCGTGGCCTTGTTCAGCGCTACGTTCATGACGCCTCGGGTATTCGCCCCCGGGTTCCTGCTGTCGCTGCTGCCGTTTCTGATCGCCTGGCGAGTCGCGGCGATGACCGATGCGCGGGTGATGGTGTGGGTCGCAAGCATCGCCGCCGTGCCGTTGTTCCTGCAGTTCGTCGACTGCGTGGCCAGCGACCTGCGCCGCGACCGGGGAAAATCGAGCGCCTGGTTGGGCACCCTGCTGTGGCAGGCCACCCTGGTTCGCATGTATTTCGGTCTGAACGAGCTGTGCCACAGTTCGGAGAAGATTTTTGCCGGAATGGACTGGTTTCATCGGCTGGAAGCCGGCTTCCAGGGCTTCGGCCTGGGGGAGGCCGCAGCCGCGTTCGTCGTGCTGGGCGGCCTCATCGAGCTGGCCAGCGCCGTGAGTGTCGGGCTGGGTTTGTTCGCCAGGCTCGGCGCGGTGCTCAGCCTGGTGTATTTCCTGGTGGCGACGGTCGGCTTTGGCGGCGAATGGAGCCGCGGCTATGCCTGGGCCTCGGCGGGTGGAGGCGGCTGGGAGTATGTGATGCTGCTGATGGTGGTGTTTGCCGGCGTGATGTTCACCGGTGCCGGCAAGTTCTCCCTCGATGGCTGGTTGATCCGCAGCGGGCGCATGCCTCGACGGCTGCTGCCGCTGGCGGTGAACGCCCAAGGCAGCGATCAGCCCTAGGGCTAGCCGGAGTAGGCGAAACACCAGCGGCGTGGCAGACTTCGCAGTTTTGGTAACCGGATGTTTCGCCATGGACAGGTCTGACCGTCGTCAAGGCATGGCTGACGTCGCCGAGCGCGCCGGCGTCAGCCTGAGTACCGTCGACCGAGTGCTCAACGAGCGCGGCAGCGTGTCCGACGCCAAACGCCGCAAGGTGTTGCAAGCTGCCCAGGCGCTTGGGCTCAAGCGCCTGCTGCCCTCGGCCGTGCATGGGCTGTTGCGCTTTGACCTGGTGTTGGTCGATAGCGCCACCGACCATTTCAAGCGCCTGGCTGCGGCCTTCGGTCGGCAGGCGCAGATCCATCGCTCGCGCCTGGTCCTGCAGCGCCACACCTGGCAGGAGCGCGCCCCCCAGCAGTTGCCGGACCTGATCAATCATCCGCGGGTGCCGCGTCAGGGCCTGATCGTGGTGGCTCAGGACACCCCGGATGTCCGCGCTGCCTTGCATGCGCAGGTGGCTGCGGGTGTTCCGGTGGTATTGCTGACCACCAGCCTGCCGGCGCTTGCCGGCACCACCTATGTGGGGATCGACAACCAGGCTGCGGGCCGGGCCGCCGGCCGGCTCATGAGCCAATGGGTGCACGGCCGCGAGGGCAGGGTGGTGCTGTTGACCAATTCGCTGCTCTATCACGCTCATCAGCAGCGCGTGCAAGGCTTCCTCGATGTGATGGCCGAACGCGCGCAGCAGGTCGAGGTGGTGGGGCCGGTCGAATGCTTCGATGATGACGACCTCAATGCAGCGAAGCTCAACGACTATCTGCAGCAAGGCCCGGTAAGCGGGCTGTATAGCACCGGTAGCGGTTCGGCGGGGGTCTACCGCGCCCTGGCCAGGCAGGCCCAGCGCCCGGTGTGGGTCAGCCATGAAGCCACCGCCGCGCATGCGGCGATGTTGCGTGAAGGGCTGCTCTCGCTGGTGCTCGACCAGGACCCCGAAGGCCAGGCGGAGGCGGCGATTCAACACCTGCTTTACGCCAACGGCGACCTCGACGCGCCGCCCCAGGTGCGCCCGCAGTTACGTATCGTGATCGATGAAACCGTCGAAGACCTGCGCTAGATGACACGTTTTGACGTAAACACGTCAAAGCCGTGATGGCGTGGCGCAATGCCGCACCCTAAGATCTGCGCCGCCGTCGTCAGTAGGCCGACCGGGTAATCCGGTTCGCGCCGTGCTTTTTCGTATCCCCGCCTGATTCCCAAGCCCCTGGTGAGCACGCCTGTGCCTGCCATGAGCTGTTGCGTGCGCGAAAAACAGCCACCTGTCGCACGGTCCCCGTGATTGTCGATAAGGAGAACTCCATGAAACGTAGGGACGCCTTGCGTTCAATGGGCGCGTTGTTTGCCGCCGCCGGCCTGGCCAAGGTCGGCGCGGTGGAACTCAAGTCAGTGCCGCGAGAAACCGGCCTGAACCGCGAAATGCTGCCATCCCCGGTCATGAGCGGCGGCCAGGGCAATGTCTTCAAGGGCCAGGCGCGTGCCACCCTGACCGCCGTGTTCGACCGCCTGATCCCGCATGACGAGCTGGGTGCATCGGCCAGCGAGGCCGGCTGCGTCGACTACCTCGACGCGCAGATGAACGGCCCGTATGGCGAGTCGAAGGACCTGTACCTGGACCGCCCACTGCGTGCCGACGAGTCGCAGTTGATGGGGCTGACCATCAGCCTGCGCACCCGCCGCGAGTACACCCTGGCCGGCCTCGAGTTTATCGACAGCCACGCGCGCAAAGCCCATGGCCGCGCCTTCGCAGAACTCGACGGCGAGCAGATGGACGCGATCCTGCGGCAGCTGGAGGAAGGTCGTCTCGACTGGGAAGGCACAGGTAGTGGCAGCCGCCTGTTCGAGTTCCTGCTACTCAGCGTACGCGAAGGCTACTTCGCCGACCCGCTCTATGGCGGCAATCGCGGCATGGTCGGCTGGAAGCTGGTGGGCTTCCCCGGCGCCCGTTACGACTACCGTCAGTACATTGACCGTCGCGGTCAGAACCTGGGCCTGGAGCCCATCAGCCTGATCCCGGTGAGCTGAGGCCAGAGGAAAACAACATGGCAATTACACGTAAAAAAGCTGACGTAGTGATCGTCGGCCTGGGCTGGGCCGGCTCACTGATGGCCGAAGAACTGACCCGCGCTGGGCTGGAAGTGGTCGCCATCGACCGTGGCCCGTGGCTGGACACCTCCACCGACACGCCGCCGGCCGTCGATCCCGATGAGCTGCGCTGGACTATCCGCCGCGAACTGCTGCTGCAACCGGGCGACTACACGCTGACCTTCCGCAACCATTCCGGCCAGACAGCAGTGCCAACCCGCGAACTGAAAGCCTTCCAGATGGGCAAGTCGGTCGGCGGCGCCGGCTTCCACTGGGCCGGGATGGCCTGGCGTTTCTCCGAGTGGGACTTCCGCGTGCGTTCGGCGACCCTCGAGCGCTATGGCGCCAGCAAGCTCAAAGGCCTGGAGCAGGTGCAGGACTGGGGCATTACCTACGCCGATCTCGAACCGTTTTATGACCGCTTCGAGCGCATTGCGGGGATTTCGGGTGTCGCCGGCAATATCAACGGTGAGATCCGCCCCGGCGGCAACCCGTTCGAAGGGCCGCGCAGCCGCGAATTCCCAACCCCGGCGCTGAAAGACTCGCAGTTGATGCAGATGTACCGCGCAAGCACCGAGCAAATGGGCTTGCATCCGTTTTACATCCCGGTCGCTCACGTCGGCTCCGCCTACGTGAACCCGCTGGGCGTGAGCATGGCGCCGTGCACCTACTGCGGCTACTGCATGTTCCACGGCTGCGGCAACTACTCCAAGTCCTCGCCCCAGGCCTGTGTGATCCCAGCGCTGATGCGCCGCAAGAACTTCACCCTGATTACCCAGGGTTACGTGACCAAGATCCACAAGGCCGACGACGGCAAGACTGCCACCGGCGTGAGCTACTTCGACGAGCAGGGTCGCGAGGTGATCCAGCCGGCCGATATCGTCGCGCTGTGCTCGTTCACCTACGACAACGCCCGCCTGATGCTGCTCAGCGACATCGGCAAGCAGTACGACCCGGTCACCCAGACCGGCACCATCGGCCGCGCCTACAATTACCAGACCTGCGCCGGCGCGCATGTGTGGTTCGAGGACGAAACCCTCAACCCGTTCATTGGTGCCGGCGGCCTGGGCATCCAGGTCGACGACTACAACGGTGACAACTTCGACCACAGCCAGCTCGACTTCATCGGCGGTGCCGGTTTGCTCACCGTATCCCGCGAGGGCATGCCGATCGGTCGCGCAGGGCTGCTGCCGCCGGGTAGCCCGCGTTGGGGCAAAGGCTTCAAGCAGACCTACAAGGACAACTACCAGAACTACGGCATCATCTTCGGCCAGGGCACCTCGATGCCGGCCCGTGATGCTTACCTGTCGCTGGACCCGAACTACAAGGACCGCTGGGGTACGCCGCTGCTGCGCATGACCTTCGACTGGAACCAGAACGACCGCAACATGGCGCGTTTCATCGAGCAGCGCGCGGTGGACATCGGCAAGAAGATGGGCGCCAAGCACGTGCACACCTTCAACTCGGCGGCCAAGCCCTGGACCCCGTACGACGAGAACTCCAACCACACCCAGGGCGGTATGATCATGGGCGAAGACCCGCGTACCAGCGCGGTCAACACCTACCTGCAGAGCTGGGACGCGCACAACGTGTTCGTGGTCGGCGCCTCGGCGTTCCCCACCAACGCCGGCTACAACCCCACCAGCACCGTGGGCGCCCTGGCCATCCGCACGGCCCGGGCGATCCATGAGAAGTATCAGCACAACCCCGGTTCCCTGGTGTGAGGCCTGCGATGATCAACAAGAAAACTGCCCTGATCGGCGGCGCTGTCCTGGCCCTGGCCGGCGCCGTCATGCTCGGCCTGGTGATCCAGGCCAACTCTACCGCGCGTTCGGACATGGCCGATGATTCGGTACGCCTGAGCGACTTTCGTTCGTCTGACGCGGCCTTGGTCAAGCGCGGCGAATACGTCATGCGTTCGGCTGACTGCGCGGCCTGCCATACCGCCAAGCACGGTGATTTTGCCGGTGGCTACGTGATCGGCACGCCGTTTGGTGACATCCAGTCGTCTAACGTCACCCCCGACCGTGAAACCGGTATCGGCAATTACACCGAGCGCGACTTCTTCAACGCGGTGCGCCAGGGGCGTGGCCGGCACGGCATGCTGTTCCCGGCGATGCCGTACACCGACTACACGCGCATGAGCGACGATGACCTGCATGCATTGTGGGCATTCTTCAGCACGCTCGAGCCCAAGGTGCACGTAGTCGATGAACTGGCGGGGATGAACTTTCCGTTCAACCAGCGCCTGCTGATGGCTGGCTGGAACTGGATGTTCTTCGACAACAAGCCATTCGTGCCTGACCCGGCACAAAGCCCGGAATGGAACCGTGGGCGTTACCTGGTCGACGGCGCGGGGCACTGCGCCGCTTGCCACAGCCCGCGCAACGGGCTAGGTGGGCCAGTGGTCAGCGAAGCGCTGTATGGCGGGTTGGTGGGTACCTGGTTCGCCCCCAACATTACCAATGATCGGCACCTCGGGTTGGGCGACAGCTCGGTAGAGCAGATCGTCGACTATCTGAAAACCGGCAGTGACGGGGTGGCCGTCGCCAGCGGGCCGATGGCCGAAGCCATCGAGAACTCGACCCAGCATCTGACCGATGCCGATCTGCGCGCAATTGCCATCTATCTAAAGTCGCTACCGGGCAGCGGGCTGCCGGCACCCGAGGCGCTGGCAGCCTCCGAGCCGCGCATGCAGCGTGGCGCGCAAGGGTATGAGGTGCATTGCTCGGCGTGCCACGGCACGGCAGGCGAGGGCGTCAGCCACATGATCACCGGCTTTGCCGGCAACAAGGCGATCCTGGCCGGCAACACCGACACCTTGACCAGCGTGGTGCTGGGTGGCGCGCGGGCGGTGCACACGCACACCTATGTCACCGGGGCCGGCATGCCGGCGTTCGACTGGAAACTCAGTGATGCCGAGATCGCCGACATCCTGACCTTCATGCGCAATAGCTGGGGCAACAGCGCCGCAGCGGTGACAGCCGAAGAAGTGGCCAGGATGCGCAAGCAGCTTGAGCTGCCTGAGCAGATGCGCGCCAGCGTTCAGTAAACACCCGTCGTCGGCAAGCCGCAGTGCTCCGGAAGGAACCGGCTTGCCGACGACAGCTTCCTGTCAGTCTGCAGACCAATAACAAAGAGAATCCCATGCTCCCTTTCAAATACCGAGCCCTGCTCGCCGCCATGGCCTGCGCACCGCTGGCCCACGCTACCGAACCCTTTGCCAGCGATTCGCCATGGGCGCTGGGCGACTGGAACGGCACCCGCAGCGATCTGGCCCAGCAGGGCATCGACTTTGAATTCGCCTACGTCGGCGAAATCGGCGCCAACCTGGGTGGCAGCTACGACAATGATCGTAGCGCCAGCTACAGCGACCAATACTCCCTTGGCGCGCGTTTCGACCTCCAGAAGCTGCTCGGCTGGCACGATGCTCGCTTCCAGCTGACCGTGGCCAACCGCAACGGAGAAAACATTTCCAACGAGCGTGTCGGCGACCCGCGCGTCGGCACCCTGAGTTCGTCCCAGGAAGTCTGGGGCCGCGGCTCGCATTGGCGCATGACCCAGCTTTATTACCAGCAGGCGTTCTTCGACCGGCGCCTGGACATCAAGGCCGGCCGCTTCGGCGAGGGCGAGGATTTCAACAGCTTCGACTGCAACTTCCAGAACCTGACCTTCTGCGGTTCGCAAGTCGGTAACTGGGGAGGTATCTGGTACAACTGGCCGATCACCCAGTGGGCGCTGCGGGTCAAGTACGCGCTCACGCCTGAGCTGTTCGCACAAATCGGGGTATACGAGCAGAACCCGTCGAATACCGAAAATACCAACGGCTTCAAGCTCAGCGGCAGCGGCACCAAAGGTGCGGTGCTGCCGGTGGAATTGCTGTGGAAGCCGCGCATCGACGGCCTGCCAGGTGAATACCGCGTGGGTTATTACTACAGCACCTCGAACGCCAACGACGTGCTCAAGGACAGCAATGGCCAGCCAGCGGTGATCAGCGGCGCAGCCTACCGCAGTGCATCGAGCAAGCACGGGGTGTGGTTCGGCGCTATGCAGCAGGTTACCCGGCACGCTGGCGACGCCGCGCGCGGGCTGAGCCTGTTCGCCATGGCTACCGCGCACGACCACAAGACCAGCAAGGTCGACCACTACGTTTCCGTCGGGGCGATCTACAAGGGCCTGTTCGACGCACGCTCCGAAGATGATATCGGTCTGGCGATCTCCGAAGTGCACGTGAACCCGGCCTATCGCAAGAACGCGGCTCTGACCAACGTGGTCAACGGTGTTGATGATTACGTGGATCCCGATTACCTGCCGGTGCAGGAGACCGAATACAACGCCGAGCTCAACTATGGCATTCACTTCACTGACTGGCTGACAGTCCGCCCGAACCTGCAGTTCGTTCGACACCCTGGTGGGGTGAGGGAGGTGGATGATGCTTGGGTAGGTGGGGTGAAAGTCCAAGCCACCTTCTGACCTTTGTCACGCGGGTCGCTTTCTGCGCCCCGCTTGGACAGGCAAGGGTCGGTCATCGCAGGCCTGTCGGAGAAACGAGCAAACGCACATGATGGCTCGGTCGAGGAGGGCATGAGTGGCTAATATTTCATTGAATGAACTGGGCTGGAAGGACGCCACTCTGGAATATCTGAGCCGCCTGCCGGTCAAGGACTGGCCAACGCAGCGCGAGCTCACCAAACGACTAGCGATCAGCGAACAATTCTATCGTTACCAGTTGCAGCTAGAAGGTGCTTCTTATAGGGCACTGAAGCAAGAGGTGCGCATGACGCGGGCGCTTCATCTGCTGAGCAGTGGATCCTACCGGAGCATTGGGGAGGTCTCAGACGATATGGGATTTTGCGATGAGCATTCTTTTCGCAAGGTGTTCAAGCGTTGGGCGGGGTGCTCGCCGACCCGCTATTTAATACGCCATTCGCCGCCCCGGACCGAAAGCCCTCGACCCGTCAACTCTCGTTACGCATCACCCACTGCTCGTTAGTGATGGGTCGCTAAAGGCTGACAAGATATTCACAAGTTCCCCTCCCAGCCTACACCATGCGTCTTTTTTTTCTTTCGCATAGTCGTAATGTAGATAATGCCTGCGCACTCTTGAACCACCCAGTAGGTGGTTCTGGCAGCGGTCGATGATTTCAAGAGTCACTCCCAGTTCCTGCATGAGCGTCGCTCCAGTGCGGCGCAAATCGTGCGGGGTCCATTCACCTCTGCGGCCCTGGCTAAGCACCAGCGAGTCGTCATGATGGCGTCCTGACAATGCTTTGCTTCGATTCTTGAAGCTGCACTGGCGATCACCGATCAATTTGCTGACTGTCTTGGTGTCGACATGGCTCTTCTGGTCCTTACCGGGAAAGCAGAAAGGCGTATGTCCGGTTTCTGCTTTTAGTCGTTGAAACTGTTCCAGTGCAAAAGGTGACAGAAACACATGATGATCCTGTCGTTTACCTTTGTGTCCCTTTGTTGCGGTAGCCGGTATGAACCAGGTACCCTTAACCAGATCCACGTTCCTCCATTCAGATTTCAGCAGCTCGCCAATCCGGCAGAGCGTGCTCAGGCATATCCATACGGCGCATTGAACACGCTGGTTGACCGGACGAATCCCTGAGTATTTCTGGCCAACGTCCAACGTGTCATAG